>Ga0315914_1000333_pt1 | contig 54579 bp, 26 predicted proteins | sample MpolenodulesMG_FD_203920 | JGI IMG/M metagenome (GOLD analysis project Ga0315914, IMG submission 203920) | Medicago polymorpha root nodule microbial communities from Los Angeles, California, United States - elongated nodules | ecosystem: Host-associated > Plants > Roots > Nodule | place: USA...
ATTCTCTAAATATATATATATATATATATATATATATATATATATATATATATATATATATATATATATTTATATCTGTGTGTGTGGGCGTGCACGCGTGTGTAAGAAATAATATTTAGAATTTTGTTGTTGACAAAAAAGTCAAAACTTATCAACTAAATTTGTTTCACAAATTAACAATATATTATGCATTTTTCTTATACTTTTTTATATGGTTATGTAATTTGTATTTCTCTTTATACCTTATGCCATTTAAAATACTCGTGTATAATCATACAAATTTATTTTATTTCATGCCAGGTTGATCATCATCTTTATGATGAATTTTTTATTTGGAATCAGCAAAAGTCATGGACACTAAACTGAGTTTTACCGATTCAAGTGTTGAGAATTGATACGACTTTATTATCCACAAATTTGTATATTATTACTCAAGACAAACTTATATTAGTCGTTGCATTTGGTTATTTTTATTTGTCTATCCGATGTGATAACGATAATTCTAAATTACTTCAAGTTTTTATTGGTTTTATTTTGGACACGTTAATCCATGCTCACTTACAACTATTATTGTTTCATTTACAATTACCTTATTTATTAATCAATGTCATATTTAACTTCCCGTGCATCGCACGGGTCTAAATACTAGTATCATCTAATAGTAAATTAATACTTCCTCCGTCCCATATTATAAGCAAAAAAAAATAAAAATCACACTTATTAAGAAAATCAAAACATTTAATATTAGGGTTATCTTTGTCCGGGTTTGCAGCAGGGTTCTTATTAGTGGCTGGTCCTATCGGCATGTGTCTTGCTCAACAAAGAACCCCTTGCATCTCAGTCATAGCCCTTATCTGCTTATTTTCATCAACAAATTTCATAAAACCATAACCCTTAGACCTACCTGTAAGCCTATCAATCACAACTTTTGCCCCCTTCACCGAGTTATAACATGCCCTAAAAGTCTGTTGAAGAAGGTAATCAGTAACATTCGCAGCCAAATCTCGGAAAAAAATGCTATGATCAGGACCATCATCCTGTCACGACGACCTCTCCCCAGCACGGAAAGTTACCCATTTCTATCTGTAATGCTTACCACCATTTGGCATAATGGTTCCGTTGTATGTCTGAAGCACTCTCTCAGCAGCAGCACGAGTATTAAACTCAATAAAACCGTAACGTTGTGATTGACTAGTTTGCTTATTCCTAATCACTTTCACGGACGTCACGTCGCCAGTATTACCAAAGCATGTGGAGGTAATTCTCATCCATCCAGTACTGCAAATCGCTGATCCTCATCAACTCTCAGATTTCATAAAATTATCCATTGCACCAAGGCCATTCATCCTTTGATGCATGCTAATATTTTGAATAGCTTTACCTTTTCCTTATTTGAGAAAATTATCCACTTTTGTTGGATAATGGTAATTGCTCAAATCAGAAGTCAACCCTGCAGTATGATGTTGCTGCTGACTATCCACTTGTTGATGAAAACTACGAATAAGTCCACCTTTTCCAGAATTGAGAAAGCCATTCACCATTGCAGAATGGTCGTTAATAGCACTACGAAAAGCTTCACCATTTCCAGATTTGATAAAGTTATCAACTGTTGCATGATTGTAATTGCTCTCAGATGTCATCCCCCTTTGATTTGAAATAATAGAATGAATAGCTGTGTTTATTGATCCACCTATTTGAAGGTTTTATAGTAAAGAGTGAGCTATATAATAATGGAAAATGTTTTGTGGACTTGTGGAGATAGTGATTTCTAGGAAAAAATAGAGACAAAATAAGGGTTGAATGAGTGTTTGAAACTGAGAGATGTTCATAATAGAGACAAAATATCAAGAACACTTGTTGAGAAGAGGTAGTGGTAGCAATGATTGACATAACGGAGAGAAATGGCTGCTGGTAGTATCCATATAATCTTGGGTTACTCTATATGCATTGAGTTTTCTATGGATCAGTGGATCTATACTTATACACCATCTATGAAGAGAGTCTGGCGAGTGATATAACACGGATGTCAGGTGCATAGAATCTGGTATAGGTTAATGTATCAAAACATATAGTCATGGGTTACAACATGAATCGATAAGAATCAATTTTAGCTTAACGTATCGAAACATAAATCAATTTACATTCAACTCACTTTTAACAAAATAAATTCTTCACTGCAAAACCATACATTAAGGAGCACTCTAGAGCAGAATACACTTTTTCAAAATACCAGAAACTAAATTACACATGAAGCATTGAAAAACATCGAGTTCATTACAAAAATTGCCATGTCAACAACCAAAAGAAGTAGTATATGTATAGCCATGTCATACAGTAATGAACAAGTTAACTTCAGCAACCTCTATTTTTAGATTGGGAAGGTTAGGCTTGAAATGCTCCCAACATTCAGCTGTCTCTTGGTCACATATTAAATGCTTTAAGTTCTCGAGTTTTGCGACTAACTCTAGCGATGTGTCTGATGAGAAACCAGTCATGTGCAGCTCTTTTAGATTATGCAAGTTTCCAATTTCTTCCGGTAAACTGCTTAGGCTTGCGCAACCTGATATATCAAGAAAATGTAGCTCAGTGAGCCTTCCAATTGAAGTTGGTATCTCCTCCAACTCGGCACATGAACTAAGTCTTAATACTTTCAAATTCTTGAGGCTTCCAATTTCTTGCGGCAACATTCGAAAAGCAATGCACCTTGTGATACTGAGCTTCTTGAGGGAACTGATATCACGGAGCCCAGAAGGAAGTGTTACTAAATCTTTGCAATAATCAACGCATAATTCTTCTAGATTTGGTAGTACCTCCGAAATTGAAACGGTGTTATTTTGAAAAGCCTTCCTCGTTTCACAAAAGTAAAGGGACAATTTTAGCAGATTATTCAATTTGCAAAGCGAAGGAACTGAAACCTGTTGCAATCTGATTCTTCTAAGGCTCGGTAGACAACCAAGTATCTCAAAATTGTCTAATTCAGCACAATGGAAACCATTATAATTGGTAATTATCAAAACTTTCAGTTTAGTCATTTTCTTTATGCATTCTGGTAAGGTGTACTTATCAGTATGGAGATTCAAGACCAGAACCTCAACTTGTTCGACTTTTACAATTTTGCTCCAATCTGAGGTCAACATTTTGTCTGCAAGAACATTACATTTGGTGTCAAGAGTGAAAATAATGTATGTATGTATATATGTGTGTGCGCGCGCGCTTTCATATAAAAAAAAATGTGTGCGTGCAATTGTGTATGCATTTTAGAGAGGAGAGCTTAACTAACCAGTTGAGATGGACAATGTGCGAGCAATCTTATTTTGTTGGTTCTGTTGATCCCAACTATTTTCATTGACGTCGAAAATTAACCTTTTTCTTAGTTCAAATGGTTCCTGTCTTGCTTGATGAATAGCTATTTCCTTAAGAAGGTCATGTTGAGTAAGGAAACGGTGGTTGTAGTAATTGTCAACGTGACTTGTCCCTTCCCTGGTTAATCAACAAATATTATATTGCCTGGAGATAGCTATATATAACCCTAAACTATTTTTTCTATATTAAAGTCGAACAATCAAACCAACACTTAACTGTGATTCTATGTGGTATGGTATTAAGAATCGTAATTTAAAACTATAACCATAATTAAAAGATTGACTAATGTACCTTGTAACTACAAGATTAACCAAATGCCGGTTGTCTAGCTCATGAACAATGTTTATTCCATCTATGATGTCCTCATCTAAATTGTTCAGTTCTGTCCACATATCAATGAGGGCAGCTACAGGTATTTTTTGGTCTTCAAAAAATAATCCAAGGTCCATGAAGCACTCGTTGATTATGTGATTATCTTCCAGTGCATCCTCCAAAATTTGTTGCAAGCGAACACGCAACTTATCATTAGAATCAACAATAGAACCACCTTTGGACAGTATGTTCGCCATTTTTTTCCACTCCCCAATACGTTTCCCCTTGAGTGATCCACCAATCAATTCAAGTGCCAGTGGAGAGCCCCAACAACCTTTTGCTATCTGCAAATGAGTGCAAGAAAGTTGAGTTAGCTAATGATCAGGACTTGATCATATTCACATCTTGCTACAATTTTAGTACAATTAAACACCAATACTTTCTTTCATTATATATTGAGAAAACAATTATGTACACACAAGATGAATTTGACAAAATGTTGAGACTAATGGAACAAATATAACAAACCTTAAAAATTACTTATTATTAATGATGAAATACAGAAGAGGTTGTAAGTTGTAACTGTGGTGACAAAATTTGACAAGAAATGTTAAAAACTAATGGGATGAATCTAACAAACCTGTTGTACATATTCTTCATCAGGAACGTAAGATCCTCTTGTTCCATCATTTAGTAGTGCAAAGTGACGGAAAACGGTAACCACGTCATCTTCTCCAATCGGCCCTAAAAATAATGAAGTTCCAAACCGTGGAAACTCAACTCTAGACGTTACCAAAATTTTACAATCTGGAACTTGAACCTCGAACGCCTCAACAAAGGATTCTGAACCTTCCCAAACATTATCCAGAACCAACATTACTGGATCAGTTTTCCCAATTGTACTAAGCAAACTTCGCAAGTTTTTAACTGCATCCTCGTCATCAATGAAATGAGGCTTCTCATTTTCACAATGTTGAAACAATCTCTGCACAGAGTTCTTTAAATCTGGAGTTTTCGACACAGTGAAGAACAATATATTTTCTCCAAATTTACCTAGTCCAAACAAATAAACAAAATTCTTAAATACCATGTTTTCTGCAGTTTGCAAAAAGACTTAGTGATTCTGAATTAATGTACCCCTAACATATATATACACCAACACGAAACACAACATTGACACATAGACGCAAGTAATAAAAGTTATTGACACATACACCGGACACTCTTTCTATTTTAAGTGCAGATAAAGAGTTATATATGTTACCTCTAACTTCGTCATCCCAACATAGCAACGTAGCCAAAGTGGTTTTCCCGGATCCAGCCAAGCCGGTTAATACACGTACAGACACACCAGTACCACTACTGAGCACCCAATTCTTCAACTGATGCAAAGGCACATCCAACCCAACAGTGAAATCAGGTTTTATAGGAGCATTTGATAACCTCTTATATTGTCTCCCCTTCAAATTTCCCACTATACAAAGTGTCTTTTTAATATCCCTAGCCGTGGTTACTGGGAGAATAAGGGTATTTGCTCTAACAATTTCCTTTTCCTTAGCATGAAGCTCTCCTTGGTAACAAGGTAAACAACAACATTTCCACCAAGGGACTTTGGTGTATTTGTTAACTACCTTTTCCCCTTGTTCCAGATTCTCTATTACCCTGTCTGCTTCGTCTTTTGGATGCTCCAATTTCTGGTCTAATACTTTCATTTCTTTAGCAGCTGGCATGTTATGATCAACAAGGGAGGCGAGGTTTTTGCGTGTGGTTTTGAACTTGAGAGCTTTGGATATTTGGTTTGTGATTAATTTCACCCCTTCTTGAAACACTGCTCCACAAGCAGCCCCTTCAACACACCCTCCTGTCATAACTAAATGAAATATAAAATGAAATCAAAGCCTCTGGAATAAGAAACTTTGCAGTTCAGTTATTTTTTTTATCTCTCTAGGTTTGGATATTGCTCTTTATATTTCTCTACGTTTCTTTCTTCCTCTGAAGTCAGTGAAACCAATATTTATATGGGGGTAGAAATTCCAGAGATGTGCCTTCCAGGAAATTCTTGTCTATGCAACTAGTATTATTCCAACCATTCAGTATAAAATATTCTATACATAGGAAATGCATAGTCATACGTCAATGCACAAATTATTTTAAAACTTACTTACTTTGCAAAGTATGTGTGAAAGAAAGAAACTCTGTGTGAAAACTACTCAAACTTAAAACATAGTGTCCATGAGCAACTATGTGAGGTCAACTTAGTGTGTTGCAATTGAAATTTAAAAGTTATTGGGCACATACCCGGAAAGTATCTCATTCTATTTTAATTTTATTTAAACCGAACCAACTCAATAGAAAACCGTAAACCGAACCAACCCAAAACGAAACCACAATAACCGTATTTAGTTCGAATATATTTAAATCCTTTTCTTACTCACCCGTATGGTTTAGTTTGATTTGCAATTTTTTTTACCAACCGATCCAAATCAAACCGCAACATAAGAAAAACACTAATTAAACATATGTCACTTTGACCAATACTCAAAGAAACTCAAAGAAAACTTTTATAAAATGACATTTTTTTTTCTTGGTTAAGTTTCTTTTTTGTTTTGTATTTCTTACAGAATATGATTACTTTTTGCCACATTTTTAAATTAGTCTATGTTGTTGGAAGCATTGTTAGATGAAAATGAAATTTAAACATTGGATGAAATTTAAAACATTGTTGAAAATATGTTGTGTTTTATCTTTTTAACTTGATTTTAATGTTGGAACAAAAAATTATATTGTCGCGAAAAAACCACACCAACCGATCCAACCCAAACCACATTGGTTTGAATTTTATTTTAAAAATCAATTGAACCGAACAAATCAAACCGCATGTTTTATTATCTTGCAGCAGATGATTTTTAACCTCAAAATCGAACCAAACTGCACTACATACATCCCTAATAAATTGGTACCATGGTGGGACTATAGTATCTTGACTCCAAAGACAGAGAACGCGTAAGTATCTATGTGCCTTCTAGTAGATTGGTACTACATACCATGGTGGGACTATAGGGGTGCGCATGTGATACGATATATGATTTTTTTTTTTAAATTCATGATATTATACGGCTTAGATAGGTTTTTTTTCTAGGTGAACATATTTTTTGAGGTGAGCATGTTAATAACATTTTATTAGATATCAAAGGAGTAGTAATACATGACAATACATCAACAAAGATATGAGATGTAGCTCCTCGTGCTAAAGAAGGAGCTGAGTTATAGTACATTTACCATGCTCATGGTTTTGAGAATCCTCGGAGGACATGGCTTGGAAGGCCTTAAGGTACTTTCCGGTGAAAAATTGTTTTTCTCTATGACAAAAAAGAAGTAAGAAACAAAATGAAGGAGAGAATCTTGGTTTTGAAATACTAAAGAGCAGTGATCTTATTAGTCGATTGATTAACCGAAAAGATTGAGGCTACCGAAATGACAACAAAAAATAATGTTTTACCTATTGTAAGCCCAATAAAGTTATAACGAGTTAAGATCCTCTCAATTTATTATTCTCTCCATTTCATCAATTTGGAGAGATATAAACACAATTTTTCTTCGAAAAACTAAAATGTAATTGATGATGGTGGACCACCTTAATAGTAGGACCCATTATCTATTTTATGTGTCTATCTCTCTCCAAATTGCATCGTCCATTTATTATACGAAATGGAGAGGATCTTTACCCGGTTATAACGGCTAATCTTCTACTTTACGGTGTAATGATTCTATTGTTCACGTGTAGCCACATTAATTGTGTCACATCATTTCATTTCTCAAGGGTTTACCAATGATACACATAGAGGACATTTGTTTACACCTAAAAGCAATTATCCTATTAGTCAAACTCAACAAATACACGATTAATTTATGAGTTATGCTAACAAATGCCTTTATAACACTTGTTAATGATTCAAAAGAGAAAATTATTTGTAAATCTTATGTGAATGTTCCTTTTATGAGCTATCCTAAGTTTTAATGTTCCTTATTTGTAAATCGTTCGATTAAACCACTCAATACGGTACGTAGACCACTTTCGAAACCGACGAGACAGAAAGGAGTAGAAGAAGGACTCGTCAACAAAAGTTGAAAAAGGGAGAAGAGAGGAAAAGCACATGAAGCATCAACTATGAATTTCAGTGTACTAAATGAGTAGGGAGAGCTCTCCTTTTATAGGGAGAGTTCGTATCAAAAAACAGAGTGGCTTAAGGATTAAGCAGACTTAATCCTTAAGCAAAATACGTTTTGTTTTCTGTTGGATATATTCGGAACCTTCCGAATATGCGTTTTGGATCGGATCGAATTTATTTGTTACAAATGAAACGCTTTCGGATAATGATTAAATTAATAAAAAAATAATTTAACATTTTCAAGTGACAAATAATAATCTTTTTTTGTCCCAAGCCCGGCCGGACGGACGGCGGCGGTGCGCGTGAAATATATATAATTTCTAAATGCTCACCCGTTCGCCAAAGTGGGTACCCCAAAAGCACACCCTTGTAGATCACTCCCCACTTATATAAACACTTACTAGGTAGTATGGCTTTCCAATGTGGGACATTTTTAAATCATACCCACACTACCTCTTTCTAAGGTGTTTATTTCTTATCCAATTTTTTTCTCACTATGTTGCTAGTGTTCCAGCGGACTGGATAATAACGCGACAAACTCATGATCTCTGCTCTCCACTAATTTTTGCATTATTGCTATTATTGTCATATTGAAGTTGTATTTAGCCATTTTAGTTTTTCTTATCTACGGATCAATATGCTTATTTATTGTTAATTTCAGGCGCAATTTGAACATAAGTATAAAATTTGAGGAGGGTTATTTGAACAATCAATTTGATGACAACTTATTTGACAACCATAATTTACAAAGAAAAAGTAGTATTGACACGGAAACCATAGCAATAGAGAGATAAAGTGAAAAATAATGTGAGTACAAGAAAGAAAGTTGTCACAAAAGTTGTCACCAAATAGATGTTCAAATGTCATTTCTCTAAAATTTGATGAGGGCAAATAGAATCATAAAGTGTGAGGGTGTACGAAAAATGTTAAATTTTATTTTTCTTTCTAAATTTAAATTAAAAAAATGCAAAAAGACTTTATGACATTACATGTCCCTTTTGTGTGCCACATAGACAAATAACAGCCATATCATCCTAACTAATGGAAAAACCAATAATCAATTTCAAAGGATGGATAATTGCTACAATTTCGAAAGGGTGTTTGATCATTTACTAATTTAAACTGCATCATAAATATGAGTGTTCAAAATCAAACCAACCCATAAAAACCGTAAATTGAATCAACTAAAATTGTATTTAATTCGGATGTATTTGTGCCATTTTTTGAGTCAAACACACAGTTTGGTTCGATTTGCGGTTTTTATTTTACCAACCAAACAAATAGCACTAATCCGAAATATAAGAGAAACATCAATTAAACTTAGAGTATACTTTTCCCACCCTATGGTATTCTAGCGTGCCCTATTTTTTTCTTCCAATAATACCCCTAGTCTGGAAAATATAATCCGAACTACTTATGGAAAATTAACTCCGGACAAATTCGTGGATTTTTGCACTTAAACCACACTGATGGATGATGATGTTAATTTTGAATAGATGGAATCAGAGTATATAATCCGGAAAGTTTAACACTTTCTGGATTATATAATCCAAAATGTGTAAATCACGTCGTTGACAGTCAAAAAAAGGTTGGGAAATGATGTTTCCGGATTACATAATACGGAAAGTGCAAAACAGTCCGGATTATAAAATTCAAACTGCATCAGCACAGAGGCAGAAGCCATCTGTTTTTGCGCATTTAGCCGACAGTTTTGGCCTTTGACCATATGTTCAATCACAAAATTAAATTTATAACATAACAATGAACAAGCACAACATAATTTGCAAACATTCAAACCTTAATCAAACTTAAAAATTAAAATTATCCAAATGTTACATAACTAAAAATCATCCAAAATATTCAAACATTAACATAATTATAAATTACAATCAACCCCTTATAACTACACCGCCACTGTAACAGTCCGATTTTTTGTTAGATTTATTTTAATTGTTTTATGTGTGTTTTAATTATGCTCGTATGTGATTAATTGTCTACTTGTGTATTTTGATGAGTTTAGTGTTAGAAGGGTATTTTGGTCATTTTGTGGGCAATGGTAAATTAGTAATTTTACATATAGAATATTTTAGTGGTTTGAGTGAGAATAGTTATTGTTACTAAGTGACTAGAAAGTGGGGTAATTAATTAAGAGCCGGTGAGTAATTGTTATTTTTACCGTTACGCGGGTAGAAACTTTGTGAATTGTTTAGTGAGTGAGTTGAGTCCATTAAGATATTAAGGGTTAAGCCCAATAGTGATGAGCCTATTTAAACTCTATTCTTTGAGGAAATTAGGTCACGTAGAATCATTTGCTCATTTTCACAAAACATTTCAAGAGAGGTAGAGAGAGAAAGAGTTAGAAATAGGATTTTGAAGAGAGAAGAACTTGGAGAGCAAGAAGAGGGTAGAGACTCAAGGGATTGGAGCTAAAGTGAAGCCTTAGCTTAGATTTGTGAAGATCTGAGGTAAGGGGGCTAGTTTTCATTCATAATCTTCTTGTATAATCTCTTTTCTACTTCTACCCATAAGCGCTTATTTTTAAAAATTGATTATTATGATGTTAATTGGTGAAATTTGTGCTTATGCTTTGATGTAATATTTGGGTATGATAGTTTGATGATAATTAAGTTGTTGCTGATGAAATTACATGCTCAAGATGTGTATATATGTATACTTATGTTTTCACTCAAAATTGATAAATATAGTGTTGTTGTTAATGAATTGTTGATGAATTCATGATCGATTGTTGTTATTGCTGTTATGAGATGTTGTTGGTGGTGATTGATGTCATGGGTAATCATAATCATAGAGCTTGCTATGAATTTGTGTTGTTCTTGAGAATTTTCATGAAAATTGGGTCAAATGATGAATTTTGTTGGTATGATGTTTTGGTTCAAGTTTTATATGGATTTAAGTGTCTTTTTATGTCTATAAACGTTTGGACAAACATTGGGAACAAAATTTGGGCATTGGAGATAAAAAATTGGGATTTTGGGGTGAAAATGGAGTTTTTCCCGAGAGCTACCTGTCATAGCTCGCCATGGTGAGTAATCTGGTGGCCATGGCGAGTGCAATAGATGTCTAATAGGAGTTGAAGATGTATGAATGATTAATAGGAGTTGAATGTGATGTTTATCATGGTATGGTGTATTTTCTCCCTTACTTTGATTATGAGAAATGGTATGAAATTGTTGAATTATATGATTTAGTTGATTTTGGTGAATACATATATGTTAATTGATGGTGATATTGTTGGTGAATGCATATATGTTAATTGATGGTGATATTGTCGGTGGATGCATATATGTTGGTGATTTGTTGTTGAACTTATGCATAGTGTGTCATAGGTTCATGCATCATATGTTGTCGGATATTTATATCTAGGTGAGGTGATCGAATACTTTGTATTCAAATGTTGGTGACCAAATACCTTGTATTCAAATGTTGGTGATATGATGTTCAGTTGGCATCTTAGGGTGACGACCTTGTTGGTGACAGTACCGCATGCATATAGGTGTCATGTATTGGTGCATTGTACATGAGTCTTAACTGTCTATGTGCTTGGTGTATTTATGCATTGGTGAGATTGGTGAATGTTGTAATTATGTAGATTGGTGTTATGTACATTTGTGGACCTCGTTGATGGTTGAAAATAATTGAACTATGTTCTAATTACATGTCTTATTCGTTTGTGCTTATACACTTGGTGAATCTATTTGATGATAATTCGGTTGAATAATTTGAATTGAGTTATCCATTATGTAATTAATTGGAATGCTTATCTTTTCAAATTATTTATGTTGATTATGATTGATGTGAAGCTAACCCCAATGGTTTTGACCACCTACCTGTTTGTATGAATGGGTAGATGGAGTGCAAGAGTAGTTTGCTTGTTTGGTGAGTGCTCGAGGATAACGGGAGCTTCCTCTATTTATTTGTTCGATGTCTTAGATTAAGCTCTGATCTAGGATGTCAGTCGCTATCTTTGTTTTGGATTATGTTGTTGAGATTTTACCCATATGTCGGGATTTGGAGATTTTATTTGGTGATGTTTTTATGACATGTTTATTCTGGAGATGTATGATATATATGTATATCCGTTGCATAGCTGTTTGAATGCGTGTTATATTTTAGTGAACTTTTGTAGACGTGACGTCTATTTCTTGAATAATTGCATTATTCATGTGTTTTATCGCTTTAATAGAAATAGGGCGTTACATCCACCACCTCTGCCACCACCCCTGCCACCCTTAGTAGCTCTCTGACGACGGTAAACCTTCCTGTCATGCACCTCTTTCAACATATCCTCCAAATGATGTCATGCCTCAGTCCCTCGCGGCACCTGACCATTGGACATCACATCATAGACATGGTCTGTGATGCGGCTTATCCTTCCGCTAAACTATAAGTACCCAAGCTCTCCATCCTCCTGAGCAGCTTGCACATCAAGGACCTCATGCTCCGGTGGCCTCGACACCGGTATCGGCATGTCAGGAAGAATCATGTGTGGATGAGAATGGTGATAAAACCACTTGATGTATCCCTCTGCTGCCTCCACACAATGAGCTGCACGCTGCCCCAATTGCTCAGGTGTCAGTGTATGATCAAGTGCACGCTCAAAGCGGTTTGAGATCTCTGCCAAATTAGTCATAAGAGGTGCACTCTCAGCGGGATGTGGAGGGATGGTCAAAACCAGATAGTGGATACCGATCCTCCCGATATCTTGCACAGACATCCTTGGCTCCCATACCTTGAAAGTGATGATACACCCAAGTCTGCATCAATGACAACCACATATAAATATACAAACCATAAACACTTACATTTTAAAAAATAAAACATAATTTTAAATTTATACCTGCAACAAAGTTAGGTATCCGGCAACCTGACCGCAGTTCCAACGTGCAGCATTGTTGAGCTCCCTATACAAGTGAGCTAGTGCCGCAACTCCCCATGAATAACCAACAACAAGATCAAGGTCTCTAAAGTACCTCAGGTAGACAACATCCACAACATTCTGGCTCTTGTCAGTGAAGATTGTGATCCCCACCAAGTATAGCAAATATATGCGGACAGCCTGGTCCCGCAACCTCCGCACCTCCTCAGTCACACCACCATGCTCAGTCTCCAACTCCAACTGCTCCTTCATACGCTGCTTGAAAATCTTTTGTAAGTAGCCAAATTGGCAATGTGCAACTTTGGTCTTATCCACCTCAACAAGAGCATCACGTAGATCAGACCCCAAGTACGTCACCATCCATTCCACTGCCTCGTCCCGTGATATGAACCTGTGGGGCAGAAGCATGCCGTCAATGGGGAGATGCAGCAAATAGGACACATTATCAAGTGTCACTGTCATCTCCCTAAGCGGAAGGTGGAAGCTCGAAGTGTCCTCGTGCCACCTCTCCACAAAGACACAAATCAGACCGTGGTCAATCATGTTGTAGCTGGTATCCTGAAGCCAAGAAAGACCGGGGCCCTGCAATCTGTCTTCCCACCACCGTTCAGCCATGATAAGGGTGGTATCTTCATTATGCATCACTTCTATCTTTTTTCCGTTGGTGATGCATTTTAAATTGCCATGCCACTGCAAATGATTAAAAACAATACCTAAACATTAGTTTACACTCACGGCTTCACAAATAGGCAGTTTAACAATTTAACAGTACATAAACAGGAAGTTTCACAAATATCAACATCATTTTCACACAAATTAACAACATATTAAAGTGAGTTTAACATTAATAAATACCTCGCCATCAGCCGCTTTCTTGGCCACGTGCACATGGTACCTCCACAGCAGGCCAATGTCATGTGGGCCACCGAGATAGTCATCAAGTGGCTCAGGATCCACCACACGCGACTTCCTCCTCTGCCTTCGCTGCGGCTGCACGTCTTCCATATCCTCGTCCATTGCCTGAAGCTCCTCCTCAAGGTCCTGCTCCTCCATATGCTGCACTTCCACGACATCTTCCATATACTCTTGCTCATGCTGGTCCGGCTGATGCTCGACATTAGGCTCGACATCAGCATGACGTCCTTTGGTACCACCCCGACACCTTGGAACAACATCTTCCTCCTCCATCCGTTGGGTACACTTTCTCATACGGGAAGCATGCCTGCCTCCCTTATGCGTCGAGTGGATGATGAACATTCTGTAACACGCACACAACACAATCAACACAAAACAGACGCTGAAAAACATATTTTGGGTGTTTCCGAATTTTTTTTCCGGATGGTAACAATCCAGTCCGGAAAACGAATTTCGGATTGTTTCAGTGCAGAAGAAAAAAAAAGAAACCAATTACTTGCATGCATAGAAAAATCGAACTAACCTTCCATGTAATGTTTACCAACGATTGAAATGCGGTCCGTTTGAGCAAAATTTCACCAATTTTGGTTGGATTTTTGTAGTTCGGATTTTGGGATTAGAGGGAGAGAGAAACAAAGTAAAAAGTGAAACTGTAAAAATGGGGGGTGAACTTCCTTTTATACTACAAATTCGTCCGGAATATGTAATCCAGGCCACGTTTTACATTTTTGGATTCTTTATTCCGGAGGACAAATTGATAATTTTTGCAGGGCGCGTGAGAAGGGCATAGGGTGGGAAAAGTAATACTCTTAAACTTATGTCACCCAACCCATTACACATAGAAACTCAATTAGATATTTTATTGAATGACATGTTTTTTATGAGTAAATAGGCAATTACTCCCCTAAAATTGTAAGTTTCGTTAATTACCCCCTGAAATTGCACAACGTTAATCAATTTACCCCCTCCGTCAAATTCTTCTGTTAGTCAACGTGATGTTTTGCAATTACCCCCCCTGAAGTTTTGCACTTATGTGCAAAGTGCCTCCGAACTTAAAAATTTATATATATATTTTTTATCCTTGTCTCAAAAGATATTAAAGGCAAACACTTGATGGTTAACTTTAATACATTAAGTTCTACAATCTTGACTTTTTATTTTTTTTTGAAAAAACTCATGTATTTTATTAACAAACTATTCAACCTAGAAGGTGTAGCATGAATAAGAACATGAGTACAAAACCTAGAAGGTGTACCATAAATAAGAACATGAGTACAAAACCGAACAACAAAATAAACTACTTATCTTGGCTTATTTGATTATGCAAAAGATTGACCCGTTAGTTGTTTTTATAATCCCATTAATCATCAAAGAAATTAAAAGAAACGCTAAAAAAAAGCAAGAGGTACTTGCAACATTTTGTTAACATTGTATGCTATGTTCCTTTGTTTTGTCTTCTATAAACTTCCTATGTTTCTTTTGTTTTATAATTTTCTTTTGAAGAATAAAATGGATGGAAATTCATCATGTGCTTCATGCAAGCTTATGAGACGCAGATGGAAAAAAGATTGCACCTTTGCCTCCTTATTATTTTTTTTTTTTTATGACTAATGGGATTATAAAAACAATTAGTGGATCAATCATTTGCATAATCAAATAAGCTAAGATTAGTTGTTTAGTTTGTTGTTCATATTTGTACTCATGTTCTTATTTATGGTACACCACCTTCTAGGTTGAATAGTTTGTTAATAAAATACATGGGTTTTTTCAAAAAAATAAAAAGTCAAGATTGTAGAGCTTAAAATATTAAAGTTAACCGTTAAGTATTTGCCTTTAATATCTTTTGAGATAAGGATAAGAAAAAAAAAATATAAATTTTTAAGTTTGGGGGACATTTTGCACATAAGTGCAAAACTTCAAGAGATATTTGTAAAATGTCATGTTGACTAACAGAAGAATTTGACGGAGGGGGTAAATTGATTAACGTTGTGCAATTTCAGGGGGTAATTAAAGTTTTGTTAATTTTAGAAGGATAATTGACGAAACTTACAATTTTTTTTATGGAGGGTAATTATCTATTTACTCGTTTTTTTATTGTTAAGTTTCTTCTTTGCTCAATTTTAAAAAACAAAAGTTTCTTCTTTCCTTTTTATTTCGAAAATGTATTTATATACTTTTATTTGATTTCACTTTGCTCATTGTGCGGACTTGGACAACCAGCAAGCCCGGAAAATGTCCCCGGCCGGTAATCTGCGGTGGCTCTGCCGCCTCATCGACGAATCTCACAGTCCCTACACAGTCTGTTTCACTGTTCTGACATTCATCTCTATACTATTTCATTTCTTAACCAATCCTTTAAACCAAACCTCCTTTCCATTTTACTTCAGGAATCACACGCGTTCGTTTCAACGAGCAAAGAGAACGAGAAACAAATTCTAATCGCTTCTTCTCAGGTTATTCTCGTCTTCAAATTCACTTCAATCTTCCATAATTTCTCTATTTATTTATAATTTATTTGTTTCTCGAATTTTGATTGAAGGTCACGAGAAAAATACAGTTGCGGATTCATGAATTTGATTCTGCTTCGAACAAAGAGGAATTGTGCGGTTCAGAGCAGCATTGTTCCGTTCATCAATGTCTTTCCAAAATTGTGACCAAAATGGTGAGTTTTTGAATAAGTTATTTCATTGGGATGCTTTCTATGTAAAGTTCTCTTGAATGTTACTTATTTGTATTGTTTTATGTGCCAGGTGAATTTGTTAACTGTTAAGAGTGAATTTGTTCAACATGTTGCTGTTAATGCTCTTGTTTTAATTTCAGAGTTCGTGTCTACTACGGTATGATGAATTAATACGTCCGATTCTTTTTACAAATTGGTTTTTATTTACTTGTCATTTTCAAATTCAATACAACATCGATACCGGCACACACACATCAACACCGGTGATAAGTTGAGATAATATCATTAAGTGTTTGTTGCAGAGAGAGAAATCAGTGGAATGTGATTATAAATAATCTATGATGCACAAACACGGATACTTGACACGACACTGACACAAACACATCAACACATGCGGTAATTTGAGAAAATGAATTAATTGAATGTCATCACATGTGTAAGTGTCGTGTTGGGCACTAAACACACTTTTGATTAGAGGTGTTGGTGCTACAAAGTAAATAATTAAGGGTATTATAGGAAAAAGACAAGTAATTCCATCAAAAGTATCAAATTTATTAGTTTTATTTGATATGTGTAAAAAAACCTAAAACGAGAACTAAAAAGGAATGGAGGGAGTAGTGGTTTTACCAAGTTTAGGTTAATATGTTATGCGTAGTTTATGATTCCCTGTGATGATTTGCAGGGGAACAATTGGGGTGAATTCATTCATTTGTTGTGCTGTTCATTGGAAATGGCTTTAACTAGAATGCTCTCATGTTCGTCTGAAAATAATAACTTGGATTCGCCTGATGTTGATTTCATGCTGCAACATGGGCTGAGGAACTGTGATTGGTCGACTGTGGCTGGTATCGTTAAAGCGCTGCGTGTTATATGTAAACATTTGAAGGAGGACTATGATGATGGACTTGTCAAAGTGTACTATGACTCTGTTAATCCTTGTCTTTTGAGAATGCCTTGGAATTCGTTGGACGAGTGTTGGAGTTGTGACAACGGTAGTATGAAGAAATGTTTCTCCGTGAATGAACTGCATCTCAACAATTTGGGTTCTATGGATCCTGGAATCAGATTTCTTGGAACTTTTTTACAGTTACTATGCACTTTGGTTGACCGGAATAATTTTGAGGAAACTGAGTGTGATTCTGCCAGCAAGCATCCACTTTTTGTCACAGTAGTGAATCTTATACCTAGACTTGTGAAGTGGTGTCTCCCCAGGAAAGAAGATAATGTTGAGACTTGCATCATCCATTACATGAAACATAAATTGCTGGTATGGTTCTTACACTTGTTCACGAACTTAAGAGTACTTAATTTATCATCACATGCAGGATTGAATGTAAACAGTGATCATTGTTTCCACTTTAAGTTTTATGAAGAAAAAAAAGGTTATCATTAGTATAAAAATTGCTTTTGTCATTTTGTGGTATACAAACAAAAATATATTTTTATTGCTGATGTTTTAGTGTTGGCGATCTCAAATATCAACAGTTGGTCACATATTGGTTAAATTAGGGTGTTCATAGTTAGTTAGTATTAGCAAAGGAGTTCAGCTTAAATAGGAGAAGGGAGTGGAGTGGAAAATACTTAGCAACGGGAAAAAGAGTAAGTGAGTTGGTTGTATGGGGAAACCCTTTTAAGAGATTTTTCTCCTTTTCTGATTGATATTCTTCAATTCATCAATAAACAATTTGGTGTTTTTATTCTTTCTGTCTTTCATACGATTAATTTGTTTGCATTTCTGTGTAACATTGTCAAAGCTTGACAAAAATATTCCATCTTAATCTCAAACCTAATTTAGTGCTTGAGTTTTTTTTTTCTTTCATCAAACATTTAGTACCTGAGCTGATATATTGTGTTAGTGAATTATACATTATCCGTGTCATTAGATGAGACTTGTAATAACGGTATTCTATTTGTCCTAGATTCTTAGTATACATAGAACTATAGAAGTACAAGGCAAGTTTTATGTAACACAATTATTTGGAGTTTCATTCAATATACTCTCTGTCTCTTTTCCATTTGACATCTAAACACTAAATTTTCATCATTATGTGTAGTCTTCAGCTATATACCAATGGTAGAGTATATAGCTGCATGTTTGTCGTCAGGATATGGAAGGAGACATGTGGCACCAATTAATGCAACTATAGGGATAGGAGTGTCTTTTCTTTTGAGTTGTTTGTGAATAGATGATTTTTTTATGATTCATTAGATTTACTTTGAGAACTTATAAAAAATACTATAAATGAATGAGTGGATATTGGTTGATGAGTTCTGGAGATGTATGTATGCCATTGGCAAATAATAGATATTTAGTAATGCTGATAAATAAGAGAAACCCTGCTGAATTTTTGGCAGCTTTGTAATTTATTTCCTAGACTATCCTGGTGTGGTACTACTGTACTAGGTGTTGGATGGCAGGCTGAAAATGTGTTCGTTGGTATTAGCCGGTGTGCTGGCCATGACCTTGAGGCTGTTACTAAGTTAGCCTGTAGTACATAGCTGCACCTGTTGTCCTCGGGATATAGAGAAGACACGTGGGACCAATGAAACATAGTTGCATTAGCTATTCTATTTAATGTGTCATGGTATATATTTGCCAAAATCAATATCTAATGACTTGTCTACATGGCTAGTATTGAAATTTAGCAAATATTTTTTGTTCAACCTTGGCTCTACCGAGTTGATCCAACTCCAACGAACCTAATTCAACCATCCTTCACTCTTAAGTAATTTTAAACATTCTGATTTGTCAATTTGTCACTTGATTTTGAACTTGTTATTCTCGTTTTGTCTTCTAAATTGTAAACCTATCACACGATCTGTGGATTTGTCCATCAATTTTGATTGAAATGCTATATTTACATATTTTTATCTGGTCCAGTCTAGCCTGGAAACCCATCTTACTTCAACTTAGAAGTATAAAGTGTTGAATATTTACTATGCACATAGTTTTGTTTAGATATTATGTTAACTGTTTTAAGTATTATTTTTGTATTAAGTAAACTCTTAAAACTTCGCGTGCTGAGCGTACGGAGATTCATGAGTTTATCTAGACTATTGAGTTTGACAATCTTGCTCCTATGAAGTGAACTCTTCAAACCAATTACCTTCTTCTCTGCAGATTCTGATGATCAGGCTTAGCTCACTCTCGTGTTTGGACTGTTCAGACTATTTTTCTTGGCTTGAAATCCTTCATAACCACTTTCAAGAGCTTCTGCTACAACCTTTAACTCAATTTATGTCTGATCAAGGTGATTGTCTGGAAGGCTCTCCATTTTTGTCGAGTTTGTCCGATGGAGAAGCATATGGGGTACCTTCCAGCCACCTACAGAGACAAGCTATTTTCCTCTTACTGGATTGTTCTGTCAATTTGATCAGTCAAAGAGGATCAATGGAAAACCAAAGTGATTGTTCGACTTTGAGCTCATTATTTACCAACAACCCAGATACTGAGCTTGACCACTTACACAGAAAAAAGGGATTACTAGAGCTTTACAAGTGGATTCAAAACCACCTTCCAAATGAGGTCTCTATCAACTATGAAATGCACCCGGAGATATGTATAAACTTCATGTCATCTTTTCTCCAGCTATATATTCGCGAGGTTTGTCTAATTGCCCTTTTCTTGATGTTTATGCACATCAGTTTATGGGTTTGAATCTTGTCTGGCATGGCCATTGTCTTCAAAACAGTTCATGATTCTGAAAATTTAGCTTTCAAAAACTCTGGGGTCATATGAATGTTTGATAAGGATGATGACTCTGACATGTCTGGCTGGGTGATCTTGTACTGGAAACTGTGAAGCATGAAAACTTTTTAAAGTGAAACTGCTGTTTTCATGTTGGAATACTTCAAATTTTAATGGGATTTTGGAATGTCTGTACCCATGCTTCTTAGGTTGAAAATATATTTGCAAACCTGGGTCATTAATGAGAGTCCTCCAGAGTCTTTCTTGTTTTCCTTTAGCCAAATAGTTTTAAGTCTCTTGAGAACATCTTGTTTCATTGAGGTTATTTAACACTTGAATGGCAGGATGATCTATTGTTTGAAGTGCTTTTGCAATTGCTTAGCATATCATCTTGTCTCCAGCAACTGTAAGCAAGTGTGTTTAATCTTTTATTTTTGTTAGTAAGTGCTTAATGGAAAGATTCACTGCTACAATAATGAGATTTCAATTATGTAGGTCTGGAAGAAGAGATGCTGCATATCAGGATGTAAAGAGAGATTTTCCTTTTGATCTGTCAGACATTTTTAATCCCGTGTACCTTTTTCATCTGTTTCTTTCAGAGGCTAGTATTATACTTCCATAGTACATGACTTACATGCAGATAGGAAAATTCATTATCCATTACATTATTTTTATTTAAAAATAAAAACTTATTGATTATCTTATTCTTTACTTACGCAGATACATTATGATCATCAAGTGCTACTTGACTATCTCATTTCAAAAGATACTGGAATAAGCTGTGCTAAATATCTTCTAAGGCATGTTATATTAACTATTATGGACCGCAAAATTTCCCTTAATGAGTTTGTGATTATAAATTAGCAGGGAAAGTTATTAACCAGATCTAGTTAGTGACTATTTTTCTGCGATATATTTGGAGCATGTCTTATTTTCACTTGTGATGTTTTTAATTTTATGGTTATTGTGTTTCATCTATGATTCATGTTGAAGACAAATCTTGTCAGCCTCACAATTTATAAATGGTTTCAAACACCAATTTCTATTTCCTTTATTCGATTGTGGAGGAGAAGTTCAGAGTTTAAAACCCGTTGTGTGCATGACTAGTTTAACGTCAAGAGCGAAACAATTAAAGAAAGAAAATTACTAATTAAGTTGTGAATTGTGGTTGTAGCACTTACCTTGACTCTTATTACTATTTGAAAATTGGTATTTACATTTTCTCTTTTGCACGTTTGTTCGCAGATGCATGCATTTGATATGCAACTCATGGAAATTATTTGTGGAATTTCCATTATCTGGAGAATTTTTAAATCAATCATCTTGCAAGAGAAGAAAACTTTTAGGGGATGGCATACAGTTTGTTGCAGATGGAACACTTTCTTCAGTTGACAAAAATGGAAGTATCTTATTGCATATCAAGAATTTTAAGGAAGACAGTAAATATGACTTAAAGCACCGTAACATTGAACAATTTAAGAAAGCTGCAGAATGTTTACTATCTTTGAACAATTCCATTGGAAATCTTCATCAAAAGAGCCTGTTTCCATATAACCCCGAAGTTCTTCTGAGACGGTACATTGCTTAACAATGATTTATTTCTTGTACACCTTCCACAAATAGTAATGAACTAATTTCTTGTAGTCTAAGAAGATTTCAAGAGTTATGCTGCCAGGAAAAGGGATTTGACGGACAGAAAGTTGAGTAATTACCCAAACTGCTTGAATCTTGTATAACCCTGGAAGCTTGGCTATCTCATGATTATTAATGGTAATAGAACTGCATATTTGGTGAGTAGGCCATTCATCTTGAGTGTTTTCAAAATGTTATGCATACCAGAATTTATTTTGTTGTCATGCTCAAATGTCAGTTTGCTGATTGAATAGGACACTTGTTGAAAACAGGTAGTCGTAGCAATGATGGACAGAAAGGAGTGAAATGGCTGCTTGCAGTGTCTCCATATAATCTTGGGTCACTACACATGTTTGAGTTTTTGATGGATCAGTTGATCGATACTTACATGCCATCTTTGAAGAGAGTCGGGTGAGTGATAGCACGGATGTCGGGTACATAGAATCTGAAATAGCGGAGTATAGTCATATTACTGTTTCCATTCTTGAAGGTACTAGTCCATTCACTTGGAACTGCAGCATGATCTTTTCTTGGGAACCTTTTGTAATATATCCTATTAGTAATTTAAGTTAACATGTTTTAGGGTGAGCAATGCTCTAATTCGTTGGAGATTAATCCAACGACCGCTCCCTAGCTGGAGGGGTTGCAGTGTGCATAGCCAAGAGAAGAGGATTCAAGTCTGAAAGATTAGTCACATGCTTTTTTAAGGTTCAATGGTCTAATCGTCATTAAACCATAGGTAAACATGTATTAATTAAATAGAACCAGTATGAGTTATGATCCACTTTCTTCAAGAGTTATTCTTGCTAAAATTGCTCTGTTGAATAACTAACTACTTGTAGACACCAAGTTTCATCAATTCAATCACTAAATTATTAGTTTTTTGAGTAGCTAAGTCTGCAAATTTTCATAAATTTTAAAATAATTTGAGACCTTGTCAATTAATTTTATTTTAGCATATATTATAACTTTTAAAATTAAAGTAAATGTTAGCTTTAAAATTAGTTCTAAAATACTTCTATGAGGAATTTACTTAATTTCTTAAAATTAATTTAACTGGACCAGTTCTGGCTGAAAACTTGGTATACTTTATCCACTCAATTATGATGCAGGTGACTTTATTAACAAAAGGATTATCCCTACTTGTTTAGAAAGAAAAAAAGGATTATCCCAACCAACCATCTCATGATATTCTATTATTCCATATCATTAAGCCACCTGTAACAGAATAAAAAAATAATGATTCCTTTAGCCACTTGTGACAATTCTCATTGGTATTAATCTTATATAGAAGTACTAACACTACACTCTAATATAATTTTCTCAACCTACATTCTTGTATTTGTTGAAATTCATGAGTCCCACTAAATCTTATAGGTCTCACATAATATTAGTGAGACATGTAGATAGAATTTTCAACCATTAAAGATTGTGTGTTGCTAACATAATTTTAATATTATATTAATCCTTCTTAAATTAATACCAATTAGCTACCTAGCTAATTAATTTTGACATATCCTAGCTAACTAAAGCATACATTTCTGATTTGGTGGTATTGGCTTGAGATTTGAGAGGGTGCTCCTCTTTGAGGTCTCAGATTCGATTCTCCCCGATATTAATTTAGGTGGGTTAATTTAGCTTCTTAAAAAAAGAAGCTAAAGCACACTTTTTTTTAATTTTTTTTTATTGAGTACCTTCTAAAATACCAAGGATCTGACTACACTTTCAAAAATAGTAGAAACTAAGTTACATTTACACGTAACCCAAATTATTAAACAATATATTTCTAAAATTTATAAAGATTGTATGCATGAAAAAACACAAGTTGCAAGCCAACTTTACAATAAAGTTTCTCACAATTTCAAACATGCTGATTCCTTTATGTCGGACAAAAGTAAAATTCAAATCCAACAAATTAAGCTAAACCAAGAATACTTCATTAATTCATGCGTATTTTAAAGCTATCTGATCGAGAGAATCACATAGTGCTTGTGGCCTGCAAATCATAGCCATATGATCTGCCTCTTTGATCTCATATACATCATTAATCCCAGCATTCTGGATCATCCAGTGTTGAAATTTCAATGGAATCCCAAGGTCTTCATTGCAAACAATAAAAGCACGTGGCACTGACCCATAACCCTGTTTAGAGAAGTTATCTTGCTGAGTCAAGTCTTCCATAAAAAGGGACCCTGACCTCAATAAAGTCTTGGCCAATTCAAGATCCTGCCAAATCCAATAGTATTTTGTTATTATTATTATCATTATTGTGCTCCTTTTTTTTGCAAACTTCAAATAAATGATTGACTTTATGTGAAGGCTAATGTGTCATATTTTAGCATGCATTAGTTTAACATATAGTACTAGTATGAGACAAGGAGTTGTTTTTAATTTAACGTGTAGTTACCTCAGTGGAGGAGTGTTGATAGAGCTTATTGGACAAGAATTTTGGACCAAAGAACATTGATGTCTTGTTTCCACACTGGCAGAATTCAGTGTCCAACCATTCAGCCGCCGGGGTACTCTCAATATACTGTTAAAGTTTATACAAAAAAATAAGATTAATAATGGTTAAGATAATCACTCCCTCAATTCCATATCTCTTCAATAATTAATGTTTAATTGAATTTTTAAACGACTAGTAACTAAGAACACAAGTTTTTTTTTTACAAAAGGAACACAAGTTTTTTAAAACAATTAAGTAAACTGGATCACAAGTTTTCTCGAAATGTGACAATTAAAAAGTAATGAAGGAGCATGTATTTAGACAAATCAATACTCCCTCCGTCCCAAAATGTATGACGTTTTGGGCATTTCACACATATTAAGAAATGCAATTAATATTGTGTGGAAAAAATATATTATGAGTTGTTTTACAAAATTGTCTTTAATAAATAATATGGGAAAGATAAATGAAAGAATTGAAAGAAGAGAGAGTAATAAATAGTTAAGGTTATAATAGGAAAAGTAACATTAATGTTGCATTGGTATTGTAAAGCGACATATAATTTGGGACAAATTTTTTCTCTAAAGCGACATACAATTTGGGACGGAGGGAGTAATTAATGTTGAATTGAAATATAAAACGACAAGTAAGTAGGACTATTTGCGTGCATACGTTGTGACTTGAATTCAAGTCTCAAATTCCACAATCGCTATGTTATACATAAATTTTATTGCAAATTCTCATCGATGTTGGTCATTCTCCAAACTTTACATGGGAGTGTGTCTATCCTAATCTAAACTTTGTTCTAAAAAATGAACTACAAATTCAAATTAAGAGGAATACTTGCTTTGTCACAATCATAAGTAATTTTTCTTTGGCGCACACATAAAGGATAAAAAATAATAAAAGAATGACTTAAATAATGTGTTATTTTACATAATTAAATAACATGTGTTTTTATATGTATATACCTAAATAAATTTTATTTGTGGTTGTGACCGGTAGAGTGTATAATATCTCAACTGATTTTAATTAAAAGATAAAAAGTTCGAGGTGCTGAATGTAAACCCGAACGAGTGAATAAATATTAATATAAAAACTAACTATTAACATCTATTATTTAAAAAAAAACGTGAGGAAGAGTTAAATTCTTGATACTTTTGGAAACGATAGGTAAGTGGAGAGAGTAATTTTGAAAGAAACTGATGCCTAAAGGTAAACTGTGGAGTAATACACATTTGTTGGATAGCGATAATTCAAGGTGCCAACAAAACTTTCCAGTTTCGGTACCATTTTATTGTAAAGGACAAATAAATTACTACTACAAGAAACATGTAATAAAACATAAAAAAGGGGGGGAAAATATATTTTAAGGGCAGATGAACATGTAATAGAACAGGGAAAAAAAGTGTCAACAAGTTCTAGCCCACCGACAAAAATGCTAAATAGTTAGATCGAATCGAATGTCATGATTAGAATTTGAACTCCGATATCTTTTTAAGTGTCCTGAGACACTCTGTAAATATTCTTTAAAAAACCAGATACTTTAATTTTCAATACATTTAGTATACAAAATTTCATAAAAACTATTCTGATGCAATCGTTATTTTCCATATAGAAATCATATTTGTGATTTTTAATTTTTTTTTTGATGGAATGAAACTAGAAAAATGTTGTCAAAGATTAGAAACAAACCTTTTCCATGACATAAGAAGCATTGTGTTGAATGTCCGGCATAAAAGCAGTTAAGAAAACACCAACAGCAACCTTTTCTGGAAATTGTTCCATTGCAAGAGCTATGTTAAGTCCTCCAAGACTATGACCCACAAGAATCACCTTTTCATTTGGTGGAATTGTTGCCATTAACTTCAACAATGGTTCAGAGTATTCTGAAATTGTATCAACATCTTCAAGTTTCTTCAAGTTGGTTCCAGAAGCTGAAAGGTCAAGTACTGTGACCACATGACCAGCAGATTCTAAACGTGGTTTGACCTTATACCAACTCCAAGCACCATGGCAAGCACCATGTACAAGAACATAATGCTTCCTAGCAATTAAATGTTGTGCACTCATAATGATTATTGTTGTTGTGGTCTAAAAAATTGTTGCTTAATATTGTTTTCCCCACCCTTATCCTAGAGTATATATAGACAATAAAAGAAGAAAAGTCAAGACATTGGTCGATATTGGCATATGTTGACAAAACATGTTGCGTTCACAAGTTTGAGTTAGAAGTACGGTTATAAGGTTCAGGCATGTAACCGATGAAATTTGTAACATTCTAATATTCCTGCAACCATTTTGATACGACAATTTTCTCTCATACTTTTATTATATTCTTATTCTCTCTTTTCATCTTTCTCTCTACAATGTTTTTGACAAATAAGAAAAGAGAATAAAAAAGTTATCACAAAATAGTTATACAAATATCATTAATCAAAATTAATTGAGACAATAATGATATTACTTTAATCTTTGGTTATGATTCTTAAAAGTCAATTATTGATGAAATAATTGATTTGTAACCGTTAGAAATTTAAGAGGATTGAATCTCATGCATTGATACTGAAACTTGATGGATGTCTCAGATTAAATGAAACTAACTATAAATTTTCTGCTCAAGTTAACATAATATTTTCCATCTTTACAAGTGTCTTAGAAAAGAGGAGAAAAACTAAATTGTGTCAGTTTTTTCTATCATGACTTCCTCATCAAATCAATGTATGCGAAAATCATAAACTTTTGAGATCTCTAATCTATGATCTTGTAAACTCGTTGAAAGAAGTTCAATCCTCTTGAAGATTTTATGAAAGTATATATATTCAGTGCATCGAGAATTGAAATGTTGACTTTATTAAAGAATGATTATTTAAATTAGAATGCTTAAAAAGTACGTTATAAATATTGATTAGCAAGAAAACAAAGAGGATGAGGAAGAAAAAGAAAAATACTCTCTCCGTTTCAAAATAAGTGTCGTTTAGTTAATTGCACACAAATTAAGAAATTGAATGAAATAATCATTAGACATAACGCTTTTACTAAACTGCCCAAGAAAAAGACAAACTTAAAGTTGTATTGAAAATTGTGCGAGAGAAAAGTTGGAGTATTTATTGAGGTTAAAGTTGGGAGAAAATAATTAAAGTTGTATTGAAAATGTAAAGTGACATTCATTTTAAAACAATTTTTTTTTTTGCTAAAGTGACATTCATTATGAAACAGGGGGAGTATAAAATAAGAAAGTCAAGATGATAGGAAAAACAATGCATTTGACCGAAGCTAATCCAATAATTTTGGTTGAAATTTGTTAAGTTGATAGGTAGTTGAGTAAACTTATTTTCTTGTAACTTGTTTGTTACCTTCACCGTTAACTCATTATTGTTTTCCATTTTCTCCACTTTTAAGATTTTAGACAAAAAAATGCAATTTTTATTTATTTATAAAAACTAGTTAATTTTCTGTCAAAAAAAAATTGTCAATTATCAATGGCATAACCATCAGTTTACATAGATGTGTCACATGTATAGTTGACTGTCATGTCATAAGGATTAACATTCAAAACAAACGAAAGAGGTAATTGACTAACGTTTGACAATTTCATTGTGGTTTTTGAAGTTTCTTAAAAGTCCGAAAAGTTTTCGAAGAAATTACAGTTTCAGTTTTTTTTTTTTTTGCCTATTTACTATATAAACAAAAAAACTTTTAATTGGTCTCCTTGAACATAAATTAATTGGTAGAACATTGTCAGGGCCATATCTGAGGCAGGACAACCACCCTAGGCCTCAAAAAATTAGTATCAAATTTGGGCCCCAAATTTTTTTTTAAGGGTTTATCAAGCCCTAAAAAAATTGCTTAGTTTTTTGTATCAAGATTGATGTTTGTATATATTTATTAGTTAGGACCCAAATTGTAGGTTTATTCTAGGCCATCAAAATCTCAGAAATGGTCTTGAACATTGCATTGTAATAAACCTCAAACACCTCACTTATTTACGGTTGAAATTCCAGTAATCAGTCTATTTGAAAAAACAAATATTTGTTATCATAAAGTTCACGTAAGATAAGAGAAAGGAGGATGCACACACAATAATAGGTTCTTCGGTCAATAAGGGTGCTTTGACAACTCTTGATGTGAATTTGAGAAGAATGCACAGACGGATTTGTTATGCCAAGTCTGATGAATTATCCAATTTTAATTTGAAGACTGCTGATGTAAGGGAATACATTGGCCATTTAAATTCCCAACTATAAATATCAGACATGGTAACATCTAAATCTCATCGGTTAAAATTTCGAGAGATTTTACAATACACTCTTAAATTAAGATGCTGTTTCATAAATCAATAAGTTAACTATCATTTTCTTGTAATAAAGAGTTATTTGTCAACTTTTATATTTTAGAAAATATTATTTCATAAAAAAAACATCATTTCATTGTTTGTAAGAATCATACTATTTTTTTTACATTTTATCAAAAAAATAATAATCAATATTCACTAATATGAGTAATAAAAAAAATTGAATTTTGCTTCGCCGACACTTATGAAAAATAAAACGTAGTTTTTTTTAAGGGAAAACATAGTTATTATAATTGTAAATGATAGAAAATAATTCATTAAAGTATTAATTTAAATATAGGTGTGCCGGTACACTCAAATTTTTCGAATGTACCATAAAAATTGCCAAAATTTTAACGTCTAAGTCTGACATGTTGTCTTCCGTAGACTTATATTTCAAATAATTTTGTTCATTGGTTAAAATTTTAAAATTTAAGTCTGACTTGTTTACCGACAAAATTAATACTATGAAATTTTCAAATAAATTTTATTTTGTTACTTATATATGTAACACATGGTTTAAAAATATAAGTCAAACATGTTTAAAATTCATAACTACACAATTTTCAATGTAAAAATACGTACTCCCTCCGGTCTCAAATATAAGAAAAAATTTCTTTTTTAGGTTCATTGAATAATTAATGTATCTGCTTTACAATGTAGATCAGATACATTAAATATTCAATGAACCTAAAAAATGAATTTTTTTTTATATTTGAGACCGGAGGGAGTATGCTTTAACAAATGTTTAAGGATACTTGTTAACATTTTTTTTAAATAGTACTTCATCCGTTTCAAAATACATGTTCAAGTCAATCACTTCACATATGCCAATATACAATTTTGACCGTTAATGTCTTTAATTATCTAAAGTAAAAAAATTATAAAAATTTAATATTTTAAAAATATTTGTCGAGACAAATCAAACAACATCTTACATGCTAATATTTGTATTTATAAATTAGTTTAAAAATATGGTCAAAGTAAGTCAAGCGAATAGTGCACATTCCAAATATTGGACATGTATTTTGAAACGGAGGGACTACTAAAATACACAATTATTTTTTTTTTTAATTTGGTTAAGAGAAATTTTTTTATTACTTTTTCTTTGAGGAAAAAAAATTATTACTTAAAATAACACTTTTACACCATCCTCGATGAGATTTGATTTTTGAACCTTGAAATTATAAAATTAAGTAAACTTTTATCATTGATCTAGCACCTTAAATGTAATACACATCTTCAAATCAAATATTGTTTTCAATCAAATACACATGGCATTTGTTAAAATTACATGTTCTTTTAACGTTGTTTTTTTTTAATATTTCATTCTAAGCTTCTGACCAATGCTTGTTGTTTTTTTTTAATATTTCATTTTAAGCTTCTGACCAATGCTTAAAATTTGTTTTTCTTTGCACTGCGGTGAATGTTGTACTATTTTTTAAAAAATAAAAAACATTTTTTTAAAAAACAACTCAAATCTAATATTTTTAAAAGACAATCTTCTTCGTAAGAGAGTTCTTCATCATGACGACATCTATTGCATAGGTGGGTGTGGTTGCCATGAGACGATTCATCTTCTTTTTCGTTGCGACATCTTTGGTAGTGTATGGCACCGTATATTTCAGTGGCTCGGTATTTCATTCATCTCTCCAGACTCCATTCGCAACCATCTTCATCAGTTTGGTCACATGGCGGGGTTACCACGTTTTACATATCTTTTCATCAAAGTGATCTGACATGCTTGTGTTTGGATTGTTTGGAAGGAAAGAAACAACATGATTTTTAAAAGCAAAGCTCAGGATTTGGTCCAATTATTAGACAATGTAATGTTTTTGTCTTTTTCATGGTTAAAGGCTAATATGCTCACTTCCGCTTTCAGTTATAATTACGCATGACAATGGGGTGCGGTGGGGACGAGCTTTACATTCCCCGTCCCCATACCCGACTCTCATATACTTACTTGTTACCCTACCCATACCCAACATGGATGAGAAATTGAACCTCATCCCCGTCCCCGACAGGTTCGGGTATGCCCGCCCCATCCTCGTCCCCGCATTGAATATTTTTTTAATAAAAAAATAGAAGTTTTTTGCAACCCCTAGAGAAATATTGTAATGCATTATCCAGCAATATGCTCACTTTAACATTTGTTAGACCGATTGATTTAGTTGCTCCTTTAAATATCAATGATAGTTTTTATAACACGACAATTATCAAACAAAATAACATGGCATATCAACATAAAGTAATTTTCTGCATTCAGAACGGTTTGGGTATGGGTTCGGGGTGGGTACTTATATACCCGTTACCCGTCCCATACCCGTGTTTTGAAATCGGGGAAAACCCAAACCCAGTAAAAACAGGGAAAACCCGTCAAATTGGGTTTGGTTCGAGCAGGTAACCACGAGTATGGGTTTTGTTGCCATGCCAAGTTATAATGACTGGTGGCGGCACCCTTTACTTTGTATGGGTGTTATGGAGTAGCTTTCGTTTTTTTTTTTTGGCAACAGATACTTGACTTTGTATTTTTATGGAGTGATTCTCTTTACACATCTTGTGCGAGATGAATCACTCTTCGTGATTTATTATATTCCATTTTGGCTTCTTAAAAAATAATTATATTTAAATTTGTGTTAAATTTACAACAATGATATATTTGATTAGTTGTACAATTTATATGCATTATTTTTTACAAACAATAAGAATGTTAAAAAAATGTTTTTGTTATTTTTCAAAAACGTTTCATCTCTAACTGACATATCAACTTATCTCCATCACAATGATTCATTTTAAGACTTTCACATCTTCTTATTAGCAAGTTAAAAGAAAATTTAAAATGTTTTAACAAAATAAACGGTATATATTCTCTTCATATTTTATTCAGTTTTAAAAATGCACGATAAAATCACTTTTGAATATATAACTATGATATTCCAAGTGTGAAGTACTTTTTTGAGCCAATAAAGGAGATCAGTACATAAAGTTGTGCTGTGAATTGTTATATGTGGGGGGCACTTATGACACATTATAATCCAAGGATAAAAGAAACGTGGTTTGAAATATGCATGTTTTAAAATTATTTTTTGTCTTCACTCTTAACTCTATTTTTCAAAGGAAAGATTCTTGTTATATCATTTGTGTTTGATATTTTTAACTTCTTAACATCAGAGGTTATCAATCTTTCACAAAAGTTTAAAGGATTACGTATAATATGTTGTATCTCCTAAGTTTATAAATGTTGTTTTTTAAAACAATTCCTTCAACCAAATAGTTCAAAGGATTATCCACCGCGACATTTACTTTTGAAACAATTTATAATCATATTCATACAAATAATTTTTCACCGCACACATATCTTTCATAACAAAAGATTTTCTTGATGCCTTCTTAAGATTGGTTATAGTTGAATTATTTTCCCCAACAATAAGCATATGCATATCATCAATATACAACAAAAGTACAAAGAATTCACCATTTTCATAATTCTTCACAAAAACACAATGATATCCTAACATCATTGTGAATTTATGTTTTCATGAAGAAATCAAACGTCTTGTACTGTTGACTAGGAGCTTCCATCATGCGACAAAAGCTATTCTTCAATCGGCATACAAAGTGTTCTTTGTTTGGTTTTTTTCGGTGTCCAAAGTTTGAATCTCACACCTTACATATATTATGCATTGTTCATACCAATTAAGTTAAACTTACGAGGACGTTCTTTGTTTCGTTTAACGAAACCATGGGATGCTCCGTAATTTTCTTAGTCATATTTAATTGAGTTCTTTAATTCTTATTTAAACTTATTTTTAATGAATAGTGCAGCATATTTCTAAAATAAACAATAATGGCAATGGCAATGGCAATGACATCGATATTGTAGTAAACAATTAAGCATAGCCATGTCATATCCACAATCAGCACAAATAACTGCAAAATATGAGCGGGTTGGAAATTCTAAAAAATTGTATAAGAGATGAATAAAAAACCTAGTGTTTTCAAAATGGGGAGTAAAACTTCAATTTTTTCAACATAAAGAAACCAAAAATACATGTAATCCTATTTAAAAAATTTGTAATCCCCCTCGCCCATGTTTGTTTCATTTCTAGATTTACCATTGATCTTCACCCAAAATCATAAGAAATTAGGTATACGAGTCATCTCACTTATATGTTGCAAGACATTCATTTTTTTAATTTAATATGATGTTTTAAATCACACTTAACACACCAACAAGTCATTTGACACTAAAGTGACAATAGTGTATTTGCCCTTTCTAAATCAAAGTGATTACATGTAATAAATCACTTTCAACCAAAACTTGGCGGAAGCTCCCTACCCCAATAAATAAATCTGAAAAAAGTCGTCAATAAGCCCTTAAAAGCTTATCTACAAGAATGTTGCAAGCTACTGGATGGAGGGAGAACCCACTAATCAAAGTCCCTAATTAGTCATGAAATACTCCCCCTGCTGGCCATTTCTTAATTAGATATTGCCTTGGCATTGCACTTAAGTGACTAGTGGAAACTTTTATCTTTTTTTTTTACATGTGTGGACACTTCTAACATACTGTTTGGTACCTACGACGAATATGAGACACATTTTGTATGTCATTCTTGTTTTTTTGTTACCCCTCCAGTTTTCAAGACAAAGGGACTCTGGTAATCTGATGTTTAGCCAAGGGGTAAGTAAAATTGATTAAGAATTGTTTTATCCAATGATCAAACTAAGGATCATCCAAACAATTTGTCTTTAGATGGGGCTCGTTAACTACCCAAACCTGGTGTACGCTATTATGACCGAAAAATTGTTCTTCTCCCAAACAATTTTGCCCATTCCCAACTCAAACTGCAAAAAAAAACCCAACATGAATTAATTCGCGTTCAATAAATCCAACGGAACTTAGCTCACGTTAAATTAACGTGAGTTAACTGACCCTAACGTAAGTTAACTCACGTTGTTGAACTCAAACGTGAGTTAACTCACGTTGAGTTGTCTTTGTATACAAACTCACAGTCTTCTTAAAACATTTATCAAAAAATTAATGTTGCGTCACGAATGAAGGTGCCGTGAGTCATCATTCATTCCATTGTGGTCACATTGCATTACGCAAATTGTGTTGTCAAGATTTCTTCTTATTCATCTTTATCTTTATGAATAAACGTGGACACTTCAGGTATAGTTCCTAACATAAAGCATTTTGAATTGAATTTTTCATTTTCTAAGCTATTAGATATTAGTTAGCAAATTTTAATGGAAGATTAGAAATACTTTATGAATCAAACTCTATCATAAATGACAATGATGCTTATGTTTCGATGTCGCGTGCATCTACAAGATGAGGTCCATGTACTGTGTATGATGCTTTTATAAAGAGAGATCACATGTCAATTAACTCATTGTCCAAACACAACTTGCCGTTTAAGAGGAATGTAAGTTGAATATAAAAAGACAACCCAACATGAGGGTTCAGCAGTGTGAGTTAACTCACGCCGAGGGTCAACTTGAGTTAATTCATGTTGAGTTATTTTTTACAGTTTGAGGTGGGAATGACCAAAAACATTTGGGAGAAGAGCAATTTTCTTATGTCTGTCACATGTTAGCGAAGTGTTTGCCTTATGAGGCTTTTTGTTTTTGGGTCATATCGAGGCATGTTTGGAACCTATTTCTTCCAGTTTCCTGTAGTGTTTCAAGATCAGGCAAAAGCTGATATGGAGATTCATGAAGTAATTGCTTAGAGTATATACAACAGCCAAGCCTTATCCCACTAAGTGGGGTCGGAAGCAAAATATATACAATATAAAGTAAATGATTTGGAACTAGCAGACTTATCTACAGAACTCTGAGCTCATGAGAGAAGACGAATGAAATACATACAATATCATGAAAATTAAGATTTAGAAAGAAGTCTTTGAAAAGACAAACGGCTCATCTAGCTCTTACATATTCTTTTTTTATTTACAGAAAGATTGAACCTAGCCTTCTCCTCTAGCTTTCATTAGCACCAGATTTCCAGCTTCAACATAAGAACAAGAATCCATTTAATCCCATAAATTGTTCTATAAACTCTAAAGATCAACTTAGCATTGTTGGATGCCCAGTTTGAAGCATTCTCTTGATCATGTCCATCCCAAATGCAGAATCTGATGAACTGGTCAAAAACAGCAGTGTTAACTTGGCAGCTTTAACAAAATTGAAAAGAAGTACATGAAACTAAAACTTATCAAGCAAGATCCCTACGGTAGAAATCTTCATCCAATACATATGTTCTCAAAATCTTGGCTTTATGCGACAATTGCTGATTAATCTTACCAGCCAATGCGAAGAAGAAAAATTGAAATGGTGTACTCCAAATAATAAAGTTATGTTTTGATTATTTCTCTCTTTTCAAAAAAAAAAAATCTTTATTTATTGTGTCGTAGAGTTCACTAAACAAGTATATAATGCCAGACGCTTAATGGCACTTCAGCAGTTCAGCCAAGCAAGTTCCACAAACCAGGGTAGATATCACAGTTATTTTGTAGAAACCCGGACCCTAACGAACATCCAACTTGTTGATTTACAGAATTCTTTTCCAATGGCTCAACATGTCAGTAACTATGAGTAAATTAGTGACATCAGAATAGGTGATAGTGAAGGTCTGGAAGACTACGATTGGCAATACATATACCTATCATACTACAAATAAGACCCCAATATCACCTTCCTCTTGCTTAAACTCTCAAATTCTAGTTTTTCACTCCACATTCAGAAATTGAATTGAATGAATCATTATAAATCTTCTTCTACTCGAACTTTCCAACCAAAAAAATCAAATTTCACATCATACAAAATCCTTCAAATGTTCTCAAATTTCCACTAAATTTCTAAACTTCAAAGTTGTTTCATATCCCAAATCCATCAAAAACATTCAAATATGTGAATAGAAAATGAAAATTTAGGGATTTTAGAAAGAAGGAAATTGGCTGTCATTTATTTTGAGAATAGAGGGTCTGAAAGTACAATTAAACCAAATATAAAATATCAAAGAGCCAAGGGACTGAAAAATACAGGTTGAAAAAGTCATGTTTGTGGGTATAAGCATTCAACTACAAGGAACTCAAACTATACATAAAACATGCTCTTCAGGTAGATTACAAAGTACCCAACACCTAACAATAAGCGGTTTTATAAAAAATTAATATTTTCCAGAGTTACAGCCTTATAAATTTAAAGCCCAATCTGGATATTTATTTCCTCAACAACAAAAACTTGAATCGGGTTATTTTTGTAGTCCACAAAAATATGCTAATGGCATCACAATGCTGTGCAAAGCATAAGACTTACATTGTTTAAATTATTAGATGTCCTACTTTACTACATCTTTTTGTGCTACAATTCCTCACAGAAGCATCAGAAAAACAAGGAAACCAATAGTGGAGGGCAATTTTCATCACTGTTAAACGTGTATTATCCAAAAACTACTGTCAAATTTTGATACAAATACAATTTATGAGTAACAGAATACCAACAGTACACAAAGTAACAATGATGTCAGCACTAATTTCACTCAACATAATAAAATTAAAAGCATTTAAAATTTGTCAAGCTCACTAGCACTTCCTTCAAAATAGAATTTATCACCAACTTCCATGCAAATGTCCACTAACCATAGTAGTTAATAGCGGATAGCGGCGCCTAGCGGCCGACCCCAAAAATGCTATAGCGGGATAGCGCATAGCGCTATGACCGCTATTTCATAAAAACAAAAACAACAAAAATAAGGAAACAGAGAGAGCAGAATAGAGTTTTATATGAAGAAAACAGAGGATTGTTTGTACAAACTACAAACAGAAAGAGAGAGAGCAGAATGGAGTTTGGAATCAATAATAACAAAGAAAACTAGAACAAAAAAGTAACAGGACAAGAGTTTTGAGATTGTTAAACAAAAAAATAACAGGATAACAGAGCAAACACGACAAAGTAGAGGAAGATTTACAGCAGAGGTGAAGAAGTTTTACAGAACAGCAGAAAAGCAGAGGAAGATTTATAGAAATAAACTTGTTTTTTTTTAAACCAAGGACAATTTTGTATTTTCTCTTAAAATGAAATAGCGGTTCTAAATCGCAAAACCGCTACGAAGCTTTGCGCCACTATAGCGCCGCTATCTCACACCGCAACGCTATGGCTTGTTGCGTAGCGCTTCGGCACCGCACCGCGCGGCCGCTATAGCGGCGCTATTGGCCGCTATTGACTACTATGCCACTAACCACCAAGTAAAGGACATTCACATCCCAACATCCACAACAACTTCATAAATCTAATCAAATAAGGATTTTTAAGCAAAGATTAAGAAAATGATGGCGAAGAGGTGGCTTGTTTTCAGCAAAATTCAAATTCTTTGAACATTAAGATGATGCAATGCCTCTTAACAAAGTTCATGAATATGTAAATTGGATTGACCCTAGGGGGATCCATTGAAAATGTAGGTTCCAGTAAAAGACTATAGCCATTTAGAGCAAAGTTTTTCAAAATAGCATTTCTACTTCTTTTCCGGGGGTTGGGTCATCATCTATTCTTATTCATGACCAAACCGTCCTAGGTATGTTTTCACGCATTCTACTCAATAAGTGCTTCTCTAATTTTCTCTGGTACATTTATTCCATAAACTAATATTTTCTTGGAAGTTCACTAATCCACCTTAGCATTCTCATATCCACTACACTTTTATTTGGTTTGCACTTCAATGGGCAATATAAACTACAATATAGGATTGCTGACCTAATAGTTTCGTAGAGTTCTCCTTTATTTTTGATAGGCAAATCATGACCACAAGCAATTTGTTCATCCACCTTGAATCCTATATCTGATTTCCCAAAGATGGATCAAAAGATACTAAAATTATACAAGTTGTTGTATAGTGTTATACTCAAATTTGACCTTTAAGGAGAACAATACATCGTCACTACAATCAGCATCCAACAAAGCAGAACAGTCATCCCGAATCGAAGATATCAAAATATGAAGAATATTTAAGAGACGCATAATTACAATGGGATATGATTCGGCAGAATATACAGAGCTTACCTAGGTATTGTAATTTCATAGGGAAAGGAAATAGCACCCTCTAGATTTGGTATTGGCGGAACATGATCCTTCTTCTCATTGACGAATTTAATGATTTGAAATAAAACCTCACGAAGCGATACTTCAAGTGCTGCACTTCGAGCATTTCTATCCTCCAATGCTCCATCTACTCATGAGAAACATGACGAAAGTGACAAATAAAGAGTGAGGAGGGTGCCAGAAGGAACTACTTGCACAGTAGAAGTGAAATATGAAAGAATTTAGTTTAACGAACAAGGAAAGAAACTGCACCTCCTGGATCAACAAATTTAGAATGATGAGATTTGCTAGAATGCGATTTCAAATGCTGGGCTACATTGAGATTAATATACCATTGCTCCCAATACAAACGTTCAATCCTGTTACTGAACCAAGATGCCTGTTTGTTTTTAACCTCATAGAAAGATAAGCATATCTGCATCATCAAATTCAGAGCCCAATAAGAAAACTTGATTACAATTAAAGCAACTTCCTTGCCCATATGCCTGTTTATTTTACATCAACATTTCAAACAGTGTTTCCGTAAATACATATCATAAGATTGAAACAAATTGCTTTGAACAATGAATAAAACCAATAACAGAGTACTCCACTCCTTTCATTAAAGCCATTGAACTGCTAACACGACTAAATCGTCCTAGTGATTTTTCACATCTTTTACTCAATAAGTGATGCTCTAATTTTCTCTCAAACATTTATTCCAGAAACTAATCTTTCTTGAAAGTACACTAAGCCACCTTAGCATTCTCATATCCACAACACTTTTTATTTGGTTTGCACTCAAGTTATGTAAAACTTCTCCTTTATGTTTGATAGATAAATTATCACAAGCAATTTGTTCATTCATCTATAATCTTATGTGTGATCTTCTTCAAACATGGATCAAGTGATACCATAATTATACAACTTGCCGTATGATTTTATACTTAAATTTCACCTTTAAAGACAACATCAAATCGTCATTAAAATCAACATCCAACCAAGCAGAACGATCATTCCGACTCAAGGATATAAAAAATGAAGTCCAAAATGATGTATTTAGAAAAAATAAATAGATCATGGTTTAAGAAAGGTCTTTTTTTGCTTTCATTTCCAATCTAGAACTGACCCTAAATTCAACCCTAACTATGTGAATACTGCGGCTCCCAAGAGTAAAAATCCAGAAGCAAATATCTAACCTGACTCTTTTTGTTTGGATGTTTCTCCACCCAACAAATAAACTGCTCAATTTTCTCTTCTATTTTATTTTCAACCTCCACCTCTCCACATTGCACCTACACAACAAAAATCTTAGCACAATTTCCTAAAAAACTGGAAATTGAAATGTTATTGTACCACCTTATTATCAAAGGCGTGTCTGGTATCCGTGTTCGACACCGACAAATGTGATTACATTCAATTATGTCATTTTTTTTCTAATTAATAGCGGTGTCGTTGTGGCAGTGTCGTGGCAGTACTTCATAGAAAATAAACACAATTTAATGATACTTTCTATATGAATAACACATCAATGATTATGATCACTGAAATAGACGCATACACCAATAACATAATTCAATGTAATCACATGCATCATTGTTGAACACCGACATGTGTCAGACACCCAACACGCAACAAGTTTTCGATCAGAAATGTCAGTGCTACAGAGATTATGATAGCGATAAAAATGAAATTAAAAACATACATAGGTAACATCAAAGAGTTCCAAGTCTACATCTTTGGGACGCACAAGACCTAACGCCCGATGAAAAATAATGGTGTGCAATATACATCGGAGAATTTCGCGAATTTCAAAGTGTTCGAGTTCCTGTAAAATAGACAAGAAATTGAGAAATGATTAAGAAGGAGAGGTGCGAATAGTAGAAAAGGGGGGTGAGAGAAGAAGAAGGTTTACGAGTTCTTTGAGGTGGCAGACTTCACAGTTCATAATTGGATGAAACCCTAGGTTGATTGGGGAAGAGGAGGAGTGAAGTGATCGTGTGGATCGGAGAAGAAGAGGAATAGCGTGTGTGTGTGTGAAGTGTTTGGAAGAATTCGACTTTTCAATGACTTAACTTGCAACTGTAAGCAAAGTGCCAATTACTTGTATCATATGGTTGCAATCTGAGGATAATTACACTAAATTACTATCAGATTAAATCATTTTCATCTTTTCAAAAAAAATATTATTCAACATATATTTGGTATAATTTTGTTTAATTAATACAAGATAAAATAAATATATTGAACATCCAGAAGTCCTAGCTCAATTGGCAAAATGCCGAAATTGTTAGGCCGGATGACATGACCGGGGTTCGAACCCCGGTACCTCCACTTGTGTGTGTGAGTTTATAATGGCTTTGCCATTTCGTCTATATACCAAAAAATATATATATATATATTGAACAAATTTCTAAAGTCGAGTAAAAACCAACTTAAAATTGAATTTTACATTTAAAATCATAAAATTAATAATGAAATTTTCAATGAAAGGAAGTTTGATTTCTAAAATGATGGATTAACGTTATTTGTTATCATAAAAATATTTGTTTATATTAAAATAGATTATTGTGTATCCATATTTAATTTTTAAGGAGCGTAGATTTACGATCATTAACTTTTTAAATTGTCTTACATTTTCTCTTACTTTTTTTTTTTTTTGAGATGTGATACTGATGCAAAAGAGCAATAAACTTTGAAAAAACTCTCTCAACAACATTAATCAAAATATTATCCCGATCAGCGACAATGACTTCAGGAGTAACATCTCGAGATTTCAACAAACAACTACACCTATCTACATCCTAAGTAGCGTTATTTTCCTTCTCAGACATACATAAGCTAATGCAATAGAATATGTCAACTTAATAGAAGTGACATCGACAAACCGAAGCAATGGAAGACGATATTTATTGGTTTTATAAGTGGAATCCATCACAAGAATAGTAGAAAAAGTGATAAACAACTTGATGTAACTTGGATAAACTTAGAAAATATCTATGAATCAACAAACTTCCTATAGTGATGCACATATTTATCTTCAAGTAAGCATTTCATGCATTTATGATCTTAGGCTCTTGATAGACATGCTTATGCCGGTGAAATTCATTTTAAATATGTTTGATAGTAATTGCACTTCGACCATTTCTATTATGCAAAGTGGTCATAATATTTCTTAGAAGGACCATTGAGGTTGTCAACTCAAGAATAAGCATATTCTCTTCCGGTCTTGGACGTTCAAAATATTTATGACCTTGAAAGGTTTGAGCCATCTCATGGTTATGTTCGTCCTTAACTTTAAGGCTCCAATCACCAGCACTCAACTAATAATTTATCACTCAAAACAAATTGTATGCATGGATAACTTCTTGAACATAGTATAGGAACCACCTCTTTCACATATCAATGTAACAAATTGTTTTTTTTGACATTTCCTTTATTATATGATTTTCCAATAACAATTGTAAATCCTAGCTTCCTTGCTTCATCTCGAACCCACATCAACAAAGTGTCTCGCAAAGTAATGGGTGATGTCTCATCTTCCCAGAATCAGACATTATCTTACCATAACGAGAAAAATGGTGAAGGTGATGTCTGATCCGAAGGAGAAAAACACGCTCTGGATTATATAATCCGAAATGTTTTTTGTTTTTTTTGAAAAACTGCGCAGCTGCTGCCTGTTATTTCGGTGGGGCATTCCTTTAGGTGGTTGGGCAGTTTTTTTTGGCTGTTTAGGTTGTTGAGGCAGAGGTATGCAAGTGGTTTCATGCTCCATTTGTATATGTCGGCCTCAATACCGGTAGGCGTGCTTTGGTTGTTTGTTGTGGGGGTTTAGGTGTTCCGTATATTTGCGGCTCTTTGTTTGTATTTTGTCCTAATTTGCCGTGGGTTATTAATGCTTCTTGCATGACTCACGAGAATAAAATTTGCTATTAAAAAAAATAAAATTTATAATATGAAAAGTTTCAAATATGTTTTAGATTATATAATTCTAACGAAGGTAAAATAAGAAAAACGGAGGGTGCACAAGAAGTCTAAGGGTGGAAAAGTAAATTCTCTTTATTCAAGCAACTGAATCCCACTTTTCCTAATGAAGGTGTGTTAGGCCCAATAAGTTTATAGCTAGGATCCAACCCTCAGTTAGATGGAAATTGCTCTTCTTCTTTTTATTTTTGCTTATTCACATGTCTACGTGAGTTAACACACATTAAAAAATGTTCAACGTGAGTTAATTCACGTTGAAAAAACCGAACGTGAGTTAACTCATATTAGACATAATTAAGGAAATGAACGATTTTAAAAAGGAGAAGAGCAATTTTCTAGTTAAATCACCCCAATAACTTATGAAATGAAGATGCCCAAATTTCAGTTAAGTAAACGAAATTTTGACTACAAGTAAAGTGGCAAGGAAAAGTTGAATAAAGATCTGATGGTGAATGGAACAAAGAGCAAGAGATAAAATGGCAGTTGAAAAATGACCTAAAAGAATGTTGGTAGGAAAGGCAATTGAACCTGTATTTATTGGATTCTTGCAAAAATTACCCGCAAAGAATAGAGTAAAAACTCACATTATAGGTCTCTACCAAAAAAAAAAACTCACATTATAGGTACGTTTATGAACTTAATTACAAAAAGTTTGAAGGAGGGAGGTGGGGACATCGTGGATAAACCTTGTATTGCCCATCATTTAAATATGGGAAATATAAATTATAATAGTTAAATAAAACAATAAATAGTTTAGGTATAATAGAAAAAACAAAATAAGTTTTTATTGACAATTTTGGCTTCATAGGTATAAGCCAAATGATAGTCCTAGTGAACTTAACTCAGTTGGTATAAACAATACGTAATACATGCAAGGATCGGGGGGTTCGAACCCGGCCACCACAAAAAAAAGGCAAATGATAGTTGTAATTTTATTTTTATTTTTTATGATTTGGACTGTTAGTTCGAACTCAATTCTTTTCAATTATCCACACTTAACACATGTGATTCTTACCATTATACATTTAACAAAAAAAATAAAATTAAACTTCTAAGCGGAATATCTTATACCATGAAACAGATGAAGTATGGAACATTTACGAGAATTTTTTTTAAAAAATAAATAAATCTCAATGACGTCCCTTGTATTCTTTCCCTTGCCATCTTGACTGCGACAATTATTGATTTGAAGATCACAATGAAAATTTGCGAAATTTAGATGGCCACAAGTACATAGCTGACACACTCTCATGGGACATGGCAATACTAATATATAATTATATACTATGATGCTATTTTTCATTTTTTTTCGTCCCTGATTAGAATAGACAATAGAGCGTTAAATATGTTTTTTTTTTGTCTCTATAAACTTTTTAAATTTCATTTTTATTTCCTACAAAATATATAAAATTTTCTCTTATAAAATTTTAGATTTTTTTTAACAAAGAATGAATTAAATATATATTTATTTGGTATGTCCCTAAACTATTTGGAAATTTTTAAATAGGTCACTAAACTAAAAAAGTTTGCAATGAGGTCATTGAACTATTTTTTTTTTAATTAGGTCATTCCGTTAGTCAACATGTAAAAGAAAGATTTTTTTTTTGAAGGATGTAAAAGAAAGATTTCATTACATAAAAATGATAGTTCATATATCTAATTAGAACTTTTTTTTTCAAATAAATCCTTAAACTAAAAAAAGTTATTTTTTTTGTCAAAAAAAAGTTTTTTTAAGGGTTTATTTGAAAATTCTCAAATAGTTTTTCGGACCTACATTATAATATATAAAATTATATTAATGTTCATAAATGTGTATATAAATAAAGGAGAGAGATAGAGAAAGAAAGGAGAAAGAGAAGAGAAAGGAGAGATATGTTGAAAAGAGAGAGTAAAAGATGAAAAAGATGGTAGAGAGATAGATGAGAGAATATAGGAAAGAGTGAGAAGAGAGTTTAGAGAGGAGAGAGATGGAAAAAAGATGAGAGGGCAAAGACACAAGATAAAGATATGAGATAACGTAATATTAAATTTTATATATTGTAATTTAATTAATTACAATAGTTTAATTCTATTAGATATTAATTTTATATTATTAAATTGGCGCATTAATTTATTAATTACATTGTTAAATTAATCTTATTAATACTTTGTTTGCAACAATAAAAGTGAGAAAAGATTCAAAATTCTAATCTCTCGTTGCTTATTCTCATTAGATTAAGAATTTGTTTGTGAGTTGTATTTTGGAAGGGACATTTTCCACATGTTGTGGGCTCAATCCCCACAAATGATATCAATATTCCAGCCTCAAGTCACATTTCTTACATTTTGGGGTCTTGTATGGTAGGACAACATTTGAATGAATTGAGAAGTGTGAGAGTTTATAAACTACTTTAAATCTTGATTTTGAAATGATGCGGGCTTTATGTGTGAGTAACCAATTTAAAACATGAATGTTATAGAAAAAGGGGGCAAGGTCCCTGAATACATACTCCTAGTAAAATTTGTATTTTATACTCATATTCTTTAAACTTTACTTGCACATGCTCACAAATTTCAAATAACTAATATAACCGTCAGTTTAAATAACACTATAACGATATAGAGATTCAGTCAGCAGAAGAGGAAAAAAAAACTATATAGAGATACTGTATCTTGACTTGGGATATACAATGTATAATCACATGCTAATTGAGCTAGTTAACGGTTATGATGAACTTAGAGTACAATAAATATCAAAAGGGACGAGTAATTAGTTAATCCTTATTCTGCTCAATAAAGGCTGCCCAAAATTTCAAAATCCAAGAAGGATCAACTCGTAGATAACTAGCATTGGTAACATAAAATTCTCTTGAACAGTCACTCACATTTGGTCGTCATGGTTTTTTGTGGGCTCAAATTTAGTTGTCAGAAATTCCTTACATAGCTAACTCTCTAGGCCAATAAGACACTTCACCCCATATTCTCACACAGAGACTAGACAATCTTTGTAATTTTCCACACCCAAAGAATCTTGTCTAACCATATCTTTTGTCAGGTTATATGGTATGTATGAACCCTCTCACTCCTCAATCAATCTCAATGTGTAATGTGGTTGGCGGTTGCTCTAGCAATTTCATGTAATTTTATTGCTTTTAAGGTGGGGGACCATCTAACATGGGAATGAAAGCTACAACTAAGAACCATCCAATATTGAGCTTTGATTATTTATAATGCATACTAAGCAAATTTAATTTGACAGATGCATATGGTTGATTGTGGATCATTATTTTGTAATTGTTTGAATTTCTAATAATGATAGATATTAGCTATAGAAGTATAATCATATAGTCTTTCTTATCTTTACATTTGAGGAGATAATTTGATCAATATTGACTCAACCAAAATAATTGAAAACGAATATGTGCATCTCAAAACTCAATTAATATTCGGTTTTGACATTCAATTAGGTCATTGTTTCATTCGTAGAGATGAAGAGGATCAAGTCTATTTCCAAACGATGTCGATCCATATTTTGGAGTTTTATATTCAATTTGGTCACCGTTTCATTCTATTTTCATCCGTTGATCCATATTGGAGTTTTATATGATTTTTAAGTATTTTTTTTATCAAGTAGCCTAATAGTTAAAATTTCACCACTTTAAGTGAATAAGTGGGGAACCCGAAGTTTGAACCTGTAACATCCCAGACTGCTTTTAGGATTGTCGACTGACCCTACAGACCAACACGAGTCTTTTCAGCGTGTTTTGTCCTCACTCGCACGCTTACCGGGAAACTTCCCGGTAAGTCACCCATCCAAAGACTACTCCAAGTCAAACACGCTTAACTATGAAGTTCTTATGGAATGAGCTACCAAAAAGAAGATACATCTTGTTGATATAGGTAGTACCAAACAATTCTTATAAGCCTTCCTTCAACCATGTAGTCCCATACCTACACGGCCTCAGGATCCCTCTTATTCCAATGTGATTCGGTTCCTCTAGATGCATCATTGTCATACCTTGTGCACCGACGACCACTCCCCGCCCTCATCAGCCTTGGGTGTTACAGAACCCCAACCTAGCATATCGCAAAGTCTCTACAAACTAAACTATGCCATGAAGACGACTTTTAAGTACTTTTAATATGAGGTTATACCTAAATTTTACGATATCCCACGTTAATTAATTGGTACCCAAATTTGTGGTGCATATTTTTGCAGTGATAATTAGGGAGGGAGGGTATATTGAGAATAAGTCCTAGATAAAATGGACCATGCGCATGGTATACACATACTGAGGCAACACCACTTTTACCAAACACACTTCTCTTTAATCAAATGGAGGATCGGCTACTCAACATTCATAATAATACATTGAAATTCGTATAATTAAGACATCTAAATTTGATATAAGTATCAAATTGTTTGATTATAGATCATTTGGGCCAAACTTCATACAGCTGCATGGGAGAGAGATAAGTATCATTGCATTTGCATCAGTGCTCATGGATTAGAAACGTACCTATCATCACGGTTAAAAGGGTGAGGGAGAAAAGAGAAAAAACACGAGAAAAAAATGAAATGAAGGGAGCCCTGGGAAAGCTGTGATGTTGGATAAAGGGAGACATGAGTTGGGGACCCATCTATAGGAATGTGGGATATTACATCCCATCTCATCTCTTCCATGACCATGGATTCTATTCTAATAGTCATGTCCTTTCATATTTCCTACCTACCTATGTGCCATGTTTTCCTATAAATTGCTAGTATTCATTCGTTGCATATGAATCAAAACTCACAAGTAAGAGGTACTCTTTTCGTCTCTAAATAATAGTCGTTTAAGATTTGTGCACGATTATTAAGAAAATGCTTAATTGTGTTGATTTTGATGGTAATCTTAGTATCATTTACTAAAACACCCTTATTAATTGTAGTTAGTGGAGTAGTTAAGTTTGATGAAATTCAATAAATAAGGGGATAATAATTGAAAAAAATTATAAATGCTGCATTAATATTCTAAAGTGACAATTATTTTGAGAAAAAGAAAAATGGTAAAGAGACAATTATTATTAGACAGATGGAGTATAATACAACAGTAATACCGGTACGAATGTAATATTAGTACTAATTTAAGTTTTTTTGGAGAGATTTGGTACTAATTTAATGAAATTAGATATTGGCGTTTTAATTAAATTCAATGAAAAACACTAGATTGATCAATTTGTTTTGAAAATTGTTGGACTATATATACAAACAAAGGCTAGTCTCTAACAATTGGTGGAACCAATACCCTAATTTAGAGGTTCAAACTTTTGAATTCTTGGATAAGCAGTGTAAGAAAAAAAATCAGAAGGTTCAACACACAAAATATACAGAGATATGTGTATTTTTTAAAGTTCCAAATCGATCGGCCTCTGCGTACAACATGGTGAACAAATATTTAAATTTTGGCAAAATCACATTTTTAGTTCTTTAACTTAATTTTAGGTAACAGTTTGGTCCTTTATCTTTTTTTCATTTCAATTTTGTCCTTTTGGTCCATTTTTATATGGATTTTCAAGCTTTAAATCTAATATTCTTATGCAAACATGGATAAAAACCATAGATTTGAAGATTGAAAGGCCATAAAAAAATAAAACCATAAATTTGAAACTTGAAAATTCATATAAAAATAGACCAAAAGGACCAAATCGAAATGAAAAAAAGATAAAAGACCAAACTGTTACCTAAAATTAAGTTAAGGGACTAAACATGTAATTTTGCCTTAAATTTTAAATAGAAGAAATGTTCACATTTGATATCTTAAAATCCCTCGAATAAAATTATATGAGACAATATTTTACATTATAAGTATATAAAAATGATATATAAAATTACAAAATGTTGTTAAATCTATTCATCCATATTTTATTTTTTGTTGAAATATATCCATCCATCTATTACATCTATCCATCCATCTTAATTTGTTATCAAGTGTATTACTAACATTATAATTCATTTAAGGTGTATTTGGATTGATGGTTTAGGAATGGAGGTTTTACTTTTCTTTTTTAAATTGTGGACAATATAAAATATTTTTTTAACATAAATTAAGTGTGATTTAAGTATTATATGATTATTCATCATGTTTTTATTTCAATTTTAAAAAATGTATTTTATAGTGTCCATAATTTAAAAAAGAAAATTAAATCCTCCCCACCTAAACCATCAATCCAAACACACCCTTAATTTCAAATTCATCACAAACATTATCAATATAGTGTCATATAATCTCTAAAGTTAATTAACAACAAAGAGATGAACTTGATTAGCATCTTACAATTTCAAGAATCATTTTATTACTTGATTAGCATCTCATAATTTCATGATCAAACTAGATATGTACTCACAAATTAATAAAGATAATAAGGGAAGAAAGATAAGTTTTTTTTTTGAACAGGAGGGAAGAAAGATGAGTTAATTAAGAGGTGTATCAAATGTACTTGCATATCGTGAATGACTAGTGAAAATTGAAGAACAAAAGTTGAACATTATTAGGCGCCAATAAAATGAACATGAACAATGACATACATAATGGAAGAAGATGACATGATTCTTGATTGAAAACGACCAGAGGGTAAAGTATCAATGTCTAGCTAAGTGCCCGCCCTGCCCGCGCTGCCCTACATGCATGTTTTTACATTCAATCAAAGCTTGTGTCGTTTTCTTATGCAAACTTTTTGATTGAGAGAATAAAGGAAAACACACATATAGCACTAAGTAACATCCTCCGTAGTAGCTACTTGGTAGCTACAATACTATGTTTATATACTATTTTGTACTATCATAACTAAAAGACATGTCTCTAATCTCTTATGTTCTGATTCATGATTTTTCAGTTCTGAATTTTCATAACTGACTCAGTCTCTGTCTTTCTCTCCGCAAGGCACGCGCGATAAAGTGGATTAATTTGATGCATGCATGTTGTTCTACATGATCATGAATGTATAAAGATTGATTTTGGCATTGAACCTATGAAGTGTCACCATTATACATTTCAAGTATATTAAGTAAAGTAATGCTTCCTTCAACAAAACAAAAAAATGTAAAGTAAACTAACAACATTTTCTTCAACACTCACTTTGTATTGATTTAAATTATGAGTAAATTATACTCTATTACTCTTAAAGATGATTGAATTACACTCTCCCCTTTATGTTAAAATATACACTCAATGAAATTTGTACTCCCCTCCTCTATAAGATGTTTGAATTACAACTCCCTCCCTTAATAATTAAAACATCTTTGAGGGGATGAGTGTGTAATTTACTCTTAAATTATTGATGTATTTTATACTTTGAAAATGGTTCTATTTAAAGTGGAGGATCATATATTAATTTCATTCAATAAAACATGAGTGTTGAAAATAGAAGGTCCCCGTAACATTTGATCTTTCATCCATTATTTTTGTTCTTGAATGTGAATGTGTTAAGCATTTCATATAATCTATGTTTGGTATCATGGTGACTATCATAATCGTAGTCATCTACCGTGATTCTAACAAACTTACTATGATACCAAACATACACATAGTCTTTAAATGCATTAAAACTAAAAAAGCATTGTTTTTGTTTAGGGGAAGTGGTGGAATTAAAAAACATTTGTCAGTCAATATAGTTTAGAGAAATGTTATTTTGACGACTGTACACATATTATTTTATTTTTAATTACTTATTTATCTCTTATAATCATATCATTAGTTATAAATTGTGTATTTTCATATTGGCTGTCAAATAGTAATTGGTGGTGTAAGTTAAATTGGTGATGTAATTAATATCTATAATTTGTGTATGACTTATATTACTCTTTTTAATAAATGTATTTAATATCGATTTTTTCATATTTTAATATAAATTAATAAAATTAATAAGTGATATATGTAGAAAGAGTAAAAAAATCTCTAAAAATTCATAGAAGGTCTTATATTTAAGGTTAGAAACCTCTTCAATTTTTTTTTGAAGGTTAGAGACAAACAAATCTTCAAAAATAATCCAGAGAAAGTATAATCATCGAATGTCTTAAAAATACAAAACAACATATTTTATTAGTTCTATATATTTCTAAATTTATTTTATTTGAAATTTCTCATTAGTCGGTTTAATCTCTAAACTTGCAATAAAAAAATCAACTTGAGATTATATTTATGATGATTTTGATATATATAATTTTTTTCTATAATGACCCATTTTCACACACATCACGTCACTATCACATAGTATTTGTATTTTCATCCCAATAATTGAAATTCCCTGTTTTTGTTTTTGTGCTGTCTCGATTTCCTTTTCTATTATAATTTGTTAGTATCTATAATTGACATTTCTATGCTCTCAACTTCAAGTCTCATCTCAAAGCTTTCTTTATTCTAGTGGTTTCGTAGGTAATTTTCCATGAATAAATTAACACAATGGCTAAATATTCTAGTCAGATTCATACAACAACTTGTTTTGTTTTTATATTTGGAAATTCTGTTTCTTCAGTCAGTCTCAATCAATAATATGGCATAAAGTCGGTAAAACTAATGAGTGTGTTTATATTGGTTTGTTCAACATTTATGTGATGTGAATATATAAATAATAATAATATTCTTAGTACCATATATATATTGGCTTTTCTCAAAAGTTAAAAATCAAGGGTGAAACACATAATATGGCGTTGGATTTTTCAGTCTGAATGAACAAGTTGACCAACAGAGACCACGATTCTTCTAATTTTTTTTTAAATTTTTTCTAATACTAGTATGCTATTAAACTTTAAATTTTTAGGTTTGATTACACTAATTCTTAACTAAAATCATTATCAACGAAAAAAAAAATGAAGCTTTGTCTTCAATTTACGAATAAACCCAAATCTTTAATTACACTAATTTTCTCATTGTTATTTTGCTCAATTTTTTTAAATCATTGCATGTGATTATGTCTGTGCGCTCAGCCATATCCAACAATTCACTGCTCACAATCTAATCCCAACAATTTACTGCTTACAATTTTATCATCAATTCATCATCTTACGTTTGTAATTTTTTGATATTTTCTTTCTCCACTATTCAAAAATTATTTTAGCCTCGCCATTCTAAAAAACTTTAAAGTCCTCATCTTTATTACTCTTAGAAACTAGGACTTTGGCTATATCTTTAAAACTTCTTAAAACTTTGGATATATTAACTTTAATTTTCTTGTAAATGCTATGCATTCAAAAATTTATTTTTTCTTACTAAATTATACTTTAAAACCTGATCCCCTCCAAACATAATTAATTTCTGGCTCTATCTCTGGTACGACATACATAAATTTTAATTAAATCTCAATCTAAATTGGTGGCTCCAATATTCCCAAATTGAATCTCAAATCTCTAAATCTTAAATCCTTAAATATCATCTAATTTTCTCTTTTGTTCAAAATCAATCTTCCATTAAACACCAACTTACTGTTAGGTCCCTGACTGTGCATACTTACTTTCAGCTAGGTCCCTGACAATAAACACAGAATTTCACTAGTGAGAAAACTGATTAATTATGTGCACATTTGAATTGTCGGTGATTTTCGCAATATCACGATGACACCGTGAATTTGTGATTATGCCAAACTAACCTCTAAGACAGGAATAGTCCAAAAACTGTGACCTCCCAAACTAACCTCTTGATTACTATATGCTTAGACCTACGAAGTAGAGATATGAATTATCATGTGAATATAACAATAATGTAGGAAAACCTTATTGACAGTTAGGTTATGCATGTGATTAATGAGATATGAGATATTTCTTTTAAAATTATATGTCCATCATGACTATAAGTTGAAAAACCTTATGCATTTGAAGTTTGAACTCTAATAGATGCTAATTCATAGTTTTTTGTTACGCATATCCATAATTTCATGTGTTTACCGTCAGAGACCTAACTGATAGTAAGTATGCATAATCAAGGACCTAACAACAAGTTGATGTTTAATGAAAGATTGATTTTGAACAAAAGAGAGAATTAGATGACATTTAAGGATTTTGGGATTCGAGATTCAATTTAGGGATATTGATTTTTGGTTCAGGGATCAAAGTGACCATTTTCTACTTTCACTTTGGTCCTTGTGACACCTCATATGCCAAGTCAGCATGTCACATGTGCCACATCATCACTTAACAAAAAATTTTAACGGAAGTGCAGACTCAGAGACTTATTTGTATTTAATTCTGAGTCAGGGACCTTTGTGACAGAGATCAAAGTGACTATTTACTCTTAAATTTTATTCTATTAAAGTAAATAAATAAATATATATGGCAAAAGAAAAATGACATATGAAACCAAGACTACGCAGGGAATGAGTGTGATCCACATGCTTGATGCTACATCTTGTAACTCAAGAGATAAGATTAATTTACCCTTCATCATCAAGGTCGTGTCTCAATCAATCGATTATAATTCTGATTGACAAATTGTTATGCGAATGGAAAACATGTAGACCCCTCTTTAATTTTCCTAGAATCTCCTCTTGCCGTCTAATTTGATCATGTATTTTTTGTTGTTTATACCTAACTATAATCGTAAGGCTTTTAACGTGTTTCAAGCATTGCAATTTAGGTCATTATAACATCTTGTTGAATTTTGACCACATGTGGCATTTGTCTTCGTATCTATCTATTTTTTCAGAGCCCTAACAAAAAGACCTTTTAAAAAACCGAGCTATTCTTTTATGGTCACAAGACTAAATAAATAGTCTTTAGACACACTCACATGAAGAGATTATCTTCACGATATTTAATTATTTTTTTATCAATTTTTTTTTATCATTAAAAAAAATACTTGTTTATGTGTGTGTGACCAAATACTATTTGTTTGGTCTTGTGGCCATATTAGAATTTCTCTAAAAAAACTAGCATGTTTTTTTTAGTAAAAGATGAAAGAATAATAGTTTTGTATTTATCTATTTATTTATTACTCCATTCGTTTTAAAATGAGTGTCATTTTAGCAAAAACAAATTGTTTCAAAATTAACGTCAGTTTCAGTTTTCAATGCAATAATAACTTTTTCTTTTCAATTGTACCATTCAATTAATACTATAATACATTACTTCTAAAGTATTATTTTTTTCTTTAATGAAAAACAAACCAATAGTTGATTATGACAATTTGGTAAAATAACATCTCTATTTCTTTTAATTAATAATACATTTGTTAATATGTGTGTAAAAACAACATTCATTTCGAAACGGAGGAGTATTATTATAAATTGAAAGATAATCATGCAAACCCTGTTCCCAAACCCTAACATATGATTTGTCTATTTTACCTTCTATTTTTGCCATCTCATTTCGATTTTACCATCCCACTCTTATGGATTCCATTTTTCATTACATATTAATTTAATTTTTTCTGTTACATATTATTTCTTTTTAGAAAATTGTTACATATTGATTGTCGTATAGAGAGATGAATTTAATTGACACATAGCTAATCAAGGACTAGTATGCTATTTCACAAAATTCATAGACTAAGTTGCCTCTTCACCCCATGTAAATTAAATAGATCTTTATTAATAGAATTCAAGAAAAAATAGTTCTATTGAGAATAATGGATGTTGACGATATATCACTATAAGAAAAACACTCGTTTGTGATCAATTATTAAAGAAATAGTGGTTGCCAAAAGACTTTCACAAATTAAAAAAAAAAAACCTCACAAATTGTAAATTCAAAACTGTTGTTATAAATGGCCAAAAATAACTTGAAATGGTTTTTTTTTTTTTTTTAATTTTTTTTTTATGTTTAATATATATTTTTATAGAGGGATGATATTTTGACTCCAAGAGTAAGCGCAATAACTTACTCCAAATCTTGACCTTTAATTCTAATTTTGATTAATGGCTTAGATTAATTGATATGGTAGACTTTAATTCCATTTTCTATTGTAGTTAACACTTATCACCACACCTGGACTAGATGGTGTTAATATGGGGTTTGTTAAGGATTTTTGGCCGGAACTCTGTGATGATTTTATGCGCTTCTTATCTGATTTTCACAGGAATGGTAAGCTGTCAAAAGGCATCAATAATATTTTTATTGTTTTAATCCCAAAAATTGAGTGCCCGCAGCGTCTGAATGACCTCAGACCAATCTCTATGGTTAGAAGTCTCTACAAAGTTATTTCCAAAGTTCTCTCCAATAGATTGCGAAGGGTTATGTCTAGTGTTATTTCTGAAACACAATCAGCTTTTATTCATGGTAGACAAATTCTTGATGGTATTCTCATTGCTAACGAGATTGTGAAAGATGCTAATCGCCTAAAAAAAGATTTGCTCTTATTCAAGGTCGATTTTGAGAAGGCTTTTGACTCCATTGATTGGTCCTACCTTCAAGCAGTCATGAAAAAAATGAACTTCCCTACCTTATGGTGTAAGTGGATTATTGAATGCATCAGTACGGCCACAACTTCTGTTCTTGTTAATGGTAGCCCAATAGATGGATTCAAATTTGAACATGGGTTGAGATAAGGCGACCCTCTTTCACCCTTTCTATTTTTAATAACAGTTGAAGGATTGAATGTCATGATGAATGCTTTAGTAGAGGCTGGCCTATTTTCTAGCTACAAGGTGGGCGCTAATAATCATGTCTCCATCACTCATTTACAATTTGCCGATGATACCTTGTTGATTGGTGAGCGAAGTTGGGCTAATATTCGATCTCTGAAAGCTCTGCTTCTTCTCTTTGAGGCGACATCTGGTCTTAAGGTGAACTTTCACAAAAGTATGTTAGTTGGTGTTAATATTCATGACTCTTGGTTGACTGAGGCAGCCTCTGTTCTTAAATGTAAATTGGGCAGAGTCCCCTTCCTTTATTTGGGGTTGCCTATAGGTGGTGATCCTCGAAAATTAAAATTTTGGCAACCGTTGATTGATCGTATTAAATCAAGATTATCGGGTTGGAAGAGTAGAAATCTCTCTTTGGGTGGCCGTTTAGTTCTCCTAAAGTCTGTCTTGTTCTCTCTTCCGGTCTACTTTCTTTCCTTCTTCAAAGCTCTCGCATGTATCATTTCTTCTATTAAATCTTTATTTAACTGTTTTTTTTTGGGGGG
>Ga0315914_1000335_pt1 | contig 54527 bp, 27 predicted proteins | sample MpolenodulesMG_FD_203920 | JGI IMG/M metagenome (GOLD analysis project Ga0315914, IMG submission 203920) | Medicago polymorpha root nodule microbial communities from Los Angeles, California, United States - elongated nodules | ecosystem: Host-associated > Plants > Roots > Nodule | place: USA...
TGTAACGCTAAAACCAAAAAAAAAAAAAAAAAAAATAGAGAACCGGTCAGACCAAAAACTCGGCCGAGTCACCGATTTTGACCGGTTTTTACCGATTTTGACCGGTTCCGGCCGAGTCAACCGCATGACCGATCCAAATGTTGGCTCGAACCAGCCTACCCACCGGTTCACGGTCCGACCGGCCGGTCCGAGCCGAGTTTTAAAACTATGGCCTAAATAGTCCAAGTAGGAAGAACTATGTATAAAGAAAGTTTAAATGTGGAAAACAACTTCCAAACTAGTATCTACTAATAAAAGAACAAATATACTACTAATCCATCTGAAGCTAATCAAAAAAATTCTCTCCTCATCAGTGTTTAAACGCATCCAATTACAAAAAGGGACATGGTTAACAATATGTAGTATCCGATTATTGTTAATAGAGAATATATGTGTAGCTTGCAAATGATCTATAAATGCTTCACCAAAGTGACCATAAGCCAAAGTTGCAAATCATCTCTATCTTTGTTGAATAATTGGTATCCATTTCCGTCCAAGGTAGGTCAACTTTGTTATTAATTTATTTTTTTTACATGGTGGGTCATGTAAGGTCAAGTTTACCGTTCAATAATATATCTCACAAAATTTTAGTTATAGCTTGATAAATTTTTTTTTTTGGTACAAAAGAGGGCCAAAGGCCCAAAAAAAAATTAAGAAGTTAGCCGAACATTCCCAGGCATAGAAGCGTCAGAGATGTCATCAAAAAGAAGTCTACGGAGCTCACTGGACGGATTCTCCATTATGATACAATTAAAAGAGTCTAGAGAAAAGCTAGAGTTAGCCAACCAATCAGCACATCGATTACACTCCCTCCAAGTATTACGAAATTGGACTCGCCAATCCAAAGCCAGGAGTTTTCGAATGCGTTGCACCAATATGGGAACTGAGCCACTAAACTTGCAGTTTTATGTAACCATGTCAATCAATATTTTAGAGTCACTTTCAACAATGAGTTGCGGAATGTGCTCTCGCCAAGCATCTCCAAACCAAGATACATGTCCCACATTTCAGCATGAAGTGCATCACAAACTCCAATCTTTCGAATGTAGCCTTTTAGCCATCTCCCTTCAGTGTCGCGGAAGAGGCCACCACAACCTGAATATTCTAGATGTAAAACTTGCTAATTAAGATCAATTAAAACATGACTAGATATAAGTTAACCGACCACTATAAAATTTATTAACTTACACCTATTAATTTTTTAGTCGGTCTGTTATAGCAAGTTACACCATAAGATAATGTTTCTTATAAATTTAGGGGTAAATTAAGTTTTTAGTCCCTATAAATATTCACAGTTTTGTTTTTAGTCCCTACAAAATAAAATCACACTTTTTAGTCCCTGTGACATTTCCCTTAAGCATTTTAGGGACCAAAAATGTTGATGGAAATTTTTGATAGGGACTAAAAATGCTGACGGAAAATTTTATAGGGACTAAAAGCACTAACGAAAAATTTTGTAGGGACTAAAAATTGTGATTTATTTTTATAGGGACTAAAAACAAAACTGCAGATATTTATAGGGACCAAAAACTTAATTAACCCTAAATTTAGTTATAATTGTCCATAAGTCATAGTTCAGCCGGTAAAAATGGTAAATTGTTAGGTCGGATTTCATAATCAAGATTCAAACTCATACTTCATTTATGTCTATGAGCTCTCAAGTGACAATTGTCATTTTATTTATTTAAATAAATAGTTATAATTTAAACAGATATGGGTATCTTCATTCTTATTCCTTTTTTTTTTTTGAGGAAACCTTCATTCTTATTCCTGACTTTGAAAATACTAAAAAAATTTGAATATAAAATGTCACCAATTAAAACAAATTCTCCACGTCAAAATTGAAACGTGTTTAAATTGGTACCCACATGTTTGCGTCATATTTCAATGCCTAGGTTAATTTATACTTATTTTGTTTTGGTTGGAAAACTCCTAACGTAATACCTCATGTAAAAGAAGAAAGAAGTTTGGTCAAAAAAAGAAGAAGAAAGAAGTAAATTCATCTTTGATCCGTAGAGACAGAAAAGGAGATAAAAACCTATCCAACCCATTCAAGTAATAATGACAAATCTAAAATGTTAGTTCAACCAAATCAATTAAAATTCTCTTCACTAAAAGTAATTTTGAAGTTCATCAGCTCACAAAATGTTGGCTACAACACTCACGAGAAAGTCACAAAACTTTTATCTCATGTAAATGGATATGCATTGATTGACCTTATAGAAAAGCAAAATCTTATATGGATAAAAAAAGAAGTTGAAAAAATGTGGACACACATAATCTGCATGTCTATTTGGATTTGTTTTAGATAAGAACAAAACATATATCCTGAGTTGGACATTGCAATAGAATTAACGATAGTTTAAACAAATCTCTTAGAAGCAATTAGGCACCAGCAGTAATAAAAAAAGGAAAATGATATCTAATTATGCAGTCAAGCAGCTACCTCTATTCATGGTCAAGAATGTGTCGGTGTGTCATTAATAACAACAGTTATAGATTATTACTGTAATATATATAGGGTTTTGCTAACCTAAACAAAAAAAAAAACATAAAGGTTCAAGTTAACAAAAATGCATCTTTTTATTTGGATATGCCTTCTATGTATGTATATGTAAATGTTTCTAAGCAGCTACTACATGTGGATTCCATAGTATTAGTTCATATACTCTTTTCATTTGTTTCCCGTGTTTCTTAGTCAGCAGCCGCATATATGTATATCCAATATTAACAATCACATTGTCACAACGTCAAATATATCACAACACTTTTGACTTATTTTTTTTTTTAATATATTAGATTTGTTGGTCTGTTTTTTCTTTTCATATATGACACGACATATGCATTACAATATTTAGTATTTAACTCCAGTCACATGGGATTTCTCTTTCTCAAAAGTAAAATTCCACTTGTTTTTGGATATATGATTTGTGGTCATACATACATACCGGTCAAGTTTTATATACAAAAGATGAAATTTAGAAATATATATTGATATATAAACGTGAGCAAGTTGCACACAACCGTAGAAAAATCACCATGAAAGAAAAATAAAATAATAGTATCAATGTATTTTATTGACTCTATGAAATCCATAGACAACGAATTAAATAGTATCAGTATATAGTTGACCTTTTGACATCAATCTGACAGCTAAGAATTGAGAATGAGCAGACGTGGATGCTTCTTTGTCACAAGATCTTTGATTTTTTCTTACTAAAAAATGGTTAATCAATTGACAAATTAATCACATCTTGGACTTATGTCGTTTTCCATTTGCAAAATCCACATGCAGCCTGCAGTATTTTTTTATACAATTTCCAATAAATAATAAATGGGAACTCATGTTGTATATATTATATAAAATAAAATGCATGGTACCCACAACATATGAAATTGTAAATCAAATTAATTACAATTTTTTAGTTGCCTTGCGTTTATAATTTTCTTGTTATTAAAATAGAAAAGTCAAGATTAATGACATTTTGAACCATATAGTAGATATATTTTGAATCTATAAATAGATAGAATAGCACAAAGCTTACACCACCGAACTTCATTCAATTAAACCACAATGGCTATCTCTCCAATTTTATTGCTAGCTCTCTTCTCTCTTATTTATGGCAATTATGTTATTCCCATTGAAGCTACCCACCATGTTTACCGTACTCTTGAGAGTTCATCTTCTGAATATTCATCAAATCATGATCAACCTTATAGAACTGCATATCACTTCCAACCTCTCAAGAATTGGATAAACGGTATATTTACATTTCACATAAACTAATCTTTATTTATTTACTTTCTTACTTACCCCTGTGCTAAATATTTTAACGACCTTGTTAACCAGTGCCCCCGGGGACACTGATTAAGGAATCCAAAAGTAGAAAAATTGTCTTGAAAATATAAACTGTTACTAATTATTACACCATTTTTTAATAAAATCATACCTTTTTTATCTGCTTAACCAATGCCCCGGGAGCACCGGTTAACATTCTCTATATTTTAATTATTTATCTCTAACTAATTTCTACTTTGCTTGTTTTTGTCCTTTGACATGTTATGCTGATCAAAATGGACATGCAGACCCCAATGGTTAGTTCAATCCTCTTCTGGACTCTCTTGAATTCTCTATATATAGTTTCCTTCAAACACTCCCAATTTTTTATACCACTTTTCCATTACCCATTTGTTAAATATCAATGCTATAGAGGAATTTACCTATATTATATAGTTAAAATGATTGGAGGTTTAATTCTTTTAAAAAAAAAATGATTGGAATGGTTAAATCTAAGATCCTGATTTTGTATGGTAGGGACAAAAATCATGAGAGAAAATGAGTGTTTGATTAAGAAGTTTCTTTTCCATTTTTTTTTGTTAATTTACAAATTAAAACCATGCATATTTATAGATAAAATAGATTTAAATCAATCAATAAGCCCTGGACTATTTAACAAATTTTAATCAAGTCCTCAAAACTAAAAAATTATAATTAAATCTCTAAAAATATTGGTTATCGAATCATTAAAAATATACAAGCAGACGTTTTGTTTTTTTGGTCCTTTTCTACACTTTTTGGATGAAAAAGTTAGCAGTGTCCTTTTATATTAAAGTGAATATTTGTTTTTGTAGGACCAATGAGATATGGAGGACTTTATCATCTGTTCTACCAATACAATCCAAAAGGTGCTGTTTGGGGAAATATTGTGTGGGCCCATTCAGTATCAAAGGATCTTGTGAATTGGACACCATTGGATCATGCAATCCACCCATCTCAACCGTCAGATATAAAAGGATGTTGGTCAGGCTCAGCAACAATACTTCCAGGTGGCAAACCAGCAATTTTGTACACAGGAATTGATCCAAATAATCATCAAGTTCAAAACATAGCCATACCCAAAAATATGTCTGACCCATTACTTAGAGAATGGAAAAAATCACCAAAAAATCCATTGATGGAACCTACTGTTGCTAACAAAATTAATGCAAGTTCATTTAGGGACCCAACTACTTCTTGGCTAGGAAAAGATGGGTATTGGAGAGTATTAATTGGAAGCAAAATACATAGAAAGGGAATTGCAATTATGTACAAAAGTAAAAATTTTGTTGATTGGGTTGAAGCCAAACATCCTTTACATTCAGCTGAAGGAACAGGAATGTGGGAGTGTCCTGATTTTTTTCCAGTATTAAATAAGAATCCATTAACCATTGGTCTTGATACATCTGTGAATGGTGATGATGTTAGACATGTGCTTAAGGTTAGTTTGGATGACACAAAACATGATCACTATTTGATTGGGACTTATGATACTGTTAAGGATATCTTTGTTCCAGATAATGGCTTTGAGGATAATCAAAATGTGTTGAGATATGATTATGGGAAATATTATGCATCTAAAACATTTTTTGATGATGGGAAGAATAGAAGAATCTTGTTGGGTTGGGCTAATGAATCTTCAAGTGTTGTTGATGATGTCAAGAAAGGATGGTCTGGAATTCATGTAAGTTTTAGGGCTACTTCAATTTTTTTATTTGTTTTTTTTAATGCAAGTTAGACTTTAATAACTCAAGTTAGACTAATTAAGTTAATTTGAATTGTTATATACTAGTGCATGGTTTATTCAAAATAGTGTGTTGAACTTTCTCAAATGAATTTGCAGACTATTCCAAGGGCTATCTGGCTTCATAAATCAGGGAAACAGTTGGTGCAATGGCCAGTGAAAGAACTTGAAAATTTACGTATGAACCCAGTCAATTGGCCCACCAAGGTGATCAAGGGAGGTGAATTGATTCCAATTACTGGTGTTAATTCAGTACAGGTAATAGTTTTTACATGTTAATATGGTTATATTCAATGTTTCATAATAGACTAAAATGATAAATTAGTTAATAATATAATAGATGAAATATAGCCTATATAAGAAAGTGTACATGCATGATTTGATCATATATATATATATATATATATTAATCAATTATATTTTTTTTCCACAGGCTGATGTTGAAATTTCATTTGAAGTGAATGATTTTGGAAAGGCCGAATTATTGGACAAATGGATAGATCCCCAAATTTTGTGTAGTCAAAAGGGTGCATCAGTAAAAGGTGGTGTTGGACCATTTGGTCTGCACGTGTTTGCTTCTAAAGGCTTGCAAGAGTACACAGCAGTGTTTTTTAGAATATTCAGATATCAACATAAGAATTTGGTTCTCATGTGCAGCGACCAAAGCAGGTTTAATCTCTTTCCTTAAATCATGTACCCATAATTTCAAAACAAACTTAAGATATCTTAATCTAATGTATATATCTTTTTATCTTTTAATACTTTGATAGGTCATCTTTGAATAAAGAGAATGATATGACCACATATGGGACTTTTGTGGATGTTGACCCACTTCATGAGAAGCTGTCACTGAGAACTTTGGTAAGTTGAAGTTTTAACTCTACTAATTTACGGAACCATAAAAACAATAATTGGTAAAAAAAATTACTAACTAAATTTTACTAAATTTCGATCAAACTTCTGATTATAAAATCACGAAGTGTTGATAAAAAAACTTAGTTAAAAAATAAATAGTTTATTGATTTCTTTGGATCATTTGCTATGACCCACCAAAATTTGCTAGTTTTATGTGTAGATGGTCAAGATATGGAAATAAATTTCAACAAAAATTGCAAACTTAAAAACTTAGTTAAAAAATAAATAGTTTATTGATTTCTTTGGATCATTTGCTATGACCCACCAAAATTTGCTAGCTTTATATGGATGTAGATGGTCAAGATATGGAAATAAATTTCAACAAAAATTGCAAACTTAAAATGAAGACCCGATGACACATGTTTTAAATTTGATTTGATGAAATCAAAATATGAGTCGTTCGATCTTCATTTGTTAGCCAAATACAAAGTTTTCTATATTTTGTTGTTTTTGCCTTTTGGTTAGCTGATTAATGTGAGTTTCTTGTATTGATAGATTGACCATTCAGTGGTGGAGAGTTTTGGTGGAGAAGGAAGGGCTTGCATCACAGCTAGAGTTTATCCTACATTAGCAATCCATGATAAGGCATTGTTATATGCTTTCAATAATGGAAATTCTGCAGTCAAGATCACAAGATTGAATGCTTGGAGCATGAAGAAAGCAAAAATCAACTAAACCTAAGAAGTAGTGATACTAATTAAAGAGGAGAGTGATATAGATAATGTTCTTTTATTGGCACCTCAAGTTTCAATAAGTATACAAAGTTTCATTTTATTTACAACATTTGATTTGATAAGAAATGTAAGAAAAAAGATCCCTTTTGTGAACAATAATAAACATAATCAAGGAGCTTGTCAACTTATTTTTATCATTTATTTATTGTCTCACTCTCAAATTTTAATATCCTCTCATGTGTGATGTTTAGAAAGAGACCAACAGAGAGTGAGAGAGACTAGGTAAGAAATGTGATAGGTTGTATGAAAAGAAAGAGATCATAATGAAAAAAATGTGAAAGGATATGAGAGCAAAAAATGTAAAAGAAAAAAGATCAGGACGATGCATTCTATTTACTTATTTGTTTATAGGAGGGATACATTTGTTTGTGGGAACAAATAAACAATGGAAGATGTTAACGAGAGCTTTAAAAGTTTAAAATAATAAGATTTTATAAACGATCAATATTTAAGGATCTATTTTTAACATGGACATTAAACCTTGGTAACTCCCATTTGGCATTAAAATTGTCACAACTCATATTTCTTTCTCATTTCATATACCATTAAGAGTTCATATTTTCGTTTCCCACCCATGGTGACCTCATAATACGTGTTTTCATTTTCAACTAATAAACAAAAAAAAAATAAAAATAGACTCAATCTATTCTTCACAATCTTCGATGACAAACTAGCATTTTCAGAAATTTTAAAACACTATTTTTTTTTTTAAAAATGATGAAAAAAACCCTATTTTCATTGTTTCTGAAAATATATATTCTTTCAAGTTTGTCTTCAATATCCTCTCCTTAGCAGCGATTTAAAATCAATATAATTTTAGAAATAAAAAGTGAAAATGTTTGTCAAAAAGTACAAATTCATACTTCTCAAGTACTTTTAGCTTGAACTTATCAACACACTCAACTTGGAAGGTTCAAACTTCAAAGTACTTCTAAGGCTTTCCTTTGAGCTCAGAACTGGGAGACAATGACATGCATGACGAAAAGTAAAATTATATATTTTGTCAAAAAAGTAAAATGATATATGTTTGATTATGCGGTGATAAAAATTGTTGTGCAAATTGATTTTGGTGATAAAAATTGATTTTGTGCAAATTGATTATATAAAATTGATTTTGCATTAAAAATGAGCTGAATGAAAAGTATTGTACTTGAATGCATATATGTAAAAGTGAACTTAACAATAAATTTAAGACTTAAATCAATTGTAGAAATCAAAAACTCTAAATTCTAGTTTTAAGTAGAATCAATTATACAAGAAAAAACATTTTTCCTTTAAATTATCAAAACATGATAAAATCAATTCTACAACCTCTAGAACCACTTTTTACCCCCCAAAATTTAAACCAAACCTATTTCTAACAAATAAAACAAAAAAGCTAAAGCTTGGTATATGAACTTAATCTTATGGACTTCGAAAAAAGTTAGAGTAACAGATATTAGAGCAGAAAGTTAGATACTGAGCAGATATGTGTAACATACGTTGTAGTCTTGCGAATGTACAGAGACGGGCACTATACAAACTACCTAAGCCCTACTCATTGCAAACACTACTCGGAGGATTAATGTCCACAGCAAAAATGCTGCAGATATTTCATCAACTATTGGCTCATATCAAAGTAATATCATGTCTCGGGTGATTGCTGATTACAGCTGCTATCCTGAATTGTTTATCTTTGGGGAAACAAAAATAAATTTCAACCAATTGCATGATTCATCAGCCGATTGCAGAATATGATATTAATACAAAGACTGGTAGAATAATCATAGCAATGGAAGTAGATCTGTACAACAGATTAATATAATACACGATAAATTTAAACGACACAGATCCTCATCACATCCTTTTAAAACCCAATAAAAAAATGAGAAATAAAATCAATATCAATGGGCAACAGAAAGAAACCCAAGAATCCCAAGCAGAGAACGAAAATATTAACAAAAAGAAAGACAAGAAAAGAAGACCTCACCATGGTAATGTAAAACTGCAGCTTATGATAAAAAATAACTCAGAGTCTAACAGTAATTATACCACTGACAAAAAACATATATCCAGGAATGTCGCATACAACTAAACACTACTGCTGCTTGCAATCAGCAGGGCACTCAGTTGACTGATCTTTACCAGGTTTGGCCTTGCTACCACTCTGCAGTTAAGACAAACAAAACATCAAATAGTAAGAATACCAGTTAACCATAGTTTAGCAGAGTTAAGACAAAAGAAAGAACAGAATCCACAATCAGTAATCGGATCTGAGATTGCAGCAAATTATGCCAAATTAAGGAATCTGTATCCCTACCTTGCTCTTGCTCTTCCCCTTCCCTTCATCTTCCTCCTCCTCATCCTCATCCTCTTCATCATCGTCATCATCATCATCATCATCCTCTTCATCTTCATCTCCGTCTTCATCATCTTCATCTACTTCTATGTCGTCAAAATCACTCTCTACAGCCTCTCCCGTGAACCATGACACAGCATGAGGAATAATTTTGTCTCGGATTGTAGAACTGCAAACGCACACCAACGCAAATAAACCTCAAAACAAAATAGTAGTAGGAAAAAAAAGCATGAATTGTCTTCCTTCCGGTGCATCTATCATCACCAGATTCCGCAAATGCCCATATTCTTCTAAACCGTTTTAAGTTGATATTAGTTCTTCTAAACCGTTCCACTTTATCACAAGCATGGCACACGAAACAATTATAGCATCAATGACTTGAATTAAAAATGCATGCCCTATAAGCAGTTTTGCACTCAACACGTGTCAATCAACCTTTCAACTAATGCTTTTGAGTGGAAACTAAATAAATAAAAAATGAAAATCCATCAAACAAGTAATAGAGTAGAATAACAGAAGCCTACTCCTAATCCTAATAAAAACAGAGTAAATTCACTAGAACCGAATGCCATCAAGACTAATGGATACCAATATCATAATCATGGCTTCACCACTCACATCAAAAGAATAAGATTTATCACTCAAGTATTCACTAGTGACTTACCCAATATCATAATCATGTTCCATCAAATTCTGAAGCTCTTCAACCTATCCATGCAAGAAACAGAGGCAATGGTCAATAGTTAATCATTCTACAACTTTTATCAGATAGATATAAACTAGAGACATACAACATCATCATCAATTTCGTCATCATCCTCGGGAATCTGGGGAGGGTTGAAAATGTTGAAGAAACTATCACATTTTTCTGTTTTTATGATTGGTTTGGCATTTTTTGATCCTTTCTTTGGCTTCTTCTTCATAACCTTTTGTGTCAAGCACTTTCCTGGGTGCCACTCAATTTCCGTTCTACAATGTTCAAGCAAATTTAGCATATACAGCAAACAGAAATATGAATATAAACCCTAAGAAATTAAAAGATATTGCTTACCCTATTGATTTCTCTAATATAGGGTCATCATCTTCAATCATGTGATATGTTTTTGTTAGCACGGAATTTTGGAAATAAGGATTAGAATCAAAATAAAACTCCAGCTTGAAACCCTTAGGATTGTCAAGTTTACTCCACTTGATATCTTTGAGATACTTGAGAGCCTCCTCATCACGTTCAGTGATCTATCACAGAAAAAGGCAGGGGTAATTACATGAAATAATTAACAGATGATAGCAATACAATAGATATACATAAATTGCATTACCTCTTCACCCAATATTTCATTAGTCTTCATTGCAGTTAGCCAAAAGCTAGGGACTCCTCTCTCTGAATTATACGAAGATCCATAATAGTATCAAAGTAGAATGTATATGGCTAAAGCCTACACTGTTGAACAAGAGTAAAATAACTTACCTTCAGCAGTTTTGCTTTCTTCTCCCTGTCCTGCTTCGTTTATGATTCCTTCAACGTCAATAACACCATTGACAATCTCATACCTCTATAACCATTAAAAAAACAACAAAGAATAAAAAATCGTAACCGTTGTGAAACAGGAAGTAATTCCGTCAGAAAACACAGATACCATGGGCCTGTTTGGACAAACAGCTTATTTGCAGCTTATAGCAGAAGCACTTATCATGGTAAGCGCATATGCATAAGCTAACGTACGCTATTTTCATAGAAAATAATAAAATCAAGTTAAATTGTTTTTGTACATGCTATAAGCTATATTGGAGAACTTATGAAAATAAGCCGAACAAAGCTTGTGAAAATTGTCATAAGCTGTTTTCATAAGTTCTACCAAACAATGTCACAAAACTTATGCCAGTAGATAATCTCAAATAAGGCAATCCGAACAGGCTGTATATCATAACCAACTAGTAACACACACACCTTTGTGTAAAGTGGTTCATAAAGCTTCTGGTATTTAGCTTCCAACTGAGCTCGCTCCTCTAAAAACTTACTCTCCAATTCATCATGTTCGCTCTGCAAGTTGAAAAACCAAATCATATATTCATTTCTTCCTCTCGTTAATGTGAAATTGAAACTTCTAGTACAAAGCTACAAGCAAGTATACTTTCCACAGCAAATAGAAATTAAACATATGTGCTACTCAATGAAGCATTGACAAGGACACCAGGCATGACACTGACACTACCACTTCGACACCCGTAATAATTTGAGAAATAAAATTAACTGGATGTAACCACATGTATCAGTGTCAAACACCAGTGTCAGACACTGACACATGTCAGACATAGGACACACCATCAATTAGAAGTGTCGGTGCTACAGAGGTGCTAGTCATTATAGAACACAAGGAAATAGGTATATTACTAGCACGAGTAGATAAAGTCAAGATTATAATTTTTTAAATAAAACTAAACAATCTCTGGATATTTATATCTGTGACAAAAGAATTTAATCACAACTATCACAAGCAGGCAGCAACACACACGAAAACATGAGATACCAATAGAAAGCAGGAGGATGATCGAACCTGCAAAACTTTGAGAACCTCGACGCGTTGCTTGACATTGGGCGAAAGTGTTTCCATGACATCCACACGATCCCCAGCCAAGAGCTGAAGCTTATCCTACATAAACAGCAAACATTTCACAAACAATTCCACAAAAGGAACAATAAAAAACACATTACAAATTCACAAAACTAATATATCCATCATAATAACACTATAGTTTTGCAATCATCGTCGTTGATTAAGAAACAATTGATTCCGAAATTCTGATTACTGAGATAAATTCAGCATAATATGATATGAGTTAGAAACTTACTTTGAGCGCATTGACGAGACCGGCACGATCTTCAGCACTAAGAGCTACAAGAAAGAAGAAACAGTATAATTTAGCCCTAGGTTTTAATCAATTGGATAATGATTTTGAATTAGAGGTAAAAATTAAAATAGTAGTTGATAAAGTTACTAGGGTTAAAAAATTTGAAGTGATGACAAGAATGAGAAATGGAGAAAGTGAAATTGAAATTGAAGTTACCGGCGGCGGCAGCAGGAAGATCGGCGGATTGATCGGACATGATGAAAGAAATGAAGAAAACAGCCAAAGGAGGAGGGAAATGGAAAGAACGAAAAGATATTAGAGAATGAACTTTTATAGGAGAGGGGTCCCTACTATTGATAAAGTGTTGGTGTGAGATTAGTTGGACTTGGACCTAGTATAAACCCTGGCTGGGCCTTCCCTTTTTCATGAAAAATTGTTTTTTACATCTGGCTTTGCTGCACTTAATCAAAATAAATTGAGGCTTCTCGGAATGCTATGAAATTTTACAGATCCTCTATATGTATTTTTATAAAAGTGTCTATAAAGTTTCATAACATTCCAACTAAGTCTTGATTTATTTTGATTTTTCGACCGAATCGTGCAAAATTGCAATTCTTTTCCGAGTGCGAGTCCGGAAAATTGACCTAGTGGTTGACTTTTTTCACGATATTTTGCACGCATGTTTATGACAAAAATTCAACATCTTCCACAAAAAATTAGAATTTTTCGACTAGGAACAGATTAAATATGAATTTTTAACGCGCCTAAAACTCAAGACACCAAAACATTAACCTAGAAATCGAATTTTGAGCTTTTTTTTTGCAGTCACCTCTATACAAATACATATAGGGGATCTGCAAATACACGTAGTATTTCGACTAAGCCTCAATTTTTTTTTATCTAAAAGAATCTATTAAAATCTACCTACTTTTGAAAACTATAGTTTATAAGTTAAAAAATTTCATTTGAATATCAGGATTTTGTTACCCATGAAAAATCTTAATTGAATACCATAAATTTATTTATATTCAATAAAAATCTTAATTTATCACCACGAGACTTTTTTATTTTTAAAAAGTCTTTTAAAATTCAATGAAATCTTAATTCAATAAACTCATGCATAATTCAATAAGTCTTTTAGGCATTCTAAATTAAGTAATTATTCTATAAAAATGTCAAAGTTTTTAATTTCCAATACACTTTATTACACAAACTTTCACAAAAAGTTACCATTTAAAGTCCTTAGCTAGCGGGGCACTAATTAACATTTCCCATATAATATTTACGGTATTTATTTTATGAGTCTAAATTTAAGCGCACGTTGATGACATGACAGGAGAGAAGACTTGTAATACTAAGTCCAGTCCACACCTTGCTTGGTGGTGGGGCTGTTCATTAATTCCAGAACAAATCTTTACACACACAGATCTAACACTTCCCGGAAGTTGCATTGAGTTGAGACAGCATCTCAATTCTCAGAAATTAAGATATATTCTTTTTCCATATTTCATTTTTGTGGGTCTTAAACCAATAGTTGCATCAAATTAAAGAATATACATGTATATCACTCTTTTTATCATAATATACATTTTTGCAGCTTAGCATTTTGTTACCATTATATTTATTATTCCTCTAGCTGAATTTCTATTTATCTAGATTGGTGAAGTTTGATATTGGCAGGAGCAATAATATTAGTTTTGATTCAGTTATCATGTTTATTATAGTTAAAACTATTTATTTTCCCTCAATTCTCTTTTATTAGCATATCTCATATTTTGCATTTGTTGCTAGCAATAGTAGACTATTGAATGGCATCATCATCAACATCTTCTCATGCTCCTCCAATAAAATATGATGTATTCATTAGCTTTAGAGGAACAGACATACGCCATGGTTTTCTCAGCCATTTGAGAAAGGAACTGAGGCAGAAGCAAGTTGATGCATATGTGGATGATAGGCTTGAAGGAGGAGATGAAATATCACAAGCACTTGTCAAAGCCATTGAAGGATCACTTATGTCTTTGATAATATTTTCCAAAGACTATGCTTCATCAAAGTGGTGCTTGGAAGAACTTGTCAAAATTATTGAATGTATGGCTAGAAATAAACAAGTTGTGATCCCTGTTTTCTACAATGTTAATCCAACGGATGTGAGGCATCAAAAAGGGACTTATGGTGATTCATTAGCTAAACATGAAAAAAATAAAGGAAGTTTAGCTAAGGTGCAAAATTGGAAGTCTGCTTTGACTTTAGCTGCTAATCTTTCTGGATTTCATTCATCAAAATATGGGTAACTCCTTTTGCTAATATCCTTTGAAGGTGAAAATAATTTATGAAAAATCTTGGATTCAAATTTGGATGACCATATTTTTCCCTCTCATTGATTTTACAAAATGAATTGATGGAGGAGTTTCTAAAATTATGTTGACTCACCATGGTTTTGAGAAATTCCCCATTAAAAAAAGTTTAGATGAGTTGGGTTCGAGACACTCATCAAAATCATGACAAATCTCAAACTCATACGAAAGTATTTACATATCATCCACCAAAGAGTTCATCACATTAACAACGGTAGTTGAACCCCATAAGAGGTCGAGTAAGTCAACTCCTTATCAACTAAATCAACATTCATTAACAAATTCACTTTAATACTAAACATACACTCAAAGCACAATAAAGAAGATGATCAAAATACTCAACACAAGTTAAAAAATTATCTTCTTGTCAAAAAAGAAGAAGTTAAAAATACTCTTAACTCTTAAGCATGCTACATTTGTTTGACGCCTAATATGAATCACCAAGGAATTTGATAAAGAAACCATTATACTTTGCACTCAACAATTATTAAACATCTAACAATGATACTCCGTGCATCTCTAATTTCTTATCGGTCATCAGACACTTATTTTTTTCCTATCTTTTTTTATCACATCATCTCCTCTATTTCTTTCTCTCACTAAGTGTATAATAAGGAGAATTAGGGTACTGGTTAAGCAACCAAAATAAGTAATTTTTTAATAAAAAGTAATGTAATTATTACTTGGTCAATTGTAGCAGCTTACTTTTTTAAGACAAAATTTTTATTTATAAATTTCTTAACCATTGTCTTTAGGACACTGGTTAGCAAGACCCTAACATGTCTATGATTAAATTGCTGCAGTCTTGCCGAGACCCATATATTTAGAGCTAATAAAATAGACAAACCCATAAAATAATAAACAAAGGGTTCTCACCTTCTTATTCATAAGAGAACTGAAATGAAGAAGCCAAGCCACATAGAAAATATCTAGCATCATTCCTTATTATTCATGGAAGGTATGGAACTCAGATTCTTCATCTTTCGCATATCACACACACTTTTTTACTTTATGAGTTGGCAGAAATTTCTGAACAATTCCATCAACAATTCATACCCTGTATGTACTGTGTATAAACTTTTTTTTTATTTTTTTTGCTTTCTGTGGGATACTCTGTATGTATAAACCTTTATAAACTCTAAAAACTTTTATGCCATGAATGTCACCACATCTAGTAGCTTGGTGAATAATAGAAGAAGAGAGATGATCTTATTACCCCTATTGGTCATGGTTTACAAGTATGGAATATTACAGTTTTCACACATTGCATAACGCATTGATCAGGGAAGCCCATTTTTAACAATATATTCAGAAGATATAGCCCCAATCAACTCGATCATATGCCTTACTGATATCAAATTAAAGGGTTGCCTTTCATGTGGTGAATCGTCTCAGTTGAAATCATACCATTGTCATGAATAAATCTTATGTTGAGTATGATTCATATATAGATACAGAAGAGAGGCATGGGGCAGGGGAGCTGAGCTAGCGCAACGTTGTGAAGCTCCCTCCGCCTTTGCCCTTATGTTTGGCTCAGACATGTGTTAGGCCCGCCTGTTTGTTGTGGGGGAGATAGCCTCCACAGTATGGTTCACGAGTATTGTTGTGATCTGGACCATAGTCGCAGAGGTAGGCACAATTGGCTGAACTGCATAAAAAAATGATCATGTTCTATTGTTTGCGATTTGCGTTTTCTTTAATCTTCTATTACTGGTTGTTGTTCTAACATCTTCCTTCAATGAAAGCAGTCTTCTCCTCAGACACACATTTGTGACGATGGCCAGAACTTTCACTGCCACAATTTTATAGAGCATGTTACATAATGAAATAGGCCGGTAATCTCTCGTTAGATTAAGGATTATCAATCCTAGGGGTCAAAGTAAGGTTTTTGTTACTGATTTTGATGTGTAAAGAGGACTTCATGAACCCAACTTGGAGTCCCACATCGGAAGTCATGATCCCGGCTGAGGATTTATATAGGGTTGGACAATCCTCCCCTTTGAGGTGAAGTTAGGTTCAATCCGTGTCACTTTGTTTCATTGAGTGACGAGGGAAAAGACCAGGAACTAGTTGTTAGGAGTTAGAGTTGGGGAAAGAACCAGTACCCACCAATTCGAACTACGTTAAATTTCTTGGTGTTTTTTTTTGTTTTCTGATCTTTGATATTTTATGTATTTGCAATTTCAAGTTATTTGATTCTCGCACGTTTAATTTTCTGGTGATTTATGCTTTTGCTACAACAGACGACCTCATGATGTTAACCCAATGATTTTGTTCCATAAAAGTGTAGGTTAAATATTGGCTTTTCCTTTCAATAATTTTAGGCTACTGTCCTTTGTTACTAATTTCATTCTTTTGTTGGTCACTTTTTGGAAAATCTTCCAAATTTCATCAAGTTGTCAACAAAGCAAGAAAAACTTAGAGTATATCCCAAATTAGTCCCCAACAAAAAAATACAGAGATGTATAAATGAAAAACACCAATTTGGTTCTTAAGAATTCAATGTGTTTAAAAATAGTTATATTTACAACACTATAGTTTTAAGTTATATGTTACTTTATATTTACAAAACATAATATATCACTTTCAAATAGAATTACATACAAAATTTAGTTTCTATATCATTTTGAAATTTAATGCATATTCAAGTGATAAAACCGAATATGGGCATGAATCGTGATGGTTTCCAACTAAAGTTTGTCCTTTTTATGTATGATGAAAAAATGTTACCTGTGTTGTATGGCCAGCTGTTAAAATTACTAATAATGGCATTAAACATGATAAACATTATCTTTTTTCTTGTTGTATAGGGATGAAGTTGAGCTTATAGAAGAAATTGTCAAATGTTTGTCATCCAAGTTGAATTTGTTGTACCAAAGTCAGTTAACAGATCTTGTTGGAATTGAAGAAAGGATTGCAGATTTGGAGTCACTGTTATGCTTAGATTCAACTGCAGATGTTCTTGTCATTGGCATTTGGGGTATGGGCGGTATTGGCAAGACAAATCTTGCAGCTGCAGTGTATAACCGTCTTTGTTTTGAATATGAAGGAAGTTGCTTTATGGCAAACATAACAGAAGAATCAGAGAAGCATGGAATGATTTATCTGAAGAATAAAATTTTCTCTATATTGCTAAAGGAAAATGATCTACATATTGGTACACCTATTGGAGTTCCCCCTTATGTTAAGAGAAGGTTGGCTCGTAAAAAGGTTCTTCTTGTTCTCGATGATATCAATGATTTAGAGCACTTAGAGAATTTAGTTGGAGGACTTGATTGGTTTGGATCTGGCAGTAGAATCATTGTAACAACCAGAGATAAGCAAGTGCTCGGTAAAAGAGTCAATTTTACATATGAGGCCAAGGCATTGCAGTCTGATGATGCTATTAAACTTTTCATCATGAACGCCTTCGAACATGGCTGTCTTGACATGGAGTGGATTGAGCTATCAAGAAGGGTTGTTCATTATGCTAATGGAAATCCATTAGCTTTGAAAGTTTTGGGTTCTTTTCTTTATGGTAAAAGTAAAATTGAATGGGAGAGTCAATTGCAGAAACTGAAGAAAATGCCTCATGCAAAAATTCAGAATGTATTGAGATTGAGTTATGATAGACTTGATCGAGAAGAGAAGAACATATTTTTGTATATTGCATGTCTTTTGAAAGGATATGAAGTGCAACAGATAATAGCTCTGCTCGATGCCTGTGGTTTCTCAACAATTATCGGATTAAGAGTCCTTAAAGATAAAGCCCTTATAATGGAAGATCAATTGTATCCATGCATGATTTGATACAAGAAATGGGTTGGGAGATTGTTCGAGAAGAATGTGTTGAAGACCCTGGGAAACGCAGTAGGTTATGGGATCCTAATGATGTTCATCAAGTATTGACAAATAACACGGTAAGTAAAGACTAATAATTATACTCAAATATATCTTTCAAATCAATCATTTAAATAATAATATTTCTTCTGTGCAAGAATTCTTGTCTTAAGTAATATTTCACATTCTATATTTACTTTATCTTGTAATCCTTCCAGGGAACTAAAGCCATTAAAAGCATAACTCTGAATGTCTCAAAATTTGATGAGCTGCACTTAAGTCCTCAAGTCTTTGGTAGGATGCAGCAGTTAAAATTTCTTAAATTTACCCAACATTATGGCGATGAGAAAATCCTGTATCTTCGTCAGGGTCTTGAATCTTTGCCAAATGACCTACTGCTTTTTCAATGGGTTAGTTACCCTTTGAAATCCTTGCCTCAGTCTTTTTGTGCAGAAAATCTTGTTGAGCTAAAATTGACTTGGAGCCGAGTGGAAAAACTTTGGGATGGGATCCAGGTATTGATATATATACCATGTATAAGATATAGTTTTTGTTGTGATTAAAATTCTAGTAATATGTGATTATGTATTTACACGATTTTTACTCGTGATGTCTCTCTTTTATCTGTGTCACAGAATATTCAGCATTTAAAGAAAATTGACCTCAGTTATTCCAAATATCTGCAAAGCGCTTACCAGTCTTCGAAGTGATACCCATTTAAGATCCCTTCGTGATCTCTTCCTCAGTGGATGTTCAAGACTCAAAGATTTTTCAGTGACATCTGATAACATGAAAGACTTAACTTTATCTTCAACAGCTATCAATGAATTGCCCTCATCAATTGGTAGTCTCAAAAATCTCGAAACATTGACACTTGATTTCTGCAAGAGCCTAAACAAGCTTCCAAACGAAGTTATCGACCTGAGATCACTTCGAGCTCTTTATGTTCATGGATGCACACAACTTGATGCATCAAATCTTCATATCCTACTTAGCGGTTTGGCTTCTTTAGAAACGTTAAAGCTGGAAGAATGTCGTAATTTATCCAAAATTCCAGACAACATCAGCATGCTATCATTGTTGCGGGAGTTGTTACTAAAAGAAACTGATATTGAGAGATTTCCTGCAAGCATCAAGCATCTTTCTAAGCTGGAAAAACTTGACATAAAGGGCTGCAGGAGGCTTCAAAATATTCCAGAGCTTCCTCCATCACTAAAAGAGTTATATGCTACTAATTGTTCATCTTTAGAGACTGTAATGTTCAATTGGAATGCTTTTGATCTACTACAACTACAAGCATATAAGTTACACACACAATTCCAGAATTGTGTTAACTTGGATGAAATTTCACTCAGGGCTATTGAAGTAAATGCTCAAGTAAACATGAAGAAATTGGCATATAATCATCTCTCTACATTAGGAAGCAAATTTCTTGATGGTCCAGTTGATGTGATCTACCCAGGAAGTAAAGTTCCAGAGTGGTTGATGTACAGATCAACAGAGGCTTCAGTGACTGTTGATTTCTCTTCTGCTCCAAAATCCAAGTTTGTTGGTTTCATCTTCTGCGTCGTTGCTGGTCAGCTACCATCAGACGATAAAAACTTTATTGGATGTGATTGTTACTTGGAAACTGGTAATGGCGAAAAGGTCTCCCTTGGAAGCATGGATACATGGACTAGCATACATTCCTCTGAGTTTTTTTCTGACCATATTTTTATGTGGTATGATGAAATGTGTTGCCTGCAAAACAGTGAACCTGAAAAGGAAAACATGGATGAACTCATGGCCAGTTATAATCCAAAGGTTTCATTTGAGTTCTTTGCTCAAAGTGGAAATACTTGGAAAAAGAGGGAGAATAATATGATAAGAGGGTGTGGAGTCTGCCCAATATATGATACAGAATATTTTGATTTCATTAAACAAATGGAATTGGAGTTGGAAATGACATTGCAATCTATAGCAAATGAAAGGTCAGCTCAGTGCAATGATAAGAAAGAAAAACTGGGTCCAAAACAACCATGCAAGAAATTCTTTCCACCCTTTCAAACTGGAATTTGGAAGAGTGCAACACAGGGCTTGAAAGATATATTGTTCTTGTGATTTTTTGGAAGGTAAAAGAAAATCACTATTTTTCTTTTTCTAGATATCATTTTTAAGCACATCGATCGTACTGATATATGTTGGTTGCTACTACGATAAATATTGTCACTATTTAAAAAAATAAATAAATTGTAACCTGTACAATTTATCCTTATCTAGAGATGAGAATAGGTAGACCGACCGACCGACAGGGGCCTATGGTCAGCCACAACATTGGACTTTCACTCTCAACTTAGTCGTATGGGCACTGTGCAGAGGATATTATCCGTCTAAGTTTGGTACATGCATGAAGGTTCAGACCCTAGAGAATGGGGTTGTGGAGGACATGATAGGTTGATATGGAAGCTAGTAACTTAGTTGACCATGCAATTTTAGGTTGTCGCCCTTCTGATGAGGTAGTTATCTATATTATTAGTGTTGGCGATGATTTTGTATGATGTAATATGTGAATTAGTGGGTCAAGTACGTGGTAAACAAGGTTAATGTAGATTTCTTAGTTAATCTAAGTCTGTAAATAGTCATTGTAATTTTATCACAAAAAAAGGCATTGTAAATAAGCTCAATCAATCCAAAAAAAAAGGGTCTTTTCTTATCTCTGTCATTTTCCTTTATTGATTTTTCTTTATTTTTCATGCAACCTTTGATAGTAGTTAAATCTTCTATGCTGGATATTCTTGGAATTAGTCTAGGAACACGCTACTGAGAAACATAGTTTATTTCTCAGCATAATCATCTGATAAAAAAGAAAATCATCGTCAGAAGTGCAAGGCCAAAATATCATCTTATTAGTTGAGCATACAACAAATCAACCAAACAAACAGCTAATCAGTGGAGGCTATCACCAAATTTCGCATGACGACAACTATTTATCTCCGTCTCTTGGTATAAACTCATTTTACAATTTTTTTTCACATATTAAAAAAAATGTATGAGGTGTTTTTTTTTATAAGCAAATATGAAGTGTATTTAATGTGTCATTTTGTGTATGAATTTTTATTAAGAAAAATTCCAGTGTTTTGTTTATTATAAAAGAACTTGGTGTTTGGCCAGTGCATTAGCAACCTGGTTGACTCTGCTTATTATTAGCAGCCTGGCCAGTGCATTTTACAAACAAATACTAGTAGTTACTTTCTTGGCAAAATACCTGGAGTTTCTGACAATATCAAGCTATATTTTACCTTCAATTTACGATATCAACAAAAACATGTGTAGAAAAACTCAAAACAAAGACCATAAGAAAAATTGCTTGTCTGAGTATCAACTAACAAGAAGTATTCTTGGAGTATCAGGAAGTATTGACAAGACAAGTACCACACAGTATCCATATATTTTTATAAAAAATATAAAATATTGGATACTTTTGGGATATGTAATGAGAAGTAGCCGGGGAGTGTCGATCTTCTGATATAGTACAATAAATTTTCAATTTTGAAGGATTCAGACTTCATAATTTCATACAGAAGGCGAGACCAAATGACTTGACCATCTCCAAGAAAAAAGAAAAATCAGTTTTCATTAGGCAGATGTCACGCTCTCATGTCTCCATTCTCTCTGTCTATATTCTACACACTCTGGGAGTTACAAGTATAAATTCTACATTTTTGGAATTGCATTTAAATTGACTAGTCTTACAATCTGTCTATACTTGATTTCAAGTCAACTTGAACTTGAAACTCTGTCTCATAAGAACCTCACTGGTTTTCTGAGTGCTGAAATTTGGATTTTAATGCTTCAATGACAGCTGAAAAGTCCTCATCACTATAGCCGTGTGATTTTGCAACTTTATATAACTCGTTAGCAGCCGCTGCAATCGGAATAGGTTGGGAAACAGACTCTGCTAACCCCAGGGCAAGTCTTAGATCCTGTCACCATTAATCCTGTGTGAGAGCAAAACTAATACTGGTATTTGAGAGTTACTATCAAACAAGAATATAATTTACTTGCCTTCTGCTGATGTTTTAGGGGAAATGCAGTTGGATAATTTGACTGTATCATGGATGGGCCTTTCATCGAGTACATTGGAGCACTAATGGCACCTTGTGAAATTACCTGCAAAATTTCCATTTCGTTAAGGGCCCCATATATTAGATTTCAGTACTCATGTCCTACGAAGCACTGACTCCGACACAAACACCACGCACTATAGGTTTTATTATGTGAACTAGCAAATAACTGAATACCTCCACTAGTACTTTTGGATCTAGCCCAACTTTCTCACTCAGAAGTAAACCTTCCGAAAAGGATGCCATCATACTATAAACCAAAGGAAATGAGAGACAGAAATAAAGTCAACTTAATCGTCAATACAAGGTCAAATTGAAGCAAAAAAGCAGGAGACAAATTTTAAAGGACCTGCCCATGATCATATTGACTACAAGCTTCATTGCAGCTCCATTTCCAACATCGCCAAGGTAAAATTTAGACTGCATTGAAGCATAAAGCACACACATTATATGAATTAATTGTTTGCTTTGGAAGAAGAATCATATATTCTTTTTTAATGGAGGACAAGATATATGTACTTTCCCCATGATGTCCAAGAATGGAGCAACCGTTTCATAAAGATTTCTGTCCCCTGAAATATTATATTATAAAATACATTATCTTAGTTTCTGTAGCTATTGGAGTTAATGCTGCAACTTAGTACAAGACACATCCTAGTTGAATTCTCTGCTTGTACAAAAATCCTTCACCAACTACTTTCCCAGACCAAATTTAATTAGTTGTTAGTACTTGAAGAAGAATATTCACCTGCTGTAAGAAATATCAACTGACCATCTTCTGCTGGCTTTTTGGAACCTGAAACTGGAGCCTGTAGTTACACAGAAATGGCTTCGCATGTGTTACAACTTACATATTCATCTAACCATCCAACTAAATCATGCAAGAAATAATTCATATCCAAATTTAAGAGTACCCTGCATGTTCATGGAGAATAGATAGGGAAAGTATAAACAAGCTCACCTCCAAAAATAATGCTCCAGTGGATTTTATGTGTCCATTAATCAATTTAGAAGTGTCCACATCAACAGTTGAAACATCCACGTATCTGAAAATATATATAGAGATATTAAGGCCCTGTTTGGATAAACAGCTTAATAACAGGATTGTAGCATAAGTGCTCATTTATAACCTATTTCTAAAACAAATGAATAAATAAAGTAAAAATGTTTTCATATAAGATATAAGTTTTTTTTCATAAGCTATTCTGGAGAGCCTGTGGCAATAAGCTGAAATAAATTGGGCATATGGCATAAGCTAGCTGCTTTCACAGGCTCATCCAAACAGTCTCACAAATTTTTATGCCAGTAGATAAGTTAAAATAAGCAAATCGAAATAAACCCAGGAACATCCAAACATATACCAAACACTTGAACACGGCATCTTCCTATCATGTCACTATGTTCAAAAGTAAACAATCAAATAGATATATGACCTGCAGACATTATAATGTGAAGAAATATATGCAACGCCTTTACTCTTGACAACTATGGATAGACAAAGACAATAATCAAACTAGTGCGAAAATTTTCATTAGTAAGATGATAGGGCATAGGGAGAGCTAAAGATGGAAGAATTGTTGTATTGTACATATACAAGCATCAATATTCATTTGAAATCCTATTATCTATCAAATTGTAGCAACATATTGAAAATACTTTGAAACTTTGAATTTAAATATAGCACCCTTTTCCTGGACCGATTCCATTTGCAACTCCATGCTTTCCACAAGCAACATCCACCTGATATGGAATAAAACAAATATAACTAGCTCATAACTTATACATAACATTTAAAAACTATGCAGAAATATACACACCGCACTTTGAGGATCAGCAAGCATGGCAAATGTGAGATCACAAGATGCCGCTACTTCCTCAGGAGACGGTTTATATCTGCAGAAGCAAGCGCACAAGCTTTAAAAATTCGAACACAACTCGAAATTTATAGTATATCTTCTGTTCATGTCACTTGTCTTTGAAAATGTAAAGTTTATTTTTTTTCGAGTGTAAGTAATGGAAAGGTGAATTCTTACTTGGCTCCCAAGCTGATTAGAGGATCACATTTGCTCTTAGTCCTATTCCAAACTGTGAGATCAACTCTACAACAGGAAAATTTTGAGAATGAATTTGGAAATACCGCCACATGTCACTAGATAGAAGACTTATCTTAAAGTAGATACAGACATACAGTCTTTGTTTGTCAAGTCACACGACCAAAACAAACATATTCGGTAACAATTTTTTGTCGTGAGTTTAGAGACTAATTTGTAGCATTTGAGCTTATAACTTATATTTTTTTCAGTCAATTTCATTTTAATAAGACTTAATTTTTATAACATACATACCCAGCTTTGATGAGATTTAGAGCCATTGGGGTACCCATGATTCCAAGGCCCAAAAAGCCAACCCGTGGAGGAGTGTCAATCCCTGAAAACAGAAATGACTGAACCATGAAATGAATTGAATTTGAAGGGAATATAGTAAGTAAACTAATAATACCTTGTCCTTGGGGTTGTATGGAAGCAGAGACATTGGAAATGTGGCGAGAGAAGCGCGGAGAGTTGAAGTGATGAAGGGAAAAGGTGGAGCGCATTGTAGTCACAAACTGACTGCAGTTCACCAAACTACTCATCCTGTAAGATGGATAGACTATAGTCTATAGATAGATAGATACTACTAAAAAGAAAAGCAAAAGACCAAAGATATTATTATTATTATTAAAAAATGGTTTTGCTCAATATTTTGATTTAGAATGTGAACTCCAAAAATTTGCTCAAGTCATGAAAAAGAAAAAGTAAATTGTTCCCTAAATATATCAATATTTGACTTTAATCTCATTAAAATATTTCTTAGGCTTTTGGCCTTCTAATAATCCATACTTTTTAGGCCGCTGATGTCTAACCTTTATATTTTTTAATGAAATTTTTCAAAAATTGTGACAATTTTTTTTTAACAAGTAGGGACTAATTTCATGGATGAAATTTTTTGAAGGGACCAAAAACCTAAGAAATATTTTAGAAGGACTAAAATCAAATGTTGGTATATTTATGAGGATATTTTAAGGAATCAAATGTAGTAAGTATTGCATCGGAACTTGTGCTGTCAACTCCTCAAAAACATAAAAAGTGTTATTTTCACTTTAAAACTTTCCTTTTTAGTTTCCTTAACCATTGCCCCGGAGACACCGGTTAACAAGACCATTTACTTATTTAGCCCAAAATTTTATATTGAAAATTGTGCATTCAATATTTTAAAAGTTTTAAAGATTATCTTTTTAATATGGCGTAAGTTAGCATGACCTATAATATCTTATACTTATAAATTTGTATCCATACAACTTAACTTAAAATATTGAAAACAAATTGTGAACATAAATATATAATTAAATTTTCTTAAAAATTAAATAAATATATAATTAAAATAATTAACTAAATTTGAAGTTTGTTGCACAAATATTAGCTAAATTTGAAGTATGTTACACATTTGTGAATCAATAAAGTAAGTTATGAAGGAAAACAAAGTTTTTTTTTAATGATTGTCAAAACAAAGTTTTCTTATTATATTATATATATGTACGAGTAAATAGTCGTTGTTACAAAGAGAAAATTAGATGAGATTTAGGGATTTAAGGATTTGGAGATTAAACGCGGGATATAGAGATTTAATTTGAAAAAATATTGATTTTCGGTTCAGTGACCAAAATGACTATTTTCTACTTTCACTTTAGTCTCTGTGACATCTCATGCACGCCACCTCATAAGTTAACAGAAGTTTTTAACGCCAGTTGATAACGGAAGTGCACAGGAACTACTATGTATTTAATCCCGAGTCAGAACCTTTGTGATAGCGAGGTGTGGAGTTAGAGATCAAAATGACATTTACTCCTATATGTATTGTTTTTAAAAGAACCTCTGATACTAATTTAATTAACTTCATCTAATAAAAAAGAAAAGAAATTAAGCCGGACACTTATGGATAATTGTCAATACTCAATAATAGAATAGAATAAAAATCACTTGACAGAGAGCATAAGGCTCTAATTCAGTTTCAAGCTTTCAAACATTAAGTGCCACATCCTAAGAGTTGTGAGGAATAGAGTTGAAAATTTCCTATAAAACAGCACCGTTTGCTGAACAAGAACTATGTCTTCGTCCACTGAATACCTGCTCTGGTCGTGCATGAGATTAGATGTTGTTCAGATCTTTCCCAACTGTCCTGATCTTTTAAGTTGTCCAAATAATATAACTAAAAGGATCAGAGAAGTTGGGATTATCTGGATGATTCTAAATTAAGTTTTAAGTATGGGTCTTAATAAGTACCTCGGGTATTTAGTTTTTACAGCCAACCGAAACATGGTTCTCAAGAGTTCCAAATTCAACAGAACACTCTTTGGACGTGATTTTAAAGGTCCTTCATTTCTTTTGCTTTTATAAGTGATGGTGATTTTTTGTTGAGATAAAATCAATAATTGGAAAATCAAGTTTCTTTATTTCAAAAATAAAACATGTCCTAGTTAATGATGTAATTGCATGTCAATGACAATGACACATTTCAAGACCAAGACTAGTTGCTTCCTCTTAGTTGGTTACAAACTCCTGTAGAATATATATGAGTATCACTCACTCTCGGATTTAATACCTAAATCCAATAAAATTTGTCAATTTAGTGTATTGGATTTAAGAACTAGTTATTGTATTTATATAGTTAGGTACTGAATTGAAGAGAGAAAGATAATTTAGACTTAATTGATGGTTCATTCAATTCCAATACTTTGTATGGGATCAAGTTCTGGATGTCTTCCTTTTTGGTTTTTCCGGGTGCTTCATATCTATTGTAGATTTAGTTGCTTGCACTTCAAGTTAAGGAGTATTAACTTGAATTAATAAATGTGGAATGGTATTATTCATCATAAGATTTTTTGTTTTGTTTTTGGAACTTGAGTGGAGGTAAAAAGTGTTGGAACTTTTCTGGTGTTAGAACTGGAAATGAAATAGTTACTGGTTAGGTTTCTTTTGTACCTCACAAAAAAGGTAGTTTTTCCTTGAGAGAGAAATATTTTCAAGTTGATTACTGTTCAACTTTGTTGAATTCATGTAACAAAGATATTTTTGGTAGTTTGTGACTATTCACACCCAAGTTCTTTTTTGAATTCACGTAATTTTGAAAATGCAGAGTTTGGTTTTCTTGTGATGAGACAAGAGTTTGACCCGTATCTAAGGGGAATGATCCAGAATGTGACGAATTGGGAGTGGTCCCTCGCGGAGCCTAGCAAAGAAAACAGGGATGAGGATGATTTTGAGGAGATGATGAAAATGAAGGGAAAGTGAAAAGTATTTAGAGACAGCGAGGCGAAAATGGTCGCATGCACTCCACACTTCTCATTCCCGATCCCTTATTCTGAGCAGGAATTATTTTTGCTTAGTCAGGTGGAACATCTCTCAGCCACACAAGATCAGTAGCCCTGTGTACATCAACGAGGAGATTCAGGTATGAAACTCTGAATAACTTCTGCAAGCATGTTATCCGTGCCTCTTTCTTTGAGTGCTCAGCAATTTCATTGACGTTTGCACGGCTCACAGCCTCCCAGTCCAAAGAATCCATTGTCATTTCTGTCTTTTCTCTCTTCCCTGCCATAGCTTGTGCCTGTATATTCTTGAATTATCCCAATTGAAGTCATCCTTTTTCTCTTTCACTGCCTCATTGCATAATTATGGTCACCAAAATCTGATTCCCTGGATTTCTCCATTAGATCTTGACTTTGTCCTGAAATGTGGAACACCTTGTGCTGTTTGTAATTACCATGCTGCTGAAGAGGGACTTGGGATATGTATGATGCTGTAAGAATGGACAATTGCAGCTTGGTTTTCAGACTCTGTTGAAGAACTCAAGTTTATGTTATTTTCATTTTATTCTTTGAGGAACCACTTGATGAGGCTTTAACGATGACAGGATTATAACAGTTTGCTTCAAGAACTTTAGAGTTGGGGGTCATTTTTCAAATTACAGCCATTGCATTGCGTCATGATTACTTCTAAGGATTGACCATATGAATCTCTCAAATTCTCTGTTGGATTGCTTATCTGACAGTTAACTTCTTGTAACTGGGTCGAACGTGCCATTCCTAAAAGCTTGCTGAAAGAAGTCCTGTTGGAAAAATTATATTCAGCTGTGCTTAGCTGATCTTCTACTTCTGCATTACTGTCTTAGAATGATCCTATCTTTTCAGGATTTTGATAAATTGAAAAAACCTCTAGACAATTAAAATGTAACAATGGGGTAATGGGATGAAACCAAAGCATTTAACTCTTTCTCGACACCCCATGACATGAAGTTTCTTGCCCTTCCCTAGTCGCCGGACAGACAAATTGCATTGTACATGTATTTCTTTGAGCTGGTTCCGACAGTTAACAATTTCATTCATCTTTTGTGTTATTTAAACTACCAGTAGATCCACAGGAGCCAATGCTGTTGCTGTTGACAGTTTCTCTTTCTTCAGAATGGTCAATGACGTCTTTTGTCGTAAAACTCAATTCATGAACAAATTGATTCAATATTTTCTTTTGTGGCTTTGCATTTTCGTCTGGCTCCACAACCCGCACCTTTGGTGTGTTGATTATCATATGCTTGCACTTTCGTCATAGCATGTATCGTACTTGGAGCTTGACTTTAGGGGAAATCGAGCAGCAAGGGACGTGCTTGCAGCTTGATTTTAGGGGAAAACGAGCAGCAGGGGATATGAATGCAGAACTGGAAAGATGGTCCGAGACATTTTGAGTGAAAAAAACCTCAACCACTGAATCTGCCACTTATGTTTTCCATCGTGAAAAGCATCCGTCACCTTAAACAATATGTATCTGTGCCATCAATGACTCTGCTTGTCCTCGGAAAACATATGTTCGTTTTCCCACCATTTGGCCTTGTCTTCATCTGTTCCATCAACCTGCTATGAAATATCAATTGTCCATATTTTGCTGGCTTTTTGGAACCTGAAACTGGAGTCTGCAGCCTGTAGGTAGACAGAAATGGTTCACAAGTGTTACAACTTACATATTCATCTAATCATCCAACTAAACCATGCAAGTAATAATAATGCATTTCCTAATTAAACAACATCACTCTTGTTTTACTATGGGAGGGATTATTTGATTTTGCCATCCTTTGACTTGAGTACTTCTTGTACTCAATTTTATATATGTTTGTACTTCTCCTTTTCTATTTATATATAATATGTTTGCCATTAAAAAAAAACATCAACAACTAATACATCGATGTATCTAAATATGTGGTGGAGGTGTAGTGATGAGATGATGATATTGTTGATGAATTTCTGAATTTTTTCTGGATTTTTTTATAAAGCTTGATGAAAGTGATGATTAAGAGGAAGGAAAAAGATGAAGAATGGGATATAAAGTTAGTTGTTGTTGACTCACTGTAAGATAAAATAGACATGCATAATCAAATAGTCCTCCTTTAAATAAAAAAGATCAAATGATTTAAATTAATTTTTTTAATAAAGTCTATGGTAGACCACCTACAAAGTTGGTTCACCTTAGACATTTAAGATTAAAAACTAACAGAAAGGACCACATTAGTAAACGGATGAAGACTTATGGGACCAAATTGACACACTTAATAGTTAAGGGACCAAACCGAGAAAATAAAATAAGTTAAGGGACCGGGGATGTATTAAGCCTTAAGACTTGCAATGTAGATTTTAAGATTATAAACTAGTTGCTTCCTCTTGGTTACAAATTCCCGTAGAATATACCATCAATTTAGTACATAAATATCACACACTCTCCAATATATATAAATATATTAAATAGTCTCTAAAGTATACAAAAATCCATCAAAATAGACATTAACATTTTAATAAATTAGATTATTTGACAAATTTTATATACTTTGAGGACTGGTTATTATATTTATATAATTTGGGATTAAATTGAAGAGAGAAAGATAATTTAGACTGAATTGATGGTTTATTACTATAGTTTGAGGGATTCATATGGTCAATCTGTAGCTATGAGGCATGACAACCTGGAAAAGAACTTGGACAAAATCAAATGTCACTCCAAGCTCCTCAGAAGCAATCATGATGTAGTGCAATACTACTATGATTTGAAAATGATCCCCAAACTCTGAAGTTCTTGAAGTCAACAGTTATAATCCTGTCAATTTTAAAGCTTCGTCAAGTGGTTCCTCAAAGAATAAAAATGAAAATAACATAAACTCGAGTTCTTCAACAGAGTCTTAAAGCCAAGCCGCAATTTTCCATTCTCACAGTCACAACATGCAATCCCAAGTCCCTCTTCGGAAACATAGTGATCACAGGCAGCACAAGATATTCCACGTTTCAGGACAAAGTCATGATCCAATGGAGAAACCAATGGAATCAGATTTTGGTGACCACAATTATGGCATGAAGAATGAAAACAGCAAGTTAGATTCTACCACTGTAAATTAAGGGGAAAGAGAAAAATGATTACATCAATTGGGATAGTTTAAGAATGGGTGATGATAACTTGTGTCCTAAGGGCACATGTTAAGGAACCCAAAAAGAGCAATTTTACATTGGAAAACATGATAGTTTAACTTTTAAGAAGTTGAATGCACGACTTTTGACATTTGCCTTTAAGAATACATGCACAAGCTAAGGCAGGGAAGAGAGAAAAGACAGAAAGCATAATGGATGGATTCTTTTGACTGGTGTGCTATGAGACATATGCTTGCTGAATGCATTCATAGTTTCCTGAATCTACTCGTTCATGTACACGAAGCTGTTGATCTCGAGTGGCTGAGTGATGTTTCACCTGACCAAACAAAAGAGTTCTTACTCAGCATAAGGGGATCATGATTTTAAAGTGTGGAGTATGTGCAACTATTAACACTGCACCAACATCATTTAATTATTCTTCTTCAACAGTTTCATCGACACTAGTTGTTTTCTCTCTTTTAGAATTTCCCCTAGATTTGACATCGCTGTTAGGTCCTCTATTTGTCTTTAGACCTTATGGAGTACCCAAGTTTCTTGCCTTTCCCCATCTTAGCAACAAGGTCCTTGTCATCCTCGTTGTCTTTTAAATACTTTTGCTTTCCCCTCATTTTCCTCATCTCCTCAAAACTGCCAAGGCGTCGCCATGGCTTATATATTGTGAACATAAATATAAAATTAAATTTTCTTCAAAAAAAAAAGATATGTTAATTGTTACACAAATATTGGCTAAATTTGAAGTCTGTTACACATTAGTGAATCAATAAAGTAAGCTATGAGGGAAAACAGTTTTTTTGTATGATAGGCAAAACAAAGTTTTACTCTAATATATATGTATATTGTTTTTAAAAGAACCTCTAATACTAATTTAATTAACTTCATCTGATAAAAAAGAAAAGAAATTAAGCTCGACACTTGTGAATAATTGTCAATGCTCTAATTCTTAAATTTTAAACTTTCAAACAATAAGTCCCCATCGGAAGAGTTGTGAGGAATAGAGATGAAAATTTCTTATAAAACAACTGTATGCTGTTGAAAGTCTCAATTGGATTTGAAGGTACTTCGCAATGTTTTTAACAAGCACTGTGCTGTTCAATTGTGTTCAAAATCTTCCTAATTTATGTCCATCCTTCTAATGGGTCTTGATGAGTATTTTTGTGACAACCTTTTAAATTTTTAGGTTTTTCTAAGGAGTGTCCTAATTATATTGTTTAAGGGTTCTACTAAAAGAAAATTTATTTTGGAAATGTCTTGTTCTTTCTGTCAACACAATAATGACATAGATTTTTATATAAACATAATAAGGATTCTACTTTTAGTGTTCTAACCAATAACGAGCACACGATATCATTTCCTTATTTTTTTAATTGGCAAAACATAATAAAGAGAGAAAAGGGAAATGAGAAAGAAAAAGGAAGAGAGTGTGTCACAAAATATGGTTGTATTTCAATGCCACAAAATATAGTTCATAAATCCAATAAAATTGGTCAATTTAGTCCTTGGCATTTTAATGACGAGCAATTCTTACATGTGAACAAACCTAAATCAAATTTATATGCACGCATACACGTAAAAAAAATTAAAAGAGAGAATATTTAGTCACATCATTTAAATCTATTCTCTTTTAAAAAAAAATTCATTTGTGAGTCTGTGCCCATATAAATTTAATTTGGGTTTGTGTCCAAGATAAAATTTCTCCCTAATGACATACACTAAATTGACAAATTTTATTAGATTTAAGAACAAGTTATTATATTTATATAGTGTAGGTATTGAATTGAAGAGAAAAAGATAATTTAGACTTATTTGTTGGTTTATTCAATTCCAGTACCATGTATGGGATCAAGTTTTGGATGTCATTCATTTTTGTTTTTTCACGGTGCTTCATATCTATTGTAGATTTGGTTGCTGGTACTTCCAGTTAAGAGTATTAACTTGAATTAATATATTTGGAATGGTATTATTCAGCATAAGATTTTTTGTTTTGTTTTTGGAACATGAGTGGAGGTAAAAAGAGTTGGAACTTTTCTGGTGTTAGAAATGGAAATGAAATGGTTAATGGTTAGGTTTCTTGTGCACCTCAAAAAAACTAGTTTTTCCTTGAGAGAGAAATATTTTGAACTTGATTACTGTTCAACTTTGTTGAATTCATGGAACAAAGATATTTTTTTAGGGGATGTAACAAATATATTTTTGGTAGTTTGTGATGATTATATCCAACAATAACTTGTAAGTGCCTATGTAACCTTCCAAGGCTAGGATAATTCTATTCGGTTTATGGTTGTTCACTTGATGGTTATTTTATGACTATTCACGCACAAGTTCTTTTTTGAATTCAGTGATAGCGAAGGATAATTCTAAAACGCGAATGAGGATGATTTTGGGGAGACGTGAAAATGAAGGGAAAGTGAAAAGAATTTAGAGATAACGAAGATGACGAGTTGATTGGTGATAATGAAGATGATAAGAACCTTGTTGCAAAGATAGGGAAAGGTAAGAAACCTGGCTAATCAACAAGGTCTAAAGACAAAAGAGGACCTAACAGAGATGTCCAAGTTAATGAGAATTCTAAAAGAAAGAAAGCAACTAGTATTGGTGAAACTGTTGAAGAAGAAGATGATTGTACAGTGTTAATAGTCACATGCACTTTCCAATCCCAATCCCCTTAGACTGAGCAAGGATTCTTTTGCTTGATCAGGTGGAACACCTCTCAGCCCCTCCAGATCAATATCCCAGTTTACAAAAACGAGTAGATTCAGAAAACTCTGAATAAGTTCTGCAAGCATGTTTTCCGTGCCTTTTTCTTTGAGTGTATCACCAATTCCATTGACGGATGCACGTCTTACAATATCCCAGTCCAAAGAATCCATTATGATTTCTAGCCTTTCTCTATTCCCTGCCTTAGCTTGTGCCTGTATTCTTAAAACTATCCCAATTGAAGTTATCCTTTTTCTCTTTCACATACTCCCTGACCCTTAATTTTGTAGTGGAAGAATCTAACTAACTGTTTTCACTCCTCATGGCATAATTATGGTCACCAAAATCTCATTCCGTTGATTTGTCCATCAGATCTTGACTTTGTCCTGAAACGTGGAAAACCTTGTGCTGCTTGTGATCACTATTTTCTGAAGAGGGACTTGGAATAGTATGCTGTGAGAACGTGGTATTGCAGCTTGACTTTCAGACTTATTGAAGAGCTCAAGCTTATATTATTTTCATTTTATTCTGAGGAACCACTTAAAGATGCTTTAATGATTACATGATTATAACAGTTGACTTCAATAACCTCAGAGTTAGGGGTCATTTTCAAATTACAATCATTTCATTGCGTCATGATTGATATCTGACATTTAATTTCATGTAACTGGGTCGAACTTGCCATTTGGCTGTGCTTAACTGATCTTCTCTAGTTCTTTTTTGCTGTCTTAGAAGGATCCTATCTTCGCAGTATTTTGATCAATTGAAAAATCTCCAGACAATCGAGATGTAACAATGGAGCAATGGGATGGAAATACGGCATTTAACTCTTTCCCAACACCCCCATGACATGAAATTTCTTGCCTTTCCCCAGTCGGGACTAACAAATTCTGTTGTACAATGTTCCCTATTATTTCTCTGGGCTGGTTCCGATAGTTTACAATTTGTTTCTTCTTTTGAGCTATTTAATCTACCAGTAGTTCCAAAGGTGTCAATGATGTTATTGTCGACAGTTTCTCTTTCTTCAGAATCATTAATGATGTATTTTTTCATAAAACTGAATTTGTGAACAGATTGATTCAATATTTATCCTTCCAGCTTTACATTTTCTTCTGGCTCCACAACACCTTTGGTGTATTGTCTATCATGCTTGAACTTTCGTCATCTCATGTATTGTACTTGCTGCATGACTTAGTGGAAATCGAGAAGTACAACCACTGAATCCACTGCTGATCCTTTCCATCGTGAAAAGTGTCTGTCTCCTTGAGCAAGAAGCATGTGTGCAACAAATGAATCTGCTCGTCCACACAACTTAGTGAGGAGGGAGAAGGAGAGGATCCAAAGGTGCTTCCATCAACCCCATGACCGTTAATATCCAACGTCAGAAGAATATTTATCTCATGTATGAAATATCAATTGTCAATCTTCTGCTGGTTTTTTGGAACCCGAAACTGGAGCCTGTAGGTACACAGAAATGGTTCAGAAATGTTACAACTTACATATTGACCTAATCATCCAACTAAACCATGAAAGTAATAATAATGCATATCCTAATTAAACAGCACTGTGTAACTTCCAGTGTCATCTGTAAGGTGAAGTTTCATCTGTAAGGTGAAGTTTCATCTGTAAGGTGAAGTTTCAAAATGAATGGAAGAAAGAAAGTGTAGTGCACTAAGTCAGCAAAATTTTGTATACCGCAGCAGTGCTCTAAGTCCCACATTGGAATATGAGGAAATGTGAATTATAAATACTATACATGCCTCCTTTTTGTATTTGAGTTCAGCAGGTTGATATTTGAATGTTGGTAAGCATGATGTTATGTTATTCAAAGCTGATTTATCCTCTTTGTTGATTTGTATTTAGAAAAGGAAATTCTTAATACGGGTCAATGAGGGATAAAATAGCTTTTAAGTTAATTTACGAAAAATTTATTCTCATTTCAATTGTATGCGGTATAAGCAATCCATAAATATTGAATATAACTATTGTCATCCACCACATAGCAGTTTGTAAAGACATTCATACTTCATAGTGCAACTCAGGAACCATTTTCTATCAAGCTGAAAATATATGCCAAGTTTTATCACTACTTAAGAACATGCCTTTTATTCAAGTATTAGGAATCCAAAGAGACAGATACGTAGTCTCTAGAAAAATTTCATTATCAATGAAGAAACAACATCAATGGTAATTCACACAATGCAACAGAATCAAAGTATCCTACAACAACCAATCCATTCAATTTGCAACAAAAAAAAAAAAAATACTTTCACACAATGCAGCAACGTTAAAAAACCCAAGAGCGAAAAAGCAGAGAAATATGTGGGGCAAACTTTAAATATTTGATCTAGTGGTAAAAATGATAGATCTTGAATCTGGAAGTCATGGGTTCAAGCTCTACGAGCGTCTTTGGAGATATGCAAATATAAACATCTTTATAAACGCTCTTTGAACTCGAAGGTATTCCCTACCTTAGATTGGGGCACCATCTCTTCAATAAAAAAAATTCTATCAAAAGAATGTGGGGCATCTTCATTCTTACTTTGTTTTTAAGTTAAAGTATAATGTGGTGGATGAAACTCTTGAGAACTTTTTGTGAGATTAATAGGAATTAATATCAGTTCCTATCGATGATCCATTTGAGTTGCCTTATTTTTTGAGCTTTTTCAAAACATCTTATGCAAATAAATAAGTTTTTATGTATTATTCATAAGATTATCAATGCAACTTATGAAGAAAGAAAAAAAAAACTTATGGAGATATAATTTTCGTTAGTGAGAACTATAGATTAACATAAAAACTTGTTTATTTGCATAAGCTATTTTTCATAAGTTCAAAAATAAGTCAACCTAAACAGACCCCAAATGTCAGTCAATTAAGCAAGTTTGAAACCGAAACAAGAATTTCTCCAATATATATGTATTGTTTTTAAAAGGAATTACTGATATAAATTTAATTAACAAGGCTTCTTTTTTTTTTTCTCTTAAATTAATATAGCTCTCAAATAAAACTTGAAAAACTTATCTTTCCACATAAAGAAAGAAAGAAAAACGAGAAAATAGCACCAACTAAAAATGCTAGAAAGGTCAAAATACTGCTTGTTTCCTTCAGCTTTATAAAGGAACGTTCCCTACAAAAAAAAAATCATCATATGATTGAATTGGTAGAAACTTAGTTAGTTTCCACATCAATGGCCATTGATTCTGTGACGGCAAATGAACTCCTTGTTTGAGCGGCAACACTAGAGTCTACCTCCATAGCAGAAGCTCTGGAAGGTGATGCTGGTTGCACCTCCACATCTGGATAAGCTGCCTTAAACCTTGCCCGCAGCCCTTCATCCACTAACCTTACACCACTCAACTGATTACCAAGAGACATCCACCCTGCATGAGTATTGTGCATGCGAGCAAACAATTCCACCTTTCTTGTTCCGGGACTTATCCTCTCCAACAAAGCATACATCTCATCTGGCTTTCGGCTTGTTTCCCGGACTTCAGAAACAATAACATCGGTGTCAATGTTTCTGTTTACCTCAGGACTACCCTTTATCCCAACAAGACAATGTTCCTTGCTGTGATTGAGCCAATGGCCCGTACGTCCAGTTCTAATTATTCGCTGAAGTTGATTTGTTTTCACCCAAATGATCTCCTCAACACGTTTATATCCCCAACGTTCTAAGCATTCTCGTCCAAGTTCCATCGCACGCCCAGTGACCCATAGAAAAATAAGCCCATCAGTTTGTAGAGCAGGGACATTAAGAGTGCGCATTTCATCATCCGCCATTGTTCCATAAGGCAGCTCCATGTGAATGTCCCACGGAGGATCCGCCATTATTACTCCAAACTTACCTAATATGTCCATTCTAAAGTTACGTATATCACAGTTGATCCATTGTGGTTCACCTAGTTCCACTTCAGAACAATACTCAGCACGTTGCTGCTTTAGTGGTTTGGGAGGAGGAGGAGCACACATCATTGTTGGAGGCAAATCAGGTGTAGGGTCATCCTCATAGTGAACATATTTACATGTGTTCATGTGCCGGCAGCTACGAAGAAAAGGACAGTCTCCCAAATTAATATCAGTATGAAAAGCAATGATTCGTCTAAAATGAAGCTTATTACATGCTATAAAGGAACCAGTCCGGCGTCGACAATCTTCTTTTGTTGGTAAGTCACAATATGGCCTCATCTGAGAACCACCTTTAGTTTTGAACTTAGCAGCTACAGCAGCCTCCCTTATACTCGGAGTCTGAATAATTTTTAAAAGTTCCTTAGCAGTTTCGTATTTTTGCAGCTCCCTAAATGATTTTTTATTAATTAAAGCATTAACATCCTCCAAATTCATGCTACAGGTTGCAATTTGTTGCTGATTCTGATTCATATTACCATCTCCGAGACTCAATTCATTTTGCTGCTGCTGCTGCTGCAGCTGATGTTGTGCAGTTTCAGGCAATTCTCTCAAGAGAAGGGTCCTGTCTGTATTCAAAACCATAATTCTTGATTTACCACTTACAGCAAACTCTTCCAATTCAACAGCACCATTATAATCTGCCATTGATCGCAAAGCCATCTCGACAGCAAGCGTTGGCCCTCCTGAATCTCCAGCAAGCTCTTGAAATGCGGCTTTGTCTTGTGGTGTAATGGTTTGATCATTCTCCAATTTCCTCGATAAAGTGGAAGAATCAATTTCCATAAAAGGTAGTCGACTTAAAAGACAAACAGCAACCATTGATCGAACAACGGACAAAGGACTAACTTTCTCTGATACTGGATTTGTAGTAACAACAAGAGATGTTTTCAAGGTTTTATTAGAAGGTTTTTGAGGTAGTTGTTGGAGAGATGATGATTTGGGAGGGTTGGAATAGGTTAGAGGGGGTGTAGGAGAAAAAGGACGGTGGTTGAAAGAAGAGAGAACTTTGAGAGAAAGGTCGAGAGAAGAAACAAAATTAGGTATTACAGATTGTACAGAAGAAAGCATGTCCATGTGTGACTTGTGTTGGGTTTCTATGCGAGCTTTAAGACTGTTTATACCTTAGTCTGTCTCCATCCCCATCGACGATGAATGATTAATTCCGATCAGATCAATCCTCCAAGCAGTGCGGCGATCTTCAGGTTACTGGTATGGAAGCGGCTACGACTCCTATCGGATTTCCGGCGAGTTCGTTGTTTCTGATACCTCAGATTTAGGGTTTTGATTTAATTTTTTAAAACAAGCATTGCTCTAACCTTATATAGGAGAGAATACACGGCAAGTTTTCACTTCTCCAATCATATTTTGTTTGTCTCCGTTTAAAAAAATATTATATTTGTTGCGTTGTTCATATTGAAAGAAGATAGTTTGTTATAGTATAAAAGTGCAACATATATATTATTTATATTTTTTTTAGGAATCTATTATCTATACATATATTTTAAATCAAAATTAATATAATTTTATTTGAAATTTCATAAAAAAAAGACTATTGTTCCTAATTTATAATCTTTATAATCATTATCGCAATAAGAAAAACAGACACATGACACGGTCTGTCTAAACTCTTCGATGGTTGTTGTCTAGTGTTTGGTTGGTGTTATCGTTTCTAGACTCTTTGATCGTTGTTTACATGTGTTGGGATCCACAGGTTTCTAGATTTTAGGTTTGCCTCCAATGCGTCGATGTCGCCTTAATATTCGTATCAGTACTCGTGATTGATTTTGGACTGGTTGTGATATCATTGTCATTCTCTTGTTTGATGTTGAATTGATGGGCTTGAAAGAGTCCATTTGCTAGTTGTTATTTGTTGAAGTGTTACGTGTTGACAGTCAGTCCATTCACTAGTTTGTACACATTTGATTGATTAGTGTTTGTTAGAATTAACTACGTGTTACTTGACAAAAAAAAATGCTACCTAGTGCCCTTAAAGCACTTGATAAGAAGCTTAAAGTGATAATTTTATCTTGAAAATTGTGTATTCAACACATTGTAATATTAAAAAGTAACTTTTCATCATAAAATTCATCAATTATTTTCTTTTTTGGATCCTTAACAAGTGCCCAGCAAGAACCAAGAAAGAATTAACTAGAGGTTGGATTCATTGTGTTGTTTTAAATGTTTGTATTACCCGTTTGGATAGGTCTACCCTTTGTATGGACTTACTGGATTAGGTTTTGAAAAATGCTATTCTCCCAACAAAAATTACTCACTCTCAACTAAACTTTCGAAAATACCACACGTGAGTTAACTCACGCAAGTGTATATCACAGCGCGACTTAAGTCACGTTACGTGACTTAAGTCATGTCGGGTTTAACACCTGTGTAACTTAAGTCACGTTCTGAACCCCAACGTGAGTTAACTCACGCTGGTTTTTTTTCACACACATATATTATTAGTGCTTGCTATTACTTTCATATTGCTCCATCTCATTAACTTGTTGATTCATGTTGACGATACTCTAACATAGTTTAAAGTGTTATTTTTGGTATTTTAAGATAAATATATTCAATTATTTGTAAGTACCTCTAAAACCTTCCAAGGGTGGTATAATTCAGTTCTGTTAACTAGTGACGGAGTCCTTAATGGGTTAGGGTGGGCCACAGTCCACCCGGAAAAATAAAAAAATTAACGATCATAGGTCTGTTTTGCGATATTTTATACAATTGTGTCGGTTTTAGGTTTCGATTGATCCAAATTCACATAAAGTGGTGTAGTGGCCCACCCGAAAAATTTAAATAATTCAATTATAGGTCTATTTTGCGAGACTTCTATTAACCAAACAAGGATATGGTAGAATGACTAAATTGAAAACTTTTACAAACTTAAAGGACTTATTTGTGACCAAAATAACTTAAGGAACCAATATGTTACAAACCTCAAACTTAAAGGACTTATGTGTGATTAAAATAACTTAAATGACCAATCCATTACAAACCTCAAACTTAAAGAAGCAATCATTAATTTAGTCTCTATTATATATTTAACCTGTTATAAATAACTCACCATTTTGTCATAAAAGGGCGAAATAGAAATGCGCAGGAAACATAGCACCGCTATCTATGCGGCGGTGGTGTTTGGTATTTACCTTTCACCAACAATAGACAAAGGCAAAGGTGGTTTGAATTTGCGAAGCTGCGACAAAGCTCTGTTTGGACCAGATCGTTTTTTCAACACCGACGACCACACTGTCTCTCGTCGTTAGAGCAAATGGGTACCCTAAAACCGTTTCCGTTTCTGCATGTTTCACAAATTGATCTTGTTAAAGGTATTATTTCCTTTTTTTATAGAACTAATTTTTGTTGTGTTTTCAGTTTTATTGCTTTGCTTAGTTAATTGATGATGATGATGATGCTTTTTTGTTCTAGCAAAATTAATAATTTGAAAAGCAATTTTTTTATTTGTAAAATAAAATTAAATGTCTTAGTTGATGATTGCATGCATGTTAATAGCACATTTCCATTCCAAGATTTGACATGCAGTACATTATATAACATGTATATTTTGAGAGTTTGTAAGTTTATTAAGAAACGTTAGCTTCTGCATAAGATTGTTTGTTTTGTCTTTGCAACTTGAGTCCAGGTAAAAACTGTTGATTTTTTCTGGTGTGTTAGAAATGGAAATGAAATGCTTACTGGTTAGAGCTTTACGTTGTACTAGTGTATGAAGCACGGACACAGACACACCGACACCGCTAATAATTTGAGAAAATCACATATTTTAGTGTAATTATAAGTGTCGGTGTCCCGGGACACGCCTAATCCAAGGAGTGTCCGTGCTTCATAGCCTCACACAAAGCAGTTTTTCATTGAGAGAGAGAGATTTCCAAGTTGATGACTGTTCAACTTTGTTGAATTAATGCGACCGAACTGAGCAAGATTGGTTAATGGAACTTATATGCATGATGCTATTGAAGAGCTTTTATCATTGCCACAATACCCGTTTATAAGTTTCTAGACATTTCGTAACATTTTTCTAGATTGAAGTCCACAGTTTTTCTGATATCATTAATATCAGTTTCTATCAAATGTGTATCAATTCCTACCGATGTCTCAAACTTATAGATTAACTTTTAACAGTTTCTAAACTTATGACTGACAGAGGAAACCATCAAAGCTAAAACCAAGATGTTTTCTTTGCCAGGAACAAAGATTGCAGATTGGTTTGCACACCGTACAAGTGGGGGTTCAATATATTTATGGTTTTGCTACAAATTCACCATCTTTCTAGTTCCGCATTTATGTCTTGCTGCTTGAATTTAAGGGAAACCAAGCATGGACATTAATGCTGAGCTAGAAAGATGGTTCAAGACAATTTGAGCGAGAAAAACTTCAACCACTGAATCCACCACTATTCCTTTCTATCCCAATAAAGTGTCTGTCTCTTGAACAAGATGCATCCGTGCAATACATGATTCTGTTTGTCCTTAGGAAATAGCTCATTTTCCCACCTTTTGGCATTGCCTTCATCTGTTCCATCAACCCCGTCACTGTTTATATCCAACATCAGAAGCTTCTAAACTTTATAAGTTTCCTCATCAAGATTATATTTAGCTCGTGTGTGTTTCTTCCAAACTTTATTCATGAACCTTGCATTTGTGTTTTTCATTTTGCTGGTTGTAAGGAACAAGTGCATTCTGCCCACACAACACGAGCTTTCTAGCTTCTCTATATATGTTTAGGTGTCTAAATTGCTGTGTTAATGTGTCCATGTCTAAATTGCTGTGTTAATGTGTCTATAGTATGTATGTTTTTCCACCACTCTCCTCAAGCAACACCTTATGAGTTGTGAAGGGCACATGCTCTTGCATTTCATTTATGCAAGAATACGCTGAACTGATTGGAGTACTTCTCTTTTTACTCGTTTCTTTTTTGCAAGTGATGCAAGCATCTCTGCAATTTAGACATCAATGGCTGGTAGTGGTCTTTCTTGATCCTCAAATGTTTTATCGGACTTTCTGGGGAATTATTTCACCATTCTTCATGTGTGCATCAAAGAGTGTCATTTTCTGAGGAACCTAAAGCTGGAAGATTGCGAGCTTATACGAGAAATTACATACAAATTACAAACACTTTCTGTAAAATGATGCAAATCCGTGAAATACATGGACCTTGCAGGAGAATGTTACTCTTTGAGAGAACTTCTTCTGGATGACTGTATTATATATTCGAGAAATTGAAGGAGTTCTGCCAAACATGGATCATTTATCTGCTAAAAACTGCACATTATTGACTTCCCAATGTGCAAGGCTGCAGGCTTGTTAGTGAATCAGGTTCCTCCTCTTTTGATCTTTGTTTATTTTAATAAATACGTCGAGTCATATATTTCATGTTGTTTATTATAGTTTTGCTCTGAGAAATAATTGATGTTATAGTGTATCAGGCAGATTGGTTAATGGAATGTTTTAGAATACGTGCAACACTTACATAACTCTAAGCAGCTTGATGCTATTTAAAGGTTTTTATCATTGCCACACTGTTATAAGTTTCTTGGTATTTCTTAAATTTTTGCTAAATTTAAGTCTTCACGTTCTCTGATATCATTAGTATCGGTTCCTATCAAATGTGTATCAATTCCTATCAATGTCTCAAAACGCTAGATTAACTTGTAGCAGCTTCTAAATTTATGACTGACAGGAAATGATTGAAGCTGGAAAGATGTTTTATTTGCCAGGAATAAAGATTCCTGATTGATTTGCACACTGTTCAAGTGAAGGTTCAATATCTTGCTGGTTTTTCAACAAATTCACCAACTTTCCAGTTCTGCAATCATGTCCCCTGCAGCTTGACTTTAGGGGAAATCGAGCAGCAAGGGACATGAATGCAGAACTGGAAAGATGGTCTGATACATTGAGTGAGAAAAACTCCAACGACTGAATCCACCACTGATCCTTTCCATCGCGAAAAGTGCTGTCTCCTTGATCAAGATGCATCCGTGTAATCAATGATTCTGCTCTTCTTCGGAAAACATTTTCCCACCATTTGGCCTTGTCTTCTTCTGTTCCATCAACCCCATGACTGTTTATATCGCTCGAAGGGAATGATGATGCCATATTCATGAATCCAGTTTGCTGATTGTAAGGGACAAGTGCATTGTCCCCATACAACACTAGCTTTCTAGCTTCTCTATATATGTTTAGGTGTCTAAATTGGGGTGTCTCCATCACTTTCTGCAACCTTTGCAAAGGGAATGCTGTTGCGGTTCATTTATGCGAGAATATGTTGAGCTGATTGAAGTACAGTATTATTCATGAGTTCTGGTACTGACTCTAGATTATTTTTTTTGCTTAGTCTAATCTTTCCTGAAGATAAATTGTACCAAGAGCGGTTGATTTATCCTGGGTAGCTCTTGCTGTAGGTCTGAGCATGGCTTTGAGTCTCACTGTTTCATATTCAGAAGCACAAGTCCAGCTGTTAGAAGTTGATGCATCCAAATGTGATCTAGCATTTTCATCGGTACCATCGAGCAAGTAGACAACAACAACAATAATCTAATTGGGGTGCAATGTAATTTAATGCAGGCATTCTAGTCAAATTATTTGGTTTAATTTCCCTTTTCGGTTCTTCTTTTCTTTTGTACATTTGGAAATTGAACCCAATAATTTGATTGGTATGCCTGCATTAAATTGTATTGTGCCCCAATTAGATTAATGTTGTCATTGTCTATTTGCTCAACGGTACTATGAAAAGGATACGGAGGAGGAAGGGGAGTTTTTGAAGACGATGCTGCTGTGGTGGGTTAAAATCAAGGGCGAAAAAAGAGCCATCATTCTAGATACCAAGTGCTGTGGCCTTGTGATGTTAATACAGTGACACAAGCAGTTTTCACTTTTAAGCATGATAACATCAATCTGATGGTTTTTTGTTGATATTTGATTGAATTGTTGTATGTCTGTGACTAAGTTATGCGACGAGTTATGTTTTTTATTTTGGGTACAAGAAATGAGTCATCTTTCTTTCTTTTTTTCCTTTTCAATTTAGTCATTTAAGTTTCAATATGTTTAACAAAGTCTGTGGCATTTAGTATGTTTTATGTGACATTTTTTCTCTCTTTCGGACAAGATAATGTGACATATGATGAGCCGTTATTTTTTATTTTTTTTATAAAAAAAACTCCAAATAATATGAACTTTAAACATGTCCTGTATCGTCATTTTTTATCCATTGAAGAACACATAAATCACCACGGATAAATTTTACCTCATCTTGTCGCTATTATAAAAGTTTATTTTTTTATATTTTTTGTCACTATTACAAAAACCACTACTTTCTTTTTTGCCTATTTTTACTACTTTTTTTAAGGAATTTTTTTACTACGTTTAAACCATTAATATACCTTTTCTTTAATTAAAAAACATTTAACACAGTTGAACAAGGTTTTTATTTAAAATGAAAATTACAATCTAGTAAATTTAACTTATGTTTTACATTAAATTTAAAAAATTAATTGTACTTAACCAAACTTTTTTTAATCACAGTGAAATTAATATATATTTTTTCCTTATAATAATAATTGAAGAGGGAGTCTATATGTTTAACATTGTATAATATATACAGGAGCAATGTTTGAATTCTAGACACTCAAAAATGCAGAAATAAAGTTTGAATTTTAAACACTCTAAAATCTATAGTCGCTACGCTACTTGAAAAAAACATATTTTGAGGGACAATAATGAATTGTTCACAAAAGAATTTACCATTAATTTTGCCTTTCCTTACAATTCCTCCCCGTCTCTCTTTTTTTTTTTTTTTGTCAAGCAATTCCCCCTTTTTTAATTTAGTAAATTGAATTTTGTTGTAAAAAGAAATTCACAAATAAATTTTTCCACGGAGGTTCGAAAGAAAAGAAATGGCATTTAGAAATATTAACGGTGCTAAGGTTATAACTTTTCACCGCCAACCCAAATCAAAACTTGTTTCTGAAGAATCCTCAATGGAGTTCGAAGTCGAAGATGGTTCCAAATTCCCTTTACAAAGCAGCGACAAAACACTTTTCGGACGAGGTTGCGGTTTTGAAACCAACGACCACACTGTTTCTCGCCGTCACGTTTCGTTCCAACTCAACAACGAGTCTGATTCAGAGCCTACTAAGGTTTCATTTCAAGTCATTGGAATAAACCCTATCTGGGTTTTGAAGAACAATGACAAAACGATTAAGGTCTTCAAGAAATTCGAAATGGGTCAGTTGGAACTCGGTGACCGTTTTTGCTTGTCTGTGAAAACACCCTTTTGGTTCAATTTGAAGAAGACTGAGGATTCTGAGAGTGAGATTGAATTTGATCAGCTTGATATTTCACAAATTGATCCTGTTAAAGGTAATAACTTTGACCCTTTTTGTTGGAAACTGTTTTTGTTCTGTTTTTCAATTGTGTTGCTTTGCTGAAAGATGGTGATGTTTTTGTTGTTGTAACAAAATCAATAATTTGGAAAAGTAACTTTTTTAGCTGGATGCATTGCATTTCAATGTCTTAGTTGATGATTGCATGCATTTCAATGACATTTCCTTAGCAGGATTTGCAATGTAGATGTAGTACATAATAATATCAATTATTATAATCACTTGTGAGATTGTTTTGGAGAAGTTATGAAAACAGTTCAAGGCATTTCCATGAGTTTGTTTTTAACTTATTTCAATAAGCTCTCCAGGATAGCTTGTGAAAATAGCTTATAGTTTATTTGAAATTAGTTTGACTGATTTTTATCTTTTGTTATAGAAAATAGCTTATATATAAGCACTTATACGGTGAGTATGTATGTTATAAGCACTTAATTAAGTTGTTTATCCAAACATGGCCTAAATCTAATTCAACCATGAGTACTATAGTTTATGATTTAAAGTTTATTTTTGTGTTCATTTGGTTATGATAGCTTAATAGCCTTTTAAGGACATGTATACTTTAAATTCATATTCAATATAAGGTAATGTGTTTCTTTGTTCCATAATATTAACCTCCTGCTTTCCACTTTAGTTGGTTACAAATTCCAATATTATTATGTATGGGATCATGTTTTGTCTCTCTTTCAATTTTATTGTTTCTAGGTGCTTCATTCCTTTTGTAAATTTGGTTGCTTGGACTTATAGTTAAGAAGTATCAACTCGAATACTACATATAATGGGATTATTCTTCGTACGAATTTTTGTTGTCTTTCGAACTTGAATGTGGGTAAAAAGTGTTGAACTTTTCTGGGGTTAGAAATGGAAATGAAATGGTTGCTGGTTTGTTTTGTACCTCAAGAAAAAAGCTAAGAGATTTTCCAGTTGACGACTCTTCAACTTTGCTGAATTTATGTCAACAATGGTACTCTAACAGAGCAATTTTTAGCGATGTACATCATTTAAAATATAATTTTTGGTTGTTTGTGATGAAGATATTCAATTATATCTTGTAAGTGCCTGTGGCTGTGTAACCTTCTAAGGGTAGTATAATTCAATTCTGTTTAGCATTGTTCACTTGATGGTTAGTTTTTTTTTTTTTTTTTACCATTTACGCATGAATTTGTTTTTTGAATTCACAGTGATAGCTTTTAGGATACTTTTGATGAAACAGTAATTTTGAAAATGCAGAGTTTGGTTTTCTTGTTATGAAGCATGAGTTTGACCAGTATCCAAAGGGCATGATCCGGAATGTGGAGAATTGGGAGTGGTTTCTCGAGGAGCCTAGCAAAGAAAGTGAGGATGAGGATGATTTCGAGGAAAAAAGGAAAATGAAGGGAAAGCGAAAAGTATTTAGAGGCAACGAGGATGACGAGTGGACTGGTGATAGTGAAGATGATAAGGACCCTGTTGCTAAGGTTGGGAAAGGTAAGAAACCTAGGTACTCCACAAGGTCTAAAGACAATAGAGGACCTAACAGAGATATCAAAGCTAGTAGTAATTCTAAAAGAAGGAAAGCAACTAGTGTGGATGAAAATGATGAAGAAGATGACGACGACGATGATGAGACGCTAGGAGGATTCATTGTTACTGATGAAGAAGATGAGGATGAGGAACAAAACAATGACGATGAGGAGGAGGAAGAGGAGTTTGAAGAAGATGACGATGATGCTGTGGCAGGGTAAAATCAAGTGGAAAAATACACATCCTTTTAGATACCTAGTGTTTGTGATGTTAATATGTAGTGAAACAAGTAGTTTTCACTTTATCATGACAACATTAATTTGATTGTTTTTTTTGTTGATATTTGAATGAAGTGTTCTATGTCTAGGACTATGTTCAATGTATGAAATTGGTTATATTTTAGTTTAATGAAAAAATAGAGAATGATCTCATAACTGATAATTGGTACTCCCTGTCATTTGAGAATTGGCTTATATTTATTGGCATTTTCTCTTCAAATGGTGCTTAAAAAAGGATGGATGAGTAGATTTCGCACAAATCGTTATTTCTTCTTATTTGTTATATATATTCTCGGTAAAAACAATTATTATCTTCAAATGGGCAAAATTACTCATGAAACCACGTAAACAACTTTTCTTTTTTCCTTACGTCCAAACACCCAGATCTTGGTTGTGATTTCTGCAACAAAAAAAGAGCACTGGAACATATTTTGTTTCTCATTAATTATGGATGGACTTAGTTCCTCACTTTGAGATATAATTGTGCGGACATCTATGAAAGATAGTTATGAAGATCTTCAATAGTACTAGCAATTTGGAGTAAAAAGAAGTATGAAAGATAATTTGAGAGTTGTTTATGGTAGATAGATGAAATGACAATTATTGTTTGAAAACTCACACACATAGTGGAGGAGTTGGCGTTTGAATCCTGTAACGGTAATGGTGTCTAATTTAACAATTTCAACATTTTTGTCGGTTAAAATAGAGATTGTGGGCGAAAATTTGTTTGAGATAATTAAATAGGACAAAAGTGATAAAAGAGACTTATAACTATCTTTGGTATAAAAAAAATGCACCTTATAGAATGTGTGGTATTGGTTTCTCATTAATTTTGGGTGGACTTTGTCCTTTTGAAATCCTAATAGTAAAATTATTAGAATTTAATATTCTTTTTTGGTCAAGATTTTTTTCATAATTTTTCCCTTTCAAAAAAAAAATTCATCCATTTTTTCCTTTTCTAGTTTGACAACAAAAAATAAAAGAAAATCTACAAGGCTTTGTAGCATAATAATGTTTACATATATAAGTAATAAGTCATCCAACAATTGCAACAACAAATTCACAATGATAATGAAATCCTTTGAACTTTAATATTTGTACAAAGGGAACAAAATATACATAATATGAACCTAACAGATGAACTATATACCACATTGAATGGATAATTAATAATTAATATTAGAATATAGAATGATCATGGACTGTAGAAGGAAGGACCACATTTGCATTTCCAGCTTTCAGGCTCATAATTTGCATACTGAAGGCTCAAATGATTTCTCTTACTGCTTTCAGTACTTGGAACTTGAATGGCTTCACATGGATTGCATCCATAACACTTGTGCTCACAGCTTGGTGGACTTGACCCTATCTTGTTGCTGCTTATCCCAATATCTCTATCATCATATACTTCTTCTTTCATTTTCTCTGACTTAATACTTTCTCTTACCATATTATAACCCTTCATTTAAAATACAAGTATTTATATGTTAATTAGGATATATAATACATAATGTTAGCAGACATATATAATGTTAGAAGACACACCTTTTTTGATACTATGGTTTGGTGTGGTGCTGGTGCCTCTGCTGGGCCTAATGATTAACGTCTAAGGTCAAATAACTGCAAAAATCTTATATCTATAAAAATGGTGTGCTAGTTAACTAACCTGGATGGGACATTGCATCAGTTGAAGGAAAAGCCCTTTTAGCCACAGAGACAGAACTTAGTAACTGCAGAGCTAAAATGAAACAGAAAAATCTTCCTTTCATTTTAAGCACAAATGATGAATCAAATGATGAATGTGAATTAATCTTCCCTATAGAAAAAAATGAATGCAACTTAAGGTGTGATGATTATTGCTGAATTGTAGAGTATATATATATATATATATATATATAAGAAGGGAGTGAAAAGGCTATAACAAATCCCAAAAAGATGACTGTTGAAGATTTTGCTTTACAAACACACAAGTGATTCTGGTAGTTTTCTTGTTACACAGTGATCAACAACTCGAACAAGTTTCACCTTCATTTGACAACTCCTAAGACTATAAGACTAGTCTGTTTTCTCCACTGCCTATAACAACATTGGATTTCTTGCTTACCTTTCAATACAAGCCAAACCTATTTCTCTCTCACATCAATCTAAAAGGGTGCTGCTATATTTGGTTCTCTATTTGTACAGAATAACAGCACCCATTTTGAGTCTATACACCTATAATTATCTTATACTATATGTTAAAATAAAATAATATTTTTGACACCTAGACTGCATAGTCTTTGTCTTTTAGTTACTGTCTTTACTGATATATGCTGTCATTATTACCATATACAGAAGAAAGAAATCAAATCAATGGTTATGGGCCATAGCTACAGTAGTGTCAGTTTTATGAATTGGAAAACAAATAAAGAGCATCACCTTCTGATAAATAACTGATATTGTATTTAATGAGTTTGTTATTAGTGGATTAAATGTTGTTGTACTATTAGGGTCAATTTTTCTATGAGTTGGTTGTTGGGGCACAGATAAGTCCTCTTTACCAATATCTAATTTGGTCCATTCATTTTATATTGCATTTAATTTGGGTGTCCATGATATTCTCATATTCAATGAATAGCAGATTTTAGTTACGTTAGTATTTATTATGGTACATGTTTGGAGTGTTATACACTGCTTCTTTTGAAAGTGACAAGAAATAGATATACTATAGGAAGAAATTTGGATCTTGTATATGGATTTTAACTTTAAATTTGTAACTATTGTTTGAAATATGTTTGTTAATTAGCCAATTTTAATTTGTAGAAATTTTTTATGAAGGGGGCAATTTGAAGACCTTAATTTTCATCTCATAAGCACTGAAACAGTTTTTACAGAACTTACTCTCATGCACTCCCAACTTATTTGGATAAGTCACCCGGGGTCCTCTAATGAACTTCGAAAACATCTTTTGAACATGTGAGCCGGACCGGGATCCCATGCAGTTACTACAGTTTTCAATCTCGATCTTAGATCTATTATCCAATGGTTCCAATTATGAAGCACGGATTTTAGAAATTTCACACGGTTTAAAATTTTGGTCGTTCATTTTAGATCAAGTGTGGAATTTAAATCCTTGGTAAGCCTAATAGTGTGGCACATTTAAACATGGTAAATAAAACAATTCAAAACAATGAAGCTTGAGAGTTCAATTTTTATACACATGTCGAAAAATTACAATCATTTATAAGTGTGATTTTAAAACATGCGTTATGATTCCACTATTTTCTATTGATGAGGTGTGCTCTGTTTATCGTAAGGTGTGCCTTGATACTTTTGGGGAACATGTCGTTCATTGTAAGGAGTTTTCCGGGTTTAAGTACAGACATGACTTTGTTAGAGATGTATTTTTTGATATATTCAGACGGGCTGGAATATCAGTGAAGAAGGAGGTGTCTGTGAACTTCCTAACTGACCCACTAGATAGAAGATCAACACTCAGGCCTGCAGATGTGATGGTGTACGGATGGGTAGGTATAAAACATGCTTGTGCTGACTTGACTGGGGTTTCACCACTTATGGGATTAGGTGTTGGATCTTTTACCGTAGGACAGGCAGCTCTAAAAGTTGCGTCAAGCAAAGTGGCCAAACACGAGAAAACGTGTTCTGACAATCAACATGTTTTTATACCATTTGCTTTTGACACTTTTGGTTTCTTAGCACCAGATGTTGTTGACCTTCTACATAGAGTTCAAAAGGTTATGCATAGCAATGTTATGTCTCTTAGGTCCATGAATGTTGTATTCACGAGGATTGGTTTTGCCATCCAAAAAGTCTATCGGCGCAGCTTGTTGCCCGCTTGTCTTCTATTCAAGTGTAAATAATGATTTTTATAAATAAAAAAAAAATTAAAACTAGTTATAAACAAACACAAACATTTTTAATGATACAACGATTATAATTTACTCCTTTCGTCCTGTAATAGATGACTCATTTGAAAATATGTAATTTTGACCTAACTTACTTTGACCATAATTTTCTACTAATATACAAAGATAAATAATATCATATAAGATGTTGTTAGATTCGATGAGTATTTTCAAAATATCAAATTTTCATAATTTTTTCTAATATATTACTCAAGATATTTAAGCTCAAAATTATGCATTGACATGCATAATAAAGTCAACCGCGTAAAGTATTATAGGACACAGAGAGTATCAAGAATGCAAAAATAAATTACACCAACACGGTACATATATCCGCGTTGAATTAATGCATCAGCACATGCATGAAGTTAGTTATTATTAACATAGAATAAAGAGTTCATTGATTCAGTTCACTATAAGTTAAATTGCCATTTAAATGCTCTCTTGTTTTTGCAGAGCTTTTTTGAGGAATCAGAAAGTGGACGTTTTTGTACTATAACAAACTCTAGGCTAATTCAGATGTACCTAAAAATACATATACGCAGTATTAGTAATTAATAAAAATGCTATGAACAAACAACTAATGACAATGCAACCTAGGAGATGTTAAAGAAAGGTTAGTCAAAATGGTATGAATATGTCATCCATCAGTCATATTAGAGGGTAAGCAGGGGGTAGGCATATAGGCAACCATCAACCAAATGCACCTATATTACATTATAATTATACATACATTTGATTCCCAACAAAAAGCAAAACGAAAAGAAAGCTAAAAATAAAGATTGTGCAATGATTCATATTGACATCGTTCTAAACAGAAATGGTACGTTTACAAAAGGATTAATAGGAGTATGTGATTCTTTTCCCATCCAAATCCATAGTTCTGGTGACGCTATTTTTTTATACAAAGTCTTTTTAACACTTTTTAAGTATACATTAAAAAATATCAACAATAGAGTGGTCCTAGTGGTAAGGACCCTTAAATCAAGTGGTTATGCGATTGATTCCTACCTGATGCTATGGAGAAAAATCTGTTTGGAGATGAGAAATCGGTGGGGTTTAGCATGGGAATAGAGAGTTGTTTCTCACCATGGGAAAGTTTTTTTCTACCATTAGATTAAAGAGGAGTATCAATTTTATCATGGACTGCCTATACCATATTTTTTCCTTTATCTTTTACACTTTTTTTGTTTAGATCTAGAATTTTTTTCTTTCCTTGATAATTCGGTAATCATACTCTTGTGCTCTGTCCAATTTCAACATTGATTTCATTATCTTTATATCATGATCAGAATCGGATCTAACTTTTCTATCGCTCTATTACGTATAAGGCAAAAAAGCTCCAGATCTGGAATATTCTCATGCAATAGGGTCACCAATATTCTCATGCACATGAGCATTCTTGTTCATATTCTTAAAGGATAGTTGAATTTCTATTGATGCATCATTTTTTCTTCTCCTTCTTTTTGTGGTACTTGGAACTTTTGTTAAAAAAGGGGTTGAGATAGGGTAACTGATTATCACCCTTGTGAGAATAAACATAAATGAATTATGGTTATAAGAGGCGAAAGCATACTTAACTGTAAAATGGGGACATTATCGTTGAAGTACATCAATTTATCCATTGAGGATAATTTGAGATGTTGTATTTTGGAGACACATGATTTGGGAAAATTTGTAGTAGATTGTATGGTTAGAAGAATCGTAACATATCACTGGGGTCATCATGTTCACATTAAAGTTGTCTTTGTCCGTTTGTCCAATTAATTTTCTCTTTCATCAAGGCTCCCACATGTATATCTCTAAAATTGAATCCTTGTTTAATTTTTTTGTGGGGGACATTGAGGTTGCACGTAGGGTTCATTAGGTTAAATGTGACCTTGTATGTTGCGAGCAGGAAATGATGTAATATGAGAGTTCACAAATTATGTGTTTTTAATATGACTCTTCTAGGGAAGTGATATCAACATTTTTTTTTTGAAGGAAGTGATATCAACATTTAAATACTTATTACGAGGGTTTATGGTGTAGAGTCTTGGCTCATCGATATTAGCAAAATTATGTTGATGTAGGTTGAGGTTCTAACAGGGATTCTGCATGGTGGATAGATAATTCAAGTGTTCGGGTTGGTTCTGGTGACGCTAATTTTAATTGGTTATTTAATAATATATTTAAAAAGTTTGGTGATGGAAGAGATACTATTTTTTGGTTAGATTCTTGGATCGGGACACCATCCCCTCTTCCAAAAAAAAAATCACACAAAAAAGTAAATAGTATATTTAATATATTATTACTCTTAAAATATCATTTTAGACTTAATAAAAAAATATATCATTTTTATATATAGATGTGTTTACTTTTTATTTTTCATCTTCCAAGATATTTAGTGGTGTTATTAAGAGTATATTCGAGAAATAAATAAAAAAAAATGTTTTTGCGAGTAATTATAAATGTATCTAGTTAGGCTTAATTGCAGTTTTAACCCCTTAACTTTTTCAAAGTTGCGATTTTGGTCCCCTAAGAAAAAAAAATTACAAAACAGCCCCCTAAGTTTTGCACATGTGGCAGTTTTGGCCCCCAAGGCTGATATTGACTCGGTCTACGCTGACGTGGCACCCTAAGTGAGGTGC
>Ga0315914_1000337_pt1 | contig 54476 bp, 26 predicted proteins | sample MpolenodulesMG_FD_203920 | JGI IMG/M metagenome (GOLD analysis project Ga0315914, IMG submission 203920) | Medicago polymorpha root nodule microbial communities from Los Angeles, California, United States - elongated nodules | ecosystem: Host-associated > Plants > Roots > Nodule | place: USA...
GCAATGTGCCCTTGGATTCCCACTTTTATGAATGGGTGAGTGTTTAAGAAAATATATATCACCCACGACGTGGTCACCATCTGTTTGAGCTTGGATCCAATTCAATTCGTTAAACAATAAGTTTCGTTATCATTATCCAAAAGTGCTTTCTTAACGAATAAGTTTCGTTAAAATCAAATTCAACAAAATATCCGTAAAATTCCGAAAATATATACTCGCGTGAAACAAATAAGTTTCTTACTAATTAAGTCACTCCGGATTTATTACGAACTACCCTAATAAAAGGAGAGCTCGCCTAAATCATCCGCGATACCGAAAATATTTTCAAACTTATAATATTTTTCGTCTCTCCCTTTACGACTTGTGTTAACAAGTCCTTCTTCTTTTCAGCTACTCCTTCTGTCCCTTCGGATTGAGTGGTGTTCATACCATATCAGAGTAGTTTTATACCATATTGAAGGTGTTAATTCTCGAACGATTATCTACGGTGATCGCACAGTTTGAACGGTCTGTTTTATCCTGAAAGCGGCATAGTTGATAGTGTAAGGCAGACTATCGGCCACATCTAGACTGTCAAATCAAGATACTATCGGTCACATCTAGACCGTCAAATCAAGATTTGGACGGTCTAAATTTCAAGCTCAATATTTTTTCAATCTTGATCGTAAGGTCCAGGTGTGGCTGATTTCAAGCAACCATACAACAAAATTTCCAAATCACTCAAAGTTTATGAATGAATTACAAATATTGTTACGGATAGAAAAATCAGAAATGTGTGTGTTTGTACATGTTCATGTGCACAATAATAAAATTCCCACTTCACTGGTATATAACTATTTTTGTTGATCACTATATGAATCCATGTTTCCTGTCTGTACTCAACTTGTCTGTACTCAACTGTACGATGAACTTGTGTGTGTCTCAGCAATTGAGTAACATTGGGTAGTACTTGGGTAACATTATTGGTGACATTGGCCACCCACAATGTCACAAGTGACTTTCTTCTCTCTCTTTCACATGTTTTTGTTTGTTTTTTTGTACACTTGTGACATTGTGGTTGACCAATGTCACCAATATCATCAACCACAATGTCACCCAAATATTATCCATTATTCTTACATGTGTAGGTGACCACTCAAAAAAAACTAACATAATAAAGCTAAAACAACTAATAAAAAAACCATAAGCTACAACTAAAACAACTCACCAAAAAGAGGGAGTTCTTCTAGTCACTAAAATTAAAATAAACATATACTTTTCTATTAATAGAAAAGATATTTATTGAAAAAGGACATTGGAGAAGAGTACAAGTGATACTACTCTCACATTTTGGAACAAAGTACTAGCACTAAGAAAATTAAAACTTAGAAATAAAATATATCAACATAGAGAAAATTAAATATTGTCAAGGATCATACATATTTCTTCTTGTTACAAGTGCATTTCCATGCAGTTGGATAGGGCACTGTGAATTCTAGTTTTCGCCGCTCCGTCCTCACAAGGATGGGTGTGCAAGGGTTACATTGCTTGCACTTTGTTTTGCAATTTGGAGGAACAAGAGAGCTTCTTGATTTAAACTTAGGGACTTTTGATTTTTCTTTGGTCTCTGTCTCTCTTTCAATTGCATCCGCTCGAATAGCATTCTAGAAGAAAAAAAAATACAATGATTGATCATGAATTGATTCTAAACTTGTTTTATCTTATGGACAAAATAGGAGCTATACCCAAATATCAAAATAACTTGGATGTATAGGCATCGGAATATCTGCAATGAAGAACATTAAAGGGTTGTTATTCATATGAAAAAGATGCAATACATATAATAATTTATAATTAGAAACCAAATCGTAGGTTAAGGGAAAAAAATTAGAGATTGAATGTGGAAGAATTATATACTTAAACATGTAATGGTTGAGATTGTGACAGACCCATAAATTTAGTGAGAACAATATATTCATACAACAAGAGTTTGAAAAAATTACATCAACGTAAACACAAAGGTATAAGACCCGATGTAAGATTTTTTCCGTGGCACTGATTTTTCACAATCATGAACATCGCCTACCGGTCTGATCCATCATTGGATCGCAATCTAACGGGTACAAAAAAGACAGATTTAATTTAATTTTATAATAAAAAATACCGATTTAAAACTTGCTCATTGGATCACAATCGAACAAATAGAAATGCATGACTATTATTCAATTTGTTGACCATAGCACATCAAAGTCCGAAATACACACATAACAATATTACGGACGGTTCCTTTTAGTTCAAAAAATATTACGGTTCCATCAAAACAAAAAATTCAAGATGAAAGTGGAGACACTTGCCTTGTACGTAGGGTTCTATCTTGAAAAAGATAGGTTTGGGCGTTGAGGCAACAGTGTTGCCGAAGAGAGTTGTAAATAGATATCATAAAAAAGAAGACAAAACAATAAAAATGAATCATAGTGTTACTTCTCATCTCTCGCTCTCTTTGAGATAAAGAGATTTATTTTTCTTTTCTAAAAACAACAATGAGTGCCTATAAATATAAGCAAGGGGATATACAATTTCCATACCTAATAGAAACACTATTGATTGATGTTTCAAAAAAAAAAACACTATTGATTGTTTTCACTGCAATGCTGATTGAATGGTTTTATTGATTGATTTCTCTTTTTGGAAATTATTGATTGATTTCTCTTTTTGGGAAATTATTGATTGTTTTCAATTCAAGCTTATTTATTCAATTATATAGTAACAATGTTTCTCAAAGAAACTATTTATATTTGTTTTTTACTAGTAGCCTAATGACTGAAGCTTACACAATTAAATTTAAATATGGAGAAGTGGAGTGTTCGAAGTTCGAATCCCGGCCCCTGCATAGATTATGCAATGTCCCTACCAACTGTGCTAAGCTCACGGGGACGAAACTATTTATATTATTAAATATGGTAATTTTAGAAGTATGGTAATTCAAGCTTAAATATGATTTTATATGGTTTTCCATTTTTTTATGGTACAGTATTTTTCTTCCATTTTAATCCGTCATTATATTTTCTTCCATATTATTATTTTTATATAAAAGACATAATAGCAGTTTTGACCCCCTAAGTATCAGAAAGTTGCGATTTTGGCCCCCTAACAAAATAAAATACAATCCAACCCCCTAAGTATTGCTCATTTTGCAGTTTTGGCCCCCAAGCCAATTTTGACCAGGTGAACGCTGACGTGAACGTCATGTGTGTAATTTTTTTATTATTAAAAAATATATATATATATATAATTAAAAAAAATATTAAAATAAATAAAAATATTAGAAAGACGTTGGTGTTTTTTTTTTCTGTGGTTGAAGTTTAAACCTCGTACCTTGCATATATGTTATGCATTATCCCCACCAACTGATAGAAGCTCACAAGAACAAAGACGTTGGTGTTTTTTTTTGTGTTGGTCGGAGTTTGAACCCCGGACCTTGCATATATTATGTATTGTTCCTGCCAACTGAGTTAAGCTCACTTTGCACATAATGGAATTTGTCCGAGCATTCAATGGAATATGACATTTAGTGTCATGAATCATATGATGAGGGTGCATATCTCATTTACTACGTGTACTGCTTGAGTTATAATACTAATACAATGACAATTGACAAACGAATCTGTTCAAGTTGGTTAAATCACAAATGCTGCTGAAGCAGTACTTGATATATCCCAATGGATTTCCTAGCAAGCCAATCATTTTTCACTCCAGTCAGTTATGATTGCATACGACGTGAATAGCCTGCAACTCAAAAACTAGTTTTGCTGCTATCCATTGGAAGTTTTGAAGTATCGCCAAAGAGTTTGTGAACATGCTCCTTTCTATTTTGTCGCACTTTTCTCCTTGATTGCCGATATTGGTGTTATCTGCATATTAGTTGCATATGAATCATTAACTATATTATGCTTAAGAAGTTAATACTTGTTTTATTATATAACTGAAGAGTATGAAGTTGAAATTCCTCTGACATGTCAAAAGAAATGTGCATCTACCTCTGAAATTTGAGGTTCATTATCAAGCTTTTGGAATGCAAGACTTCATTGGAAAAATTCAAGCATCGACCGCATGAAATTCAAAGAAAATATTGCACAAGACTGAATAGATCTATCACTTAGTTCAGATGATCACCATCATGAAGTATAAAGTTTTAACAAAAATGAAATACATGAAATCACAAGTTCCTGATATGCCTACATTGAAATGAAATCATCCATAGGAAATATTTAACACGGAGCTTATTCAATCGGTAAATATTCAATAAAAACACCATCAGATAAATGGAATTCTGCCTATTTTTAGCCCGCTTTAGTATCAAACATTAATAAAAAAATAAAATGGAAACAGCTAGGTCCCCGATATTAGTCAATCATTGAGCCGGATACCCAATTTTTTAAAAAATAAAAAATTATTCTTTAAACTGAATGTAACAGACTAAATTTTACCGATTTACAGTTGGAAAAGGTTACAACTTTGAGTGATCTTTGAGATATAAGTTTGTACCACTTTTATAATTGGAATGTCATTTAGTTGGTTTCTAATTCTATTCTGATTTTGTTTACAACTAAAACGCGGACGGGACAGAAGAGAAAAGGAAAAAGAAACTAAACAGCATTCTGGAATTTTTCTTGTACCTTCAAACAGCCCTTTATGAGTGCTCTAATGGGCTACAAGGCCATTAGAGGAAGACTATCATTTGAAGTTCCAAATTAACTAACCAAATCTCCCACTTCAATTGAGCTGAAGCCATGAGCTTTAGACTGTTTAATCTGACTCCTAACAATAATCTTTTTATCCCACATTTCTTTATCCGCATAAATATTTGACAAAGCAACACTGTCACCAACGTAGCCAGGGTCCAAGTTGATCAACTTATCCCGAACTTCAGTAGCTAGCTCTAAATCACCATGGAGGCTACACGCCCCCAGTAAGGTTCGCCACATGATCGCATTCGGAGGCACTGACATCTCCATTATGAAGTCATAGGCTTCTCTCAAATGGCCGCTTCGGCACAAGAGGTCCACCATGCAGCCAAAGTGAGGCTCTCTTGGTTCTATACCATAGTCTTCGGTCATACTTCGAAAATGGCGTTTCCCTTCCTCGACCAACCCTGCATGGCTACAAGCCATTAAAACTCCAATGAACGTTACATCGTTCGGAGATACAATAAAGTTCATTTCTAAGAAAAGTTGAAGAGCTTCATGTGCTTGGCCATGTACTGCATGCCCAACAATCATAGAAGTCCAAGTCGTGACATCTTTGCTTCTTGTGTTATCAAACAACTTCCTTGCATTTCCAATATCACCGCACTTAGCATACATATTTATGAGAGCATTATTCAAACGCAAATCAATCTTCATCCCTTGTTTACACCGAACGAAATCATGAATCCATTCACCCATTTCGAGTCCCCCAGTATCCGCACAAGCAGAGAGAGCAGTCGTCAAAACAATTTGATCAGGCTCAACATTGTTCATCAGCATCAGCCTAAACAACTCCAAACCTTTATTGGATTTACGATTTTCAACATAAGCCGAAATCAAAGATGTCCAACAAATAATATTCTTTTCGGGTATTTCCTCAAATACTTTGTGTGCATCAAATAAGTTACCACCTTCAGCATACACTTTCAAAAGGGATGTTTGGAGTTGAATTATAGATTCATATCCAAATTTTATGATCAGGGCATGCAATTGTTTTCCATGAATAGAGGAATGTTTTTTATTGATGCAAGCTTTAAGGGTATACAAAAAAGAGAAGCTATCAATGGAGTTGAAAGTGGGTGATTTTTTTCTTAACAAGGTTCTAAAGAATAGAAGAACCTTGGTGTGGTTGTTGCATTCAAGATAATTTTTAAGGGTTTGGTTTGGTTTTTGTTGTTTAAGGTTGTTGTTGTTATTGTGAAACTGAGCTATGGGGACATAAACCAATTTGTTGTCACTCATTTGAAGCAAAGTATTGAACCGTTTCATGTGTCTCATGAATGTCACAAATTCAATTTCAGAACACTGACAAGGGTTATGAATTAGGATTGTTGAAGGATATATTTCTCTTTTATAAATGGAGAAAGTTCCAATTTTCTTTTTCGTCTAGATAAATTCTATAGATTAAAGTTGAATTAAAAATTGCATTGTAACTTCTAAACTTGTTGAGTCTAAAAATAAAGATTTTGTGGTGAAAAGTGATAGTTAGGACTTAAGAGAGGATTTCAATCCTATAAAAGAAAATATAAAAGAAAAGGACTTCCCTTCAAAAAAACAAAAGGACATATTTAGTGTTGTGTTTGGTTGAATTTATTCAAATTCATTTATTGACCATTAAACTTGAGACTTCGAAGAAAAAAACTATTATTGGATCATTAAATCTCATCATATTTCATTTAATTTAACAGCAAGAAACTTTTTTTTTTTTTTTTTTTGAGGAAAGGGTAAGAAACTTAAAATCTGGTTTCAAGTGAAAATCATGGAAAAAAAGGTCTTTTAAAAAACCTCTTGTAGAGTGGAAAAAATCCATCATTCATTATGTCAAATTAAAAAAGTGTCTCCGTGAGAATTATAAGCATTCATCTATTTTTAAGTGAGGACTTGCTCAAGTTACATATCATATAATTGTTCCAACCAAACCTCTAATTTTGTTAAGCCAATATTCCAACCTAGATTTGTGATATTTTTACAATGATATGGCTCATGAAACTTGATTTGTGTTATTTGGAGCATTTGGAAGCAACGGAATAACAAAGTCTGGAACAATACTAAAGATGCTCAAACTAATGTTCTCGTCCGCGCTCAAACACTATTGTCCAACTGGAAACTGCTTGTCAAGTTGCAGTCCATATTGATATGGAGCAGGCTGCTACAAGTTGTTGTGTTTGAAAAAAATCTGCAGCAGGACGAACAAAATGCAATGTTGACGCCTCTTTTCCGACTCATGATGATAAAGTAGGTATAGCATGTACATTAGAAATGACTGAGCTGAAACAAAAAACAGCAACATAGTAGCCAAAACATCAATGATTCACTGATGAACGATGGCACCTAATGTTAAGCATGGAAGTAGAGAATCCTCTGCATTGCAAAATGTACTAAAATTAACGCAAATTCAATTTTAGACAAAGCCAATTCAAACAGAACTAATTATACAAAGGCATTACTGGTTTATTCCATTCAACTTTCCCATCAATGCACACTCTTATGTCAATCCATAAAAAGGATCAAATTTCAAAATGATTAAATAACATCTTCAATTGTTAAGTTGACAAGACAGATATTAAATTTTCATTGCAATTGCTAGTAAAGGAATGGTGTCAAAATTTATAAAATAAAAACAATTTTGGGAGTAATATAAATTATAAAACAAGACTGAAGCATGTTTCTCTCAAGTGAAGAAACCAGCAAAACACTTTAAACAAATACTTCCTAAACCTGAGTAAGCAGAGTTGCAAATTCAGTTCATGAACATCCCAAATCTACCAATTGACCCTTCATGACATTTAAAGTTTACAAGTAATTTCATTAAAATGCACAGCAATGCAAGCTCATCCACTTAATGGATATTTTTTATTTTTTATTTTTTCCACTTAATCGAGTTACATTATAGATAGCATCATTATGAAGAAATGCATACTCTCCATAACTCAATCACTCAATTAAGCAAAGTTATACACCACTAAAAATATGGGTATAGTAAATAAAAAACAGACCAATGACTCATGACAAAATCAAGCAATGAATGAAAGATGATAAGGGTCATTCACTTAACATCAGCCACAGTCATAGTCATTGCATTATATATAGATTTGCTTAGACAATTTGGCATTTAAGTTTCCTAATCAAGAGCAAAAATTTACTGAGCCATTACATTACATATTGGTATCGATAATTCAGAAACAATTCAATAAACCCATACTAAGAACCTTGACACTGCCAAAACACATACCTATAGTCCTTATACTTTTTGAAAGCAATCTGTAGTACTCTCTTCATAGGTCCTGCCAGTTGTCTATCTCCGAACTGAAATGTTTCTGGCAGTAATTGGCATCCTATGACGCCATCACAATCTTAGTAAATGGAATGAATATGATGGAAACTGGTACCAAATGATGAAAATTGAAACAGAAACTTATTTATATTACTGTACACACACACACACACACACTATTACAACAAAAGAATTGGAGAAATAGAAGAGAATGGAAGGATTACTGTTACTTTAAAATTGTTGGGGAATCTCACAGGCTTGTTAAAAAATCCATTGTGATATATTATCGTGATTTAACCAGCTTGAACAGATTCATATGTCCATAATCTATTAAATGCTCAGAACACATTCGATCTGGTTTCAAACCTCCATTCTCTTCGTAACCCCTAGTCAACACACGACATATGGAAGTATTTCTTAGAACACCCATCTTCAGCATGTCTGCATGCAACATCATTACATCAAACATGTGCTTGAATCGAAAATGTGCCTCCAACATGATAACATAAAGCACTATGTCTGGTTTGAAACCGCTACATCTCATTTCTTTGAAAAACTTAGTGGCCTTAAAAATATGCCCATGTTTACATAAACCTTGAATTAAAGCAGCATACATAACGTCATTTGGAGAACACAACCCGCTATGATCCTCTTTACCTCTAGGGGAACCAACTCCCGTTTTCTCCAAGAAAAGTTTGATTGCAATGTAAGTCCTTCCATCTTTAAAAAGGCCATCAATCAAAGAAGTAGCTGTGACAACATTTGGCGTTAGTCTCGCGTCCATCATCTCCTTATGTAGTTCAAAAGCCACTTTATTGTTCCCAACCTTGCAATGCCCATCGATCAAAGCCGTGTAGGTCACCACATCAGGCACAAGACCTTTGATGACCATTTCGGTGTACAACCCCGTAGCAGCTTTCATGTTCCCTTTCTTGCAAAACCCATCAATCAAGGTAGAAAATGTGATCACATTGGGTTCTATCTTCCTTTCAGTCATTTGCGAACACACCTCAATAGCCTTCTCCATATCACCCATTTTGCAGTATCCATCGATCACCGCATTGTAAGTCACAGCATTAGCAAAAACCCCTGCTTTTCCCATCTCCTCCATCAAATCCTTAGCTTCCTCAAACCTACCCGAGTCACATAAACCCTTAACAAGTATACTACATGTAAAAACATCCCCGAAAACTCCATTCCGTTCCATTCCATCTCGCAGTCGCATTGCTTCAACCAAATCCCCCGCCTTACAGTAACCATCAATCAAACAATTATAAACATACAAATTAGGAGAAACACCAAATTTATCCATATAAACAAAGCAGTTTCGCGCAGCCTTCAAATCACCCACCTTACACAAAACATCTACTAAATTCGCAAAAGTCACAACATCAGGATGCAAACCATTCCGTAACATATCACTATAAATTTCAAAAACACGTTTAACATTACCCGTTTTACAATACCCGTCAATGAGAGTAACGTACGTATACAAATTCGGTTCCACCCCAGATTCCCTCATCAACTTAAAAACCCTCTCAGCTTCATCCATATCACTCTCATTACAAAAAACTCGAATAAGAGTAGTATAAACGACCACATTCGGTACAATTCCTCTTTGAAGCATTTCATCAAACACCTTGCGGGCATTACTAAAATCACCTTGATTACAACAACAGTTCAATAAAATTCCATATGTGATCACAGTAGGCGATAACCCGCGCAACAAAAAGTTATTATAAACACTCCACACGGAGTCAAACCTCTTCGATTTAACTAACGAGTGAAGAAGCGCGTTGCATTCGCGTAAAGAAGGTAATGTGTTGGGTTTGTTTGAGATGTGAAGATGTTGTTTTGTGAGTGAAGTTGGTTTTGTGAAGTTGTTTTTGGTGTTTGTGTTTTTTATGGAAGAGTTTGAAGAGAAAGAGGTTGATTTGGTTATTGATGAAATGTTTTTGTTGAATGTGATTAGAATGTTTTTGCGACGTAGCAACTTCAACATTTCGTTTGAAGCAGATCAGACAATAGCTATGAATGAGTGAGTGAAAAAGTGTAAGGTATAATTTTTTTTTTGTTCAACTTTCGCAAACTTCCACTTCAAGCAATTTTAAATCTATTTAAATGAGGTGACAATTCTATTGTCTTAAAATGCAAGCAAAAATTGATAAACAAAACTTTTGTTCAAAATTTGTATAAGATGCGTTCACTTTTTTTTTTTTTTTAGAGAAGATACGTTAACTTATGTAATGGTTAAAATCCATCTTTTTCAAAGTGAATAAGTAGGGTGTCCGAGGTGGAGACACATTTACGAGTTTGAGTAAATAAATTTTTATGCTTTAAATTTATGAATGATGTTTATGTTTTTTATGGTGCTATAATATTTTGAGTGTGGTAATTTCATGCATTTTTATGGTCTATCGAAAAAATAAATAAAATGATGTTAACTAAAAGGGGAAGTATTGTCTATTTGATGAGAACTCTAAGGAGTTTAGTGTATATTTATAAAAACGATATAAACATTTCGACGATAGAAGCATGGATAATTTGGTAAATATGAAAATAGTTGGATTAAGAGGTAATTATCCCTATTTCTAAACAAGGTATACAATATTAACAAAATATAAACGGAGTGTGTAAATTGTATATAAGAAATGTTAATTGTTGTCCTTGACACTGGTTAAGATACTAAAAAAGAAAATTATATATTAGTTATTAACAAATAAATACTATAAAAAAAACTTATTTTGAAAAGAAATATAAGTCAAATTTGTTGGAATAATTTTAAAAAATATTTTATTTCCTATTAAGGGTTGATCTTTAATCACATTTAAAACCAAACGATTATATTTAATTATTTAATAACTAAATATTTAAATTTGAATAGTATTCACTAAAACTTTCCTTTGTCATGAGTCATGACTATGAGCTGTTAAAATCGTTTTCCCATCAATCAATGAATGAGTCCACGGATCTAAATTCAAGGAAGTGTTGTAAAATCAGAATCAGAATCAGAATCACATTGATGCAGTAACACTACAATGAAGAAGTTCCATAGAAATGGTTCTGTTTTCACTTCCACTCGCTTATTCGCTTCTCTTTTTCTTTTAACTCTTTTTCTCTTCTCTCTCTCCTTCATTCTTCCATCTTCTCCATCATCATCAACTACAACTCCTCCTACTAGTCTTCTTCATCTCAAACAAAACCAACAACTAGGTTTGTTTCTCTTTCTTCTTATTTTCTCTTCATTATTATAATGCACTTTTTCATTTGGTATATACTTTATTAAACTTAGATCCTAATATCAGACACGTCGACACCGATAATAGTTTGAGAGAATGACATAATTAAGTGAAATAATATGTGTCGGTGTATACGACTGACACGCCTAATCTGATGGAGTGTTTGTGCTTCATAGGATCATATGGTTACGTGTTTATCTTTTTTTTTTTTTTTGGTTTCATGCTCTGATCGATGTCTTTTCTATTTGGTTCACACTTTTAACCTTATTAGATCATACTATAAACTTTTTTGTTCCGTTTGGTGAAATGTATAGCGGAGTATAAGCTAGCTTATAGGTAATAGCAGATAAACTAACTTATAGCTGATAGCGGATAAACTAGCTGATTGGATTTGTAGTGTTTGATAAAATTAGCGGTTGAAGTTCCTTATACATATGAAATAGCATAAAAAAGTATATTTAATTAATACTTTTTTTTTTTTCAATTAAGATCGCATGGGTTAAATTGAGATAAAAAGTGATAAGCTATAAGCTTTACGCTATAAGCTATTTGAATTAACTTATCAAAAAACACTATAAGCTCGTGAGAAAAGTGTAGTTACCAAACAGGTCTTTTTTAGTCATATGAGCTTATAAGCTATAAGCTCAAATATGTTTCGTACCAAACAGATCCTTAATGTATTATAAGGGTTGTTTCGTCTTAAGACTCTTAACCCTCTCTTTGGCATGGTAGTGAATAGTTTGGCCGAGAAATAGTAAAGGGAGAAAAATTACCACCCAAATATCACTTCATATATGCACACATTTAGAAAACCACAACTTTTAAGTCTTTGAAACTACAATTCCGGATAAATCATGCTATATGGAAGTACACTTCCAAATCCAAGTTTAGTTTTTTGGAAATGTGGGTGGAGAAAGTTGATCATGTAAGTGATAGTCTAGTCAAAGATGGTTTCGGTCAGGATCGTACTCGGTTTTTCCGGTTGATTTGATCTTAACTAAAGTTCATTAACCATATCAGCCCAACTATTTAATTGTTTTTTAAGGTTTTCTGACATTGGCTAAGGTATATTAAATAAATTTAGTTGTTTTTGATGAAATTACTAGTCTTTTTTTGTTAAACCTTGATATTTCTTTTTTCTATGGCAACAGCTTTTCTATGTGATAAATAGTTAAGGATGTAATCGAAAAAGTAGTTATCAAACCTTGAATCTTAATTTTGAAAATGACAGATGAATAATTACGAAGTTCTTAAAATAGGTCATTGAATTAGGATGTTAGTTTTTGCTTACTACTTGTTTACATGCTCTGTTGCTCTCCTATTTTATGCATTTATTGGTTTTGTTTCTCATAATACATTTGAATTGCATAAGCTAATGGACATTACAGAGAAGACGTAACATTAGGTATTTTATTGATTATAACAACAGGGCAGTAAACGCCAAAACTCAGAACAAATGGCTAGTTTAGGCTTTTCAATTTTCATGAGGTTCCAATTTTGGCATTTGGTTCTCTTCCTTGTTGGCATTTTTTCGTACGTTTGGGTAAACACTTAGTGCTTTATTATATAAGTGCTTGTGTGTGATGTAAGCTATTTTATACTCACACTGGAAATGTGATTAGACTATTTTCATATCAGTTGTAAGCTATTTCCGATAGTTATCCCAAGAAGCTTGTCGAAATAAGCTAAAAAATAGCCTATAGACATGCAATAAGCTATTTTGATAACCTCCTCCATACTCTTATACTAGTATGTCTTAAGATCAGTCCAAACGCACCTTAATTAAGCTCTTTATGTTTTGCCTATATATATTTTTCCTTTTAGTTTATGATTGAACTGATTCTCCTCATTTGCATAACTTTTGGTCTTATAATGATAGAATTTCATATTATTTGGTTCTTAGGTTTGAAGAGTGATGCCTCTGATTCTAAAGAGTTCCCAAAAGATAAACTACTTGGTGGACTTCTGGCATCTGGATTTGATGATAGATCCTGTCTCAGCAGGTATCGTTCAATTAAAGGACTATCAGGGAATCCATCTCTTTACCTAATTTCAAGATTACGAGAATACGAAGCCCTCCACAAAAAATGCGGACCTTATACCGAATCCTACAATAAAACAGTAAAAGATCTCAATTCTGGCCATTTAAGTGAGTCTCCAGACTGTAAGTATGTAGTTTGGATTTCATTCAGTGGTTTAGGGAACAGGATATTGACCTTAGCTTCTGCATTTCTTTATGCTCTCCTCACAAACCGTGTTCTTTTGGTTGACCCTGGAGTTGATATGGTCGACCTCTTTTGCGAACCGATTCCAGATGTCTCCTGGTTTCTTCCTCCTGATTTCCCTCTCAATAGTCAGTTTCATAGTTTCAATCAGAAATCTGATCACTGTCATGGAAAAATGCTAAAAAATAAATCAGTCACAAATTCCAAAGTACCTTCATCTGTCTACCTTCATTTGGCGCATGATTATGATGATGAGGATAAGCTTTTCTTCTGCGATGAAGAACAAAAATTTCTGCAGAAAGTTCCTTGGCTAATGATGAAAACAGATAATTACTTTATCCCGTCGTTATTCTTGATGCCGTCTTTTGATCAGGAGCTCAGTAATCTCTTTCCAAACAAGGACAAAGTTTTCCATTTCTTAGGCAGGTATTTGTTTCACCCTACAAACAAAGTTTGGGGATTTGTTTCTAGATACTATCAAGCTTATTTAGCTAATGTTGATGAAAGAGTCGGCATCCAGATTAGGGTTTTCGACACGAGACCCGGTCCATTTCAGCATGTATTCGATCAGATCTTAGCTTGTACTTTGAAGGAGAATCTCTTGCCTGATATTGACAAGAAGCATGATAATATTGGTTCATTAACAAATTTGAAGTCGAAATCGGTACTAATGACATCCTTAAACTCTGGTTATTTCGAAAAAGTAAGAGACATGTATTGGGAATATCCAACTGTGACCGGAGAAGTTATTGGTGTTTACCAACCAAGCCACGAGGGATATCAACAAACTGAGAAGCAAATACACAATCAAAAAGCTTGGGCAGAAATGTATCTATTGAGTTTAACCGATGTGTTGGTGACTAGCTCCTGGTCTACTTTCGGCTACGTGGCACAGGGGCTCGGAGGTTTGAAACCTTATATCCTATACAAACCTGAGAATGAAACTGCTCCTGATCCTCCATGTCGACGTGCAATGTCAATGGAGCCGTGTTTTCATGCTCCTCCTTTTTATGATTGTAAGGCTAAGAGAGGCACTGACACAGGTGCAGTTGTTCCTCATGTAAGACATTGTGAGGATATGAGTTGGGGTCTTAAGGTTGTAGACCAATAATAGTTAGTTAGCTAGTTATTGAAGTCATGAATTGGATACCACTAGTTATTTTGCTGTACGATAACATTAGTTACTGATTTCAAATTTATATAGTTTTCTACAGAAACCATAGCTCCATAAGATATAATTGCCATCACAATTTTTCGGTTATTGAGTGCCTGGTATATTGGGTTAGCTTTCTTTCATATTGATATTGATATTGTTGTTTGTAGTTGCGTATTGTTGAAATAACAACCTTAATTTTCTCAGTTTAAGAGACTCTTAGTTACTGAAACAAATAATAGTGAACAATATGCATAAAAAGATTCATTTATCGTTGAATTGTTAGTTGGGATATGAGTATGCTTGTAGATGATTTTTGGTTGATAGGAGTGCCAAGTGCCAACATAGTTGGGATGTCTTACAACCAATGGGATGTCTTAAAACCAATTTAATGCATGCACATACTCTTGAGTCTTGACTTACCTATGACTTACCAAAAAACGATGTTAGTAGAAGAAAGAAATGAGTTTTGAACTTCTTACACCATACTTCAATTTTTCAAACCGTTGGATTATTATTGTTCCAAGATCTTATAATTTAAGGAAGACTAAAGTGCAATACATATTTACTTTTCACGAAAGATGAGTGTAAATCAAGCTTCTTTTAAACTTTGGATTGTTTGCGAGTTGGGTTTTGGAGGAAAAAAGGAGGGGAGATCATACTTTTCTATTTTAAATTAAGACCGGTAAAAATTGTTTTTAAAAATGAATTGTGTTCGCTAAATGTATTTCACGAACAATTATAATGTTGGTCTTTCAATTTTTTATTTTTTTTAAATATCAATATATATAATCAAAGTGTAGAGTTAATCTTCTAAAACCCAACTTGCAAACAAAGCCTTAGGAGAGGGGAGGTACATATTCTCTTGGACTTGGAATTCTTTTCTTAGGTTTTCAACTCATATCTAAAATTTTCTTTTGATTTTAACCCTTTACAATGTGAATTTAGAGTTTTTGATTTTCATAAGAACGCTCATTTTTATGCAGTTAAATAGAATTTGTATCAGGTCAACATGAAAGACAGTTAGAAACTACAAATATTTTGGGTGCACTTGAGATGACTATGAGATCTTTCATTAGACATATAAACATCACTGAATGTCACAAGACGATAGAGATCAGAATTTATATAGTTTCAAATTTAGGAAGCATGAAAACCAAATATTTTCTCAGGTAACAAAATTAAAATTCACTTTTTTTTTGTTGTGACAAAAAGATATTTACCTATATCAATTATTCAACAAGACTAAAACAATAATAAACGCCACAACAACTGCAATTAAACCATCCACATTCACATATATTTTGCTCAGTTAAGTATTAGAAAGCAAGATCAGTACACATGTGTTGGTTTACATTATCAACCACAATTACATAAAGAAAGAAAGCAACATTCGATCATTTAACCAGACAACACTTAAGTGCTCAAATGCCACTGAAACTTGGCTTTGTTTTTATTCAGAACTTAGTTCTTTCTTCCTTCAGATAAGATAATATGGTAGCCATGCCTGCATTGACATCCAACCAAACATTAATAGGGTCTTATTTGGATAACAACTTATAGCATAAACGCTAATCATTTAAGTGTTTATGTATAAACTATTTCTATAACAAATCAAAACATTTATATACAAGTTATAAGTTGTTTTTTTATTAGCTATCCTCGAGAACTTAAGAAAATAAGTTGAAAACAGCTTATGGACATGTCATAAGTTGTTCCTATAAGCTTTCCTTAACAGGTAATTATGAAAATTTGTGTATTCAATGCATTAGAAATTAAAGTATTTGACGTTTTGAAGGAATAATTTCTTAATTTGGAATCTTTAAAGATGGCCCCGAGGGCACTCGTTAGCAAGACCCTTATTTTGATTAGTAAACTCAAATTAATCAATCCAAAAGACCTAGCTAAGGAGAGAAGAGAAAGGACACAAGTAGTAATACTAATATGAAATCAATAATGCATATATAATAACAATTAGAAGGGTGCGGGAGCAATACGTTGATTTGAAAGGAGCACTGGTAACTCCAACAGGTGTGTTGAAGGCAACTTCCTGAAATGGGCCAGCCATCTTTCCTCGTGGAAACCATCCAAGGTCTCCACCCTTCTTTCCTGATGGGCATTCAGAATACTCTTGAGCTACCTGTGAGATCGGCGAAATATTATCAGTGATAAACAATTGAAAAGATAAAATATTTCTATCTCAAGGCTAATTTTGATTCTTATTTCTCATTCCTTTGACCAAACTGACATGCGTATGTATTTTGGGGGAGGGGGGACCAGGATTTCCTGCGGTCAGTAAATGCCGGTCAATGGTCATTGTATGCAGATTAGACAACTCATATTTTGATATCAACAAATCGGATTTAATACAATTCAAAATTTGAGTCGTCTGATCTTTCATCCTACAGCTGAATTCACAACTGCTGGAAATATCAACGGCGTGGAATCCATTTCTGAGCCCCATTTTAAATAGAAAGCCAAATAAGGGTTTAGTGTATACGACAAAACTTAGATACAATTCTTACATTTTTTTTCAAGAGAGATTTTTAACACCCTTTTGAAAATTTCCTGGCAGTATACTCTCTTTTTAGTAGAAAACAGTAGTAGTAACAAATGTATAGCACTACCTATGTTTGGTCCTAGTGCATAACTTCCAAAATAAATGAAAAAATACCTTTGCAAACTCTGCTGGAGGAACCTTATCCCCATTGTCAAGCCAACCATCTTGCAGCTTCTTGTAGGCTTCATTAATCTTACCTTGTTTCTCACATAAGATATGTCTTGCTGTGCAAAGTAAAAGCCAGAAATCAATGTAATTCAAAGAGAAAAACAACCAAAGAAAGTTATCATATATGGTTATTATAGCACTGTTTACTTTCTAAAATCAATGTTCATTTGAAGTGAAAATAAAAACAGAAAACATATGAAGTAAATGGGCCATAAGGTGGTTGTGAACGGGGAAACTTTTTTTACCTTTGACATAGGTGCAAGTACCAAGCCCATCAGCAGCTTTCCCACCTTTTCCTTTTCCCTTGGAAGCATTCTCATCACTTCCACTAGCAGCCTGCTTTCCCTTACCCTTCGACTCCTTTGCCTTTGCGTCTTTTCCCATCGTTTGAACAACTATTCATCATTTCAATGAAACAAGTCAACAACTATTATTAAATTACATAAATCACACAGTAGAAGTCATTGAAAACAGAAACTAAAAATTTTTCCAACATAATTACAAACTACAATTTCTTCATCTTCTATGTTGGATGTCTATCACACATCAGGTTACAGTGGAGATCGTTAGATGATCAGGTTCTGCTAAGCTTATGGCAGAGTTAGTTTCTGATTCATTGTAGATTACAGTTAGAATCAGCTGGTTTAATTTAACATAAAATCTCCACAGTTAAACACGCTTTCTAGTTTTTGCTCTCATCCACGTTTTCGTTTTGATACGTAGCTAAAGACATCGACATCAACCATCTGATATCCATTGAGATAATAACCCAACAAAACAAGCTCACATAGACTCGTTTACATAAATTGATTCATGAGCTCCTGACAAACACAAGGCTCGTAACTACTTTATTGAAATGACTAGCAACATCTATTATGCATTCATACACTTAGTCAGTTACGCACTAAGGTTACACTTGGAGAATGTGAAATCAATAACCTGACTAAGTTTCAAAATTTATGAAGCAAGAATACAGACACAAACACAGACACTGGACATGACACGAAAACTAACACGCCAACACTGATAACAATTTGAAAAAATCACATACTTCAATGTAATAATATGTGTCAGTGTCGGTGTCCGACACCAAGACATGCCTAATTCGAGGAGTGTCCGTGTTTCATAGTTCACAACTCGTACCCACAAAATCACGATCTTTCAAGTTTACTCTCTACATCAATTTCAATCATCTTAGTCCCTTTGGTTTTTAGTCTCTCACGGACTAAAAAAAATAGTACGTAATGTATATTAGCGATCAAAATTGAATAAAATTTATGTGGGAATTAAAACTGAATAATATAGATTGAAATTAAACTTGGGTTTTAGAAACGGGTAAAATTCTACATTAGATTGAAGCTCAAAAATCCAAAAAATAAAATAAAAAAAAACGTAGTTCTATTACAATGATGTGAAAAAGGTGAACTGGAACAAACAAAAAAATCTAAATATTATTTTTACCTCTTAGTACAAATCAATTGAAAAGTTGCAGAGTTTAGAAATCCAGGAAGAACAGTCAAGTATGAAGACTCACGCAACTTACTGACACCAGTCGAGACGAGGAGAATCACATTCCATTTCGTGTAGCAACAGACCCGTTTGGGCCTAAATTCAAACCTTTCATGTTCTTAGGGTTTCTACTATTCCAACCCCCTATTTATGCTAATACACCAACGTATTATTATAAACCAGGGGAAGGGTTTTTATTTTATTTATTAATTAAAGTAGAATTAATGGTCATTTACAATTGTTTTAGAGGAGATTTGAACTTTGTATCTTGAGGTTACAAGACTTGACTCTTAACACCTCAGCTTTTTGTTCTGTTTTTTTATATGAAAAGAAATTAAATTAAGAAATTAAAAGAGAGAAACTAGCCCCTCTTACATCATCGTCGTTTAGTAGAAGTTTTAAAGTAGAAAAAACATTACTAAATAACAAAAATATACAATTAAAATCTAAGGAAGAGTGACCGTGATTTGCTGACAAATCAGCACACCAGTTAGCCTCTTGATTGATACATGTGCAAAACGTTGGTTCTCCATATAGGACGGTGGAGAAGAGAGACTACCTCGTGAAGAAGAGGTTGGCGAAATTCATTTTGGGATGAGCTTGAATTAACCATATTGACCAAAACTAAGGAATCAATCTAAAAAATGATGCTTATAATATTCGACACGGATTCACCCCACAGTAGAGAAGGAGCCAAGTATATTATAGAAGCCATGAATGAACTTACCATAAGATTCTCTAATAAATCTTCCACAAGTAGAGATCTTTGATGAATTTTATGAGACCCACAAAATATTAAACATTACAATGATCATATCGTGGAGGTGTCCAAGAGACCTCTACGCTGGGTCTCAAAGGATGAGCCTCAGAAACAACATAAGGTTCTTAGAGGACTTCCTATTAAATTTGGGTTATTTATATCATTCCACTTCCCATAAACAGCAACACTAGAGAGATTTGTCAGATGTCATGATTCATACCAATATTAGGTGTTGTGACATTCGAATTGAGCCATTGGTACAACCAAGACTAAAAAATTTACTCAAAAGATCCTGTGAGGTAAGACCATTCTATAACATTTTTACTTATTCAAAGTCTCTTAAAACACGCATAATCGTTTCAGGGTAATTATAAAAACCTCGCACATAGATTGTCTAGAGTCATGCCTTTGTGATACCTTTGCCATTTTTTTTGATTTTATCATGAGCTATTTTCCAAAGAGTAAACTAGACTCGAACCCGTACGATGTACGGGTTTTATAGAGTTTCATACATAAGTATCAAATTGGCTATATTATTAATTTTAGAGTTATATTTAAAGTTATAGAAATAATCAAACTAAGTGATGATTGAGAGTGTCGACGTGCAAAATCTAAAAACAAAACAAATTAGAAACATTTTGTTTGTATCAACAAAAATGAATATGGAATCAAACTCATAAACTAAATTCTGTGAAAATAATCAAACGTGAAAATAAACACAATAAAAATGAGTGTTGGTGGCTTAAAAAAAGGCCTTTAGGATTGCATATCTATTTTAGAAGCAACAATATTTCAATTTGAATGTTAGTGGTCCAATGGTAAAAGCTCTAAGGTGTCATATTGGTACTCGGTTTAATTCCTTGCAAACCTATTTTTTTCAAAAAATTTATTTAGACCCGTCATAAAAGGCGGGATTAGGGTTGATTGGAGACTATCTAACATTTATAGATATTAAGATTAAGATTTTTCTTTTACATGGAGTATAAAATAGAACTGGATAATCATTTTGGAAACTTAGGATATATCAAACAACAACCAAGCCTTATCCCACTAAGTGGAGTCGGCTACATTGATCAAATAACATCATAACATTCTTTTTGGATACAACAAACATTCTGATAAAATCATAAAAATGTCTCCGAGAGATAACTCAAGTTTTTCAGCTGAGACATCTGAAGGAGTTTGAGAAGGAGGATAAAAGAAAATCAGATAAAAGCCTAAGATTTCATCTTCTCCAACCTCATCTTCAGCCACGGTTCTGCCTACACTTGCTAAATCCACAATTCTTATATTGCCAAGCTATATTTTCTTCATGTATTCTTTCAAGCTGCATATCCCTTTTCCACTCCAGCCATATATTTTACCTTGCCTACATGTATTTACTTTTTACCTTGCATAAAGTGTGCATTCTCTAATCTTGTTAGAGCATCTCTACTGGTGTAATGATACTCAATGTACAATTCCTAACTTAGTTTTAGTGGGATTTATACCACGTCATGACTCATGTCAAATCATTTCTTATAACAACTTTTACTTCAATGATAACTTCTCATGAAACACACCTGCACAACAAAATTGTGAGAGAAGTCTTTGAGAGAACGTCAAAGCGAGCAATAAACCTGTTCGTAGATATTTGCGATTGCAACTTCATACAAACAGACAGATATTTGTGATTTAGATCACTTTTTACTTTCTTTTTCTAAGAAATCAAAGAAATATACCGATAAAAACGCTTGTTCGGGGTGGGAGTGATATCTTACCTTCCAGAAAGTCAATGACTTCATTATGCTTCTCCTTTTGGGTCTCCAATGAAAACGCTTTTGATTCGAGATATTGCAGGCCAATGCGGCACCAATGCTCGCCGCATTGAGGATGATATTTTCTATACAATCCAGGACAACCATCTATGCGCAAATCTTCAAGACCAATGAGGAGAGGCATGTCGATTGGAAGCAAAATCCTATTAAGAAGAGGACAGTTGTAAATATAGAGCCTCTTAAGATGCAACATATTTATTAGAAAATTATGAAGCATCTTAAGATTGGGACGATAACCAACCATCAAGGTCTCTAAAGTGTCAGTGGCGCCTTCAATCCATGTAGGCAATTGGAATAGCTCAGGAAAACCCTCAAGATGTAGATTTTTCATCCTTAATGTTTGTAACGGTCTTTCGGTGTACGCCCACAAGTCTGCAATTTTGGAAAAATCCAAAGAGGTGAGAATTCCACCCTCCTACATGATACAATAAACAATGTTTTAAGGTCGGGGAGTTTGTCCAACTTGAACAAAAACATCAAATTGTGACAATACTAAAAACCCAAAGTGTGAAGATGATTTAAGCTTAAAAGTTCATTCTCTGACAGGACAAATTGAGGTTAATTAACATAGTGACAATAATAAATACCCAAAGCCTATATTTAATGATTGTCACAATTGAGGTTAATTAACATGCTCAGTAACTTGATACGATTTCTTCCCCCTAATATTAACTTGATTCATATAAAAATATGGAATAAAGCATAGGCAGAAAAGGTCTAGACACACATGAAGATCTTTTAACCCAGTCGAAAACATAACTATCATAATAATGTTTCTAACAACACAAACTCTTGCATTGATTAACATCAAGCATTCAAATACTTATAATGACACATTATCTAAAATGATTCTTAAAGTTTATAATATGTTTCGTTAAAGAACAACTTTGAACACCAAAAGCATACAAAAAGGATCACAATATTGTCAAAATGATTGACTAACCAAGTGATAAACTGGAGTAGGTTCAAATTTTATAGCATTCTAATTCAAATAATTACCATTTAAAATAGTGATTTTAATTTCTAATACACTTTATTAGAAGAAAAAAACTTTGAACACTTTCATATATTGAGTCATTATAAGAGGAGTTGTTGATAATGTCTTACACTGCTATAGTTACTAAAATGTTTAACTCTTACTCTAGTTAAACATATAGTAAAAAGTTTTAACAATTCATTTCCACGTTCCCCACAACCAACGTAAATAACAGCATCAGAATTTGAATAGTGTCAAAAGAGAGAAAAAGGAAAAATTAAGAGGTCTGCCAAATGATTAAAAGTGATTTATAGTTACATCGTTGTTGTTCCTTGACATGGTGTGTTAGGATCACCTTAGAACAAGCGTGACTAATGACTGTTTTGCCACAACCGTAACTAATAGAGCAGTGGTAAAACTAATGACTGTTTTACCACTGCTCTATTTTGCAGAAGGAATAAACCATTTGAAATTGTCTCCTAAGTCCAACAAAAATATTATAGTTAGGCAATATAAAGAGACAGGTGCAACCTCAATATCGTTCATGATCATAATTAGCTATATAAAGAGAGATCTGCACTTACAGCCATAAGAAACTTCAGAATGGAAGCAATATTTATCACAAGGTATAGGGTGGAGCCAGCAATGCCATGAAGGGGTAACTTTGCAAGAGGGGTATGGATAATACCTACATATTGTGTACGCCAAATAATAACAAACAACAACTCATAAATTCCATTTGATTCCTTTTTTTTTTTATGAAGACAACTCATTATGTAAGGATCATGTACATTTTTTCTGGTAACAAAGCATCCAAGTTCTGTACCCAATCAGCCAAGCCAACACAAACTATTGTTAAATTGATAACAAAAAGAAAGCATTTTAAAATCAATCCAATAACTTCTTAAAATATAATCTGTGTCAAATCACTTGTGGATTTAAAAAAATCCCCATCATCACGCATAGGCCATCCAAGAGAAAAGCAATCAAGTGACCTTTCAACAACAACAATAACAAAAAACAGTCAAGTAATGAATGATGAAATGAAACAAACCAAGTCAATTTTAGTAATAAAATTCTGAAGGAAAACAAACCAAAAATACTCATTTAGATCATCATATTTGCCCCATGTTGAGTGTGAAGCCTTTCCATTTCTGCTTTTCTTAGATTCCTGGAATGATCAACATGGTTATTACAATTTTGCAAATCATTACAGGGAACATAGGCACCTGAGATATTACAACAATGCCCATGAGAGATAAAATCACACCTTCTCAATTACTCGGTATAGGGGTGTGATAACCTTTCGTAGGAATGCCTAGTCATCTCCACCATAAGAAGGCTTGATATTTTCACCAGTGATAAATGCTAACATTTCCAGCCAATAAACCATATAGTTCATATGCCATCTGATGTCATACTTGGCCATTATTAGAAAATGTGCAAATCACTAATAAATTTAAAAAGATTAAAGAGAAGACCATTATATTTCAATTGCAAAGACATTGTGGCACAAGATATAGTGAAACATGTGGTATATTTGTACTCACATTGTGAAATATATAGCATAGACACTCAGGCATGAATCAAACATTTGACGCTTCACCCCAAATGAGAAGATACAATCCCATACTCCTCTCTTTCTTCTTCAAGATTTTCACTTTTTATGCGCTCGTCAAAATTGGCCCGTTCATCTTCATTGCATTAATTTATGGCAATAATATGAGTGGAAATGCATTAAAAAAAAGAATATATCATATAGTAAAATACTCAAAGCATTGCAAGAAACTGTTTTTAGGTTTTTTGGATACCAATAAGCTCAAATCTGTCATTTTTCCAGGTCTGACAAATGTTTTAAGCTAGGTTGGCCAATGAATCTCAACTCGGACTTTTTAAGGCATAAAGATGAGACACAGACAGCTTATCAGGTCTATATCTATTTTCTCATTACATTTCCTAATACATAAATTGACATGGTTGTGTGATTAAACTGGATTAAATTTTTTGGTATTTTTGGGAAGCATTGGTCTTGTTCTAATTTCTTCGATAAGTTTGTATAAACTTGTTTCAATTGGCACCTACATTACTTTTTTAGAGACCTTTATTGAAATATAAATTCATGTGGCAGGGCCGTGGCCGTACCACCACTGTAGCTGGGAAGAAGAAGCCTAAAACCAATTTTGTTGAAGATCGTACATATTTGCATCTTTATAGGAGTTTTGATCGAATGTGGATTTTTTTCATATTGGCTTTACAGGTAAACTTAATACTTGGAGATGCTATATGTATCTTTTTTTTGGTATGTATTTAATCTTTGTTTTATTTAAATATGTATGAATATAGTTAAGCCTTTCAAATTTCACCATGCAAATTTTCTTTCCTACATCACAGGCAATGATTAAGCCTTTTTTTACAGGCAATGATTATAATTTCATGGAGTAACTTGGGACTTGTTGGAGTGCTCATTGATGAGGATGTGTTCAAAAAAGTTTCTAGTATATTGATAACATATGCTATTCTCAATTTTTTCCAAGGTACTCAATTCCTATATATTTTTGCTTTTTTCCTGCATCTACTTTTGTCAAAAGATTATTTAAAGTAAATTATCAACAAAAACAACCAATCAATTATCAAAAAACCTCCAATATACTAAATTGATAACACAATCACTCAAATTTTGTGAAAATTCTATATCATGAAATTTGCTATTATCCAAAGAGTTAAAATTGTCCAAAATATACATTGATTTTTAGGTCATCAGGTAAACAATTCATGCATCACCAATTTTAGTCAATTTCACAACACCTTGTGTGCAATTTACACTAAATGTGATTCAATCTCAAAAGATTCAATTTTTTCACAATTTACATGTATAGAAACATCACAAACAAAAACAGAACATGCAAATTAATCAATCCCTTAGAATCACCAAAAAAAAATAAAATCAAACCCTTGGAATCATAGAAACAACTTTCTGCAGAACATGCAACCCAAATCAGTCCAAACCCTTAACATGCAATCACATATCCAAACCAAAGATACAACAGAAAACACAAATAAACAGAACTGCTATATGGCTCGACACCAAAACTCATGCAAACCACGCGAATGAGGTGGCATCCCCACTCTTAAATTCGGTGAGAAATTGGTAACACCTCCCTTATCGACGCCTCACTAATTCGCTCTCCACATCGTCGAACACGGTCTGATGCCATTGCCACAGTGAGATGCTTTTTCCTTCTCTATTTGATTTTTTTTTTTTTTTGGGTGGAAACATATAGCATTACTTGTTAACAATGAATAAGAGAAGGCTGAATTTTTCAAAAACAACTGCAATTTTAAAAGGAAAAAGAGAAGGCTGAATGAAACTATACTAAGCTAAGTTCAATAAATTTTTTGAAAGGATTCAACTTTGAATTGGAGAAATGCATTTGATACTGTGTTTGTGTCTTCTGTTTGCAGAAGCTGAATAGAAGAAATATAAAAAGATAGTGTTACGTGCCAATATGAAAATTATATATGTGGTTTCCATATGGAATTGATGGATTCAAGTAGTTGTGTTTGGGACAGTGCTTTCAAAAACACAATGGAATGGTATCTTGTGTAAAATTGGGTTAGTGTATGCGATCCTATCTCAATTACCTAACTTCAATTATATATTTAGGATTCATTTGTGGCTTCGGGCTGCTTATGTATCCACGTGGATTAGATCCAATTTAATGGAGAATAACTTAGTGTGAGTTGATCATGTGTGGCTCAGTCATTTTGTTTGAAAAGGGTAAAATACCGGAACTGCTCAGAACTAGAAGTATTATAACAGAAACAAGGTGAAGTGTTATGCTCACACGTGCTGCTGGACCGAGTTGATCACTTTGCGTGCCTCTGTTTGTTTGTCTAGATAGGGGAAATACTACTTTTTTCAGATCATGTTTCACAAGGAAATTGCATTGGAGAAGGCAAAGAGTGCTTCACAATCTGAATGACATAGTTGTAGAAATTCATTTTTTTTTATAGTTGTAGAAATTGATGTGAAGGCATATTTGTAGAAAAAACTACATATGCAAGATTTGGATTAACACATCAATGATTGATTGTAAATAGTTGTTACAAATAGATTCATATCATAAAAACATGTATCCAAATGAAAACCAGAAAATGAAATGAAACTGGAAAACAATTCACAATAAAATGAAAACCAGAAAACACCCTGATCCACATCATAAAACACCCTGATCCAAAGCAAATGAAACTGGAACTTCTGTCAAACAGAATTAGAGGAAACTCTCCAAGCTTCTTTTCAGCACATAGAACCGCAACAACGCCTTTTAGAAAAAGAGCAGAAAAGCAGACCTACAAGCTACTCAAAATGCGAACATAAACTGTAAATAGTTGCATACACCATCTGCACAAGATCCTGGACCGAAGAAAAACAGGCCGAGAGAACTCGAAAAGGAACAACATCCTGAAGAAACGAAACCATCAGAGTCGAGATGCAGGCAAGTGTGTAACAGTCATCTTCAACTCTCATCTCCCAAAGCAGCGGTTCATTCATGTCCTCGTGATGATGATGGTTTATCATTCATATGTTGTTGTGCCTATAAAAAGAACAAATGAATGTAAGTATTAATGATTTATATCAAAACTTGATTATGTTACTAAAAAAATTAAAAGAACAAATACCTCTAAGAGTTCTAAATAGGTAATATTATGATTAAAGCTTTGAGAGTAACATGGAACCTGCAAAACAAATATATTGAATCAATTACTTCCATAATACTAATAAAAATGTTTGAATCTAATTGCACCTGATTTACTTCAATTGGATATCTTTGATTTGGATTGAAGGGAGCTAAATGCACTTGAATCCTATCTTGTGTGCTAATTTCTTCATGACTTGAGATGTAGAAAACCCTGCATTTTCAGTTTCTTGAACTCTAGATAGACATAATCCCTGCAAAAAATATAAAATTAAAGATATATATGCTATTACATTTAACTAAGAAAATAAATTTGAAAATTTTCAACATCACCTCTTCTTGGCTTTGATAATTGCTACTCTTTTTTTTGCAATTTTGAGTATTCTTTCCTGCAATCTTCTTCTTCACAATTTGATCAACTTTAGAAGATTTCCTTTTTGAGGGAGGACGTCCTTTACTTCGAGCTGCTGTAGGATCAAGAATTTTAGTTCCCTGATTTTGAACTAAATCAACTTCTTCTATAACCACATGAGAACTTTCTTTACAACTTAATTTAATATTTAAATCCTTGATCCAATTCATCACTTGCAATAAATCATCATCAGTATGTGTCCTCACAGCGATTCAGCATTTCCAGCTAAATGATCAAAACCACATTTAATAAGTGTGTGTCTCCTCTTATTATCTTTTCTTCACCTTGACAAAATATAACAAGAAGGCACTGACACTGTTTTTCCCGTGTGTCTACATAATATACCTTTAAACTCAAATAAACAACATGCACATTGTATTACAAAGTCTTTCTCATTGAAGAATACTTTGAACCTTGCATCTATAAATCTATCAAATACTTTTCTACTTTCTACAACACAAAAAGTTGAATTCAAACCCTCTGTTCTTTCTAAGAAAGCATTGCAGTACATCAAATAAGCTATTTCTATTTGAAATTCCTTGAATTTTGCATTGGTAATTGTCTTTTGGAATTGAGACTCAAAGTCAAATTGACTTATACAAGCAATTGTTTTATTAAATGAACTGAAATCAGCGATGTTTTCTTTTTCAATTTTATCTTTCAGCACATTGTCATATTGTTCAACAAATTGCTTCAATGTTGTCTTTGAGTTCACATACCCATCGAAGAATGAGTGCATACTCTCACTTCGTTGACATTCCAGCCCAAAATGTGTCTCTAACATACACAGGAACCCAACGATGTCGCTCATCAAATAGCCCTTTCAACCATTCATTATCATGTAGTTCATAACATTCAATCATTTTTTCCCACTTCTCCATAAAATCACTTATGTTCAACGAATCATATACAACATCATGCAAAAGTTTTTTTATAGACTCATAATCAGAGTATCTATCCAATTTCTCTGGAACCTTTTTCATTAAATGCCACAAGCACCATTGATGGTGAGCTTTCGGAAAGACAGCCTCAATTGCATTCTTCATCGCTCTATCCTGATCAGTAATTATGCCATTTGGTGCACGCCCATGCATACATTCTAACTAGGTTTTGAACAACCATGAAAAGGTTTTAGTATCCTCATTTGACAATAGGGCGCAGCCTAACAAAATTGATTGGCCATGGTGGTTTACGCCAACAAAAGGGGCAAAAGGCATGTCATACTTATTTGTTAAATAAGTGGTGTCAAAAGTTACGACTTCACCAAAATACTCATAAGCAGCCCTACATCTCGCATTTGCCCGTAATACATTTCGTAAACGACTTGTCATCCACAACCATAACATAATAAAATTGATTGTTTTCTCTTTGCATTCTAACAAAATAGTTTTGAATAGCTTCAGCATCTCCTATCCCAAGTCGAAGCCTCCTTACTTTGTCTATATAATTTCTACAATCTTTTTCTCCAAAAGTAAGATTATCATAGCCATTTGCTTCAACAACCATGGACCGAAAGTTTCTGCTTACATTAATGCCAGCTTGATCATTAATCTCTAACCTATACGAGGGTCCAAGTTCTTGTTGCATTTAAAATATCTTGATTTTGTTGGGCTTAATACATGATTATGCTCAAGAGCAACTTTTGAAACTGTAATTGTTCCATCTACAGACATACACACATTTACTCTTACACTGTAATCTTATACTAGCATTGGCTTCAACATATTCTTTGCCTTGCTGAATAGCTTCTTGCACGATTACTGATGAGTAAATAAATTAGTGTTTTTAATATATTATTTGAGTCCGTTTTATTTAAATTTGATTTCATTTTATTTAATATTATTTCCTTTTTAGAATTATTTTATTTCAATTGCAAGTTATTATATTTCAGGAACAAATATCTGATAGGTTGAGTCTTGGAGCAAAAGAAAGAGGATTAGGAGCTAATTTTTACCCCGAACTATGAGGTTTTGATCCCTCACGGGTACGCAGGCAAAGGACCTTCTACTTCCAAATAATAATAAATGTAAATAAAAACACTCTTCTTTTTTCTTTTAACCACTGCTCTAATTCCTTCTTTAAAAAGCAAGCAATTTATAGCCAAGAAAATAAATAAAATCAAGAGGTTCTCGTAGAATACTACGAACGTTTAGGGTGCTAACACCTTCCCTAAACGTAACTAACCTCCGAATCCTAAATCTTTTAAAATGTGGTAATTTAGAACTTTTTCCCTTTCTTTTGAAAAATTAAAAGTTCAGTCGTGAAATAAAATTAGCGAGTCAACGCTAACAAAATAGCTTGATCTCCAAAAAATGACACGACAATGCCCATGGATTCTTCTCTGATGAAATGGTCGTGGATGTCGTAGAGGATGAAGGTGAGGCTTGTTTAAGTTGGATAAGGTTCATTTGCTAAGGTAAAATTTTCCACAAAGCAAGAGAAATGGAAGACGTGTGTCATTCGCGAGACATCATGATTTATTTTGTCGCGAGATTTAGTATTATTCTTTTTTTATATTTATCAGTGACGGATGTTTGACCCATATTGTTTTTATGTAGCAATGATTTTTTTATGTATTAGAGATAATTATGTGTCTCATGCTTTTTAATATTTATTAGTGAAAAATATTTGTCTTGTGTTTTATTTATATATCGATTATAGATATTTGTCTTGTGTTATTTTATACTATTTACTGATGGATATTTGTTGAATATTTTATTTATGTATAGGTGAGAAAAAGTTGTCTTGTATTTTTTAAATATTTATCGGCAACAAATATTTGTCTCATGTATTAATAAAATTCATTGTTTATAAACCTTATTTAGAATCTGAATTAAATTTTAATCTATAATTTAATTCTTTTCATTTTTGAAGAAATTTAAGTCTTGTCATTTAAAATTGTTTTAATGACTTGTATATATTTATTTTAAGGAAGAGTTGTTTGTATGTTAAATACAATGGAAGATTAGTGTTTTTAATTTTTAATTTTTTTTATAAGAGATAGGAGATTACTACGTGCATTTAGACATTTGGTTGGTTTTCACTACTATTTGTTAGGTGGATTCTAGGGTGAGGGTCCAATTAGGTCCCTCACCGGTGAACCACGAGAAAAACACCAATAGATTAAATAAGTGGTTCATATTTATTTAAATTAAAAGAGGGAACATGTAGAACTGCTCACATTCAATCATATCTTGCAATGGTTTCACCCGTTGTTAACCGTAATTAATTGTTACGAACCGAACCAAACCGAACCAAACCATTACAAATCAATTAATTCCTTTTCACACAAAAATTTGAACCCTTTTTCTAAACCCTAATTCCATTTCAAATTCAATCAAATTCACCATCCCAAACATAATCGTACGTGATTATTGAAGTTAGAAATACCAATTATTATTTTAGAAAGTAAAATGGATTCCATTATTTTTAATTGAAACGCTTTTAAATTTTTCGTTGCTGTTCTATGTGGTGGCTGCTATTGTTGTCAATTTTGTACTACTTCAACTCTTTGGCGGAAATATCAACGTCTTTCAAAAGCAGATTAAAAGAAACCGATGTTTCAATGATTGTAGCACCCAAAACGCTGAAGGCTTTGTTGTTTTCTTCGGAGAAAGAAGCATGGGTCATTGCACGACGAAGAAGACTTATGCTCTTGAAAGTGTACCTGATCAGTGTGTAATAACACTTAAAATGAACAAATTAAAAAAAATAATAATGATAATAATTCTGAATAAAAGGGCTGAATTTGAAATAATGACAACAATAGCAGCCACCACATAGAACAGCAAAGAAAAATTTAAAAGCGTTTCAATAAAAAATAATGGAATCCATTTTACTTTCTAAAATAATAACCGGTACCTTTCTAACTTCAATAATCACGTATGATTATGTTTGGGATGGTGAATTTGATTGAATTTGAAATGGAATTAGGGTTTAGAAAAAGGGTTCAGATTTTTGTGTGAAAAGGAATTAATTGATTTGTAATGGTTTGGTTCGGTTTGGTTCGGTTCGTAACAATTAATTACGGTTAACAACGGGTGAAACCATTGCAGGATATGATTGAATGTGAGCAGTTTTACATGTTCCCTCTTTTAATTTAAATAAATATGAACCACTTATTTAATCTATTGGTGTTTTTCTCGTGGTTCACCGGTGAGGGACCTAATTGGACCCTCACCCTAGAATCCACCATTAATTAATGTTATATGTCGCCCCTAAAAATTAAAATAAAAACTATGTCGCTCACAGCATTGTGTGTATATACACGCTACTCGTCTACTTGTACATATTATTATTGACTTGATTGATCGTGTGTGATTAAATCATGTGTGCGTGTTCTCTTGAACTTAACTCAGTTGGTAGAAACAATGTATAATATATGTAAGGTCTGGGGTTCAAACCCCGACCACCATAAAAAAATAATGTGTGCGTGAATATAAGAAAGGCACAATGATAGTGATCTTTGTTTTGAAGAAGTTAAATTGCCCTACCCGTACACAATGATAGTTTTTTTTTTAACAGACTAAAATGATATATAATATTAACAACTGTGATTTACCCCGCACAAGGCGTGCAAAAGGTAAACCACCCAAGAGTATTTACAAGAAACAGGTGCCAAACAAAAAGAAGCACCACCAAAACATCAAAACAGATAAAAGAGATTACAAGTGGACGCACATACAAAGAAGAGGTTGTTTCCACCAGTCATGATAATTGTAGCTAAATATCATCTGTTTTAATTTCAACCATAAAAAAGAGTTTAGTTTCACCTTTTCAATGAGGATTGAAGAATTAGAAGCCGTGTTTTTAAATAGACAGTCATTCCTTTCCTTCCAAAGAATCCAAATAGAGGCAAACCAGATGATTCGGAAGAACAAATGAGTTGATCTAGGCAACCCCGCCATATTAGTGAATTGAATAAAATGTTGACGCAGGTCACCAGAAGAAACCAAAGAAATACCCAACCAGTTCCAAACATGAGACCAAAGAGAACTGAATTATCACAAGCTAAAAACAGATGTGTTGTTGTTTCCAAATTTTGACAACCTGACAGACACGCCGCATCATCTTGATGAAGGACACGTCGCCGCACCAAATTATCCTTCATGGGAAGTCTAATGCGAAGGAGGCGCCACACGAACAGAGACACCTTTGAAGGAATATATTTATGCCAGATGTCGCCGGAGTCCTATCCACCGTTTCTCCAGAAGTAGTGAGAAAGCGATAAGCTCCCCGCACTGAATAGCCATGAATAGGATCTAATAACCACCTCCAAGCATCATGGACATTTTCCTGCAACACAATGTTATGAAGTAACACAACACACTCCCTCCCACTCTCCTCCTCCCACGCCAATAAAAGGCAACGCCACAACCATTCCCCCCTCCAACCGCCCCCATAACCCTCACCATATCCTCCATCAAGCACTCCTTATTCATAGACAAAGCAAAAAGTCAGGGAAATTTTAGTTTCAAAGGAATTTCCCCCACCCAAATGTCATACCAAAAGAAAGTACCCCATCCGTCACCGACTACCCTACGAGTGTTATTTTCAAACCAACTCCCGACACCCTCACCAATCCCTTGTCTAACCCTTCTCAAGGACCTCCACCAAGCCGAACAATGGCTGCCACCCTCTCTCAACCCCCCCCCCCCCAAAAAAAAAAAAATTAAAAATAGATTTAATAAAGGAGACGATACCTGAAGGAGCCTTGCAGAAAGAAAGAGCATATTCACCTTCAACCCAAGTATAGCTTCAAACAAGATGAGGACAACACGCATCGCTCGAACATTAGCCCATGATTTTTCAGCAATAATTAAGGTATCATCCGCAAATTGTAAGTGAGAGACAACCGTAGGAATAGGCGAACCCACCTTGTAACCGTGAAAGAGATGAGTATCTGACAACGAGTTCATCAAAATATTGAAACCCTCTGCGGCCAAGAGAAAAAGGAAAGGGGAAAGCGGATCGCCTTGCCTCAACCCCCTCTTCATAGGAAACTCGTCTGTGGGGGACCCATTAACTAACACTGATGTCGTAGCCGTGCCTATGCATTCTTTTATCCATTTTCGCCACAAAACTGGGAAACCCATCTTGCACATCACCTCATCTAAATAAATCCAGTTTATAGAATCATAAGCTTTCTCGAAATCTACTTTGAAGAGAAGCAATTCCTTTTTACATCGACGAGTGTCGTAGACTACCTCATTATCCACCAGGATGCCATCTAGAGTTTGACGACCTTTAACAAAAGCAGATTGAGAATCCGAGATAACCGACCCAATAATAGAACGAAGTTGATTAGCCAGGACCTTTGCAAGAATTTTATACATACTGCCCACCAAAGAGATCAGACGAAAATCATTAAGCCGTTGCGGACTCTCAACCTTTGGAATAAGAGCAATGAAAATACTATTGGTGCCTTTGGTCAGCCTCCCATTCCTATGGAATTCAACAAGAAATCGCATAACATCATCCCGCAGAATATCCTAAAAATCCTTAATGAAGCCAAAAGTAATACCATCAGGGACCTGGCATTTATAATTATCACAATCCCACACCGCGGCCTTTACCTCTTCCACAGAAAACAGTTTAACGAAACTAGCACCCTCTCTATGAGACAGCGACGAAAACTGAAGGCCCTCGATGCTAGGACGTTGAACATTACTCGCTTGGAAATGAGAAGAAAAATGAGAAAAAACTGCCCTTCTCACATTGTCAACACCCTCAATCAAAACACCATCGACAAGAAAACAAGACACAACATTACCTCTTCGTCTGCTTGACATGATTCCATGATTTTTTTTTGAATTGGCGTCCCCTTCCCTCAACCATTGAGCCCGAGATTGTTGCCAACATATACTAGCATGGGACCGAGATAAAGAGAGAAAATCCTCAGTTAAACCATGATACTCTTCGAGCTCACTCTCCAAAAGATCCACTGTCTCACCTTTCAAATCAAACGATGTGATTTTATCCTTCAACGATAAAAGTTTTGCACGTAAATTTTAAGAGTGCCTAAGGTGCCAATCTTTCAAAGCCAATTTCAACAACTTGAGTTTTTCTTTCAAAACATACCCGCCCCATCCCTCCAGCTGAAAGGAGTGCCACTGATCTCGAACAAACATTTTATAACCTGGAAAATTTTCCCAACATTTCAATAACCATAACGGTCTAGGCCCCCAATTTTCCTCATCAATCAATAGCAATAATGGACAGTGATCCGACAACCCTCTTGACGTAGCGAGCTGAAAACAATTAGGCCAGGTCAAGCACCACTTTTCAGATAAGAAAAACTGGTCTATTCGAGTCATAGACTTGCCGTCACCCTTGAACCAAGTAAAACTGCGACCCCGAAGAGGTAAATCTATCAACAAATTACCATCAATGAACTGATTAAGACCTGCCATCCCTAAATGACGTTGAATAGACCCCACACTTCGCCTTTCTGACACACTGCGAACCACATTAAAATCACCACAGATACAAACATTTTTATCAGCATAAGTACCCAATCTGTTGGAAATATTAACCCAAAGAGAGTGCTGACGAGAAACATCACAAGGTGCATAAATATTGAGCACAACAAATTGCTCATTTGACTTGTAAAAACGACTCGTTATCAGTATCACATGATCAAAAGAAGTAGTCGACCATACTTCAACTTGTGAACTATCCCATAGAGTTACTAAACCGCGGGAGGCACCTAGAGAAGGCTGAAAAGAATAACCAACATTTGCATCGCGCCAAATATATTTACATAACATATCATCAAACATAACACATCCGTCACCAGCTGTCTCACCTCCCTCCTCTTCTTAAGACCTCCCAAACCCCGTACGTTCCATGAAATGAGCTTCATTTAAAAAATCTACACCCACTCCACCACCAAAAACCGACCTACCTCCACTCCCACACCCCCTCAACTCACTTCCCCTTCCCAACACCCTCTTTATTTTTTCGCCTCACACTAGACAAAACATCATACATATTATTATTATCTCTGCCAAATTTTAGTCCAATCTCCTTTCCTATCCCCGTAACATCCTCCTGTGCCACTCGATCAGTACCATGAAGCACCAACCAATTCTCCCAATCATTATTAACAGATGACTGAGAAACACTTTGTTGTGTCACTTTGTCTTTTGAGATAGCTTGCACCTGAGTGTCACCATACGACCTCATCGTCTTTTTAACATTTCTTTTCAGAGCACATAAAACATCTTCACGATCTTTCGCCAGTAGCCGAGCAATACGCCTCATACTTTGCGCCGTATGGCGCAGATACCCACTACCTTTTTTTTTTATTAACACGTTGTCCACTTGTAGAAGAAGAATTAATTGGGACATGTTTAGCAGAAGGCAAATTACCTCCAACAATATCAAGATTTTGGCTCTTTACCCATTCCAAACTCCACGGACCCGTTGTTGCAAAGTGATCCCTACCTGGTGGACACGACGTGGTAAGTTTAATAATACGCGGACCACGCAAAAGCTGATCTCGCCTGCTGCCCCCTACACCATCATCAATTAAAGCATTGAGAGATTCAGTCGACACATTAACAGTAGCTTTATTACAAGCTTTAACCGAACCATCTACAACATGACCATGTTCAGCCCTTTCCTCATTACTGGCATTAACAATGCTATTGAACGTTAGTGACAAGAAAAACCTTCTTTGCAATTTTTTTTAAGCATCCACCAATTGGACACACATAATCGAATCACTAATCAATTGTTTAAGGTGTTTGAGTCTCATACCACTTAGGTCAAACACATGTTTGTTTCGTGGAAGGAGTGATAAAGAGAAGTCGCAGACACAAACGAAAGATCTCAAATTAAATTTGGGTAACTACGAAAAATGTTTAACTTAACAATATCTTTGTTAAATCACTTTGTCAAAAAAAAAACTTTGTTACAATCACAATCAAAAATACTATTATCGACTATCAAAAATATTCGTACTCGCAGTAATATTTTTTTTCAAAAAAATATATATTTGGACTAACTTTTTTTTGAAGGACATTAGGACTAACTTATAAATTTAATTAAAAAAAATACTTTATAAGTTAAAATAAATCAAAATTAATTAAATTAAATTTAATAAATATCATTTAATAAATTAAAAATATTGGCAAGATCAATAGAGTAAATTTCCTAAAGAAATGGATTAATTGAGTAAATATTAAAAAGGGTAAGGAGAAGTCCCCATAAACTTGCTCAATTGGTTCAAACAATTCACTGTAATATGCAAAGGCTGGAGTTCGAACCCCATTTAGACTAACCTATTCAACAACTAAAATCTTTTTCACTAATTTTTGTACTTCAAATTAATGTTTTGAACAAAAATATTTTCTCACCAAGGAAAGGTAAAAGTTTTAATCATTAAGTTTTGTTTGAATAAACTCTATTTTAAGTATTAATTTTATATTTTAGAATATATTCTTGTTTTGACCAAGTATTTACTTTTGCATCATTTTGAGAATAAATTTCATTTTATATGCAATCAAACAAGGGAAGAAAAAACATTTATCTTTCTTACCTTTTATGTTATTTCTCACCAAATAACAACAAAGAAATCATCTTGTACTAACAAAAAAAATTTGTTTAATGTTCTTTTGGTTCAGGCAAATTGATGGACCGGGGAATGAGGAAAAGTGTCTTGAAACTTGAGTCTTACGTGGTCAAAAGTTGGATCCGAAGTTTGGGGACATAGGAATCATTTGTGGGGTCCACTAAAAATGTTTTTTTTTCTTATCAAGGTTGAGAAGAAGCTTCAAACATTAGTGTTTCGTGTGTGAAAAGACTCAAAAATCTCAACTTTACTCCGTTACTTTATCTAACATTTTCTTTTGGTGACCTCATGTGATAGCTTGATAATGTGCTTCTCGTTAAATCCCTGTCTAATCCCCGCACGCTAATTATTCTTGTGTGACCAATCCATCCCAACATATTTTCATCGTTGTTGTAAAAAAAATAAAAAAATAAATCATCGTTGATTCATTTAATCTATAAACAAATTGGTACAATTATTTAAAGTTAATTGTTATAAATTATTAATTATTAAAATAAGGAATATAAATAAACTCTTGCAAAGCATCTTTATTACCACTTGGTATTCATCCGAAAATCAAGCCCTAAATGGCAGTAACGTCACATAAACTATTGAACAGACAAAGTGGTAGTGGCAGTAGCATCTCAACAATGCTCTATCAATGGTTACTTACCATCAAATTGATATGCTTTTTTTCCTTTGCTTATACACAACAACTTGAATATAGATATGCTTGTGTTGATAATTCTTCTATTCCTCCATCAAACACATACCTAAGAAATCTCAACAATTTGCTCTCAATACTATCATCAGATTCTGCTATCAGCAATGGTTTTGGACACACAACTTCAGGTAATGATCAAAACAATAAGGTTTATGGTCTATACTTTTGTCGTGGCGATGCGAACACCGCCCTTTGTAAGTCATGTGTTCAATATTCTAGCAAATTGATTAAGCAGAAATGCCCTAATAATGCTTCTGCTATTTTTTGGTGCCCCTTTTGTCTTTTGAGATACTCAAACGTGAATTTCATTGGTAAATTAGCTATAAGACCAAGGATTCCTATGTTTGATTCAACACAAAATTTTACAAGTGCTGGTGAGTTTGATAGTGATGCTAGGATTTTGATGAATGGTTTGATACAAATGGGATCACAGACACCATTAATGTTTGGAACACATATGTTTAACATAAATGGTACTCAAAGAAGGTATGGTTGGGTGCAATGCAGCCGAGATATTACTAGTGAGGAATGCAGAACTTGTTTGAGTAATATGCTTGATGATGTTGAAAATTGTTGTATGGAGAAGCGAGTGTGGCGTATATTTTCGCCAAGTTGTGTTGTGATGTATGAAACTCAGCCATTCCTTTTGACGGGTACACAGCCTGACGCACCAGCGCATCAGAAAGGTATCACTTCATCTTTTTAATTAAGTAAACCTGTCAATATTCGTAGACGGCGGTTTTTCTAGATTACTCGTTAATATTCATAGACTATACTACTTGTTAGGTTACTCGTTGTAACACCGTTATAAATGCAACTTGTTATCCGAGTTATACCTAAACTGCTCTTCTGGTAACTATGGCTTCAAAATTGTCGTACGGCTTTCAGAGTTTTCGAAATCACTTACAACTTTTATTCTCCAATTTATGGTTACAAAGAGTTTTCAAGATATTTGCTCCGATACCATATTGATGTATAATTTATCTGTCTAACTCAGATCACACAACTTGAATTTATAATGGACTACAAATTTACAATAAATACATTGAATGCCTAATTGATTAGCATTAACCTTGGAATCTGTATCAAGCTAAGGCTATTATAAATTTGTTTCAGAAAAGAAGAGCAAACAAAAGGATACGATTCTAATAATAATCATAGTTGTAACCGCAATGGTAGTAGCGCTATTGGCTTTCAGCACATTCTACTACAGGCGCTTGGAACGGAAAAAGGGTAAGAACTAACTCTCAACCAGTTCTTTAAGTTGAGGCTATTGATTATATATGTATATGTTTGATAATTCAATATTTTCAGATGAAAAAGAGATGCAAATCCTCGACGCAATTTTTTCTCAAGACGAGACTAACAACGAGGAGAATGTGAATTCTGACCTACCTATGATGCCTCTGAGCACTATTCTAAAAAGTACTCATAATTTTTCTGATAAATATAAATTGGGGGAAGGTGGATTTGGAACTGTCTACAAGGTACTACATTAGGATAAGATACATGATATCTATTTGTTCGATGACTGATTTTTCCACCAGCAACATTCTTACACAAAAATTTGAAGAAATGTTTTAGGGTGTTTTAGCAGATGGAAGGGAAATTGCTGTTAAAAGGCTTTCAAAAACATCGGTTCAAGGTGTTGAGGAATTCAAGAATGAAGTAATGTTGATAGCCAAATTGCAGCATCGGAACCTTGTGAGACTGTTAGCTTTCTGCATTGACCAAAATGAAAAACTGCTTATCTATGAGTACATGCCTAATTCAAGCCTCAATTTTCAACTACGCGGTATGACTCCCTAATACTGAAACTGTAGTTTTATGCTTTTTTTATTTTTATATACTTCTACTTGAGGGATTCATACAAATTTCCTTCAATTACTTAGATATCAGAAAGAAACACTGATATTAACAAGTCTTAAATCATCAATGACACAGTTTTGTACCCTTCCCTAGTATTTGAAAGGAAGAAAACGCGTAGTTTGCTGGAAAATAATGATGAAAAAAATTTCAAATTTAAGATATTCAGTGTATTTTAATTAAATAAACTTGAAGGTACTGATTAAGTTCTCTTAGAATTTAGGTTGAACCTAACTCAACACTTACAAAATGAGCTTGTAAGGTGAGGGATGCCTCTCAGTTATAAACATAATTTTTAGGCTATCTCATCCGATGTGGAAAATCTGGTAAGTAACCCGAGTGGCCCGATAGGGTGGCCAAACGGATCTTGGATAACCTGACAAAACTGACTTTCTTTGATAATTTGGGGGGTTGTCCAACTATTTTCACAGAAATAGCCTTAAACAGTCCCATTTGTCCCCATTTTGCTTACTATTTTGCTGTAGGCACCTAAAATTGGGTAAGTAGCCTCAGAGAGTACTTCATATTTGATATCTATATTTATTTGGTGATTTAATACTTGGGAGAGTTGGTTTGAACTGAAAAATGCATCAGATTTTGTCAAAATTCTCTTCAGCTAAGTACAAATTTGAGTTCTAAAAGTCTAGTGCTATACAGTTAAGGTCCCTTTAATATATGAGAGTTGTTTGCATAAACTTAGGTCAAACTCTTGCAGGATTATGATTTCTGCAACAGCCTCTAAGTTGTTTCCTTGAAGACTTCAATTGCAATTAGTAGGTCTAAAATGAGCTATACTGATCCAATTTAGGCCAGTGTTATCACTACCAGATTGTGGAACGGCAAAAATCTGCTATGTGAAATAGCAAATAGCTTTTCAGGCAAATAGTGGAAGCCACATAGCGGTTAAAATAAGTCAAATATATATAAAAAAAGGCACTCTGGATACAAATCCGTTATACTGACAGGTATACTGATAGGTTTAAGTATTACGGTGAATATAGGAGTAACACTCACCGAACCTTCATCTTTTTTATTATAAAAATCCGTTATGCTATAGTGCCGCTATTTGACAACTCTGATTTAGGCATCATTTAGGAACTTCAATCTTTGGGAGAAGGTTCTGGTTCAGAAACATTATGTTTGTGACCTTTGTACATTAGCCCCTTGTTAAGCATTAAAACTCACACTTATGCACTATGATGTCCAGCTGAAGTTATGCTTCTTAGATGCACTATAATGTATTATCAATCATTTTTTTGGTTTCAGTCATATTTATTAGAACTGCATTGCATTAAATTGTACTTCCAGATTTGGTAAAGGGCGCGCAGTTGGATTGGAAACATCGATTAAACATTATTAATGGGATTGCTAAAGGGCTTCTCTATCTTCACGAGGACTCTAGACTCAGGGTTATTCATAGAGACTTGAAAGCTAGCAATATTTTGTTAGATCATGAAATGAATCCAAAAATTTCAGACTTTGGACTAGCTAGAACATTTGGAGGAGATCAAGGGGAATCAAATACAATGAGAGTTGTGGGAACATAGTAAGTATAATCTATATTTACTTTTCTTTCAATTGGACAAGAATGCATATATTCTTCCTCACAAGGACTGCATGAGTATGCACAACCACATAGCATCACATTTAAACTTTAAGCCACTTCATATGAATTCATACTCAATGTTTCTAGTTTTTTTTTTTCCGTAGTCTTTTCTGTCATTCTAATCAAAATTTTACTCCTCAATAAACAAACAAAAAAACTCTTCTTTAAAACTAAGTTGTTCTCTGAAAGTTTTTTGTTCCATGTTCGCCAAGGTGTTATGTTTTTGTTGAATATCAAAAAGAGACATTGATTGATATTTTGATTTGGAGCAGTGGATACATGGCTCCAGAATATGCTATTGAAGGCTTGTTTTCAGTGAAGTCAGATGTTTTCAGCTTTGGTGTTCTTTTGCTAGAGATCATCAGTGGAAAAAGGAACAACAGATTCTATCTTTCAGAGCATGGCCAAAGCCTTCTCACATATGTAGGTTTCCTGGTTTATGCTTGTATTCATTTTCCTCTCGCTTATAACTAAAATCAAATGCATGAACAAAATTATAGGCATGGAACTTCTGGAGTGAAGGAAAAGGTTTAGAATTGATGGATCCATTGATAGCAAATTCATTTGTGCCTAGTGAAGTTTTGAAGTGTATACACATTGGCCTATTGTGTGTACAAGATAACGCAGCTGATAGGCCTACAATGTCAGGTGTTGTTCACATGCTTGGAAGTGACAATATTACTCTTCCCAACCCCATATGTCCATCTTTTTCTGTTGGAAGGTCTACAAATACAATTGAAGGAGGGTCTTCATCAAACGCTTCTACCTCTGTCACTGTCAATGAAATAACCCTATCCGAAGTGTTGCCTAGATGATCAATACAAATGGACATGTTTTTTTTTCATACCTTTACATAAATTATTGGTGGATAAGTTTATTTGAGTCTTCGAAATATATCTGTCGGCATTTGATATGGTTTATGTTATTTTGCACACCACATTTTGGATTATTTAAACTATATAGATTAACATTTATCAACTATTTAGAATATTGTTTGAACTAATAATATATCAAATAGGGTAATTACAGTTTAATTACAGCAATTGATCAATCGATAGATATTGTATTCGAAAGGTTTAGTAAGTGACCTATATTGGGTTGGACTATCCATTTGATGTTCGATGAGAAGTTCCTATCCTCATCTGATGACCATTAGGCGGTTGACATACTAAGAATACACTTTTCAGGTAAAGAGAAGTTCTCTTTCATTCCTCACTCTCTTTCATTCCACACTCTTCTAAGTGGTTTCACTCACAACCATTAGGGAAAAAAAAAATAGAGCTATCCGTCAAATTATATACTTTGTGATTAAATATGTTGTAGTTTGATATCTACATGAGTTCTATCAATTGAGACATAACTTAATCGAGAACAGGAAAAGCTTGTGCTTACGTTACATGCCTCTTGGTTTTCAACTTTCCTTAATGTTCTCATGTCAAGTATTGTCAAACATTGGAAGCCTAAAGATAAAGGAGCTTCACAGTAAATGAACACGAATCAATGTAGCCGCAACACTTACGTAGCACCAGCCAAAGCATTGTGTATATTCTCTTCATTGTTTTCTTTTGTTGCAGAAGAGTAGCATCGTAGAAACCTTCCCAGCATTTATGAAAATTAACTTTTTTTCTAAACAACAACGACAGGCAATATCCATTGCTTCCTGATTACTAACCTGAAATGACAATGAGAAAGAGAGCCATTATCAGTTGATCAATTCAGTCAATATATGAGCAACGATAAATTGGTATACGTTCCAATAAGCTATAAACTTTGCAATCAATTGCTTAGGTCCTTTACCTTATCCCATAATCTGTCTAGATTAATATTAACAAGTTTTTGTTCAACTCTGATAACATTGGTCTTGCGCTATGCTGCATTCTAGAAGCCACCTTCTGGTATATCACATCTACCTTAGAAAGCCTCTTGAGCAAAATTTAACCGAATTGGTCGTTAGTTTCATAGAATGAATAAATTCTGAGTATAGTGCTCGGCGACAGACATATACCATGGATGTTCAAATCAGTCCAACTGAATTCCTTCAATTCTCTATCTCAAATCAATGTCAGTTCTATTTGATTCACCAATAATCACCACAAGAACAGATTCCATTCTTAAAATGATGGAACCTACGTAAATCACGTACTATAATTTCCCTCCCCGTCACAAGTGAAATGTACTTAGTGGCATCATGGCAGTCTCCACAAACTCTTAGATTCTTCCTTATATGTATTGGTGTACCGTGGTTTGTGTTTAAAAGTCCAAATGCAATAGCAAGCCTCTCACTATGGCTACTGAGCAATTGCTCCTTCACATTTTCCTCCACGTCATGAATAGAATTGGTGTCAGGTATGTAACCAGCATCCCTGATTTTATCTCCAAGAGCCTCGAGAAAAGCGTATATTTTCTTCGCTTGAGGATGATTCGTACTTCCTGAGTAGAATGTGTGAACTTCATTTCTCAATTCAACAAAACTGCAGCCTGGAGTTTTGTGGATACCCTTTTTCTCCATGGCTGTTCTCACCTTGGCCACTTTGTCCCACATTGATGCAGAGGCATAGATGTTTGCTAGCAGAACATGATACCCACCCTCATCTGGATCTAACTCAAATAGTTTGTCTGCGGCTTTTTCGCCCAATTGGACATTTTTATGAATTTTGCAAGCACCTAGCATTGCACCTAAAACGGTAATCCCTGGTTTGATAGTCATCTCTTGAATTAAATTCCAAGCACCATGTAACTTTCCGGCACGACCAAGGAGATCGACCACAGCACTATAGTGATCCATTGAAGGCTCCAAGCCATAATCTTCCTTCATGCTTTGAAAGAAATGGAGGCCCTCTTCCACGAAACCCGAGTGACTACAAGCCGATATAACAGACAGAAATGTTGTATCATTTGGCATAACGGCTTCTTCCTGCATATTGTCAAAGAGATCAATAGCTTCTTTTCCAAGTCCATGTGTGCCATATCCATCTATCATCGCATTCCATGTTATCACATGCCGTTCTTGCATCATGTCGAAAAGCTTCCTCGCAGTTTGAATGGCTCCACATTTTGCATACATGTCAATAAGAGCAGTAGCAACATAGACATCATTGTCCATAAAAGTCCTTATTGCAAGTCCGTGAATCCACTTGGCCATCCGGTTAACCGATAAATCAGCAAGAGCAGTAATTACAGCCACTAAAGTAAAGCAGTCAGGTTTAACTTCTTGAGAATGCATCACACAAAACAGATTTAAAGCCTCATTAACGCATCCATTTTGAGCATAACCTAATATCATGGCATTCCATGTGACAATTGTTTTCTTCTTCAAATTCTCAAAGATTGAGGCTGCGACGTCAACTCTCATACACTTCGAATACATGGATATTAAAGAGTTCATAACAGACACTTCAAAATCAAGTTTCAGTCGATCCACTAATTTATGAACGAATTTCCCCTGCTCTAGATCACCTAAATCAGCACAAGCAGTCAAAGCCGCCATTATTGCAACTCGTGTAGGTTCAACTCCTTTATCCAACATCTTCAAAAAAGTAGCAAACGCTTCTTCAGATTTGCCAATTTGTGCATAACCATCAATCATTGTATTCCATGAAACAACACACTTGTAACTCATCCCCTCAAAAACCAACCTCGCAATCCTTTCACACCCACATTCAAAGTACATATACAAAAGCGCATTTATAACACTAACCTTCGACTCAAATCCCAATCTAAGAGCATAACCATGAAGAGACTTTCCAATTCTCAAATCCTTAATATCCGCCACAGCAGGCAAAACACTTACCAATGTAACAGAATCCGCCTTTAAGCCAGCTTCCTGCATCCGAAGAAACAAATCCAAAGCTCTCTCGGGATAACCATTCTGCGCATATCCCGCAACCAAACTAGTCCAAGACACCAAATCCTTCTCCGACAATCTCTCAAAAACCTTATACGCATCATCGATCTCCCCACATTTCACATAAAAATCCATAACACCAATCATAGAAAACAAATTATACTCAAACCCATTAACTATCACCTGCCCATGAATCTCTCTACCCTTTTCAAGTTCAAATTTTTTCCCACACAATTGCAACAAATAAGCAAAATCATATACAACTGGCCTAACACCATCATTTTGCATCCTATGATAAAAACACAAAGCATCACATAAAGATGAGTTTTTTGCATACCCTTTAAGCATGGCATGGTAAAGAACATCTTGTTTGTGTTCAACAGTGTCAAAGACAAGAGATGCTTCATTGATGCTGCCATGTTTGAAGAACATGTTTATGAGCTTGGTTTGGAACAAGTGGTCATTGTAGTAGGAACCAGTTTTGATGATTAAGGGAAGGATTTGATGAAGGTGCTTTGTGGAAGTGCAGTGGTCTAAGAGACTAGGTGAAGGGTGTTTGTAGATGTTTGTATGGATTAAGGTTGTTGTGTTGGGAAAGAGCTTAGAGCTCATTCTCTTTTGTGTGATGACAGTGAGTTAAGAGTTAGTTATTCTTTATTTAGCCATATCCAGTTGCACATTTTATCTTGTTGGGAATTTTTTTTTTTTTTTTTCAGAAAATTTTAAGTTCACTAGATATGTTAGATCTCAAAGCTTAGGAGTGTTTACAACGATTTATAGATTATCCATCAACAAAATTCTAACAATGATATCTCTTTTGAAGTATGAGTCAACTCCTTATCAATTAAATTAACATAGACATGCTATTCTTATTTTAAAATAAAGATAAATCAGCTCGTGAGTGTGAATCTCTTTATCCTTCTAAAACACGAGAGTACATTGTATAAACGAATTCTCTTTTAAATTTCTATCTCTTCAAGTCACATAGATATATTTTTATATGGTGCTGAAATATTGTCAATTTTTAGACGTTTAATGATCAAGATTACATTTTTAGACAAATTTTAGTTTGAACCACCAAATACATTGCTCCAACTTACACCACTTTAAATTTATTCTAACGGTGTGAATCCCATGATGAAAAAGCTGATACAAAGGCTTATTTTAGTGGTGTAAGTTGGGGCAATCTATTTAATGGTGCAAACTAAATGCCACCACATTTTTAAATAAAAATATCACTTTTTTTTTTCCAGAGGTACTTTCATGTCTTGTAAACTTGTGTTTGTAAAAATAAAATGTCTTGTAGACTTGTACTACAAAATAGTTGTGATTTTCTCTAAAAAAAAAAAAGAAGTTGATACGACTGTTCAGGTTTAATATGAGATTTTAAATCAAGTGGTCATCGTGATATCATATAAATATGGTTATGATACTCACCATGATACCAAACACACATTTAAATTACACATAATTATTAGAAGTGTGTTATTTGAACAACCATTTGATTGACAACTTATTGGACAACTATAAATTTACAAAGAAAAAGTAGGTTTTGACACGAAAATCAAAACAATTGAGAGATAAAGCAAAAACATATATGAGCATGAGAGAGAAAATTATTACAGAAGTTGTTTTAAAATGGTCGTACAAATATCATTCCTCTAATTAAGTTGTTCATGTAAAGATAAAAAATATAATTTCTATTCTATGATGTTATTCATTTAAAAAATAGAGTTCATAAAAAATTATAAAATATTTATCCCTCCATTTCTATGAAGATATGGTGCCATTAACCATGTTTCAAAAAACCATGACATGAATCAAACCAATTTGGTTCTTTCCAACTGAGTTATCCATAGTTCAAAATCTTGACCAACAATGAGTTCTAACCACCTCTTACCATTCCACACTCCACCACCACTCTCCACCCCCAAAAGAAGAACAACCCCATTATACCAAAGAATCTACATCCCAACCCATATCTACCGCCACCCATCATCCATCCTCTTAGAACTCACAACTTCCATTTCAGAGCTTCATCAAATCCTCCCTCACATCATCAAAAACGGTTTCTACAATCAACACCTCTTTCAAACCAAACTCATTAGCTTGTTCTGTAAATTTGGTTCAATCAATGAAGCATTACGTGTTTTTGATTCAGTTGAAACCAAACTTGATGTTCTTTATCATACTATGCTTAAAGGGTATGTAAAAAACTCATCTTTAAGTGAGTCTCTATCCTTTTTCAAAAGAATGCAAAATGATGAGGTTGAGCCAGTTGTGTATGATTTTACTTATCTTTTGCAGTTGTGTGGTGAGAATTTGGATTTGAAAAAGGGTATGGAGATTCATGGGATGTTGATTAAAAATGGGTTTGAGTCGAATTTGTTTGCGATGACGGCGGTTGTTAATTTGTATGCGAAATGTAGGAAGATTGATGATGCGGATAAGATGTTTGTTAGAATGCCGGAGAGGGATTTGGTTTTTTGGAATACGGTTGTTGCGGGGTATGCACAAAATGGGTTTGCTAGGAAGGCTTTGAAGTTGGTTTTGGATATGCAGGAGGATGGGAAGAAGGCGGATTCGATTACTTTGGTTAGTGTTTTACCGGCTGTGGCGGATGTTAAGGATTTGAGAATTGGAAGGTTGATTCATGGTTATGCTGTTAGATTGGGATTTGATTCTATGGTTAATTTTTCAACGGCGCTTTTGGATATGTATTTTAAGTGTGGTGAGGCAGAGACTGGGAGGTTGGTTTTTCAAAGGATGAGCAGCAAGAATGTTGTTTCGTGGAATACTGTGATTGATGGTCTTGCGCAGAATGGCGAATCTGAAGAAGCGTTTGCAATGTTTCTGAAGATGTTGGAGGAAAAGGTGGAGCCTACGAATGTTAGTATGATGGGTGCTTTACATGCTTGTTCAAATTTAGGCGATCTTGAACGAGGGAGGTTTGTTCACAGATTATTAGATGAGAAGAAACTTGATTCTAATGTGTCAGTTATGAATTCTTTGATTTCCATGTATTCAAAGTGTAAAAGAGTTGATATTGCAGCTTCGGTATTTGATAATTTAGAAGGGAAAACAACTGTCACATGGAATGCCATGATATTAGGTTATGCGCAGAACGGTTGTGTAAATGAAGCTTTGAATCTGTTCTGTACTATGCAATCTCAAGGTACTAAACCCGATTCCTTTACATTTGTGAGTGTGATCACTGCTCTAGCAGATTTATCGGTTACCCGTCAGGCTAAGTGGATTCACGGACTTGCAATACGAACAAATATGGACAAGAATGTCTTTGTTGCTACTGCTCTCGTTGACATGTACGCGAAATGCGGAGCCATCAAAACTGCAAGAGAGCTTTTCGACACGATGCAAGAGCGACATGTGATAACGTGGAATGCAATGATCGATGGATATGGAACACATGGCCTTGGAAAAGCAGCTCTAGATCTCTTTGATGATATGCAGAATGAAGCCTCTCTTAAGCCAAATGATATAACATTTCTATCTGTAATTTCAGCATGCAGTCACTCAGGTTTTGTGGATGAGGGTCTCTACTACTTCAAAATTATGAAGGAAGATTATGGCTTGCAGCCTTCGATGGATCACTATGGTGCCATGGTTGATCTCCTTGGTCGTGCCGGCAAGCTAGATGATGCTTGGAAGTTTATTCATGAGATGCCTATCAAACCTGGGATTACCGTGTTAGGTGCAATGCTAGGTGCTTGTAAAATTCACAAAAACATTGAATTGGGTGAAAAAGCTGCGGACAGATTGTTCGAGTTGAATCCAGATGAGGGTGGATATTATATGCTGGTTGCAAACATGTATGCCTCTGCTTCAATGTGGGACAAAGTGGCTAAAGTGAGAACAGCTATGGAGAAAAAGGGTCTCTACAAAACTCCAGGCTGCAGTTTGGTTGAATGGAGAAACGAAGTTCACACATTCTACTCAGGAAGTACAGATCATCCTCAATCGAAAAGAATCTACGCTTTTCTCGAGACTCTTGGAGATGAGATCAAGGCTGCTGGTTATGTGCCTGACAATGATTCAATTCACGACGTAGAAGAAGACGTGAAGGAACAATTGGTCAGTAGCCATAGTGAGAGGCTTGCAATTGCCTTTGGACTTCTGAATACAAGACCTGGTACGACAATACATGTAAGGAAGAACCTAAGAGTTTGTGGTGATTGTCATGAGGCTACCAAGTACATTTCGCTTGTGATGGGGAGGGAAATTATTGTGCGCGATTTACAACGGTTCCATCATTTTAAGAATGGAAGATGTTCTTGTGGGGATTACTGGTAAAATGATACATGCCGCTGTTACTATCGCTGCATCTGGATTCATCCTATGATAATGTATCATTTTTGTGCTCTGTTGAATCAGTTGTTTGTAACTATAAGATTCAGTTGTATAATATTTTAGGAAATATGCAGTTTGATCCTGAAAGATGTTCAAGTGTATTTTCTTGATCCTCTGAAATTTTTGTCTATTCAATTTTGTTATATACTATGGTTCTGAAAATTGTCTACTAAAGTAAATTGGTGATGTAAGTCAACAGTTTATTTCTTTTTGCATATTGAGCTTTTGCACTTCAGAGTCTTTTGACTGATGCTGTAAATGTTTAGCCTATGTTGATTATGGCTCTAACTAATGACTTGTACTATACAATTCTTACTATTGTATGATTGAGTGCGGATAATGTTGGAACTAGGACTATTTTTTTTAACAAGCAAAAATGGATTATAATAACACTGCAATAATAGTATCCATAGCACAAGGTGTGCCGAAAAGACTACTAGAAAATGGAACTAGGACTTAATTAGACACTTGATTTTTTTCAAAGATTTAGGTGGTTCTAGAGTAACTTGGTATGCTGAGTTCTTAATCTAAATTTTTATAAGGGTAAATTGTCATTTTGGTCCTTAAATGTGTGAGATGTTGTCACTATATGAATGTAATTTTTTTTGCCTTAAATATGTCTATAGTCCTTGCAAATAGGGCTCAGTTGAATTTTAGTCCCTATACTTACTAAACCTCCCAAAATTTCTCTGCAATTTTTAATCACTTGAAATTTAGTCCTAATTACTTTTGTTAGCATATGTGGCATCTGATTACTTACGTGGCGCCTACATGGCACCAGTTGACTGTGTAACCACCTCGCTGACTCCGCTTTTCAGACCTGAAGTTCCATTTTTGCCCTTTATGAATCCTGAGACGCACGAAAAGACCAAAATGCCCCTGCTTTCCCTTCCTTCTTCCCTCTCTTCTTCCCTATCCTGAGATACTCTTTGCTCTTTCAAATCCATGTTCCTCCACTTTCATCAAACAAACAATAGCACGAAACTAAATAAAAACACCATCATATCATATAAAATTTCAATTCATGATTTAGAATTAATTGCAGAAACAAGTTCTCTGTTGCAAAAAAAAAAAGATAACAATTAATAAAGTTCCTTCTTTCCCTTATTTTGGAGCTTTGGCTAAAAGTCAATGACCATGATAATAAGTTTCCTTACCAAGTGAACATGTTTGTGCTTAAAATCATTATATTTCAAATTGACAATATATGATTTATCTAGTGATGGAAGACTGGAAGATAAGGTATTAAGACTAGAAGACAATATATGATTTATCTATTGCTCTTGTTGACATGATGCAAGAGCGGCATGTGATAACATGCTTGGAGCCTTCAATAGATCACTATAGTGCTATGGTTGACCTCCATGGTTATGCCGGAAAGTTAGATGATTCTTGGAATTTTATTCAAGAGATGCCTATCTAACCGGGGATTACCGTTTTAGGTGCAACGCTGGGTGCTTGCAAAATTCATAAAAACGTTGAATTGGGCCAAAAAGCTGCAGATAAACTATTTAAGTTTGATCCAGATGAGGGTGGACATCTGCATCAATGTGGGACAAAGTGGCCAAGGCGAAAACATCCATGGAGAAAATGAAGTTCACAACTCCAGGCTGCAGTTTGGTTGAATTGAGAAATGAAGTTCACACATAATCCATGCTTTTCTCAATGCTCTTGGAGATAAGATCAGGGATCCTGGTAGGTGCCAGCCTGATACCAATTCTTCTTTTTTTTTGAAGCTAACCTAACCCACCTAAATTGACACCAAAGAGAATAGAACCTTAGATCTTGAGGAGGAGCAAACTCCAAGGTCCCAAGCCAACACCACTTGGCCAACCCAAATGGGTTAGCATGATACCAATTCTATTCACGACGTGGAGGAAAATGTGAAGGAGCAATTGCTCAGTAGCCATAGTGAGAGACTTGCTATTGCATATGGACTTTTAAACACAAACCACGGTACACCAAGAATCTAAAAGTTTGTGGTGATTGCCATGATGCCACTAAGTACATTTCACTTATGACGGGGAGGGAAATGATAGTACATGATTTACGTAGGTTCCATCATTTTAAGAATGGAATCTGTTCTTGTGGCAATTATTGGTGAATCAATTAGAACGGACGTTGATTAGAGATAGAGAACTGAAGAAATTCACTTGGACTGATTTGTACATCCATGTTATATATGCCTGTCTCCTATCACTGTTCAGAATTTATTCATTTGATGGACCTAAAGGCCAATTCCGTCAAAACTTGCTTTGGGCGCTTTCTAAGATGGATGTGATAAGGTGGCTTCTCGGATGCGGCATAACACAAGACCAACATTATCAGAATTGAACAAAAACTTGTTAATATTAACCTTGACAGATTATGCAATAAGGTAAAGGACCAAAGCAATTGGCTGCAAAGTTAATAGTTTCTTGGAAAGTATTACAATTCACCGTTGCTCATATATTGACTGAATTGACTTACTGATTTAGGTTCTCTTTCTCATTCGGATTTCAGGTTAGTAATTAAAGATGCAGCGGATATTGCCCGTCTTTGTTGTGTACGGAACAAGTTAATTATCAGAATTGATGGGAAGCTTACTTTGATGTTACTTAGAATAACATAAACAATATCATATACCGACAGATATATTTCGAAGACTGAAATAAACTTATCCACCAATAATTTATGTAAAGCTAAGGAGAAAAACATGTCCATTTGTATTGATCATCTAGGCAACACTTCGGATAGGGTTATTTCGTTGACAGTGACAGAGGTAGAAGCATTTGAAGAAGACCCTCCTTCAATTGTATTTGTAGCCCTTCCGACAGAAAAAGATGGGCATATGGGGCTTGGAAGAGTAACATTGTCACTTCCAAGCATGTGAACAACACCTGACATTGTAGGCCTATCAGCTGCATTATCTTGTACACACAATAGGCCAATGTGTATACACTTCAAAACTTCACTAGGCACATATGAATTTGCTATCAACGGATCCATCAATTCTAGACCTTTGTCTGCACTCCAGAAGTTCCATGCCTATAATTGTTCATGCATTTCATTTTAGTCATAACCAAGAGAAAAATTAAAAACAAGCATAACTCAGGAAACCTACATATGTGAGAAGACTTTGGCCATGCTCTGAAAGATAGAATTTGTTGTTCCTTTTTCCACTGACGATCTCTAGCAAAAGAACACCAAAGCTGAAAACATCCGACTTCACTGAAAACAAGCCTTCGATAGCATATTCTGGAGCCATGTATCCACTGCTCAAAATCAATATATCAATGTCTTTTTGTTCATATTAAAAACATAATACCTTGGCAAAACATGATTGGTTTTTAAAGAGAACATGCTATGCTATGTTCTCACAATTGAAAGAGAACAAGCCTTAAAGTTTAAAATGCAATGCTATCTGGTTGTGCATACTCGTGTAGTCCTTGTGAGGAAGTATGCTTTCCTGTCCAATTGAAAGAAAACAAAAAATAGTATATACACTTACTAAGTTCCCACAACTCTCATTGTATTTGCTTCCCTCTGGTCCCCTCCAAATGCTCTTGCTAGTCCAAAGTCTGAGATTTTTGGATTCATTTCATGATCTAACAGTATATTGCTAGCTTTCAAGTCTCTATGAATAACCCTAAGTCTGGAGTCCTCATGAAGATACAGAAGCCCTTTCGCAATCCCATTAATAATGCTTAATCTTTGTTTCCAGTCCAATTGTGCACCCTTCACAATATCTGAGAGTAAAATTTAAAGCAATGTCATTCTCATTAATACAACTGAAATTGAAAAATTATTGACAAATAAATTATTCTACATGGCCAGACACCAAATTCGAAAGATTAGTTAATCTGTATGCAAGAATATTCTATTGCATTCCATACTATGTATAAAGTGAGACAATGTTAAACTAAGTGTAAAAGGAAGCATAGGTAATAAAAAAGGTTTGGAATCTATAAACTTTCTCCTATCGAAAGTTACTAGGCTGTAAAACGAGAACAATTGAAGAAGTATAACTCCAGCTTGACATCCTAGTTCTAAATTGCAAGATTTAATCTTAACAAGGGGATAGTGTAATAAGGTCAGAAACCTAATGTTTGAGAACCAAAACCTAGTGTTGTTAAATAGGGGTTATAGTGCTGCTATAGCGTAGTGGGATTTGAACATGTAACTATTGTCACGCGATACACTATTTATTTAGTACAAAATGTTGGCAAACAACGGCACTATAGCACTGTAGCTTGGCAGAATTTGAACAAACTGTGGTTTTTTGCGACCTGCGATTGAGAAAACTTCCAGAGCCGTCACCTAAAGATTTAGGATCCCAAAAGATACCAAAATTGGACCAGTATAACTCATTTTAGACTTAAGGGCTGTTGCAGAAATTATAATCCTGTAAGAGTTTCAACCTAAGATTCTGCATTCAACTTTCTTATATTAAATAAGGCACCCTAACTTCATAACTTAATAGAAATAGACTTCCAGATAAGCAGATTCAATGTTTGAGAGTTATACCGCGTAGCTGGAAATCAAGGCTTGAATTGGGCATGTATTCATAGATAAGCAGCTTCTCATTTTGCTCAATGCAGCAAGCCAACAGTCTCACAAGGTTCCGATGTTGCAATTTGGCAATCAACATTACTTCATTCTTGAATTCCTCAACACCTTGAAACGATGTTTTCGAAAGCCTTTTAACAGCAATTTCCCTTCCATCTGCTGAAACACCCTAAAAGATTTTTTCAAATTTTTGTTTAAGATTGTTGCCAGTGGAAAAATCAATCATCAAACAAATGAATATCATGTATCTTATCCTAATGTAGTACCTTGTAGACAGTTCCAAATCCACCTTCTCCCAATTTATATTTATCAGAAAAGTTATCAGTACTTTTTAGAATAGTGCTCAGAGGCATCATAGGTAGGTCAGCAGCATTCACATTCTCCTCATTGTTAGTCTGATCTTGAGAAAAAATTGCATGAAGGCTTTGCATCTCTTTTTCATCTGAAAAT
>Ga0315914_1000338_pt1 | contig 54451 bp, 20 predicted proteins | sample MpolenodulesMG_FD_203920 | JGI IMG/M metagenome (GOLD analysis project Ga0315914, IMG submission 203920) | Medicago polymorpha root nodule microbial communities from Los Angeles, California, United States - elongated nodules | ecosystem: Host-associated > Plants > Roots > Nodule | place: USA...
ATTTAGCTATTAATTTAAAGATTAAGTGTACCAATACAATCAAGTTTTAGAGTGTATCGTTGAAATTGTCTTCATTGTCTATAAGAGTCGTACTAATTATTTGCATTTTATCTTAAAAAATAATCAACATTAATTTTATGAATAATAAAAACTCAGAAAAATTAAAGATTGGGTGTGATTAAGAAAAATCTATACTATATATAAAGAAAATAATCTCTTTCAGTTCTTTTAGGTTGACTTTTTCTCTTTCTAAAATGTTCTCAATTTTCAATATAAATAATACATGTAACAAATAAATAAGAATAAATTTAAATATTAAAAAAAAATGTAACAAACACGATGTGAATATATATATATATATATATATATATATATATGTCTGGTTTTTTTTTCCTTTATCATTTAAAAAGTGTAACAAATTAGATGAGTATATTTATACTTACTTTTTCATTATCCCAATTATACCCTTAAACAATTTTTTCTATAATAAAGATTGTTGTTGCTGTCATTAAAAAAAATAGAATTTAGATTATATTTTTTTTGTTATATTATTGGTGTCATTGAAATAGACAATCATGTTAGTTTGGTTTGTTATAACTTGAAAGCAACAAATATTTATACTTTTAGTTTTAATCAAAATCAAAATTTAAAAAAAAAAAAAAAACACCGTTCATAATTGTCAAACGTTAGCGCAATAAAAAGAGCGGAAAAACGCGTGCCCGTCTTTTCGCTAGTTAAGAATAAAAGAAACTCACCATTAGATCATGTTGGAAGAGTATGTATAGTTGATGTATTATTTTTAAAGACCCGAAACATTAAATTTAATTAATAATTTTATTTAAATATTTTTTTTGGTACACATCATCTGTAAGCGATTTTCATGTGTTAGTTTAAGCTTGGCACATGCCAGCGCATGTTGAAAACACGCCTGCATGCGCCTCCCTATAGTCACTTACAATATTAGTGTTCATTTATGAGGCGAGATAAAACCATTGATTTTGTAACACTCAACTAATCGTAGTCATTTAATTTGTAACATATATTTGGCCCCTCACCTATAGATTGAGCTCTTCTCCCTTTATTTTACTCACAACAAAAGTTTTCTTGAGTTTTCAAAGAACTTTTCTCTCATCTCCCTCTTTTTTTACAACTATGACCCTCATTGCGAGACCAAAGGAGTACACTCCACATCTTTTTTCTTTTGAGGTGAAAAAACAAATGAGCGGGAAAGGATGACAATGCTTAATCCATTAACACAAAATTCTAATCTGTTAACATGAAAAGTGGCAGTAAACATGCAAACAAGCCGTAACTAATTGAGTGAATGCACTTTAAATAACCAATCTTCAAAAACTTTATTAGTTATTACGTACGCACTTTAAATTACCATATCAACTAGATGAATTACACACACAAACGTGCATAATTACTAGTTTGTATAGTAACTAAGTAACATTATGTTCATGAGTAGCATTGATTATAAATATTTATATTACTAGCTAGTAGTACATTAGATTTTCAGGATCCTTTATTCTTTTTCTCTTCAACATCAAGAAGCTCCTCCAATAAGTTATCATCCAAGTACTCAAACTCAAACACTTGTCTTCCATTGCCAGCATTTGCATTCCTTGAAGATGATGAACCAGAGCCAGAACCAGAACCAGAACCAGAACCGGCACCAGCAAACATATTATACTCATTTGGAAAATTAAGAATTGCAAAAGAACCTCTCATATTAAAAGCAGCTCTATCATAAGCTCTAGCAGCTTCCTCAGCAGTGTTGAAAGTTCCAAGCCATATCCTCTGACCTTGCCTATTCGAGTCACGAATCTCAGCCGCAAATTTTCCCCATGGCCGGCAGCGAACGCCTCGGTACTTGACTTGTCCACCATCGTCCTTGGCCCCTCCCCTTGATCCATGTTCACTCATGGTACGTAGCTTAAATTTTTGTTTTGGTTAGTTTTTCTTGGTTTTGTTATTTGCATGCATGGTTATAAGGTTAGGACATAATTTGATTTATATAAGGTTGAAAAAATGGAATTAGAGCCACAATCTTAATAGGCACGTGAGCATCAATGGCACGTGCTAATTATTAAGAAGTTTCTAAAATGGAAAACTTAATTTATTGACCATGTTGAAAAGTTTCAACGTCCATTGTATCGGGATGGTCAACGTGGTGGCTTTGACGAGCTTTGAAATTCAATTTACATTTCTGACCTCACATTCAAGTACTGATAAAGTGTGTCTTTTCCACGTCGTTATCGTTATTATTTTGGAATTCATTTCACTAATAGCCGCACACAGAAAGAAAAAAAGAAAGACTACTTAATTTGTGGCAAAGAAAATATACTCACCAAGTCTTAAAATGGTGTTTTTTTAAAGTTTTATACGATTATTAAAGAAATGATTGGTAACTTTGCTTTCAATGGTGAAAGTATATAGTTCATTTATTAAAACAAACTAATTGTGTGATGGGTTCCGGTGGACCGGTTACTTTTGCTTCGAGATCAGAAGTCGGTGTCTAGCTGCAATCTTATTTTGCTTGATATGGTGTAATTTTCTGGTGGAACGGGGGTGAGGGGAGCCCTTCTGTTTTGGTCCTAAAGTCTGATGGACCGATCACTTTTGATTCGAGATCGGGAGTCAGTTCTTTGGATCAAGTTCGGTTTTGGGCTTTTTTATGGTGTTTCTTTCGGTCGATCGGAGGTCCAGGGGTGGTAGAAGCTGAACGATCTTTCGGATATGAGTTTTTCGGATGTGGCTCAACTTTGGTGTTGAGGACAAGGAGTTTAATTTTTAGGAGTGTTCTTTGGGGGTGAGTAGTGACGATGAGTGTTGTTGAATTTCGTTTTTCAATGATTGTTTTCGTGAAGGTGTTTATTTTAGGTGGTGGCGTGTATTTTGGTAGGCGTGTTATCCTCAGGGGTGTATTTTAGGGTGTTTATTTTCGGGTGTTCCACCTATATACGACATCTTTAATTTGTATTCTCTGTTTCACCAGTTTCTGTTTGCCATGCGCAAAGATCGAGATCTGGTTGTTAAATAAAATTTGTTGTTAAAAAATATTAGACATGGAAAAATAGTAAAGATAACATCTATTTTAAAACAGAGTATAATATAAGGAAATTCATAATAACAAAACTATATATGGAAAACATTTGATCAATCAAAAAGTCAAAAGGTGAAATCAACCGTTGAGTCATAATGTGAAAGCAAATTGCTTATTATTTTTCTACTTAGGCAATCAATATTCCAATGATCCCACATTAGTATAAAATCGTATATTTCATATGATACAATATATTATCCTCCACTAAGATTTAAGAATTTTCTGAATATAGTTTTTTCTAGAACGAGGTTACATTTTTTTTCTAGAAAGAACCTGGTTCCAGCAAATAACCCAATTAATAAACAAGTAAAGACAATGTAGACAAGGAAATGGGGGCCTTGAGGTTTGGTTGTCTTCATGAATCCCCTACCTATGTAACTGAATATGATTCTACTTAAATGGTGCAAGAATCAGAATGAGATTTGCAAATTATTATAATTTGCAAATGAGCGAAAAACGAGACCCTTGAGAGTAAAGAGTGCACACTAATGAATCCAACATACATTGCACACTTACACTAATACAGTATATCACATGAATTTACAATTCTTGGTCAGGCTGAATTAATATTAGAGTTTAATTAATTGGGCTGTGTAAACTATAAAAAAGTTTTCACACTTACACTAATGATATTTTGGAATTTTATTTAGTACCGAAAGACTAAGATCATTCTCAAACGAGACTTGAAATTATGTTGCTTAAATTATTAAACTGATTTGAAACATAATTCATATGTTCTTGATAGTAAAGTTATATTTGAAGTACTAAAGGTTATCATATACATTTTAACAATTGAATCAAAACCGATCAAATTTTAAAAATTGAGGTTTTTTGACACATTTTATCGTTTTCCTAATGCATACATATTTTATAGAATAATATTAGCTATTCATGTTACAGTTGCAGCTGCTGTGATATTGTTGGCTGTTGCAAAGTAGATTAACTAATATTTTCTTGATTTAACCTTATAATTACTTTTTGAAAAGATTTTTTTTTTAGGTGAATTTTTAAAGAATCTTGATCATAAAAAAATTATTAATGATTTTGAGACAAAAAAAAAATGCAAGTAGGATGATATTTAAAGATTAATTAGAGAATGCTACCGCTAGGTTGAGACGGTACTATACTAAATATTTGAGTAGGTTGAAACTCATATACTTCAAAATGGATGACGTATCATATCTTCTGTGTATCTTGCATTGATACTTGTCTGATACTTCCCGATACATATCAGGAGGGAATCTGAAGATTAAATTTAAAAAAAAAAAAAAAAACAATTATATGGTACTTTTTCATATACATCTGGGATACGAGAGATGGACGGTGGAAAACCGATATGTGCGGGCTACCTGATGTTTCTGTTATATTTGGTATATATGTAATTGACTAAGTAATGATGTTTTCTATTTAGGATATATCATATATGTAATTGACTAATTGTCGTTTTCTTTATTATCAATATTACTTACATTTATTTGATGAAAAAATAATATTACTTACATTTATATTTTTATTGTTGTCGCGTCTGTTTTGTGTCTCTTTGTTTTTTGTAGAACGATGCTATTGTTGATTGTTGTGTGAAGGCAATTTCATTGTTGTGCCTTATCGTTTTTCTATGTTTGTTTGGTTTAGGTTTTGCACCAATTTTTTTACTTTTGAGTTTTAGTCCATATTTTGTATTTTGAGTTTTAATATGTTGTTTAAATTTAATTTTTTATTGAAGTTTCCAAGCCGTGTCATATCTTGAATTTTAAAAATTTTCTATATCAGCATTGTATTGTATCATGTATTCGGGCTTCATAAATAGTGTATAATATACTTTTGTTGTAATAATCTATTGCAGTTTTAGTTTGATTTGAACTTTTCCACATTAATGTAATCTTTAACCTTTTTTTTTCTCCATACTTGCACATCTTTTATGTTATAAACTACTTGTATCTGATAAATGTGTGTTTTTCTTCTTTCTTTCCTTTTTTTTTTCTTCGTGGGGGTGGGGGCGTGTGAGAGCTATGAAGCTCGGATACTCCAAAACAGAGACGTACCCGTATTGGATACCGATACTCTAAGGATATGCACCCACAAAGTATCGGAATTAATTATTTAAATTTTTAAAAAATATTTTAACGAATACTTATATGATACTCTGCAGATACACAAGGATACTTATAAGATACTTCACATATACGTATCCTACAAAAAGACAAGGAGTAAAAAAGTGAGATAACGTTGTAAATATTCAGTAGAGATGTATATGATTCAATTATAGATATGCATAACTAGAATTGTTTCTCGATGAACCACTTAAAATTATACTTTTTGTGGATAAAAGTAACGAGAGAGGTGATTCAGTTAATCAACATTAGATAAAATTTTGTGTTGAGTTCTTTTAATTAATGTTTATTTTCTTCAACTATTTTACATACATATAAGTTTTAGTATAAGTTTTTTGTTAACGTATCTTAGTCGTATCATATCCTAAATTATGAAAAGATCGCATATCCATGTACCCGTATCGTATCGTATCCGCACCCGTATCCGTATCCGAGTTTCATAGAGTGAGAGTGTGTGTTTTTTTAAATCCACCATACCGGTGATTAGACGGTGGTCTTCGATGTTAGCTGCCTACTTTGTCTTTAAATTCGAATCGATTTTTGTGATTGATTTTGGATTATTGTTGTGCTTGAAATGGCATGAATTTACAGTTGATTATCACAGTAATTGTTGGTGTGTGTATTTGTTAGCGTGTTGATAGTCGGCTTTATTCCCGTTATCAAAATATGGGTCAGATGCTCATCTGCTTACAATCTTCATTTTTTGGCAATTTTTTGCATCTATATGCGGTCTCGTTGAATTGTGCAAGCGATGCGTGATGGCATGGCATGCATGCAAACGGTTATTAATTCCAAGGAACTAAATGCTTACTAGATTTTCCTATAAATTATTAATTCTCTTAGGAATTAAATGCTTACTATATTTTCCTAGATAACACGCACAAGTGGTTAATCCCCTAATTCTAATCCTAACCTAATTGTAATTGTAAGGTGTAACTCTAATACAATACAACCAAAAGTTATCCTGAATGAGTTTGCATTACCTAGCATTTAATTCTCCAGCATGCATCTCCACAATAGACCAAAGTGTTAAAAAATCAAAATGAATGTTTCTTTATTCACTTTACTAATTTCTCACGCGCGCTACGGATTTTAGATTATATAATTCAAAAACTGTAAAATATGTTGAGAAGAAACCTAAAAAACCCTCAATTTTTACGGAGTTTTATAATCTGAAATAGGGTGTGCAAGAAGATCCGAGGGTGGAAAAAGAAATACTTACTCTAAATAACATGGTCTTTGGACTCTTACCCTTGTTTGCAATTTTTTTTTAATAAAAAGGATTTCTTTTCCCACCCTATTCATTCCTCACGCTCCCTCCAAAATTCGCAAATTGCCCCTGTTTGGATCATATAATCCAAATCCTTTTTGTATAATTTTGGATTATATAATTCAAATTCTGTCAAAACTTAAAAAAATGTATTCTAATTAATATCAAGGTATATGTTGACCATAGTACCATCCCTGCAAAAACTGCACAACAATTTCAGGGATGGTATAAATGGTTAGTATTCACCATGACATCATAACCCGCTTGACATCATAACCCGCTTCCAAAAGATAAGTAAGAAAGAAAAGAGAAAAAGGAAACAAAAGGGGAATTGCAATGAAAACGAAGAAGAATGCAAGACTATTTATAACGAGAACATCATCCTAGACTATAACTACAAGCAAAAGAAATATTTAAAATGACACAACTGACCAAAAATAAATTAAAACATCATACACCCTCCAAACTTTGCTTGTAATGTCATCGTCTACATTCTGGAATACTTTGGATTATATAATCTGAACACTTGCCCAAATTCTTTTTGATTATATAATCTAAAACCTTTCTAGACTGTGTTAAAACTTATACGTTGGAGGGCTTGACATGTTTCATAGTATATAATCAAAATCGTGTTCATAACACATAAAATACCAACAAAAAAAATCATTGAATCATTCTACAATAACTAGAATAATAACATAAATTAGTTATAGCAATTTCAACAAGATAATTAAACAACAAAATACAACAACATAACTCAAACAAGATCATGGTTCAGACAAGCGGATTTCTTCACTGGGTTCCTCCATGCAAGATCTGATTTCTCCGTAAGTCTTGAGCTGAATCATACTTGCCCGAATATCATGAAAATATTTGACGAATGAAGAGTCTAACTCGATTTGTTCATTCGAACTGCATTGGCCAAATATAAAGAACATGGTTCTTACGTTTTCAAATTGTTCAGATCAAATCAGTTTATTGTTCATATCAGTTTCTAAATTATCCTGCTCCATTCTCTTGTGGGGTTAATATGACAAGTCTTCTCCCTCTATCTTCTTGTGCTGCATATTTAGTCTTAGTTGCCACACATTTTGTACTGCATAGTGTTATGTTAATGCAAATGTATTATGAAATCATGCTCAAATAATAAGATGTGATGAATTATTAAATTATGTTGTCAATTTTAATTAAATTATGTCATTTTATGGCATTTTAATAAATTGCATGGAATTTTCTCAAAACTGAATAAACACACTTATATTTTGTAATTTGAAAAACCTCAAATATGCTTTATATTATAAAATTTGGACGAGGTAAAATGGTGAATTTTGAGGATGCACAAGAAACTGTCGATACAATATGGATCACATAAAATCTTGTACTTGACTCGTTCAGATTATATAATATGAAATGAGCAAAACTTTCCAAAACACAAGCTTTAATACAATCTAGTAAGGTTTTAGGTTATATAATCTTGACATGTCTGGACAAAAGTTCGTATTATATAATCTGAAATAGTTCTGAATGTGGACAATGGCTTGGTAAGTAAGGTTGGCGGTTCCACGCATGTTTCATGCATTTTTTTTGTCAACATTGAATATAAGTAGATTATATGTATGCCCTTTTTTCCTATAAATACCAACTAATTATTCATAATTTCTCATTTCAACTCACATTTTCTCTTTCCCTTTCTTACTTTTTCTCATGCTCGATTATCTTGTGGGAAAAATATGATAAGCATTCTCTCTCCATCTTCTTGTGCTACAAATTTAGTTTTAGTTGCCACATATTTTGTATTACATCCACTAATATACTCCAACACCATTTCTCTAACAAAGCAAGATTAAACTCCCACATACGTCTAACCCCTAAACCTCCATCATCCTTACTCAAACAAATATTATTTCATCCAATCCAAGACATTTTTCTAATATCCCCACTCCCTCTCCAAAAAAATGAATAAGAATGGAAATTTTCCTATATTATTAACTAAAAATATAAAACATCCAGCTAGTGTCACCTATTGGAGCTCAAACAAATAAAGTACTTTCATTTTTTTGGTTAAAAATAAATTACATTCATTAACCAAATCAATTATTTATTTCAAATATTATTTAAGTGAAAAAAAAAAGAAAAGAGATTATCATTCATTCTTTGTTTCTTTGTCCCCCGGTCTATCAGTATCTGGAAATCGCGATTTTACTCCTCCAGTGGTTACTGAGAGCTTGGTTAAGTTGGTTCATGAAATGATGTAGGGTCAAAATATGATTTTTATTTTTATTTTACATAAAAAGCTTAACTCCTTCCATTCATAATAATATCTTGGGAACATGTTGTAATATCCATAAAAAATATGAAAATTATCTATAAGTGCACCACATTTGTAAGAGCATAAGCAACCGCGTTGACTTGTCATCGAACAATTTAACATGAGAGTTCCTATAATTGATAGAAAAGATGTGCCAACAATGTGAAAAATATCATTAAAAGTTGGGACATTCGAACTATTTTATGAAAACCAAGTGAAAACTATCCTTAACTTCCACATCACAAAGAGCACACGACGTTGGGCAATTAACTTCTTTATTAGTGAGTTGAAACCGTGTCTGGCAAACAATGTCTGCAGATTTTCCAGACTAGCCATCTTTAATCTCATCCATCATGGGATTTGCTTGACAAGAAGATTGACTAAGATTCTACTATTGTTGAATCCAAATACTCCGCCACACATAACTTCGATTGTGTTCAATATAGTTGAACTAAGATATTCACACTTGAGAAAATATTTAGCTTTGAATGATCCAATGAAAAAATTACTTGGATTCGTCATTAATTTCTATGCTTGTTTAACCAAGCAGTGCATATGATTAAAAGTACCAAGTCTTTTAAAACATGTGCCACCTTCACTCTTATAGAAAACGGTCCTAAGAAATCTAATGAATAACCTTTAGAATGCTCCCGATTGTGACTTCACTAAAAGGAGTTCATCATTTTATCAATTTCATTATTAAGGGATGTAGGTAGTAAAAGGATTTTTTTTTTATGTAGCTTGATAATCGGGGGTAGCTGCTCCCACTATTTTGTATAGTTAGTTGTTGTATATTTATTTTTTGCACCCATTTAAAATAGTGTCTTGTCTCCGCTAAATGGAAATTAAAGTTACAAGAGTTTCTCTCATAGTGTTTTTTGACAAAATTCTCTCATAAATTTTGTAAACAATCAAATACGCAACTAGATAGAGGAGATGCATTTTTGAAATATTGCATTGTTGCATTCATAGAGAGATATTTTTTATAATGTTAAAATTTTTAAAAATAAAAAACATCTTACAGCATGCTTGTATAATATTATTTTTTTGAAGAAACAACATACTTGTATAATCACTACTAAAAAAACAAAAATTAGTGAGGAATATTTAGTGAGGGAAAACGTGAAATCCCTCTCTAATTTTGTCACTAAATTTTGTGATCAAGGAATTTGTGAGGAATTTCATTTTTTCCGTCACTAATTTCCCTCGCTAATTTTGCTTTTTCTAGTAGTGAATGAATATTTATAATTTTTAGAAGGTAAGATATCTTCAATTTGTTGTCAATACAATAAAATTTATAATTTCTATCTTTTTTTACTTAACGGTAATGATGTTATTATTTTTTTCAAATAAATGTTTATTGTATTTGAGCTTCTCTCCATCGGTTTGAATTCCTAGATGAGCCCCTTCTTTATTGTATGCACAAACAATTATATTTCTTTATTTGACAAAAAAAAAAAAAAACAATTCTAATTCTATACAGTACAAGTCTCCACATAATAGTAACATTGACAAAAAAAAATAAAAATAAAGAAACATTGACAAAATGTTTTTTCTTGAGGGGATTAACAAATAATATGAAATGAAATACTATTGTAATTGATTGATAGCATTGACCAATATTCATCAAATCCAGGTAACAATGTATTGTGACCAATTACCAAAGAAGAAGAAATTCAATAAAGAATTAAAGTCAACTATATATTATGGCCAATTATATAGTAGAAAAAATCCATGAATAAAAAATAAAATTAAAACTTTACTCTCAATCAACCTTCAATTTTTTTTTGTCAAGTAGCCTAACAACTAGAGAAACTCACCTTAAATATGAATAAGTGAAGTGTCCAAAATTCAAACTCCAACTCCTGCATATATTATGCATTATTCCTTACTAAGTGAGTTAAGCTTACGGCGACATCTTTCAATTTAATCTACCTAAAAATGGAATATAAACAAATGGTTTTTGACTGAATAAAAAATCCACATAGTTTATTTATATACGTTACGTGGAATATTTGACTGGTTTCACTTTCAAGAGTTGATTTAATGAGGTACAGAGTACAGAGATCTTAATGTGGAAAATAACTAAATGGACGGCCTGCAGGACACGTGAATGCACGTGCACAACCTCTCAGTTAGTAAAATGTCTTTCAAAAGGAAAAAAGGCTCTGAAAATGGTGTGAACGTACCTAATTAAGAATATGGATTGCATTGCGTATTCTGCAACTTTGGAGATTCAGCAATAAATAAAACTTCAGTAATAGTAAAATCAATTTAAATAAATAAACAACTCTAGTATTGCAGCTTGATTGACAGGTTCCATGCAGTCACGTGACAGAAAATTTAGTCGAAATTTTTTAACTGGTTATATAGAAAAGTCAAATTAACAAAATATTGTTGGAAAAGGAGAAGGTTGCATTTAGTTTATCATTGAGCTTAATAGAGGAAAATATAGTATTTGAGAGAATACTTGTTTTTTCTTACTTGTTATTAGTTGTTTTTCTTATTACTTGGTTTATAAATGATAAACTCTTTCTTATTAGTTCTAAGCGAGATTTTTCTACCCACATTAGAAGATAATCCTACACACTTTTAAGAGAGATAGTTCTAACATTTCTCTCTATTACATACGATTAAAGCTATGTATTTATACTACACATCTATTTCTACACCTCTTTAGAGCTTTTGGACTATACCGACTTAAACATTAACGGACCTAACACTTGATTAGTCCAATAGATTGAATCAAGTTTATAGTCTCATATGAGTGGCTTGATGAAGAAGTCAGCTGCTTGATCTTAGGACTTCACATATTCAACTTGTGCATCATTTCTTTCTATACACTCCTTTATGTAGCATATACTTTTTATACTCCATCATATTGGAGTATTAAAAGTAACATATCTGCAAACTGCCAACTAAACTCCGGAAATTGGTAGCATCCACTTTTTATACTCCATCACATTGTGGTAATTTCAATCCACACTCCATTGTTGTACTAATTGGAATGCAACCATCCACACTCCATTGGTGTAATTTGATGTATACTTCTTCCTCTATAACTCCATACAAGAAGGAAAACTTCACATCCATTGCTGAATTTTCCACTTATATTGAGCTACTAGAGAGATTGTGAGTCTTATGGTGTCTAGACGAGAAATTGGGGCAAACACCTCATCATAATCAATCCCAACCTTTTCATTGTAGCCTTTTGTGACTAGTATTATCGTCTAACTTTCAATTTCTCCATTGACATTCTTCTTTTATTTGTACACTCACTTGTCACCGATGGATGTATGTCCTCTGGGTAGGGAGATGAGTTCTTATGGGTTGTTCTTCTCTATGTCTCTAATTTATTCATTTGTTACATCTTTTCATCTCTTATCTTGCGCAACTTCTTCAAATTTCATTGGTTCGAAATTTGTAGGGTCATAACAATGTGATTTTATCAATTGCCATTGTTCATTCATGGAGATCTTCATGTCATTGTAGTGATAAGAGTTTTGTGTTATCAAAGATATCTTGAAGACTTCTTGTATGCATCATGATCCTTTCAATCACAATGTTTTTATAAGTGGATGATGTTTGAGAGTGTGACACTTGTTGAACTTCTCTAGATGTTTCTTCTTCAAATTATGGAAAGATATTGTATTCCTTTTTGTGAGTTCTGAATTCCCATTCTCCTTCTTCGCCAAAGACAACATCTCGTCTAATTGCAATATTTTTTCTTGGGTAACCCACTTGGGTTGGCTTGGGATTTGGGAATGTGCTCCTCCTTGAGGTCTCAGGTTCGATTCTCCCCATTGTCAATTTAAGTATTAGCTTATTCAAAAAAGAAAAAAAAAAATCTTCGGTTGTACAACATGTATCCCTTTGATCTTTAATCATAAGCAACAAAGATGAACTTCTTGCTCTTGTCATGAAGTTTGTCTCTTTTCTCGTTTGAAATTTGAACAAGGGCTACACTTCTAAAGACCCTCAAGTGGGACATATATTAGAATTTCTTCAAATCCATATTTCTTTTGATGTCTTTACCCGCACACTTCTTGTTGGAGATTTATTTGATAGATAGACTGCACCTGGCACAACTTCAACATAAAATTCTTTTGGTAGTTTCTTACTTTTGACCAAGCTTCGAGCCATATAAAAAATTTATATATTTTTCCTTTCCACAATGTCAATCTATTAGGGGACTCTTAAACTCTTTGAAGATGAATTCACTTTATCGGTCCTTCCACACAACTTTTATCTATCAACCATTTTATTTATCCACAACATATTAGAACTTATTAAAGGTAGTAAAAACATTTCATTTCTACTTCAAGAAATATACTCATGTTTATCTTGAAAAATCTTTGATGAAAAGGAGAAAATAATTAATTGTTTTTAGCTAATCAGCTTGACATTATATGCACACAGACTTCAACATGTATACGCTCTACTGACTTCTTAGATCTTGAGATTGACTCTTTGGAAAACTCGTTTGGAATTGTTTTTCAAGTAAACATTCTCCACACATTTTATCGGGATGGTTGATAGATGGTAACCTTTTCACTATATTTTGTTTCGACATCAAACTTAAGCCTCCCAAATTTAAGCGCCTCAATCATAGATGTGAGGCATCATTGCAGCAAGTTTTGATACAATTTACAACATCATTTTGGATATTAAACAAATGACATCATATTTTCTTGACATTGGTACCTTGGTTATGAGAACATTGCTTCCATCTTTCATGGAGAGACTTAAATCTTTCAAGTGAATATCATATCTTTTTTCTAAAATTTGTCTAAGGTCAAAATATTATTCTTCATGTTTAAGACATAATAGACATTTGAGATAAAATCATGTCATCAATATTTCAAGCAAATTAAGATATTATCTCCGTTTTCACTAGAATCTATGAATCATCCTCAAACGACACATTTCGACTTATTGAGTCATCAAGATCCATGTACAATCTCCTTTTCCCACGTATATTGTTGCTTGCATCAATATCAAGCAACCATGAGCTCTATTTACTTCCTTCATTACTTCCATGTATAGCAGCACTATTTCAAACTCGTCATCCTTTTCTTCCATGTACCGTATCTCTTCTTCGACTCTACTCTTCGAAAATTTACATTTTGAAGCGTAGTAGCTAAATTTCTGAAAATTATAGCATTGAATTTGAGTTATCGTACCTTATGTTTGTGTATACTCTTCCAAGTCCTCTTATTGAGGTTTCTACTTTCTCATAATTGTTGCTGGTGAAATTTGGACATGCTCATCCATGTCGCCATGTCCAAATTTTCATCGATTGCGGTCTCGTCCATGATCTCTACCCCGACTTTGTTGTCTTCACTCATTTAGTTGAGTTTTTTTCCTTCTATTTAGCTGAGTTTTGAAGAGTTTCTCGGTGATCTAATCTTTTTTTCTTCCTTGGATTCGCCACATAAGCTTCCAATGGTTCTTGAAGTTGTTCTAATGACATAGTTTGTAAATTTTTTATTTCCTCAATTGTCACAACAATATTCTCAAACTTGATATCCAACCAATGGAATATTTTCTCCATAATTCGCACATCTACTAACAATAGCAACAACACTAGACAATTATTCAAAGACATGCATTATTTACATTTTTTTTTTTACAAGAGGTTTGAAGTTTCTCCCATGCCTCCTTGACATATGTTGCATTTGAAATTTTCTTGAACTTATCTTTATCCAATGCTCCAAGAAGAGCTTCATTTTGATACATCAATTATGATAGGTACTCCATTTTAGAAGTGGAATGTGGAAGGATGCAGGTCCATTAGTCGACTTGACTACGAAAGGATTTCTTATTTCAACCTATGTATTGTTGAGAAATAAGAAAGTTATTAGTGAGATTTTGAGAGGAATTTAGGAGATGGTATTTGACAGTACTTGTTTATTACTTATTTTTCTTCCTTTTACTTGTCTAGTTTACAAATGATAAGCTCTCCTTCATTTATAAGGTCTAATGGAGAGTTCTACATATATTATGAGATAATTTTATACACTTAAAAAGCCGAGAGTTTTACACTCTTCTCTCTACTACTTAAATTTAACGTTATGTTCTATACTACACATTTATTTCTACATCTCTCCGATACTTTCTTTGGACTATACCACTTAAACCAAAATGGACCTAACAATTGATTAGTCCATTAACACCTGTTGCTTATTCCCATTTCCATGTGCCTCTTCCTCAATCCTTATCACACAAGCTACTATTACAAATTGCTGTTTGTATTATTTTTCTTGTGGTCCAAATGTTCCACTATGATTAAACTAATGTAGAAGCTATTTGCTCACCCCAAAAAATTAAGCTGGCGTGTATATGTTCAACAAGTGTAACGCATGTGCGCAATTCTGTAAATAAGAATAAAAGTAATTACATTTCAAAATACTAATATAATTCAAGTCAACAAAGCTTGGAGACCAAGACTTTGAATAGAAATTTTAAATGAGAATAAGAATTGTGATCATGTGTTATTCTAGAAATTGACAATAGTAGCTGTAGCCACTCACAACTGTTGTATATTTAACTTCTCTATGAAGATACTGTTATGCAATCTGACTCTTTCAAGATGAGTCCCTCTCATCCTACCTGGTCAAGAAAATTGGAACAGCACACTGTATAGAGTGATTTTTGTGTAATCAAATTGCTATATATCCAATTGATTTTTCTTTTCGAAAATGTTTTATTTGTAATATCAACAAGCCCGACTTTGGAAAAGTATAAGGTGCTCAACCCGACCTTGAGGGAGTGTAAGATGCTCAATTAAGCCGAGCCTCCAAAAGTAATGGGTCTTAGATAAAAAATTAAGTCTAATACTCACCCCCCATTTAAATAAAAAATATATATGTTACTTCTTTTTCTTTCTTCAGTGCACGTTTGAGTTTTTTCTAGACTCTAGTTCTCCTTTTTAGACATAAATCTGGTGCTATCAAACCACCCCTAATTTGTATAATCACTTAACCAGTCCATTTAAAAAGTTATTTCATTGAAAGAATCACAACAATCATTTTTTTTTCCGCATAAACCATTTGTTTTTCCCTTTTCCACAACGGAGGAGTGACAAATTCAAACGACACCGTTAGGTAAATTTCACATGTCTTTTACTTAATTTTTTTATTTCGTTTCATGTTTATAAGTTCTTTGATTCCGATTTTTTAATGATGCTTAGCTACACAAAAAAATTGCATTTTTGTTTTACTGAGGGAAATAGAGAGCCGAGTCTCTTATTTTATAAGAACGGCCCTGGATATCAATGATAACGGTTTTATGAATGGATTGTAGAACTCTCTCCTCTCTGCTTTCATAATTTTGGACCATTCATTGAATTTTGAGTTCGTTGTAACATTTATGATGTGTTTCTTTATTAAGCTAATGATATTTGTAAACTACATTTTTCTTTCTTCTATATTTTTTATTAGTCAAAAACAATAGAGAACAAGGATGAGAGAGAATAAAAACAAAATAAGAGTATGAGATAAATAATTGTTTAAAAATTATAATAAAATGGTAGCACAAATATCATTTCTCATTCATTAATATATACTCCCTCTAGTTATTATGATGAACAAAAAACCATTTTATAATTTATTGAATAACTTATGTATTGAGTTTATAAAAAATTTAAAAGGCATAGCTCAATTGACATGTTGATACTGCTAAGCTAAAAATATTTATTGGATTCGAACTCGAGACTTCATGATTGTGTAAAATATTTTGTTTTAAAAAAATTGAGTATTTGGCTCATGGATGAAATAAATTGAGAGGTCAAATCTTACCATCTACTTGTCATGGTGGGGGCCGGGGGTTATTTAAAGTCCCAGTGAAATTATGTACAGTCTAGCTCACCAAAATTACCACGAGAGAAAATCGAGCCTAGGACCCTAAAAGAAGCACATGTTAAGGTTTCAAATCAACACTACCAAAACAATCTAAATTGATCAATTATGTGTGACTTTCAGATGTTGTTTGCTACTTTATCAACCAAGAAATAAGAATATAAAATGACCATATTAAACTAGCGCCTTTTTTTTTGTTACAATTTAACTAGTGACTTCAAATATCTATTCTGTATTTTTATATATATGAGAATAGGGAGTTGTTACAAAAAGAAAAAACATGGAGAATGCTTCATCCAAACTTAATATAAACAACAAGTTAAAAAAAATTATATTTTTTATCCAAAGTTTAAACTTGATATATCAATTATATTTGAGTAATTTTTTTTTATTTTACATCTCAGAGTCACACTTGAATATATAGTTGAAAACACATACTTATTTAACAATAAATGCATAATAAATGCAAAGATACTAAAACAGAGAATAAGTGATCTTTTGTTGAAATTTTGCCCAAAAAGTTGTAGGAAGTTTGAAGTTTCTTCCAGCATACGCAACATGGCCTTCAACCTTTGACTAATGTGTGAAACACTTTTTGAAACTCGAAAATCAAAGGATTTGTGTGTCTGTATTTTTCTCACCTAAGTGAGTGGATAGTATCTTTCTACTCCTTTTCAACAAGCCAAAGTATAAGTGCATGTGTGTCGGTTATGGATTGTATAGAAAGATAGCACTGCACACGGACTTGACTTTCCTACGAGGCACTGCACTGTATGAGGAATTTTGGACCCACATGAATTTTACACCCTAATTTTTAGACCACAATAACATAACTTTTCAAATAAGATAGGCGATGGCTAAGGGCAAAAGATATCTCTAGATGGACCCATTTCTCTTACACAGAAGAAGCACACTATAGAGTTAAGAGATGTCATTTTGATGAATAAAGTTAAAGAATCACCAATTTCTTAGCTGGAATCGTAAGGGTTGAATATTTACTTCTTTAAAATTTATAAACGGATCGAAGTTAGTTTTGAAGTTGAGTGTATAAATATGTTTAAGTACCTTTATCTTTTGAGTTAGCATTTGACCTAAGATTCAAACTCAGGTCCACGCTAGGCGTCAGGGTGGGTTTTGAAGATTTCTGCTCTTCTTCCAACAAAAATCACTCGCTCTCAACTGAACGGACAAAAATGTCCCTACGTGAGTTAAGTCACGCTGCTGATTTAACTCACGCAAGGGTATTTTCGTTCGTTCAGTTGGGAGCAAGCAAAAACTGTTGGGAAAATAGCAGAATTCGGTTTTGAATTGGTTCTAAATTTGTTTGTAGTTTATTATTTCTTCCACATTGCTCAAATTCCTAGACTATTGAGTATATAAATATGTTTGAGTATCCTCATCATTTAGAATGAGATTAAGCTCATTTAACACAAAAAAGATCTTATTTTTAATGACGTCATGCAAACTTTTTTTATGTTAATTTGTAAGAACTGGTTTTTTTTTTTTATTAAAGAAAGTACTTGTAAGAACTAGTTAGATAATAAATAATATAATTTTGAGGTTAATATGTTAGCATGTGATATTCCTTTAAAAAAAAAAAAAGTTAGCAAGTGATATAGTTCACGAACTAATTTTATAGTAAGTGAAATACAAATTAATAAAGAGATCAAGGTGTGGAATGTATTCAAAATTAGTCTTTTTGCTTATAGGATAAATGTCCGACCCTACAATTTAGGGGACAAATTTATGATTTACTCAATAAAGTTATGATTACTTGTAACTCATTTTCACTTTAAAATATAATTCAAATAGACGTTTCCACTGTTTCGGTGCAAAAGAAATTAGGATGCCATTAGTCAACAAAAAGAAATTTGCTATGCAAAAATAGTGTGGACCATTTTATTTTTGGGTATGAATTGTGGACTATTTCTTAGACCACAAGAAATTTTTTAAATCCACGTGTCTGATTGAAATTTAGGATTCCATGGTAGGCTGCATGTGGGGTGAGACTTTTTTTCCTTTGATTAATGATTGACAGAGGTTGATCTAATTGAGAGCTCAAACACTCCTTATAATTATGTCATCAACCCCTCAAATTATACATCAATTATTCTAACATTGTTCAAGTGTTTTGTTTTCTGTTTTTTACTATAATTATTAGTAGCTTTCATCACATTATTTCAACCAATATGCTTTGGTTAATAGTAATTCTTGAACTTTTTGGATTATTAGTAACTTTCTTCACATTATCACATACTCTAAAGTTTCTATTTTAATTAAAGTGTTCTTTTCTCTTGTGGGGACAAAAACTTTTTTTTAAAAATGAACCGGCAAATATAATGGAATTTGTTTCTGTCCAAAATTAATTACCATGTCATTCTGTACACAATATGTGAATGGACATTAAATATACAGTCAACTACTCGTACTAAAATTTCATTAAAAAAAATACTACTCGTACTATATCATCAAGTATGAACATTTTAAAAAAATATATATGTATGGCTGAAAAACTCATTATACGTAGAGAAGATGGATATTGTGGGTTGGGACATTTATTTTAACATATCAAATATTCTTATAGCATTTAATCATTCGACCTGCACTTATGAAACAAAGTTTAAACCATTTTATTCATATTGGTTCGTTTATTCTTGTGTAAAAAAATTATTCATGTTTCTTCCAATTATTCTTTAAGTATACCGGAGATCATCATATTGACCTAAAAGAAACTATACAAGTGATTCAGGTAAGGTATCTTCACATAAAACTTCAAAACATTAATTGAATATATAGTCTACTCACTTTTATATATTGTTTAAATCCACTATTTTTATTCAATATGAGACTTCTAAATCATATTTTACAAATCAATAAATAACACATTTTTATGTAATGAGGGCCCAAATTACATAAGAAAAAATTGGGAAAAAAAAGGAAAAAAGTTGAAAGTCTCTAGAAATAACAACACATTTATCAACCAAGGAAAATAGGAAAAATTAGGATTAACATCTATCATTAGTTTCACGGTAAATATAAGTTAAGAAGAAATAGTTCATGCTTCATCTCTATTATTGAAGTTAAAGAGTTTGGTAAGAAAGGGACAAAACTTACTTGAAAGAAAGAAAAGTACTCTTCATGCTGCCCTACAAAATAGAAACCCCATTTAAAGACACAACAGAAATATTTGAATTCTCCTTCATTATTAATTATGATCAAGTCCTTTCATATTGTATAGTTATGCTTATGTATTTATATTGATATTGAGATTAATGTAAAATTTTACACTAATCAATTCTATTTCTCTAAAACTAATTTCAACCCTTTTAAAATTGAAACCGAACATACATTTAAATGCATATGAATGTCACACCATGTAATTTTATCTTCTTCATACCTAGAAAATTGAAAATTTATTTAATACTCCAATATATCTATCTGGCAATGGGCAGTGGCAATTTGGTAAGTGGCACCTTGATCCAGTACTGGTCCTTATTAACCACCATTGTTATACTTAATGGACCGCAATTGATTCTATAAAGTCTCCAATTATTAAATATAGGATGATACGCTACTGTTACCGTGTTACATCACATACATGTATAAAATAAAATAAAATACTCCTATATATAAAATATTAAACATTGATCGAGACACTCTTTGTGGAACAAATTTCTAGCCAGAAGTCTCTGAAAACCACTGAGAAAATTCACCAACAACTACGTAGTATCCACACACACTCCAACCTTAATAAAATAAAAACAGTCTTTCACAACATTTTAATGTTCTGTCTCCTTCCCCATCACCATCCTCATTTATACACCACCTAGGTTTCTTCACTCTTCTCCCTTCTCCTTATATACTCTCATCCATTATTTCATTTCATTGGTCCAATTAATCATTTTTACATTGCTTCAAAACTAGTTCATCCACTCCTACTTGTGAAAATCATAGCCTACCTCTAAATAGTACACATGCTATAAAGTATTTTTTTTATATTCAAGATCTGAAATAACTCATTTGTTTACATTTTCTATAGCATCTTCTTCTGATATGGATCTTGTAAGTAGAAAATACTTGATCCATTTTTCATCACAAGCTCTTGCTCCAACAACAAGTTCAAGTTCAATTTTTCATCCTCCTCATATGCATCATTCAAGCACAAGTTTTCCAATCATTGCAATTGCTATAATAGGAATATTAGCTACAATTTTCTTGCTTGTTTCTTACTACATCTTTGTGATCAAATGTTGTCTAAATTGGCACCGTATCGATCTTCTACGACGTTTCTCTCCGTCTAGAAGGCGACAAGATCCAACAACGATACACTCACCGGGGATAGAACCTCGTGGTCTAGACGAAGCAGTGATTCGGTTAATTCCGGTTATTCAATTCAAAGCAGAAGAAGGAAATAAAGACTCTGCTGGTTCAGAGAGTTTCTGTGAATGTGCTGTTTGTTTGAATGAGTTTCAACAAGATGAAAAACTTAGGATTATACCAAATTGTAGCCATGTTTTCCACATTGATTGCATTGATGTTTGGCTACAAAACAATGCTAATTGTCCACTTTGTAGAACAAGCATTTCATTAACAAGTAGGTTCCATTTTGATCAAATGCTTACACAAGGGCCATTTTCAACTCAAGATCAAAATCCAACAAGTGAAAATCACATTGGTGGTGATGAAGATTTTGTTGTGATTGAATTGAGTAATAATAATGCTATGGAATCACCATTACCATTACCAAGACCAAGTCCTATTAGTCCTTCACCAAGGAAAATGTTGGAGAATAGAAATGTGGAAAAGAAAGGAAGAAAAAAGTTGCATAAAGTGACAAGTATGGGAGATGAATGTATTGATATTAGAGCAACAAAAGATGAACAATTTTCAGTTCAACCAATTAGAAGATCATTTTCAATGGATTCATCAGGGGATAGACATTTCTATTTAGCAGTTCAAGAAGCTCTGCAGCAACAAAAGAGGCAAGTCAATGAAGTCAACAACACCATTGAAGGGTCTAGTGGTAGCAGTGGGAGAGTCAAGAGATCATTCTTTTCATTTGGATATGGAAGTAGATCTAGAAGTTCTTCTGTTCAACCTGTTTACTTAGATTCTTGAAATTTTTACTCTAGTTTTTCTCTTTTTAGTTTCAATTATGTTTGCAACTTGCAAGTTTATTAGTTTGGTTTTTTAGGGGTGAGAATGTGATGTAGAGATTTTAGAGGTATGAATAGGTCATAGGATTAAAGGATTGTATGACACACAATTATTCAATTGGATTTAATTTTAATTTGAAAACCATTCTCTTTTTCTATATTTGGCATTTCTTAGTGTATGTTTGGAATAACGGGGAGTTTGACAAAATCATGACATAATGTCATTATTTTTTTAAGCTCCAAAGTGTACCTTGTGCGAAAATCCCAATAACTTATCAAGTTCATCACAAATCCAAACATTTAGTTAGAATTTGAGTTTGACTAACTCAACCCTACAAAATTAGCCGTAAAGTAATGAATTTTAGGGGTCTAAATATCTAGTAGGTGGCAAACACATCTCATCACATTAAAGACTAAACATCTAAAGTTTAACCTCAATGGCACAATAGCGAATGGTCCAATAAAACTTGTATAGAGTCTAACACCATATTAAAATTTTGAGTCGGATATAACTCAACGGTGTAAAACCAGCATATAGGTAAAAAAATGTCTTCTACTTATAAACTTTTTTCATGTCGTACCTTATCTAATGTTGTACTCTTATAAAAGTATTTTACCTAATGGTATGGTCCATTTGTTTAAAAAGTCAGAGAGCCATGATAATGAGCATCATTGCTGAAATCATCATATAGTTAGCTTTTCTAAAAGCAAACGTTTTTTTCCCGCTATGGATCAAATAAAAGTTATTCCATTCCATGTCTTGCTCTAGTAGAAAATATCAAAAAGAGATATAAGAAAATCTGGCTTTAAAGTTTAAAGAAAAAAGTACTATTAGGAATTGAAGCAAAATAAATTGAAAAGTTGACAAATCACCTAAAAGTAGAATCCAAGGATGAATAAAGTCAATAGCTACATGTCTCCCAAAATTGATTTTTAAACAAAATGAGGGGTCCTTTCATATTTATAAACAGTATACAACAACCAAAATTATATTTCTGTACACACTGTGTCTGTGTGTTGTAATGTTGGTTGATGGAAGGTAAGGTTTGGTGATTTTTGGTTGGTTAGGGGATACTTTCTTGTTACACAGTATCATCCCCTTCCAGCTTGTAAGGATCAATTATTAATTTTGAGTTGAAATATTTTATATGAGTAATGAAAGAGGAGCCAAATTTTTAGGTTGTGGTTCATCATTATAGTTATTATTTTCCCAACCATAAATTTGTCTGCATATATATAGCATTTCTTTTATGTTTAGACATTAGAGGGTGTATTTGGTTTTATTGGTGAAAACTATAAAAATGTTACAATTTTCTCTATTAAACGTGGTTTTTGTGAGATGCATATTTAATTATGTCAGCCAAAATTGATTTTGTTTTTCAAACCTAAGTTTGACTAGAAGGGCTAAAAAATTATTCTTTTTTATTCTAGGCTGACAGATTAATAACAAGTGTGTGTTTGAAAAACCAAATTTTATTTGGCATCGTCATAAGTAAGATGTAAGAATCAAATCAATGATCGACGAATAAGAAGATTAAATCGAAATTAATTAAATTGGTTTGATATTTGTCCATGTTCAATTTATTTTTCAGCGTTTTGATTTTGTTTGGACTTCGTAAAAAAATATTATAAAAGTCGAATCAAACCAAACAAACTATTTTTATTGATTCGAGTTTTTCTCTCCAAAAAACCAAACTAAACCAAAATCTTACATCCATGGTCGTAAGCTTCACGTCAAACTTGTTTTTAGAGTATACAAGCATCGGCTTCAAAGATAGGGTGTCTTATATGATCTATGGTGAACTATACTTAAAAATCTTTCAAAATTCTAATGATGATCGATGGTCTTTTTGGCAAGTAAAAATTCATTGAAATATTTGTCCTCACAATTAAGACAGTTATCCAACAAATGTCATTTTGATAAGGAACATGAATGTCAATGTCTCAAACTAAACTTATGTGTTTTCATCCATTTTTATCAAATCAACACTGATTGACCGCGGTCTCAATCATAAAAGTGTGACGAACCCTCTATTTTTCTTCCTTTCTCTCTAACGGAGACCCTTGAACTTATACGAAAAGGTGACAACGTCAGGTATTGTCAAGGTTTTGAATGATTTTTAAGCATTGATTCATTATAGACCACATGTGACACTTTTTGGCCCAAATATAAATGACTTCCCTTGAAACTCAATTTTAATCAAATCCGATTTATAAAGTAAAGGATTCAAAATCATAAAATCATAGTATTGAAAAATGTTCACCCAAACCTTAATTACACATGAGTTTTCATACTAAAATAAAGGACTAGAAACTTATGTCCAAAACATCCTTTGATACTATGCTTATGATAGAGTGCTCCCAAATCTAGCACTCTTTGAAGGCCATGTGCACGTAAGCATGGGCAGGGCTACAAGATCTGTTGCACACTTCAGTGTAACTCGTGACATGTTGGCCGGTTGCATGTTTGTCATCAAAAGGAGAAAGAGGAAAACACAACAAAAAGTTCCAAGAAGCTAATCCACAAAAAGGGGGAAATTAATCGTAAGCGATATGGGGCCTCATTGTCCCTTGATTTTAGTAGCCACACAACAATTTCATTATATTACTAGATCGGGTCATATGAACTATAATATATAAGAATAAAGTATAAATTTAACCCGTAAACAGGAAATAATTTAAGAGAGATAAAAAAAATATTTGAGATTATGGAAATCAAAATATCTATAGTGTTTTATATAAAAAAAATAAAAAAAACACAGAGAGAGAATTAAAGACTCGATTAAAAATGACATAGTAAAATTTTGCTAAAAAAAAAAAACATAGTAAAATTGGTTGTTTACAAAAATGTTAATTTAAGATTTAGACTTAATAAGGTCTTAGTTGATAAAGAAATAAAGTCAACTCACATAAGGACTTGTATTGAAGAATGCATTTTTTTAAAAAGGAACTTTTTTTCAGGGATTCAAAGGGAACTTATAATCACAAAATTCGAAGTATATTACATCTATTTAACATATAAATAATAAATACAAATCACATTTATCTATCCTTTCAAAACAAAAACAAAAATAACCCCCATAGGAACTTACATGTAGGAACACAATTTTTTTCTCAAAGGAAACTTATAATTACAAAGTGTGGAGTATATTACATCCATGTAAAAAGGGTGATCAATATAAGAAGAACATAAACCAATATACATAATGAAATAGAAATGAACTAAAAATTACTCCAACTAAGTAAAATCCTCAGATGCAAAGGCATTGACATAAAATTTTTAAGCACGGGTGAATCACATGCAAATATAATCATGTTTGTCCCCCAATTTAGTCTTTTAAGTGGATCAAGACTAAAAAAGGACTCCATTTACTCTTCATGCTAAATGAAAAAGTAGCAATGTCTCACTGACAACAACTAATGCAGTGTCTCACAGTGATTCTGCAAAAACCTTGGCAGGAAATAAAAAAGCAAATGAATATAAAAAATTAACTTAAGCATGATTACCTATCATATGGTTAGAGAAGTTTTTTTTTTAAAGAATATATTTAGAGAAGTTAGAAACATTAAAACCTCAAAATAAGCTCAGCCGTATAAAAGTAGCAGACAAATTAAGCATTATTACCTGTTATATATTTAGAGAAATTAGAACCCCAAAAGTATCCTCTGAGTTGTAGATAATCCAAAGAGTGTCAAAATTATTGTTTCACCTGTAAAATGTAGAATGGAGGAAATTAGTTGCACTGTAGAAGGTAAGGAAAAAAAAAAGATTTTCCCCAACCAAAACTAAATAAAACTTTGAAGAATACTATATATAATCAGAAAATGACATAGCTTCTCTCTCATTCATGCATTAATAACATTAAAAAAAATCTGATATATCTAAAATATCTCCAAAAAAAAGTCATAGAAAGGAAATGTTTGAGATATCGGAAGGGGTTTACAAAGGGAACCAAGATTCATGATCTTTAATTGTCTTCTTTCACCCAATTATGTCATTTTGCTTATCTGCTATGACAACAGAACAATTGAAAACTCAATCAAACAACATCATTCATAGAAAAATAAAAAAAATCTAAGGAAAAATATAGATCACTTAATATTTAAGATTAATTTTATCCTACTTCTGATCAAATCAGTAACCATCACAATGCCTAAAGAAAACTAAGCAAAAATAATCATACAATTTGGGGTTGCTAATGAATAATCTAATTAAGCAAATAAAATTAGACAAATCTCATGTAGAGACCTTTTCTATGGTGTATTTAAATTCTATTTTAAAATGATGAGATATTTAGAAACTTTAGCAACCCCATATTGATCATGTAGGGAAGACAATATATCTATGCAACTAAAAAGCAATCTGAATAAAGAATAAACAAACAAAATACCATAAAATTTATGTGAAAATTAAAAATCCTATTTTATTTACAAACAAAATGGAACTCCTCTTATTCTGAATCACACATTAGAGGAAAGAAAGCATCTTGGATGTTGAGAGAAAATCATAGTGCACATTACTATCAAAAACAAACATGTAGTGCCACATTTGAAGTCTCCTCCACTTTGCTGCCACCACTCCTTTTGTTTTGCATGATTAAAACAAAGCTTTCACCTATATTTGATGGATATTGCACCTAATCCTGAATCTAGTTGATGGATCATGAACAAATTATGAGATAACTATCACAAAACGAAAAGTAAATCATTAAAGCTTGCACCTTATTCGATGCCTTTTCCAATACCAGTAGTTTATGGATCTTCTTGGTCTACATTAGTATTGCAGTCAAGTCATACATATATCTCAATAAACGTCGTCCAACCAAAAGCATGACCTGCAAAGCTGGAAAAAAACGGGAAGAAAAAATATAAAAGAATTAGATGGGAGAAAGAGAGTGAGAGATACACCCAATTCAATCAATGAGTAGTCTGAAGAATACCAATCTAGATCATCAACGATCATTATAATCACCTTCTGATAAATTTTCTAAAATCCCTCAAATTTCTCTTCACAACAATGAAAGAGATTAATGAATAAAAGAGTTTATGCAATTTAATGTTGTTGAGCGTAATTGAAATAAAAGAGTGAAAGTATTGTTTGCCTTAGTGACAGATTAAATAAATTATGGATTAATAGGAGTGATATGTTTGCCAGAGGAGGTAGAAAAATAGGATAATTTGTTAGGCAATGATTGAATTAATAGGAGCGATCTGTTAATAAAATAGGAGTGATATGTTTTTTCGGAAAAAATAGGAGCGATTCTTGATATTTAGTTTGGAAATGATTTTGTTTTGTTTTTTAATAAAAGGAAATAATAGGAGTGATGTGCTGTTTTTTTGTTATGGATAAGAATAAGAGGATTTGTTTATTTGTTTCGTAAAATTCAGGAGAAAAATTAGGAGCGATTTGTTTATTTTGATTTCCATAATAATTAATATTTTGATTAAATTAAATAGGGTTAATATAGTAAAATTAAGCAAAGAAGTTAGGTTAAATTTAGAGCAAAATTTTGCTTTTGGGTTAACTTTAAGAAATTTTTAATAAAGAATAGGTTTGTTTTGTTTTTCACAAAAAATAGGGGACAATTTTCTTTTGTTTTTAATAAAAAAATTGTTTTGTTTTGTTTTTCACAAAAAATAGGGTAATTAGTTTAGTTTAGGTTTCATAAAAAAATAGGGGATGATTTTCTTTTGTTTTTAATTTAATAAAAAATAGGTTTGTTTTGTTTTTCACAAAAAATAGGGTAATTTGTTTAGTTTAGGTTTCATAAAAACATAGGGGACGATTTTATTTTGTTTTTAATAAAAAAAAAGGTTTGTTTTGTTTTTCGTAAAAAATAGGCTTGTACCATATTAAACATATAGGAGCGATCTGTTTTTTCAAAAAAAATAGGAGCAATTCTTGATATTTATGAGTGATTTGTTGTTTTTTATTTCAAAAGCATTTGAAAATAACATTTTGATTAAATTAAATAGAGTTAATTAAATAGAGTTAATGCAGTAAAATTAAGCAATGAAGTTAGGTTAAATCTAGTGCAACTTTTGCGTTCGGGTTAACTTTAAGGAATAAGAGATGATATGATAAGATGCCATAAATGTACATGAGCTTCCTTCCCTTCCTATGATTTTTAAAAACTGCTCTCATTTGAATTTTTCCATGCAAACAGGAAGAAATACCGTTTTGTTCGAATTTACCTTCTGAAAGAGAGAATTTTTCCTTGTTCAAATGAGTGTGATTTTTAAGAAATTAGTTCAAGGTAAACATGCCCTTGTAGTTGTAAAGAGAGTGAATACAAGGTTCACTTGGTTTTGTTTTGATTATCTTCTAGTCCTTTTGTTTCCTGGACAATAAAGTTGTGGTTGTTCTTTAGTTAGGCACCCATCCAATCATAGTTAGTTGTTTGGTATTATTGAGATAGAGTGAGACACATTTTAAATTGATGTTTCGAACGATATTTAACTACCATTTAACTTTCTAATTTCCAAAAGAGCAATTGTCCTCTAAATTTTGCTTGTTTTTTGCTTTTGGGCCTTTTGTTTCCCAACCCTTCTAACTTTGGGCTTTGTTCCTTAACGAAGTAACCTATGTTGACAAAAAAAAAAACTCATGATTTTTTCAAGCTCAAAATTGTGCATTTATAATTTCTTTTAGGAGATTGTTCCGTAGATCCTTTATGTTGATCAACTCTGTATAAGGTCAATCGAAAGATAAGTTCTTCTAACCTTTTAATTTAAGCCTAGCCCATTAGCATGCATGACGATACTTTAACCGTTAATTTTAACTAAACAATTTTTTAAAGGAAAACATTCATATCATTTCATTAGATAATAAAGTGTTAATACAAGACGATACATCAATAATCGGGACCTAACTTCTAATGGGGTTGCCCTATCTAATTGATAAGATACTCCATTTGCTTGCCACTGACTAAACTCAACCTTAAAGTTGTTAAAAGATGTGATAAACAACTACTAACAATGGTGAATGATATTGTCGAACTCGTTGTTATTATTGTTGTCACCATTGAAATTATTGACGGCAATCTTTGTATCAAGAGAGAAATTTGTGTTATTGAAACCTAAATCAGTCACCCATTGCATCGCTCAAGAGAGTCATAATGCTTCATCGACATCCACCGAACACAATGAGGAGAACCGAGTGATTTTGCTAACACAAATCATTTTTCAACATCACAAATACACATACCGATCATTGGGCAGATGCATTAGTAGAGGAGAATGATGCATCAACATTACCTTTAAGTCTACCTCGTGCTCGTCACAACCATCGTGCACTGTGAATATTGCTCGGTCATTGTGGAACAACGATAGTTGTTGTTCTTGCGGTTTAGTGTAATTCTTGTTCAAGCTTCCAGTCTTCTACACATATGTACACCACGCTCAAAAACTTGGGTATTCGTTTCGTCAACTTGTCGCCATAAAGCAAACCGTGTTGGTTGAAATCTTTGTAATAATGTAAAAACAACTGTTGCAGGGGTGTCAAAATCCATCACGGCTTGCTCTACCTCGGCCCAGAGGTTCATTGTGAGCCATACCTACAACTGTTGTAGGGGTATAAAAATCATTCACAGCTTGCTCTACCTCAGCCTAGAGGTTCACCGTGTGTCATACCAAACTTGTCACAAAAGCAATAGAAAGATAAAGTAAAAAAAATATATGAAGATGAGAGAGAATGTTGTCAAAAGATATTGGTACAAATATTTATTTATTTTAGGCTTTAAAATATGTGTTTCGTCCCTGCAATTAGGGGTCATTTAAAAATTGGTCCCTATAATCGTTAATCCTGGCAAATTACTCTTTCAAATTTTAATCATTTAAAATTTCGTCCCTCTCCCCACTTAATGACTGCCACGTCATTAATTTGATGGCGTGGCTATGTTAATTGGCCAACCCACACGTGAAATGACAGATTTACCCTTGTCTTCATCTTCTTATCATTCCCTCTTCTTCTTATTGGATCTACAAACAACATTCATTCCCAAATTGAAAAAAAAACATCGATTCACATAACAAAAATGCAGCAATTGATCAATTACTGCCCTCTTCTTCCTTCACATCATGAATCACTGGTTTGCAAAATAAGAAGCAACTTTTCTCATAGCACTGGTTTGTAACGAAGCTAATAAGCTTATATGCTTCACAAGCGCTTCTACAAGTTTCAGATTCTCTTGCTGAATCGCATCTGCACAAGCCATTAAATTATGAACAAGATGAACACCGGTTTCTTGTGTATCAACAAGAACCACCGATCTTGTATTTTCCACCGCCGGTGGTGACATCGTCGGAACCGCCAGAAGACTAATATCTCTAGATTCTGATTCAGACCAAGTCTGCATGCGTTTTGTGGCTGTGTTTTCTTCTTGAGGTGGGTATGCTGCCATTCCAGGAATAACGCTAAGATCATACTCATAATCATCATTGAAAGTGTTGTTGGGGATTGAAGAAGAAGAAGAATCCAAAGAAGTCAAAGGGTCGTTGATTTGAGAATCAGGGTTGAGTTCAGTAAGCATGGTTTGAACCCAAGAATATAGATCGATTGAGTCATAGTGAACAATATCAGAAGAAAGAGATGAAGCTAATGGTGCTAACAACTCATCCATTCCACCAACGTTGGTTTCTTTTTCCTTCTCTCCACATGTTTTGTTTTGTGTTAATGTTTGTGTTGGTGTTGTTGGTGTTTTGCATTGATGAACATTCACCAAAGTTGATGTTTTTGCTGCTATTAAGGTGGTTGTTGATGATCAGAGGAAGGAGAGAAAGAGATGAAGATGAAGGAAGAAGAGGACATTTAATTTCTAGGATGAAGGATGATGAATGTATTTTTGTCTATTTCCATGCCATTTTGCTAATTTGATGATGTGGAAGTAATTAAGTGGGTGTAGAGACGAGATTTTAAATGACTAAAGTTTCAAAGAGTAATTTGCTAGGATTAACAATTACAAAGACCAATTTTTAAATGACCTCTAATTGCATGAACAAAACACATATTACACCTTTATTTTATATAGAGCAAGAGTATGCAAAGGTGAGTTGGTTGGCCAATGCATGGATAAAGATGGAAGCCACCATGTACAGTCATCTTTGTCTTTTGAAGCCTCTCTCACTTACGTGCCGTTCAGGAACCTCTTACCAAAACCTCAATCCAACACAGCACATGTAACACTCTCTGTTACATTATATTATAAAAATTCATTTTAATTACCATAAACCCATTTTTCTTTCCTCCTTCACAAAAACACACACCACTTTTCAACAAGATGAAGATAATGGTAACCGTAAAACGAGTAATCGATTACGCCGTCAAAATCAGAGTCAAACCCGACAAGGTAAACCAATCTCAAATCTTTGTCTAAAAAACACACTTTTTTGTTTTTTTGTTTGTTTTTGTTTTTGCAATCTTTGTCTCCAAAAGACATGATTTTTACGTTTTTTGCAGACAGGGGTAGTGACCCAGAATGTGAAAATGTCAATGAACCCATTTTGTGAAATTGCTTTAGAAGAAGCTCTTAGAATAAGGGAATCTGGGTTGGCTTCAGAAGTTGTAGCTGTTAGTATGGGACCTTCTCAGTGTGTAGATACTCTTAGAACTGGTCTTGCTATGGGAGCTGATAGAGGGATTCACGTGGAGGCTAATGATTCCATGTATCCGCTTTTTGTTGCCAAGATTTTGAAGAAGCTTGTTGAGATTGAGAAACCTGGTCTTTTGATTCTTGGTAAACAGGTATTAAGGGTTTGGTGGTGATGTTTTGTTTGGATGGTTTTATGGATTTAGTTGTTTTGTTATTTGATTTTTATTGAGGTGATGAGATTTGTTGGAAATCTTGGTTATGTTGATGATGATAAACCATAGTGGATTTTGATTATGTTTTGTTGTATAAGTGTGATCCCCAATCTACATTTTGATTATCTTGGGTATTTGATAATGTTTGCATGGTTGAATGTTTTGTAGTTGTTTGGTTATTTAAATGTTCAAGGTGATGAGTATAATAAAACTGTTTAGATTGACTTATTTGAACTTATCTACTGTCATAAGCACTTGTGAGGTTATTTTGGAGAGCTTATAAAAATGTTGACATGACTATAAGTTGTTTACATAAGCTTTACAAGATAGTTTATGACAACAGTTTATAGTTTATATGAAAATAGTTTGCCTTAGTTTTATCTTTGGTTATAGAAAGAGCTTATACGTAAAGACTTTTATAATAACCGTTTATGCTATAAACGCACGCTTAATTAAGTTGCTTATCCAAATAGGGTCCATACGGATACTTCTGCTTTTTGTTTGCTTTGAATTTTTTTTGTTCACTTTTCAAGTTGGGATATTATGGAAAAATTGACAGATGCAAGAGAAAAAGGACAGTGAATATTTGATATATACATTTGAAACTCGTCTAATGAGAGTATTTGGTTGTCATCATTGTTTACTTTATTAAGTTGTTTTTTGTTTCGTTAATTATTTACAGGCTATTGACGATGATTGCAATCAAACAGGACAGATGGTAGCAGGACTTCTCAACTGGCCACAAGGGACTTTTGCTTCAAAGGTTAGTCCATAATATTCATCTTCAGTAAATAGGGTGATACGACCCAATTCGAGTAGGGATCACACTCCAGAAATTAAGAGAGAAAACTAGAGATAAAAGAAAATAAATTCATTATATTTTTCATTGATTCTCATAATAAGGCATAGAATGCTTATATAGACTTGTGCATACTCATAATAAGATAAGTGCACCCTAACATACTCAATATTATCCCCTAACAATATACCTTCTAGATCCTTCTAGATTAAGGTGAGTCGTAACAACTTCTAGAACTAGCTGAGTCACCACATTAGTGCTTCTTATTCTAAATATCCTATCATTACCGACCCCTTCAAGATCAACCTTGTCCTCAAGGTTGTAAACTTCTGCTTCTACCACAAACTTCCCTGGATCCCACTGTTCGAACTGAGAGGACCTCACTATTGTAGACATATTCAAATCCAAATAGCCACCAGGACCCCATTGTTCAAAAATGAAGTACAATGAGCAATCGACCTCTTGGCTGTAGACTATTTCTATTCCTTGAAGGTCACACGTCAGCCCAAAAAAATCATACTTGACAAGATCAATTAAGCCAGAATGCTTAATAAAACCATGATGAATTGCAAAAAGTGAAACAGCTCCATGTAGTGCTATATCATAACCATTAGCACCATTCAATCCAATGCCAACTAGTGACTACATGAAGAAAAGTAGCAAGAGTTGTTATTGCATAAGAATGAAATGCTGCCACAACACCTTGAGTGGATGCACAAATACCATTTTCCTTAATGTCACTAGTTGAGTTCACGCTAACTGGAACCTTGTAATTTGCAACAATTACAACCTTGGCAGAATGTTTAGCTTTAACCAATCCTAAGTTTTACACGTAACCAATAAATGTTTGGCCATAGTCATAAGTTCCTGCCATCCAGTTTAGTATTTTCTCCAGCATGCTATCATCTTTAAAGCTATCACTCTTAGCCCAAATACCAAATTCAAAACTACCATCAACAATAATATCATTCCCAAAATTGGAAGCATGATGTGGGAAGCATATATCTCCAGGATCGTAATAACACACATGTAGATATGGGTAAACACCACAAGAACTACCAGTGTCAATAACAAAGAAATCGTATGAAAACACAAACGTTCCAACAGTGGCAAGAAAAATGAGCTCAAGCCAGAGTCCACTAACAAGGGGACACTTAATCCAAACATCACCATAAAGAAATAAAATAACACTTGCAATATCAGTCTGAATAAGAACTACCTGCTCCTCTTCCTTGTCACTGCAATGTGGAACAGACAATTTCGATCGAGACAACACAAACGATGACAGTGTTTGAACAACAACGCAGACCGATGGTTCCGACAGAGGATTCAAGCTATCAAGACTCACGATAATATCCAAAGGTATTTCAGTGATGACAACAAGAAAGCTAATAACATCAATATCAAAAGTTGGGTCAGAAACTTTCATGCTTGTTGGTAGAGCCATGATTCTTACACCAATTAAGGTAGTTGGAAAATGCCTATTGTTAACATTGACATCAACTGATACAACATTATCCAAGGAGAGTAGACATGACTCTAATGATGAACTCCCAAACATAGTTACAAATATTTGCAAGATTTGAAAGAGGTTGGGTCTGATTGGCATTATAGCAAACATGTAGTAGGTGTTGGGGGAGAACTCAATTTTCACAAATTCACTTGATTCATTAGTTTTAAAACCTAAGAATTCACCATGACAATCTATGAACCACATCGGTACAACAACAAGCAAGACAAAATGGATGAATAGTAAATTTGGCCTCTATGTTTGAGTTTTTCCATGATACAGTGATCAATTGGGAACCTAAGAAAATATTACACAAATCAATGTTAGGAGAAAGAGATCTTAACAAGGCAATAGAGGTGTTTACCGAGGTACGAAATGACAAATCCATGGGTGATGGGAATTTTTGTAATGTAATAGAGTCAGATGGTGGAATAGCAGCACTGTCAGGTGGTTCCGGTGGGGGAATCTCGACAGAAATGATCGTAACCGGGAGGTCGTACAACCAATGCAACAGAACCACATTCGTGACTACATCCGTGTAGAAATTGAAGTGCCATGTTTTCAGAATTTGAGATCCCCCAGGGTCGAATAGAAAAACGACTTGTGGTGATTGAAGCTCCAACGTTGGAGATTCAACAACGGGGAAGGGAAATGGAATAGAGATCAAGTGTTTTGAGTTTTCTGCGTTACCAAATAACAATACAGTGGGTGGTGGGTAATTGTGTAAAGTAACATGAACGCATAAAGGATCGATACCTGCAACAACACTTCGATCCGGTGGTTTCGGCGGCGGAGACGACACCGGAGGTAGAGCAAAGATCAGCGATGGTGGTGACTGAGTTATGAGAAGATTCGGTGCTTGCGGTGGTTGACGGTCCAACTCTGAAGCAAAGGTTCCATCCGATGGTTTTGGCGGCGGCGGAAACGGTGGAGCAAAGGCAGTGTCTGGTGGTTTTGGGGATTGTGGACTGAGAGCAGGATTGCTGAACTTCTTGTCTCCCGTCGTGACGATGACGCTCCTGTGTTGTATACGACCAATGGAGTCCGCAATTTCCAGTTGTACAAGCTGCACTTCCAATTTTGGTGGAAAATCCAGATCATGTTCTCCGGCATCGGTAGTGATGGAATCAACCAAATCGGAAGTGATGGGAGGCTTCTCAACAAGCTTTGAGCATGGTGAGGGGTTTAGATTGTTCTCACCTGCGATGTCAGTTACGGGAGCACCAACACAATCGTCAATTCTAGAAAGCTTCACTGCCGACTTTGATAATTCACAAGCTTCCTCTGTTTCCTCCTCTAACACCGGTAAAAGATGCCGCCATTCAGGCTTGAAACGCCACAAAAGAGCAGTGGTAAAAGTGTCCCAATCGGATTGTGGGTGACGGTGAGACCACCATAGCCACCATTTGAGAGCTTCACCACGCATGGCCAGTGCAGCCACCATCATCTTTGCCATCTCGGATTTTCCGGTTGCCTTGAAATAACTTTCAGTAGAGAGGATCCACCAGTAGGCATCTTCGTTGCTACCGTTGAAAATAGAAAACATCTTCGTTGTGTATGATGTGTAAGGGTTGGATAATGGCGATGGAGTATGTATGGTGGGGACAGTGGAGAAATATGGGTGAGTGTAAAGGGATTTTTCCATGGAAGGTGAAGTTCAAGAATGAAAGCACCAAATGATACGACCAAATTCGAGTAGGGATCACACTCCAAAAATTAAGAGAGAAAACTAGAGATAAAAGAAAAGAAATTCATTATATTTTTCATTGATTCTCATAATAAGGCATACAATGCTTATATAGACTTGTGCATATTCATAATAAAATAAGTGCACCCTAACATACTCAATATTATCCCCTAACAATATACCTTCTAGATCCTTCTAGATTAAGGTGAGTCATAACAACTTCTAGAACTATCTGAGTCACCACATTAGTGCTTCTTATTCTAAATATCCTATCATAGGGTCTCCTTAATTTCTTTGGCTATTTATCTATAATATGCTTAAGTTACATACCATACCATGCTTTTGCTCAATCTATTGGTAAACTTATATTATTTTTCTCCATTTCCGGTCCCATTTTGATCAAAGGTAAACAAACTGTTTGAATAGAAAATGAATTTTCAGAAATACCAAGTAGTTGATTGAGTTCTCTTGTACCTTTCTAGGGTTTATAGTTGCATGATGTTATGCCAATGCATATACCTGTTTTGGACTTTTGGTTTATTAGGATTGGAATCCTAACGCCTTTGGGAAGTTATTAAACACGAGTCATGCAAAATCTTTTTGTTCAAAAGATTTGATGTTTATATGACAAAAATGTTTATTGTATATATTGTCCTGTCTCTAGACTGTAGATTGTGCAAAAGCTCTATCCTCCAAGAAGTAAGCTTTAGCCAAAGCCTAGGTTTATGAATTCCCAAAGGCTATAAATTATAAATTATGCTAGATACAAAGAAACCAATCAGGGTAATATGAAGATTTGATCGTAATGGATATATGTATGAATGCTTAGAGCATAAATTGTAATGGCTTAGTGTCTCATCCACTCGGGTATCACCGACTGTTTTGTAACTTTAATCTTTTGATGCACTGGAGTTTTCTAAACTACGTTTCTGGTTATCTCATCACTATTAATGGAACTTATAATCAAGGTTCGCCTAATGTATGTGGCGGCCCTAAATGAACTCTCTAAACAAATAAGTGTGAACCCTCTTTTTATGAAGTCGACTTATACACCGAGGTCCGCTTAAGTATTAACTGTGAGGTGTCTTGCGATCATAATCCTGCCTAACTGATAGGCCACCATGGCCCAATAGGGTTTATGACCCAAATATTGGGCCTGATTTACATGGGTATGATTTACATGGGTACATCTTCTAGAAGCTTGTAGAAACTGTGGGAATAAAGGTAGTTAGAATATTCCCTGTAATCTTGGAGAATTTCTGTTATAAATAGAGGGAAGGCTAGGGAGTGAGCCATTTGAGAAAGTTGTTGAGTCATTTGAGAAAGTTGTGAAATAATTCAACTTGGGAATTTTACGTTTATGAGTCAGTTAGAAGAGAAACTCTCTCCGGTTTAAGAGCAATACTGCTCTGGTCTAGGAGTTCTTGCAACTCTGGTGTCATTCGTCTGTTTTCTGTTGCCATTTTCTTCCATTGTGAGAGCTTCAAGCTCATAAATTATTAGTCAATAACACAGTTTTCATCTCAGTTTTTGGTTTCTAACACTAACTCTTAACCCCTCTCTGGACGAGGCCTACGGCAAGGGTTCATCCTTGAGCCAATCCTGCTTATCTTTGATTCCTTACTAGATCAAACCTTGAGTCATCATTTGACATAAAGTTGATGAGCTAGGCCACGGTTAGCATGTCTACCTGTTAAAAGGTTAGCATCTTTTAAAAAATTAGCATGCCTACCTGTTACTTGAGAAATTTCGTATCCAGTTGATGAGCTAGGCCACGGTTTTAGAGTGACTTCTCTGTAATTGTCACTTGCTATCTAGCTAGGATATAGTCATTTGATATATTTGAATCAGCGTAATTAGGCTTTTATATGGTAGACGTTCTTTATTGTTGATTAAGTTTACAATGTTATGCAACTGACTTAGCGAAGATGCCCTAGAAATATTGCAGTACATTTAAGATTTTGAATAATCATTTTAAGCTTAACATCAAATTATTTCACAGCTAACTGCTTCTTTCCAGTAGGTTGTCCTTGATAAAGAGAAACAAGTAGCCACAGTGGACAGGGAGGTTGATGATGGTATTGAGACTCTGTGTTTGAACTTACCAGCAGTAATAACGTGAGTATAACATTCGATTTAGTATATTGAATCATGCTATAATGCTAAATGTAATGGATTACCGATTTTTGTTTTTGTTGAACTTTTTGGATGAGGACATTTGAAATCATATGTATGGTAGAATCTGTTTCATAAAGCTACATTTTCTTTGTTTTCGATTTTATAGTTATCCTTTATTTTTTTTCTTTCTATTTTCTTCTAAATTATCTCCAGAAAATGAAATATTGTGCGCTTCACTTTACAAACTTTCTTGACATGTAAGTTTTGTGCTTATGTTTCTTGCAGCACTGATCTGAGACTGAACCAACCGAGATATGCTACTCTTCCCAACATAATGAAAGCAAAATCGAAGCCGATAAAGAAGTTCACTCCGAAGGAGTTGAATGTGGAAATCAAATCTGATTTGGAGATAGTTGAAGTAACAGAACCTCCCAAAAGAAAATCAGGTGTTATTGTTTCTTCTGTGGACGAGCTTATTGAAAAACTAAAACATGAGGCTAATGTCATCTGATTGTTCTCTTCTTTGTTCTAAATCAACAATTGCTTCTCCCGAAAGGATAAACAACATTACACCAAGATTCTGATGTACAATAATCAAACGAGACAATAAATATAATGCTGTTCCTTTCATGTATTCATCATATCCTGCATCTTCTACTTTCATGTTAATAAAAAAGTAATGTAAATTTGATGTAATTTACATATATTAGAACAGTTTAATTTACCTACCCAGTTAACACTACCGTGTTCTTCTTTCAATGTTTCACTTACTGCAGCTTTCAAATCACGGTGGTAATGTGATTTTGTTAAAGCTTTAACCTGTAGTTTTTGCCAAAATCACAACGAGATATTGTGATTTCGTCAAAGTCATTGTGAATCCAAACATCTACTTAATCGAATTCTGCAATTTATAGTTTTTTTATGGAAATTTTGTTAACTTTTTTGACGACTATGACATGTCATTATGTAATGCAACAGTTGCATTTTAGAAAAACAATTTGCAATCATCAACAGTGCAGGTATAAACTGCTGGTGATCCTTCTAGTCAACGAGTTGAGGAAGCTTCATTTTATAGTTAAAGAAAACGAGACAACTTGTTGAGAAACTATTACCATTACCATTTAAAATAAAAGAAAAAGAAAATACAATATCGGGGGACTAGGCCAAAATCCAAAGTAAATAGTCAAGAGTATAAACAACATTTGTTTTGTTAAAAATCTTACCCGGAAAATTCAGATAAAATCTCGGCAAAGGAAAACAAAGTGTAGAGCAAACAAAAGTTTGAACCGAAGAAATACATCAACATAAACGAGAATTAGGAAGCTCTAACCTATTTCAATTAAATAAATCTAAACACAAGGGATAAAATCCCACTAAACAAAATCATTATTCTGAAGTATAGGAGAATTAATCTGGTTTCTACAACAATTGTCTTCTCCGAAGATATGAGAAATAATGAATGGAATATTCTTAGTTAACTCAACACAATTCAGCCATGTGTTTCTTAACCTTCAAGGAACAAGACCATGATTATTGAAAGCAAAAGTAACCAACTAAGAATCTATTTCCATCTTAATCTAGAATAAGTTATATATGTAACAAGCTTAGTGCGTTTGACTAAATTAAATAGTATATTCTGTAAATATAGGAATAACATTCTCTTACGTTTAGTCAAAAAAACAAATCTTTTATGTTCTAGCATATTCACTGATATATTCTTTTGTAATTTAATGTTGTAGCTTGTAAATGGAGCCTGTACAGTGAAACCTCCACGTTGTAGATGAAGCTATCGGTTTCACCATATGTCTTTCATTTTCTCTAATTCAACTGTCATTTTTATATTTTGTGGTGTGCAATGAGTTAAGAAGAAATGCACATTATGATAATCAACTATCTTGTTCTCCTTTCTTTCAGATTTGATTGAGAATTTTATTTGCTTCTGTTACTCTCAAGGTTTTAAATAACAGTGGTGGCGGTCGCGGTCTTGTTAAGGTTGTCACGATCTTGGTGTTACATATGCTTGCGTTACAAATTGCGGTCGTTGCAGTGTGAATTAATCACAAATTTACACGATTACCCTCACCACTTACTCTCACTCACCCCACTTTATTCTTTCCAGGTTCTACTTTCTTACTTATTTTTCGATGTCACAATATTGAAACAAGCAACCACGAATTCATAAACACCAAAAATCTCATCTCTATAGTCCGAACTCACAACCATATTCACACAAAGATACACTCAAACTCAAAGTTCCAACTTTTTTTCTCTCTAAAATCTCATTTCATCAATGTTACACACTTACACAACAACACCAAAATTAAGAGAGTGGGTGGAGGAGAATAGATCTAGAAATTGAAGAAGTAATGGAGCTGTAAATAAAAAGGAGGTGATGACTAGGATCCGGAAATTGTGTTCTTTTTTTGCAGCTGTAATGGTCAGTCGCGACCAAAACGTCGTGTCGCGGGCATTTTTTTTGTGATTTTTCTTCCCAGCGTTAAAATGGCCAATAACAAAATCGCCCCCTGCGTTATGGATGGTCACTATTGCACAGCGATATATCTTTGGTCTTGAAATCAACCTCTTTGTCACTTTCTTTCCCCCACAGCAACAAATACAAACCCATGATCACAATAAATGCACCTATAATGCTGAAAATTTTATGAGAGAAAAATTTCAGAACTACAATTATGCTAAAAAATAATGTTATTTTTCTAAGAAAAACTTTTCCACCACGTATTCATAATAGTCATTTGTCAAAGAGTTTAATTTTGATACATTGTCAGTTTAAACAGTTTTACCTGCCCAGATAAAGTTTTTCACCAAAGACGAAGTATGCTAGAATTGCCACAAATATGGTACAAAGAGGGTTAAACACTGTGACAAAAACGGGCCCTTTTTTCTCAGTGCACCATAGAAGAATGTACGTCAAAAAACCAGCAACAACAATTCCCTGTCATTGATAATGATTGATATATAATGTTAGAACTTTAAGATTTGAGAGAACTTTTATATAAATTCATTGCATTTGTTATGATACTTAACCCCATATAGTATGGACCACAAGTCAATGTTGAATCCTATAATCCATGCTGAAGGGTTATTACGTTCTGCTATTAATGTGAAAAGAGCTGATTGTATTGCTCCCATAAAGCACATCCATGTAGTGAGTGATAATTGAGCTGGATATCTTTTTAGAGTAGATGCCTGAATATCCAATTACAAGCAATAAGAATAAAAAAAACATTATTTAAACTATGAAGATAGCAAACAATTTTTTTCACCTCACATTTCTATAAAAACCTCACATGATTTTGAAAATATATTTTTGGTTAAAAAATTGCGCTTTTATCTGGAAATACACATTTCAACGGCCAAATAACTTTGTTTTCTTGTGTACATCTAACACTAACTGGTGGGAGAAGTTCCTCCCATGAACTTAAATGGCACTCTTTTTTAAGAGTATGTTTGGATGATGTAATTGAAAATTACGGAGAAATTATAATTCTAAGCAATCCAAATGATCAAATTGAATAGCATTCACTTTTAAATGTTTTTGTTTGGATAGAATAATAAATAATCTCATTGTTATTATTTTTAGGTGACTTTTATAAATTTGGAAATTTTTGGGTCAACTTTGAAATTTAGGGGTCAATTTGTGAATTTTGGTAATTTTGAGGGGTCGGTTTATAATTTTCAAAAAAAATTAAGGGTTATATTGTAATTTTAAAAAAATGTAGGGCTAATTTGAGGGTCAATTTAAGAACTATACTAATCATCATAACCCTCCTCCTTGTGTTTCAAGTCATTGTTAGTTGTTCTCGTCGTGTCCTAGTCGAAAATCTGGTTTTCAATTATTATATCGTTTTAACCTTTTTTTTCTTCATATTCTTAGAAAACTCTAAGAATATTTGCATTAACTTTATTTGATTTTTAAAATTATTTGGTGGTATTTTTATATATTTTTGATTTTATTTTACAGGTTTTTATCATCTTTTTATTTTGTTTTTGGGTTGTTTTTAAAAGCAAAATTTGAAACTGCTAAATGAAAGAGATTCTAATTGCTTATACATAAAAATATTTCGGATTATAAAATCCGAAAATCTAAGTATATTTTCAGAAGGAAAAAAAATAAAAAATGACATGTGAGAAGGTCATTGGTTGAGAAAATTAAATCCCGATACTTTATATGAGAAATTTTTGTCAAATATGAAAATAAAGACTAGACCATTAAATTAGTGGACTATGTAGATGGTGCATTAGGCCAAAAGTAAGGACTTATCTTACCTTACTCTTAAACCGGGTCTACTTTCTTTATACACCACATATAAAATGTTGCATAAAACATATAATGGCACATGCAAATAAGTATTCTTAGGATATGGTTAAAAAACAAAAAAAAATATTAAGAAAATAATCATTGAAAAAATGCATCATTCAATACATTGATAAAACAAATGTTGCACTTCCAATGAAGATTTTCTACAATTTTTTTTAATATTTAATGACTTCCCTTTTAAATTACTTATTACCATTTGCCAACTATAAACTAGTCATGAGTTAAAGTGAAAACCTGCATAATGTACGATATAGAAATTGTGACACAAAATGTAACTGTAAGAAGTGAACCCTTTATCCAACTCTTATTGATAGAAGCACTTTTTGGTTGAATATGGATTAGAGGTTCCCACAAATTTCTCATTATAGGTCCTTTGTATAGTGTCATGGTCATAACACCACTTAAGGAGATCAAGGTCCCAAGTACTTTTGCTATGCCACGTGGATTTCGAAGATCAACAATCTCAAACCTGCATTTTAGTCAAATCTCTCAGTATTCAATATCTTCGAAACTTAAAAATTTGTCATTTCAATAAAAAAATCTTATCTTTTAACTTCTTTTTAATCTATTTAACTTGTTTCATAAGGCATAAATTAGCATGATTGAAATAAAAATTACAAATACTCCAAAATCTTTAGGATTAAGAGCCCGTTTGTTATATATTTTTTTAGAAAAAAATCACTTTTTTTTAAGAAAATAATCACTTTTAAGAATATTGCATCCATTTGCTACAAATTTTAAAAAAAACAGAATCTAATAAAAATCTAAAAACAGCTTCAAAAAAATATATTTTTTTTAGAGGAGAGAGAAAATATGGATCTAAAGATTGAACTAATTTTGTAACAAAAATTGCTTTTATATAGCTGTATCAAAACAAACTAAATTATTTTTTAAAAAAAGTGATTTTTATTACGGTAAACAAACGCAAAATAGATTCTGATTTTTTTATAAAATCTCTAAAAATTAATTTCTAAATTATTTTATGTCAAAATCACTTTTATTTTAATCTGTAATAAACGGGCCATAAATTTGTTTAAGAAATGTTATGAACCCTTTTTTTAACACTCTCGAACACTCACTCTTATATTGGATGAAACTCATGTAGGTCTCACCACTTTATGTGGGATCCATTTTCAATGTGTGATAACCACATAGGTTTTACTCAATAAAAAGTAAGGAGGAAACTATCAAATTAGTCCCTGTCTTTGTAACTCATTTTTAAATTAGTCCCTAACTCTATTAATATTTCAAATTAGTCCTTGTCTTTGTCATAAGTTTCTCAATTTAGTCCTTGTCTTTATATTTTTGTCACATGATGAGGGACCTAATTGAGAAACTTTTGACAAAAACAGTGACTATTTTGAAATATTAACAGAGTCAGGGACTAATTTGAGAATGTCTTATAGAGATAGGGACCAATTTGATGTTTTACTCAAAAAGTAAGTGTTAGAGTGTATTAGAAAGAAAGTGTTCATATCACTCCTCAGTATGTTTTTAACATCTTTCATTGTCTCAAATATTAGTTTTATTTCATGTACCAACTTCAGCCTTGACAAAAATTATAAAATGGTATGCTTTTTAGTCTCTAAAAAAGAGACTGAAAATGTGCAGATTTATAATTTATGGAGACCAAAAGTGATTACATAGAATAATAGCAAGAAATATATAAATTCCGTAGAGATTAAAAACATATTTAACTCGTGTAAAGAGTTTCAAACCTGAGCACCACTGCAATAAGAAAGGTAAGGGAAGCTATAGTGTTGTACATGGAAGCAAGAAAGGTTGGAGAAGTATACTTCAGGCTTGCAAAGTACAAATTGATAGATAAACTGATCCTGCAATAGTATTTTAAAATTATATAAATTATGTTAAAACTGATCCTGCATTTTTTTTATTTGTTCTTACCCTAACACTGAAAGAACAAAAATTTCCCCAAAGAGAGCAAATGTCAGCTTTGGTCTTACATTTCTGCAAGAAAAACAACAAGTACAATTTTCATCAAGTAATGAATGTTCTATTATCTATTATTACACCAAATTACAATTGTTACTAATTTTTCAATACAAAATGCAATATGTATAAAACTAAAAATCTATCAATGTAAGGGTTAAATACTAGTTAATTTTACGCAAGTCATTAAAATTTAGATTATGAAACGTTTGGCCAAACACACACTAAGAATTTGAATACGTTCGAAAAAAATGAACATGTACCTCTCAAGAAAGTACGCAAAAGGAAACATTACAACCCCGGCGACAACGTGCCGGTACGTAACATAAACATAAGGACTCATTCCATGATTGAAGGAAGCTTCAGTGATAAAATATATTAAAGTGTAGCCAACTTGGGTTAGGAGCATGAGCAGGTGTGGCTTAAACTCTCTCAGAGGAGAAACTATTTTTTGCTCCATAAGTTTAGTGATGTGATGAAGTTTCTTTTCTGCACTTATTTAGAAGCTCAATACATGCACATTATATACAAAAACTAGTTTTTTTTTTTTGTTGGAGGAATATATAAAAATTAGTTTTAGATTAGGGAATATAAAAATTCGTTGATGTGCTTTATTAATTGAATGTGACTCATGAATGCATTATAAATGTATCCTGTTTACTAAATTCCCATTATAAGTCCTTCCAAAAAATATCCCATTATAAGTATGTATTCAAATTTCTGATTAGGTACGACTTCACAATAGACATGTAAAGTGTTGTATTATTTCAGAAGTATTTTATTAATCGAATGTGATTTAGTTATCTTTTTTTTAATAGACAAAATGACAAAAGTCATTGAAAACTTATACACACTAGCAAAAAGATGGGCACTCACGTGCTCGTCTTTCCGTTCTTTTTATTGCGCTAACGTTTGAAAATTATGAATGATGTTTATTTTTATGAAATTTTAATTGCCATGATTATCTATTTCAATGACACCAACAATATAAAAAAAATCTAAATTCTTTTTTTAGTAACACCAGCAACAATCTTTGTTATAGAAAAAATTGTTTAAAAGTATAATTGGGATAATGAAAAAGTAAGTATAAATATACTCATCTAGTTTGTTACATCTTTTAAATGATAAAGGGAAAAAAAAACCAGACATATATGTATTTTTATCGTGTATGTTATATTTTTTTTTAATATTTAAATTTATTCTTATCTATTTATTACATGTGTTATTTGTATTGAAAATTGAGGACATTTTTGAAAAAGAAAAAGTCATCCCAAAAGAACTTAAAAGGTTCTTTTCTTTATATATAGTATAGATAAGTAGATGAGTTGTCAGCTGAAGTTCGAATCCTGGTCACGAAATTCGACCTAGCAATGTCAACAATAAAATTTGTAGACAACTTGATTATCGGCTTTACTATGATGTGAAGTGGTTATGAATATGTTCGCAAGGCCTAATCTAATTGGCAATGTTGGTCGCCGATATTGCTAAGCTTGAAACCTTCATCGTGTTCAAACCCAGAAATTAACAATTACGTATAAATTTAAGTGTTGTTTGTCGCGATATACATATATATAATTGATTGCATTATATTTGAAACATGAAAAGATTTAGTGCTTTTTAACATACGTTGCTTCATCTTTAAAAAAAAAATACATTGCTTCATCAAATCAAATTTTAATAACGACACACATATAAAACTTCCTAAAAACACAAGTAAATGATCAAATTACCCTCAGCAGTAGTTAACTACCGCTGGCAAATCCGGCAGCAGTTAAGCTTTGCTGCACTTAAGTGCGATTCCAGTTGTGAATTTACGCGTTTCGGTCGAAAAATCAAAATAAATCGAAACTTATTCAAAATTTTACGAAACATTACAGACCCTCTCTATGTATTTTCATAGAGTTGTCTACAAAAAAGCAGCTCAAAATTCAATTTCTAGGTCAACGTTTTGATGTTTTGGTTTCTTGAGTTTTTGGCGCATTAAAAATTCATATTTAATCCATTCGTTGTCGAAAAGTTCTAATTTTTTGTGGAAAATGTTTCTTTTATGTCCTTATCATGTGTGGAAAAGATGATGAAAAATCTCAATCTCTATATAACTTTTCCAGACGCGCAGATGGAAAAATATTGTGATTTTACACGTTTCAGTAAAAAATTCAAAATAAATTGAGGCTTAGTCAAAATACTACGTAAATGTGCAGATCCTCTATATGTATTTTCATAGAGGTGTCTGAAAGAAAAACAACCCAAAATTTAATTTTTAGGTTGATGTTTTGGTGTCTTAAGTTTTAGGCGCGTTAAAAATTCATATTTAATCCTCCCTTGTCGAAAAATTCAAATTTTTTGTGGGTGATGTTATTTTTTTTGTTCTAAACATGAGTGCAAAAAATAGTGAAAAAATTCAACCTCTAGGACACTTTTTCGGACTCGCACTTGAAAAAAAATTGTGATTTTTCATGGTTCGATCGAAAAATCAAAATAAATCGAGACTTAGTTGCAATACAAAGAAACTTTATAGACATCTCTATAAAAATACATATAGAGGATGTGAAATTTTTTGTGATATTTCGAATAATTCTCGATTTTTTTTTCAATTGCGATTTTGCGCGTTTCGGTCGGAAAAAAAAATAAAAAATCGAGACTTATTCGGAATATTACAAAACTTTGCACATCCTCTGTATGTATTTTTATAGAGGTGTTTGTATAGTTTCATAAAATTCCAAATAAGTTTCGATTTATTTGGTTGTTCGATCGAAACGGGTAAAATCACAACTGGAACTGCACTTAAGTGCAACAAAACCAGAGGCAGAGGCAGAGGCAGTTAACTGTTGCCATATTTGCCAGCGGTAGTTAACTACCACTGGAGATAATTTAGTCAATTACTTGTGTTTTTAGGAAGTTTATATGTCAAAACAACAATTTTCTTTTTATTTTTTATTTTTTTATTATAAGAGTCGGCTTGAATGTTTTTTTTTTTTTTATATATATAAAAGGCCTTTCATCTTTGAATGTTTTAGACGTTGGAACTTTAATTTAATTAATAGAATTTGGAATTATATTATATCCGTCCCTCATTATAAGATCATTTTAAAGAAAAAATTATTCTTTTTTATGAGACTCTTTTGATATTTCCAACTATATTAATTATTTCTTTACCAAGATACTCCTATGTATTTTACATCTTTTTCTACAATCAACGATAAATAGTGTTGAAAACATAAATTATCTCTCTCTTAAAGGATAAAATTATAAAAATAATAGTAAATAAAAACAAATTTAATATTAATACCAATTTTTTTAATTCATATGATTCAGCCTAAAGAGTCCTATATTTAAGGGCGTTGTATATTTTTGGCTCAAGTAAAAATTAGAATTTTAACTGCACTGTTGTTTCTTTATTTTGATTGGGTTTTTAATTAAAACAATTTTCTTCTTTGTTTTGTTACCTCAATTTCAATTAGGACGAGTCTACCAAATCTTAGACTGTGTTTTGATGAGGTAGTTAGAAATTTTAGAGAAATTAAAATTCTAAGCAATTTAAATTATTTAATTGAATTGCTTTCATTTTAAAATATCTTTGTTTGGATAGAATAATAAATATTGTTATTATTTTGTAGTCACTTTTATAAATATTGAAATTTACGGGCCAATTTAAAATTGAAAAATAGTGGTCAGTTTGTAAATTTTAATGGGCCGATTTGTAATTTTTAAAAAAATTGAGGAGTCAATTTGTAAATTTTAAAAAATTTATGGGTCAATTTGCAAATTTTGAAAAATATGAGGACCAAAATGCAAATTCTGAAAAAATTAAGAGAAGAATTCTGAAATTCTTAGCTTCTAGGTATAATTTGAAATTCTCTAAATTTAACTTGGACAAAATATTTTTGGTAAAAAAAAAAAACCTTGGACAAAATATTTTTTAAATTTTCATAATTTAAAAACTCTCTAAAGTATCATCCAAACAATAGAATTTACTTAATGGTGTGTTTGCTTTGGAGTTGAAAAATTTATTCATGGGAATAGGAGGTCGGAAATCAATGTACATGTGTTTGTTATAAAGGAATTAAAATATATTCGTGTCTTTGAAAGGAAAATATATTCGTGTTTTTTTTTTTGAATAAAAAAGGAAAATATATTCGTGTTGTTTGTTATGAAGGAATTAAAATATACTCCTAGGAACAAATTATACTCGTGTGTATTTTCTTCCCATGAAGCTAGGAATTCTATTCCCTTGATTAGAGCAACTATTATAACATAGACAATTATTTCTTAGTACTTCAAAGATTTAATTACTGTTTTGGTCCCCTAGGTTTTCAAATGTTGTGATTTTGATGCCCTAAGAAAAACAACTCTTTTCAGACCCTTTATGTTTACTTTCCGTACCCCAAACCAATTTTGACCCAGTCAACGTACATGTGGACGCCACGTGTGTAATTTTAATTTTATTTTTTTAATTAGTTTTTTTAATTTTAATTTTATTTTTTTATTTACACGTGACATTTTTATTTATTTTTTAAAAAAATTACACATGTGGTGTCTAGGTGTGCGCCATGTGTACGTTGATTAGGTCAAAATTGATCTGGGGAACCAAAACTACTACAGAAAGTAAACATAGAGGGCCTGAAAAGAATTGTTTTTTTAGGGGGCCAAAATCACAACGTTTGTAAACTTAGGGTCCAAAATAGTAATTAAGCCTACTTTAAATAGATCTTTCTACACTTCAATCATTTATAATTTTTTAATAATAGTATTTAATCCTTTCAATCCAGCATCTAACACAGTTTCTTAAATAGAACCCACTAATCAACTATAAAACACTTTATATAATTACATTTCATTTTTTTAATATTAAAAAAATGGTAGTCTCACTTAAGATTCAAATTCTAAGTGAGACATTAGATCATATAAGATTCCTAAAACTTTTCTTTTTAATAGGAATACCTAATAGGTACCAAATCTTATAAGTTGACGACTCTATTGAGGATGGTCTCATGGAAAATTTCATTCCCATATAGACAAGATCCACTTCGTCGTATAAAATATTATCACCCTACTAACCCCACTAACTTAATAATATAACTTGTAACAAAAAAAAAAAAAAAAAACTTAATAATATAACTTCCAATGCGCATGCCATTTTTTGTTTTCGTTTCTCTAGTATAGCATTTTTTTTAATTATTATCAATTTAAAAAGATGTTTTTCCCACGAATAATTTTAATTATTATCCAAACTTTTTTTTTTAAATTCTTGGAAAAAGATTATTGTCATTACATCTCTGAGATAACTATTCCTCGGAATAAATTTTACAAACATAAAACAAACACACCTTAAAAGGATTTTTTTGAAGGAACTTTTTTTTTTAAGAGACTAAAATGAAATATATTATCAAAACAATGTCTTTCCTAGTACAAGGTGTATGAAGGAAAGACAACAAAGTCGACAGTATTTACAAAGAACCTGAATAAAGTAACAAAAAGAATAACTCTTAGCCTATGGCCAGCATGGTGAAAGGACTAAGCCACCAGCCATGATAATTGAAGGGAAGTGTAATGTATTTCACCTTCAACCACCTAAAGGTAAGGGACTTAATCTTACCAACCACCTGAATTGCCGAGCATTCTTTATCATTAAACAACCTGTTATTTCTTTCTTTCCAAATTTCCCAAGCCGTAGCAAACCAAATGACCTGTAAAATTGAGCGGCGCTTCTTGAAAATTCCGCCACTAAAACTGAATTGATGAAAATGTTGCAACACCTGTGCTGGAACAACCGCAGAAATGCCAAGCCATCTATAAATAAAGTACCAAATTGAACCAAAAATATTACAATGTAAGAGCAAGTGTTGAGATGTTTTGATTGAACCACATCCTGCCACACACGACCTTGAGTCGCGATCAAGTACACCACGATGATGCAGGTTGTCTTTTGTAGGTAACTTGTCTCGAAATAGTCTCCAAGCGAACAAAACAACCTTCAAAGGGACATCCTTATGCCAGAGATCAGAAATTGTTACCGAAGGAACTAAAGGATGGTGAACGGTTAGGACACGATAGGCACTACGAACAGAGTAAACATTAGAAGATTCCAATGCCCACAGCCATCTATCATCCTTATCAACCTGCAAAAATACATTATGAAGTAATAGCAACAATTCCCCCAACATCTGGTCCTCTCACACAAACAACCTACGCCTCCAACTCCACGCACCTCCCTCATCACCCCAGCCCAATTGTCTCATATCAAACATTGTTGCCTCCTTAAACATCGACAAGTCATACAAGCGACTAAACCTAGCACCCAACGACAACCCCCCAATCCACACGTCCGACCAAAAAAGCGTGTGCTTCCCATTGCCGAGAGAGCGGCTAACATTATCGATAAACCAGCCCTCTCGACCCAAAGCAGACAAATCACGCCACTAGGCTGAAGGCGTGCGGCCTCCCCGTTGGATTTTCCCCCCACCACACCATACCGTGAAGCCAACACCCTAAACCACAAACTACCTCTATCTACCAACAACCGCCAACACCACCTACCTAACAATGCTAAATTAAGCTCCCTAATTCTCCTTACCCCAAACCTCCAACCTCCTTACTCCTACAAACAGTTTTCCAATCTACCCATGATATTTTCCTGTGGTCATCACTCCCCACCCCATAAAAAACAGTTAAAAATAGATTCAATAGTGGAGATGATGCCTGATGGAGCCTTGAAGAAGGAAAGAGTATAAACAGGCAATGATGACAAGACAAACTTCAAAAGCACCAAACGACCACCCATAGACAAATGCTTCGATTTCCAACCGGACAGTCTAGATTTAAGACGGCTAATAGGCGATTCCCAAAAAGATAAACGACGAGCATTACCACCAATAAGCAACCCCAGATACACAAAAGGAATGGAACCCACCCTACAATTCAACACCATAGCCGCTTCCGACAACCAAGAATTAGCGACATTAACACCTACTAAATGGCTTTTAGAGAAATTCACTTTTAAACCCGACAAACTTTCAAAGAGGAGAAGAATAGCACGCATACTCTAGGTTCCACACCTTAAAAGGATTTTTTTTTTTTACCGAGGGAACCTTAAAAGGATTTGATTGGTGTGTTTAATTTAAAAAGGGTGTCTTTTTACTTTTATAAGGGTGTCTTTTATTTTGATAAGGCTTTTATTTTGATTGGGTTTTTACTTAAGAGTTTTTCCAATTGGGTTTTTACTTTAAAAGGGTGTCTTTTATTTTGATTGGGTTTTTACTTAAAAGTTTTTCTTCCTTGCTTTGTTACCGCAATTTCAATTAGGACGAGTCTACATTAGGACGAGTCTACCGAATCTTAGACCGTGTTTGGATAAGGTAATCAGAAATTTTAAAGAAATTAAAATTTTAAACAATTCAAATTATTCAATTGAATGGCTATTATTTTTAAATATTTTTATTTGGATAGAATAGTAAATAATTTAATTGTTATTATTTTTTAGTCACTTTTATAAATTTTGGGCCAACATTTAAAACTGAAAAATAGGGGTCAATTTGCAAATTCTGAAAATTTTGATGGGCCAATTTGTAATATTTAAAAAATTTGAGGAGTATAAAATTTTTAAAAAATTATGGGTCAATTTAAAAATTTTGAAAAATATGAGGATCAAACTGCAAAATTTGGAAAAATCATAAGAAGAATTTTGAAATTCATAGCTTGTAGGTAGAATTTAAAATTCTTAAATTTAACTTAGACAAAATATTTTATAAATTTCCATCATTTTAAAAAATTTTCAAATTATCATCCAAATAATGAAATTTACCTAAAAGGATTTGAATTCCTTCAAAAAATTACATTATCTTAAAACATACCTCATCCAAACACACTCGACAATACCATCAAATATTTCAAACTATTTTGTTATGTTCGAGCATGTGAGTAGTTAAAATTTTATACACTACAAAAATATTTATTTTTTAATAAATGATTTTTAATGAGTCAAAAAATTTGACTATTTATATATAGTCTAAATGTTAGTGCAAGACCATAAAACATTAGAGATAGAACTTTATACATAGTCTGTTTAGAGTGAGAAAGAGCAAAAAGTCTATATAGAATATCACATTTATGTTAGCTATTTCTATTTTCCAATTTAATTAAGGGTTAATTATTTAAATTGACCATGTAATATATATTAAGTTTGAAAAATGACTCTGTAAAACATAAAACATAGAATTTAACTCTGTAATTTTACATTCCTCCTATTTATGCTCTCATATTTTTCCATGTAGAGATAAAATCCATAAAAATTATCTAGAAGTTGAATATCAACATGATAAAATAGCGGTTGCGATATTTACATCGAAAATTTCATCTAACATTCAAATCACGTTCCATATTTCAATTTGAAGCGAGAACATTTCGAAACAAAGAATTAATTTAAGGAGATGAGTGATCAATATTTCCTAAATTTTTTTTGGATAAGTTATGGGAAAAAAATTGTAAAACTAACAGTAGTAAGAATGAGATCTCCATATTGACAACTTGCTTCGAAAGTTCTCCATCCGTGACTGCTAGGGTAAAATGATGTGCAATGTGTTAAATACAATACACATGTGATGTCAGAGTATCGTTCCAGCCATTTTATGGATCATTGTAAGTGCTCTTGATTGGTTCATGCCTATATGAAATCACGCAAATATCATGTTCTGGTGTGACTTGCCTTCTCAAATTTTTCAAAAAAAGAAACTCGAAACCTCCTTTTGGTCACCATCTTGCGCAACATCCACAACAGAGTTCCTTTGCACGTGTGGTACAACCAATTCGATTATCGTCTTGCAATTCACAAAGAAAATACGCCATGGATATTTTTGAAGTAAATGTCTATTAAATTCCAAACCAACTGATACTCCTATATGGATCCAAATGTTAAACTCCTACCTAATCACGAGGCCCCTATTACATTCAGGGAGACATAAGAGATTAGTTGGGATATTGAACCATCTCACAGTGACTCGTCCAAACATTTCTTGAATTATCCTTTCCAAGAACACATGAATGTTGTAATATGGACTCAGGAATATATCCAATGTTCTCCAGAAAAATGTATCATTTATGAATATAGAGGACATACCTAAATTGGTAACTCAGGTGCTGATTGGACAGACTCAGGCATTGATAGACAATCAACTTCTAGGTATTGTGTACGTGTTGGAGAAAACTTTGTATCTTGGAAAGTAAGAAACAAAATGTAGTTGCTAGATTCAACACCAAGACAAATACAAGATTCATGTCATTAGTAACATGTGAACTCATTTGTTTGAAACAATTACTCAAAGAGTTTCAATTTGAAGAGGCAAGGCCAATGACACTAATATATAGGGGTGTTTGTGGTGCAGTTTGGTTTGGTTTTGAGCCTAAAAGTCATCTGAACCGCAAGATAAAAAAACATGTGGTTTGGTTTGATTTGGTTTGATTTGGTTCGGTTGACTTTTAAAAGAAAATTCAAACCAAACCAATGTGGTTAGGGTTGGATCGGTTAATGCGGTTTTTTCTGAGACAATACAATTTTTTGTTTCCAACATTAAAGTCAAGTTAAAAAGCTAAAACAACACATATTTTAAGCGATCTTTCTGACATTGTTTTAAATTTCATCCAATATTACAATTTCATTTTCATCTAACAACATTGACCAAATTAATAACATGGACGAAAAATAATCCTATTTTGTAAGAATAATAAAAAGCAAAGAAGAAACTTAACAAAAGAAAAAAAATATGATTTTATAAAAGTTTTCATTGAGTTTGAGTTTCTATAAGTATTGGTTTATGTGGCATATGTTTAATTAATGTTCTTCTAATGTTGCGGTTTGGTTTGGTTTGGTTGGTGAAATAAAAACCGCAAACTGAACAAAACCATACAGATGAATAAGAAAGTGATATGAATACATCCGAACCAAATACAATTTTTTTGTCATTTCTTTGGTTGGTTTGGTTTGCGGTTTTTCTGTTGAGTTGGTTCGGTTTTAAACACCCCTACTAATATGTGATGATGAAACAACTTTGCATATTGCCATATATAAATCCAGATTTCATGAGAGGACTCAGCATGTTGAGATAGACTGTCATTTTTTCATAGAGAAGATCAAATCAGACGACAACGTCACAAGCTTTATCAATTTCAATGATCAATTGGCGAATGTCTTTTGCAAAATTCTTGCGAGGTCCTTGAATCATTTATATATGTAGCAAGTTTGATGCATTCGATTTATATGCTTTGGTTTGAGGGAGGGTGTGTTGAATATTTGGATTTACTTTAATTAATTATTAAAATATAAATGTATTATATAGTATTAAATATTTAATGTTATTGTACTTGGTATTTATATTGGGCTTATTATGAACGGACCGTGATGGGTTGGACCGTTCTTATTAGTCGGCCCATTTGAGAGGTCC
>Ga0315914_1000339_pt1 | contig 54397 bp, 29 predicted proteins | sample MpolenodulesMG_FD_203920 | JGI IMG/M metagenome (GOLD analysis project Ga0315914, IMG submission 203920) | Medicago polymorpha root nodule microbial communities from Los Angeles, California, United States - elongated nodules | ecosystem: Host-associated > Plants > Roots > Nodule | place: USA...
GTGTACTTATTTCTCACTAATGTAGTCATGTCATTTACTTCTACAGTTGAAGTAAATTCTTCAAATTAAATCTATGTTGGTTTAATACTTAGGGATGTCAATGGGGATTTGTCGTAGTGGATCCACGGGGAGATTCACGTTCGAGTCCTCAAATTTGGGGAATTTTTCGCACGCGGGGATGGGATATGGGGTGGATATTCCCCCGAGAGCACTTTGAAGATTGGAACAGGGAAGTACCCTCCCGCCACCGACCAAAAAACACTATATTCGACATCATCTCCCTGAGCAGCTCAATCACCTCTCTTGCCTCTCAATCTCATGGTGAAAGCAAACCCTAGGAGCCTCTCATGACTCATCATCTCCTCTCTCACCTCTCAATGTGAGTTCCATGATTTTCAATCTCTTGCCTCTCAATCTCAGTTCCAAATTTCACTCTCGACATCTTCATTCTCGACATCTCATCTACACCACTTCCATATGCTAAATTTTATCTTCCTTATTCTAAATTTGTAGCAATCCCAATCTCAACAAAAAATATTAAATTAATTTAATTGGGATCCGCATGGACGAGGATGGGAAACAATCTTCCTGTGGCGAGGATCAGGGATGGGGAACAGATTCACCTGCGGGGTAGAGGATGGTAAAGCACCCTCGTCCCTAACCCGCTGCATTGACATCCCTAGTAATACTCTCAATATTAAAGTATATTCTCTAAGAAATGGTGAATGATTCATCTATTTTTCCCTCAACTTTCCCTACAAACTTCCAAACATAGCCTTATAGAAACTTCTATATTCGAATGTATTTTTCACGAACCTATATGTTGTTATTGTTATTTTTAATAAAAGGGGATACTTCCAACAACAAAAGAAACAAAAAAAATTGGAACTTAAAGCATATATGAAAGACGACAATGCTCCTATCCGCCAACAGGGCTAGGGAAGTTAAAAAAAACTTTATCCTCATTAGATAAAAATAGGCCATACTTCGTAAAATCATCCGTTACTTGAATTGCCTCATTATGGACATGGATATCTGAGAAGTGCGTCAACTTTATATGCAACTCCAAGATACAAGATACTAGAGTTATATTGAGATGTATAAATCTACACCAACTAGAAATCAAGGACATAATTGCTTTTAAAACTAGATTATATTTTTCACCTTCCCCGTACCCGAGTCAAGATCCACTTCAATACTTTTAATCATAATCCACATTCAATATTTGAAATAAAAATATATATCAATATTCATGAAGAATCTGACGATAAGAGAATTATCTTGGTCACAAACAACTTTACTAATCCTTAATTGGACCATTATTGTTAAGCAACATTTACCCCCTCTTAGACGCCTTCAATGGAAAATATCTAGTAGTCGATACATATCCAAGAGGGGTGATATCTCTGTCCTTCGTACTCTTATTAATCCAAGTGTAGCAACCATGTCGTTGAAGATATACTCATTCCAAGCTCTCCATATATTTTCCAAAATATCTACAAATTCAATGCTCTAATTTTCTATTTTAGTTTTTTTTTTTTACGTTATTAGGTTAAATGATAATTGATTGTAGTATGACTTTGCTACAAACTATAGTTAATATAATGTTTCAATTTTGAAATTTTTAAAACTTATACTTTTAAAATCTTTAATTTTACCTTTCAAATATATATATATATTAATCCCCACATATCTAAGTTTCACATAGCTTTTTAGATGGAAACTCTTTCCAATCAACAATCATAACTGATACAACTGAGGGATTTGATGTCATTATATTCATGGAAGACATTACCCCTACTACTCAGTGAAGTAAGAGGATTACACTACATGAATATCAAAAAACCCATTTTTGAAGATGGAGTCAAAGCTTATTGGATACCGAAAATCTTAGTAAATGAAGTTGAAGACTCGGAAGTTGTAATTCTGTATTAAGGAGTTTTCGAATAAATTGATAGATTTATTGTGAATGTTATAAAAAGGGTGGATTGACAAGTTTGTTTGGCATGTATGTAGCATATGATGATATCTTTATAAAAAAATTCCATCGATGATGAATGTATAAATGCAAGTACTTATGGTTCTATTGTATTACTTAATGTTGGATCTTCGAAAAAATCTATATATATATTTCATAAGCTATTGTAGTTAATTAAGAGGTGCAATCAATGATAAATTGAATTTTTTAGTACCTTATTAGTTTTAATGTTAATCATTATTTGGAGACGAGGGGTAAAAATAATCAATTATTAGATATTAGTAAGTTAAATAGATTTGGATAAGTAAAAAAATTCTTTCAATGTTATGAGTGAAGTGCATATGTAGGCTGGGGTGGGGGGGGTGGTGTGGTAATTCAAACAAGGAAGGATAAAGTGGGAAGAATAAAAGACGTTGGGAGGGAAAAATCTACGAGGTTATTTTTCTTCAAGATACATCCCCATGATTTTGTGGAAACTAGAATAATTGTATTAACAAAGGGTTTAGGATGGGGGTGTAATTCAAAAAAGGAAGGATAAAGTGGCAAGAATAAAAGAAGACTTCGGGAGGGAAAAAATGGGTCAACTTCACAAGCATCATAATGATATGAGATACTAGAGAAAAACTCAAAGACATGGTTGTTTTTAGAATCAAACTCCATTTTCACCTTCCTCAGACCTCAATCAAGAGACACCTAAATTTTTTTAAACATGAGCACTGCCATATGTCGCGAGAGTAGATCTCGTCAATGTATCCCGAATGGATTTTTCACATGTGCGTCATTTTTTCTAAACATGTATTTCTCCTACTTTTTTTATACCTTAAAATAAATGGCCAAGTAACCGTTTGCCGCCATAGTACCATCACTTGTGATTTCTGGAAAGTAAATAATCCTCACGCTCTTATTTTCAATGATTTTTTCTCTTCTTTGATCTTTGAGGATGTTTTGTCCCTTTCATCATAATGTAATATATCCTCTGTCACTCAATAGTTGTGTCCATATAGTAGCAGCATTAATATGACCATTCTTCTCTAAGTGGTTTGTGTTGTTGAAGTTCCACTTGACTTCTAACACTTAATTGATTTAGAAGAAAACATTCTTCTGTTGGTTCTTTCCAAAGGTAACTTTGAGACATTGGTTGATAAACTTGTATTCTTAGATAACATTAAAGATGAATATGTAAGCAAAATTGAAATGGTCTAAGATATAAATGGATCTGAAATGGACAAACAAATGTGAAAACGATGAAATTTGGTGTCCAATCAAAATCAGTGTCTTCGGTAGTGGTGGATAAGAGTTTTATGATGTAACTTAGTTGGATTTGGATATCAGGTTTTGCAATGACAAAGGTGGGGAAACCAATCTACCTTGTGTTTTCTACCGCTGTAAAAAGCAAAAAGAGTTGTTTTCTGCATGTTTTTTCTTTCACAACTCATTCGCGATGTTTCACGAAATACATTTTGCAATATATATCATTTTACTTTAAACATAGCCCACATTCATGATTGGTAATGAAAAAAAGAAGTCAATATTCATGAAAAATCTGACGATAAGAGAAACCATCATGTTCACAAACAACTTTACTATCAAAATGCATGAATGTACTATCATAGTTGAGTAAAATCCACTCATTCTTAAAAGCCTTCCATGAGAAACTTCTATGAATAGATACATATCCAAAATGGAATCAAATTTATCCTTCATAGTCAAGATAACGACAATAAACTCCTCTTGATGTTTTGTCTGAGAAATAATAATTAGAAGTGTAAACCCATTTGGGGTTGGCTTAGTAGTTGGTTTGGGATCTTGGAGTTTGCTCCTCCAAAGGTCTCAGGTTCGATTCCCTCTGGTGCCAATTTCGGTGGGCTAAGTCCATATAGAGCTTGCTCTGGCTTTAAACGGGGACCTGCAAGTGGGCGGTGGGATTGGTCCCCTTAGATTAGTCGGTCATTAGATCGGATACCGAGTTTAAAAAATAAAATAAAATAATAATAATTACAAGTGTAGTCACCATGTGGTTGAAGATGTAATTATTTCAACATCTCTATAGAGTCTCCAAAATATCCACGAATTTAATGTTCTAATCCTTCTCAATCCTCCAAGCTAACCCTACGTATTAAAAACACTGGGTGGGGAGGTGTTTTGGATTAAGAATTTATAGTATTTTAAAATACTATTTTATAACGTAAAATTTATTTGGTATTCAATTAAGATTTTAATAAAAAAATAAATAAGTCTTATGATATTTAATTGGGACTATTACGATGTTTAAAAAAAATGTACAAATCTAGTGTTATTCTATCATAACTTTTTACCCTTTACAAAAAAATCTTGTGATATTAAAAGAGAACTTCAAAATTTTGATGAACATGTTAGTGATTTATTAGTGCTAAAAATTCTTCCTATGATAAGAATTGTATATTTTTATCTCCATCATTTCTCCTTATTTTTTTATGCCTCTACATTTCTCTTTTCTTCTTGCATCTCCTTCTTTTCTCCCCCTTTCTCATTTCCTTCCCCCTGGGCCCTAACTCTCTCTCTCTTTTTTTTTACCATTGATTTAAGTACTCATAAAATTTATTTTTGTGCATTGTTATGATATACGCATTAGTATTTATAAAAACATCATAATCCCATAATGGTTTAAAATAGGTATCCTCAATTGTCAAATTTAAACAAATTCTGATTCCATCTTATGAACAATAACTTTGCAACCATATCACAAGAAATTCATAGAAATTTATACATATTTTAATTTAATTTTAACCATCAATTTCAATAGTTTTTGTTCCATTTATAAAAATAACATTTCTCTAAGGTGTGGGCCTAATTTAAGGTGAATGATATTATTTACTATATGCTTCATATCAAAGTAGTGACCCTAATTAGAGAGAGAATGTGTGTTGATAAATTGTGTTATAGTGTGTGGTTGATATTTCATTTCACTAATTGTATAAAAATCATAAATTTATTTAAAATCTCATTGTTCTGATTTGAATAAACAAGGTGAAACTCCTAATCAGGGGGTGTACTCTTCACATTGGTGATCTGCTTCTCTGCAACTGGTGGTATGGTCGGTCTCCATATTATTTAAACACTCAATAAAAATAGTATCTTCTCTAAGTATTATCAATGAAAATATTAACCACCGTTTATATTCATATAATGGAGTTTAAAACCGCTCGTAAAAAAATGTTAGTTAAAATCTAATAATTTTCTATCTTATATATTCTATGCTTTTCATGGGAAAAATGAAGGAGCGCATTTATTTAATAGACTACCATTTATTTAATAAACTTATTTTGATATCTTAAGCAGTTAAAAGCATTGTTAGTAATGAAAATTGTAAAGATAGAACTAAAAAATAAAATTACTCAGTTGCTTACAAACTGTAATTATAGACAAAGTAAGTTATAGATGAATTTGACCTGAACTCACTTTTTTTTTAATAAATAGCTATATTTTTTTTTAGTGTTATACTTTAATTTGCAATTTATATAAGTAAAATTATTGTCATTTTTTAACGCCAGAGACTAAAGTGATAACGAAAGTGTAGAGTCAAAAACTTCTTTGTAATTAATCTTGAGTCAAGGACATTTGTGACAGCGAGGTGCAAAGTCATAGACTAAATAACAATTTGCTCAATTATAAAGTCAAAAACAGTTCTTAGAGCCGACTTGAAAATAAGGCCCAAAAATGGAAAAACATTCCTTTCAAAAAAAAAAAAAACGAAAACGTTGAAAAAAAAAATACCGAGAGACAGAGAGTAACAAGAAAGAGAAAAAATGAGGGGAAAATGGCGAAGCCTTTGGAATTCGAATCTGAAACCAAAAACAGCAAACGGTTGCGCGTGGCGGTTGTTACACGAAGGTCCGGACACCGTGGAGGAGCTTCTGGAACGGCATCTAGTGAAGAAAGTTATGAACGATGATGAAGAAGAAGAAGAGTTGGTGAATCGGCGGCGACTGACGAGCACGCGGCGAGAAGCACTGAGTCTGTACAGAGACATTCTTCGTGCTTCACGATTTTTCACATGGAACGATACCAAAGGCGTTCTATGGCGTGATCTTCTTAGAGATAGCGCTCGTAAAGAGTTTGAGCTTGCGAGGTTTGAGACGGATCCGGAGATTGTGACTCGGTTGCTTATTGGTGGACGTGAGGCTGTGAATAACGCTATTGATAAGCTTGCGGAGAAGCAAAGGGAACAGATTCAGAAGGATCGTCGCGGTGATTTTACATAATAATTTAAAGGTAATTACTGCTTTTTATTGTAGAATTGAATGGTGGTGAGGATATGTTCAATTATAATTGAAATGATCATATGCCTGGCATCCATGTCTCAGTTATTTACTTAGTAATAATAGGAAGATATTATTACTAGAAGGGGAAAAGAGAATCACAAGTTGTAGAGTCCTCACTTGGGATTGTGGTAACCTTGAGAGCAAGGTTATCTATCATCTTGTTCATTCCTATTATTTCCATTTAGTGATAATACCAGAAAGTTATTCAAGGCATCATTCTTTTGGAATTCATTTCCTGGGTCGCTAACATGTTCCCTTTCTAATTCATCTCTAGAGCAGGTCCACTGACTAGATTCACACTATTCAATGACTGGATTTCAAGCTCTAACTCAAATCTCAGTCTAAACACTCAGATCATTACATAGTCTCCTAAGCCCTGAGCTATGTGGCGAGTAGGGCTTGTAAACCCCAACCACTCAGATGGTACTGCTTCCCTCTTTTGATGAATACTTAAATTATTCTAATAGAAACAAGCTTCCTAAGGACTTTTATTTCTCGCTCTATAATTCCGTGTCATCATTAGTTGTTGAAGTCCTAAAATAACGATAGGATATTAAAAATCAGCTGCCACTGACACTTGAAGATTTAGATAAAGGAATTTGTTCATTGTTGATCATTATTAGTACTATTACCACTCAGTTTCATTTCCTTTAATATAGAGAAGTGTAGTACATATCGTCTCCTAGTGATGAATAAGGCTGAAATTTTGAAAATCAGAGATGAAAACAATATAATTTAAGCGTCTCCCATAAAAAGAGAACAAAATTTACTGCTCCAAATACAAACAGTTGACCAATGGAATCAACCCTACCCACATTTCTTATGATGATTTGCGATCTGGCGTGTAAGATATTCTATATTTTTCATGTTCAATATCCTCAAGCTGCAAAATGAATAATGCATCCTGCAATTTTACATTGTTCCTTCTGATAGGGTTATGATACGTTATAACAAACTTGTGAGGAGCTATTTATATACATGTATGGACTTGGTCATGCAAATCATGATTTTGTGGGAGTACAAGCTGATTAGTTCTGTTGCAATATGTTGTCCATGTTTGTTTAAAATAATAATAAAATCATGACAAGTGAAAATTGATTTCAGGAGTTTTTCCTCGATTTAGTTTCTTTACTTATATGCACTTTTCAGTTTTGGAAGGACCTGTTCTTCAAGGAGTGGCAAACATCGAGTATTGTGGAATATGTGGCCAAGTAAGCAGCTGGCTGCACACTGTTATACTATCTTGTAGAAACTGTTAGAAAATTGTGATAACAGATTTGTTATGTATTCCCAACAAAGTTATATATATATATATGTATTAAATTGAGTTGCTTAGTGAGTTTCCACACTGATATCAATGTATGGAATAACAGCTGAAATTTGCACATGCTCTTTTGTGATTATAAGAATACGATTATTTGGAATTTTAAATTAGTACTTTTTTTAGCATCTCTTTGCATTGTTTGCTAAAACGGTTTTAGTTAAACCCCTTTTTTCTTTGCATCTATTTCGCTTTACATATTACAGGCACTAACTTTAGTACCAACAGCAGCTGCAGTTGAGGCTGCGTTTTAAATTTTGATATATCCAACTCTCATTGCATTGAGTTCTTGATTTGGATGAAATCTGGAAATAATAAACAATTGTCTTTTCAACTTTTATCCATACTTTTTAAAAAGTAGAATGAACTAGTATTTCAAAACATTTGAACCCAACAACTCTAGAAACTAGTAGCTTCAGAATTTCATGTAAAAGGAATGGGGCAAACCACCATTTTTGGTCCCTGGAAGTGTAACACGCTGTCATATTTGGTCCCTGATTCAGTCGAAAACTTAAAAAAATCCTCCACTTTGCATTCTGTTAGTCCCTTTAGTCCCTAACGTTAATAGTGAAGTTAAGTTGGTTAGAAAACGCTGACACGACTACTAAGACCAAACAGTGTTGATGTAATATTTTTTTTTAAGAAAAGTCATAAGATGTCACCTCAATGGTAATTGTAATCTCAAATGCACTACCAAAAAAAAATTGTAATCCCAAATAAACGGATTTTCTTAATAGATTAGGCCCCGTTTGGATTGAACTTATTTAAAACTTATGAAAAATAGCTTATGTAAATAAACAAGCTTTTATTTTAATTTACAAGCTCTCACTAACGAAAATTGTATCTTTATAAACTGTTTTTTTCTTCATAAACTACTTTAAAAACTTATGAATAATACATAAAAATTTATTTATTTGCATGAGTTGTTTTATATAAGCTCTAAAATAAGCTAATCCAAACGGGCCCTTAATAGGATTTTTTGTTTAGATTTACACTTATTAAAAAAATAAAAAATTGTTTATTATGGGTGAGATAAAGTGTACCAAAAAAAGGAGTTTGTTGAAGAGAATATATCAATTGTTTGTTTTATTTTGTCAAAACAAACATCAATTGGTTTGTTACCAAAGAGAGATATGAAATCAAATTTATTGAAAAGAGAAGTGATGGTATAATTTTTTGTGAAAAAAAAAATCAAACCTTTTTCGAAGAAAAATTAAAATCTTATCCCATGCATATCGGTTCACATGGTAACTAATTGCACTATGAGTTTGTTACATAATGCATATTATATATTGTACCGCCTTCATCCGATTTGATTACCCACGAGAAATCCTAAAAGAAAATTAACTTTTAAATCTTTTAACTCTCCAATTTTTTTTATTTTTGCAGCATAGTTAATCTTCACATTCTAGATGGTGTCTATTAGCAAACATGATCAACCAAAATTGATACAATTGAAAGATTTGATGCAACTTCGTCCATGGATGCCACCACCTCTACAGTTTAGTGAACTTAGAGGAGTGCAATACATGAAACTCAAGAAACAGATTATCAAAGATGGAGTCGAAATCTATTGGCAAGCAAAAATCATAGCAAATGAAGATGAAGTCCACGAGGATGTAATTCCATGTTATGGAGTTTTCGAATTTATTGACAGACACGTGGTGAATGTTATAAAAAGGTGGGTCGACAAGTTTGTTGGTCAAACTTTTAACTTTAAATTAAACTATCGATGATGATGAATGAATGCTATTTACTTTATGATTTTGTGGGAGTTTTTGTTTTGGATCTTTGAAAAATATGTATATTTTTTTTGAGTTATTATAGTTAATTATGATACAATCAAGTCATGATAAATTTATTGAAGATTAGTAAGTTAAATAGACTTAAACCAACATGGTGTTCATGGAGTCGCTTATTTGGGAGGTAGTTCAACCCTAGTAAAAAAAATGAAAATAAGATGTTTTGTTGACAACTTGCAGATTAGTGTAATTAATATCGGACCCAAATAACCTATTAAGCCGTAAAAATACCTAATACCTTTGGGAGTTTAATGGATGTCAAAGAATCGTTCTATTCACAATGTTTACAATACTCAATAATGATCTATACAAGTGATAATTGATTAAAGCAGATTTTCATTGGGAAGTACCTGTTCTTCAAGGAGAGCCCAAGTCTAGTATTGTGCTGCAATACTACCTAGTAGAAATTTTGTTAGAAAATTGTGATAGCAATTTTGTTATGTATCGCAAAAAATTACCACAGTAATATTAATGCCTGGAATAACAGCTGAAATATACACATACTTTTTGTGTGATAATAGAAATACGATTAATTGGAATTTTGGAATAGTGCTTTTCTTAGTATCTATCTATTTTCATTGCTTGGAAAAATGGTAATATTAAAATCCCTATTTTCTTTGCATCTATTTAGCTTTGCACATTACAAGCTTTAACTTTAGTACAGCAGTAGTCACAGGCGAGGTTGAGTTTTGAATTTCATGTCTCCAACTTTCATTGCATTGAGTCTTTTTTTTTTCTTCAGATTAAATCAGAAAAGCTAATTGTCTTTTCACCTTTTTTTAAATTTTAAAAGGTTGATTAATTATAAAATGAACTGTCCCAAAACATTTGAACTTAACATCTATAGAAGACTAGTAACTTATCCCTTAGTCTTTAGAATTTTATTTTATATTTTTTTGGGTACATCATGTAGCTTATTTACCAGATAGCTGTACAATGTTTTGCATATAATTTTACACACGTTGATCAGTTCAAGAGTGATTCAATCTCTTGCAAGAAAAATCCAGAAAACACACTGTTTATATCATAATTAGTAATAGACAACACAATTATCGCGGTTTCTCTTTGTCATCATTATCCAAGGTCCCCTTTCTCATCATAGTTGCAAACTCCTGGTAATTAATTCTGCCATCCTGCAAATAAGAAAGCTCAACCATAAGTAGCAATTCACATAGAGAGCAAAAGAGATTCATAAGCACTTATAAACTCAATAGTATATGTGACATACATTGTCGGTGTCAACATCATCAATGACTTCATCTATAGTTGCTTCATCTCCCATTTGATATTCAGCCAAAGCTTGTCTAAGTTCCTCTCTTGTTACATAACTGAACAGTCACCCAAACAAAACTTAAAGTAAGCAAGAATCTGAGAAAATTCAGAATCCAAATAGACGAAAATCTGATAATACTGAATTTTTATGGACCAAATCTGTCTTGATTTTATCATCTGAATTACTTGTTAATCAAGCAATGAGTGTAATAGTTAAGGATAAAGCAAAGGAACCAAATACTGACCCGCTGTTATCCTTGTCAAAGTATTGAAAAGCCTTGAACAAATTCTCTTCCCTCTCAAGTTTATGCCGGTTTATTGTGGCAGTAATGAATTCATGATAGTCGATAGTTCCATTCTTGTCAACATCAGCCTGACCAAACATGTGAATTAGGAAAACTATGTAACAGTTCGTATTATATACTTTCTTCATGAAGAGAAAAGATCAGAACATTAGTGTCTGTTTGATGTGAGAAAATATTTTTTGTTTATATTTCTATTTCAAGTTAGAAAATCATGTTATTTTCATTTTGCTATTTTTACCGTCAAAGTTTTGTTAAAGTGAAAACAATGTGTCAATTATAAAATAAAAAACATAACATGAAAATACATCAGAAAATGTTGTCTCAAATCAAATTTATTCTTAATTTCTAAAACTGCCGGAGACAGAACTTACAGCATCCATTAGCTGCTTTATTTCAGATTCACTAAGCTTGGATCCCAATTTGGACAATCCAGATTTTAGTTCTTCATATGTGATTGTACCACTTCGATCGGTATCTATATTGTTGAACATTTGTTTCAAGCCCTTGATTTCCTCATCTGAAAGGTTTTCTGCTATTACCTTCCATATCAAAAATAAGAAAAAAAAATAATAATGTTATTACCAATCAAGTATAACTATCTAAGTGGTTTTGATTATACGATGTTAATCTAAATTTAAGATACCTTTAAAGCAAGTTTCTTCATCTTGTTCATTGCTCTGAACTGTTTCATCCTAATTAAAACAGCATTGTCTAAAGGCTTGTCTGATGCCTCACCACCTTCCTTCATCCATGGATGTTCTGTTTCAACTTAATAATGTGAGTCATGGACCTTATCGATGATAAAACTTGGTCAAAATGATTATAAATAAAATACAGCTCCATGTTAAACTTGGTTTCTAATTTCTATATTAACTTACCAAGGGCATCAGAAGCTGTAATGCGTTTCTTAGGGTCATAACTCAACATTTTCCTGATCAAATCTTTTGCAGCAGCTGAAATAGAAGGCCATGGTGCACTCTCCAGATCAAGCTTACCTTCTAAAATTGCTTGAAATATGCCTTTTTCGGTTTCTAACAATGTTCAACAGATAATGTCACTAGACCAAAATTTTATCCATCTGTGTAAACTGAAACAGAACAATAACATTGTATTTATATACTTACCAGCCCAAAATGGAGGCACCCCACTTAGGAGAATATATAAAATGATTCCTGCACTCCATATATCAATCTCCTTTCCATAACTCCGTTTTAAAACCTCAGGAGCCACATAGTATGCACTTCCAACAAGTTCTTTATATACTTTACCTGTAGATTTCCTTATTATTTAATTAGTACCATAATAATATAAATATAGATACACAATATATGTTATCAACCAATTATAATGTAAGAGTTTTTATTTTTATTTAAGCCAGAAATAATCAAGTGACCATGCATGATATGGGATAACATAATTGTCATTGTCACCAAGCAGTGCATGATATAACATGGTTTTCCAGCACACATGTGCATTTACATTGCAAGAGCAGAAGACAACAAAAACATATAGTAATAGCCAAATTTTGTTGCCACCTAATTGTTATGGTGGGAACCAAATTTTGTTGCCACCAAATAAAAATATGTTTCTTGAGTCTCTTTTAAGTTCTAATAATGCAATTTTGAATCATATATTAGGATGGTCCACTGATGAATGATGGGTTTCACGTAATAAGTGCTTGGCTTCTTGTCCTTGCTTTTCTTCTGTTGCTAATTTTTATAATGTGAAAACGTTTACTTGATTGACCTGTCCTTATCACATATGAGATATGATCGTTTACTTGGTTGACTCAATGTTTCCTATAATGCTAGTTGACTTGGTCCATATCATCCAAACGTGTTTTTCATTTCATCAGCTTTAGCAACTTAGGGGATTTAATCTCAAACCCTAATTTAGGCATATGATTCCCAACAAATATTCTCCCATGATTGACAATAATTAGGTGAGGGACATGACATGGACACATAACTCTGTACGGAAATGGTCTTTTACCGCTGGAGCCTAATCTAACCGACCGAGCATGCTAGCCATGAGTAGGTCTAAGCTTAATATTAGATCATGCTCACTTAACCCGTCCCGCTGCTTATGTCTCAATCAACAAACTCATGAACTGCCAATCCTTGCTCTAGGAACCCCGACCGGTCATTCACAGTGGGACACATTATGATGGGCGACCATCAACTTTGCTCCATGATTGTTTCTCCTAAAGTTTAAATACTAGATACCGAACACAGCCCAGAATGTTAAGCCTAAAAGGCGAAGGTACTCTAACTAGCCGAGTGACATGATATTAGGTACAGAACACCATCTCAGATTTTGAGTCTAACTAAATATCACTAAACCAATATACAAAGTAAGCACAAGCGTTAATTGGTTTGGTAATTTTATTTTGTCTAACTCAATGTGTTTGTTTTTCTCAATACTATTCAACTAAAATTTCTTATCTAATTGGAATCCAACAAAAGGTAATGCGTAAAATCCTTTTACTAAAGGAGAGTTAAAAGAAAAGGAGAAACAACTAGAATTTGAATCCATAACAATCATGTTGTAAATGAAAATAAACAAGGATTTGAGAATACATATATCATCCCAATGAACGAATTGGCATCTAACTAACTACTACTAACCTTCTTCAATGAAAACAGACAATCCAAAATCAGTGGCTTTCAAAGGAGCCTTATGATCTTTACTAGCAAGCAAGAAATTCTCAGGCTTAAGGTCCCTATGCATGACCCCCATAAAATGACAAGCATGAACCACATTCATAATCTGCTTAAATATAGAAGCAGCTTCACGCTCAGAGTAACTACCCTTTGCAGTGATCCGTGCAGTGATCCGATCGAAAAGCTCACCACCTAAACACAACTCCATCACCAAATGCACACTCTCTCTATCCTCATAAGCACCCTTGAACTCAACTATGTTTGGTTGTCCACTTAAGTCCTGAAGGATCATAATTTCCCTCTTAACATCCTCAATTTCCTTCTTTCTTGTTAGCTTTCGTCTCGAAATGGACTTACAAGCATAGTTTCTTCCGGTGGCATTTTCGGTACAAAGATAAGTGACACCAAATTGACCCCTCCCTAGTTCCTTTCCAATACTATAGAGTGTCTTCATGTCAATGTATGGCCTTCCTAATATTGGTTGATGATGATCACTTGCATTTGCATTCGATGATGAAGCGGAAGAATATGAAGTTGGGTCTGATTTAGCAGCAATATGGTGTGGATATCGCGGTTGACGAGGTTGATTTCTCTGTGGGGGTTGTGAATTAGTACCATAGTCATAGGAGATAGGTACTCTGTTGTCGTGTGGTTTGGTGAAGCAGTGTCCCATGTTGAATGATGTTTGTTGATGGAGAGATTGATTTGTGACTTGAAGGGTTTTATTTATGTATGCAGTATATACATAAACTTAATTAACTATGTATTTTATGGTATGGTATTAAGTTTCAATTTATGCTTTGCTTTTTTCTTGGGTTGGGATGGTCCTCACATAGTCACATAGCATAAAAGCAATATTCCTTTCTTTTTGCATTAGTACGCTTTGCTTCCTTGAAGTGAGTGGGAAACCGGTTTCGTACTTTTTGTATTTCATGACATGAGATGGGATTATCAGAAGTTGTTTTCATGTTACAGGCCCTTTAGGCCCAAGCCCAAAAGTCAAGGAATTTTGTGACTGGACTTTAGCTCACTTCACTATAAATCTATGAGAATTACTTACTTCATAGACGCCCTGCTCAAAATTTAGTGAAAACATCTATTGAAATACATGTTTCCGTAGAGCTTAAAGTCTCACATTGTTAAGGAATCGAGGTCAATGATAATTTACATGTAACATTCACACTTCTCAACCCAATGAGACACCTTTTAAAAATGACAAAACCTTGAATGACTTAACCCACTTTAACCAAACACATGCAGCTAGAGGGGGAAATTAAAACTAATCGAGTATAACATATACTAAAAACAAAAACAGAGAATATAGAGAATGATGATAGAGCGAGTAAAAGCATACTAATTAAAGGAAAAGTAAATAATAAATAAATTGTACCTTCTTCAAGGAAAATGGAGAGTCCAAAATCAGTAGCTTTAACAGCAGCATTCTCATCTTTTGAAGCAAGCAAGAAATTCTCAGGCTTAAGATCACGATGCATAACACCCATAAAATGACACACATGCACCACATTCACAACCTGTCTCATAATAGTAGCAGCTTCACGCTCCGTATAGTTTCCTTTTTCAATAATCCTATCAAAAAGTTCACCACCTTTACAAACTTCCATCACCAAATACACATTCTGTTTATCCTCATAAGCTCCTCTGAACTCAACAATATTCGGTTGCCCCGAAAGATGTTGCAGAATCATAACCTCTCTTCTTACATCATCTATCTCTTGCTCGCTTAATAGTTTCGCTCTTGATATCGATTTGCATGCATATTCTCTTCCAGTTGTTTTCTCTGTGCATAGATATGTCACACCTGATTGACCTCTTCCGAGTTCTTTCTTCATATCGTATATATTGTTTATCACCACGTATGGTTTACCTAAAATTGATCCTATTTGTGGATTACTAGAAGAAGGAGGAGGAGGAGGAGATTTTGTTGGTTTGGGAGATGGATCATAACTTGGTTGATTGTAGCCATAGCCAGAGCTATGCCTAGGAGAGGACTCTGGAGAGGAGACAATGGGAATGTCTCGGTTTGTAGTACAACAGAAAAACGCCTTAAACAGTCCTAATCCCATTCTCTAGTTACTTTTTTTCTTTCTTTCTTCTTTTTCCATTTAACATATGTTTTCAAACCTATATATATGCATGCATTTACATTATGAGTTTTAGTATGAATGATTCATTGGTACTATTTCACATTTTTTTATGCTTTTCTTCTTAGTTTGGACTAGGGGGTGAGAATATAATGTAATTTGTATAAGATTGTAAGTTTTGCAGCTTTATGCTCAGGAAAGAATTGATTCTATTACTCTTCCCTTGGACCTTGGTATTTGTTGGTCATGAACGCTTCGCATATATCTCTACGAAAGGTTTCTTTGTTCAAGACTCTCTTAATATGAGGGGTATCTTCATTCATGAACCAAACAAGTTTCCTCTCTTTATAAATAGTGGCAATGTAGCATATTTTATACAACCAACATTTCTCTGTCTCTAACTACAATTTTGTGGGTACAAAAGGTTCTTGTTTATGGTCAAAATCATGTAAATTTAATGCCTTTTACATATGAAAATATCCTTTATGAGAAATTTAACGTGGGCAATTTGATATATAAAATTAAACTAGTCGAATATTTGATTTTCACTTAGTATTGTCTAGTTACAAGTTACTTGAAGTAGGTAGCTTTCTTTCATTTTAGTAAAATATATATCATGGATCTTTGACTATTTTGTCTCGCAAGAAAGGGACACTTTGATTGATCCTTTTCTTAAAGTGAGAGAAACATTATGCTATATATTTTTGTTTCTCATAAAATTCGACCCACCAAAAAATGTCCTCCGCATCCTATGGAGCTAAAATTACCCATGGATTTGTAAAATATTAGTAGAATAAACAAGAGTGTCACACTCTTTTTAGCTAAAAACCATTTTGAAGACAAAGATTTCACTTGTTCTATCACCTCTTCAATCATCGAAACCAGGAGAAAATAAAGTCGTTTTTTCCCCTTCCAAATTAACCACATAGTTATGTGACAAATGAAAACCAAGTCTTTTACCCCTTTCTCTTCTTTTCCCCTTTCGGTGTACAATTGGTACAAACAAACAAAAAACGTATATGTACATATTGTATTGGACGAGTAAATAATGACATTGAAGTTTTTCTTTTTGAGTAAATTACAATCCCTTTTTCGGAGAGAAACTTAAATTACATTCTTCATCAATCTGATGTTAAAATCTACAGTTTCATCCCTTAATATTTTTAAAATTTATACTAGTATAGCAACAAAAATCTAACGCCCGAAGGACGATGAAAAGGATGCAAATCCTTTTTATTATATTCAAAATTTTAAATACAAATTTTTCTCTATGATAATAAATGATATTTTTAAACCTTATAGTAAAATATGAAACAATACAAATAAAATTAATTTTTAAAAAATCACTAAAAGCAATCAAATATGGGTATCTAAAATATGTTTTTATATTATAAATAATAAAGTTAATAATAAAAATGTTTTTAAAAAATGTTTTTGAAAAAGAGATCGTAATAAGCTGTTTTGCATAAATAAGCTATTTTGAATAAGCTATTTTTTAAAAAAAGATCGTAATAAGTTGTTTTGTATAAATAAGTTGTGTTGAATTGGCTGTTTTTTGAAAAGAGGTCGTAATAAGTTGTTTTGTATAAATAAGCTGTTTTGAATAAGCTGTTTTTTGAAAAGAGATCGTAATCAGTTGTTTTGTATAAATAAGTTGTTTTGAATAAACTGTTTTTTAAAAGAGGTCGTAATAAGTTGTTTTGTATAAATAAGCTGTTTTGAATAAGTTGTTTTTTGAAAAGAGGTCGTAATAAGTTGTTTTGGATAAATAAGCTGTTTTGAATAAGCTGTTTTTTGAAGGAAAAAAGGTCGTAATAAGCTGTTTTGGATAAATAAGTTGTTTTGAATAAGCTGTTTTTTAAAAAGAGGTCGCAATAAGTTGTTTTGTATAAATAAGATGTTTTGAATAAGCTGTTTTTTGAAAAGAGATCGTAATAAATTGTTTTTCATAAGATAAGCTGTTTTGAATAAGTTGTTTTTTGAAAAGAGGTCGTAATAAGCTGTTTTGCATAAATAAGTTGTTTTGAGTAAGTCGTTTTTTTAAAAGAGGTCGTAATAAACTATTTTGTATAAATAAGTTGTTTTTAAAAAAGATATCGTAATAAGCATTTTTATTTATTTATAAATAAGCTGTTTTTTTTAGTAAAAAAAATAAATAGATCGTAATAATTTGTTTTTTATGAGATAAGTTGTTTTGAATAAATTTCAAGGTAAATTACAATGTATAATACAATGTATTCCTTGTAAGAGAAAAAAAAAAGGTAAAATAGTAAAATTATAACATAAGCTCTCCATCTTCTTTCCTTGTTGGTTTTTTTAACTTCCAAACAAGGGAAAGGTTTTCCCTCCTTTCTCCCTTCCCTCCCTTTCATTCCCTTCCCTTCCTCTCCTTAGCCTTTCCTTTCCTTACCCTCAAAACTCGCAAACAAAGTCATAGAGTATACTAGAGTTAAAGAAAACTTTAAATCTCAAAGTGTTGTCTCTCGAAGAAACTTTAAATTACCGTAACTCATTTTCTTTGGGATTCCGAGGTTAACACATAAAAATACAAAAAAAAGGTTTTTTTTTTTGTTTTATGAATTAGTGATCTATCCTAAATGCAAAAATCTGACAAATAAAATTTTTATTCTTAAAAATGAAATTTAATTTATCAATTTAGAAAATAAATTTACCAAAATCTTAAAATTTGTGAACGTACCTCTAAATTCTCCTCTATTCAACCTTATCCGTTGTGATCTTTTTACTTTTTTTAAGGACTTTGCTGGATATGGCATCATGCATCCTTTATTCTGCATAAATTAACTAATGATGCTTTAATTTGGCAGGGTAACACATTAGTGGATCGGTTGTAAACCACTTCCATATAAAATATCCCACACACAGATATAGTATATATAATATTTGTAATTGTTTATTATGACTCATTGCATGCCTAATATGATTTAAGGAATAATTTAAGAGTTCCGATATAAACAGCAGCATAGGATAAAAAGTTCGGATAAATGGATTTGAATGCAACATAAAAATCTGTAAATTCATCGCTGAAGTTTAACCGTGAGTATCAATCTAACCTCTCATAATAGATTCAAATATGAGACAAGTCCAAATATCATACAACACATTGTTTCCTTGTTTGGGTAAAAATGGAACCAACCCAAAAATTACACATTGATTAGTGGTTAGGCTAAACTACCCAAAAAGAATCAATGAAAAATGAAGATGATTGGTTCGGATTATGAGTCTTTTTAAAACCAGTCACCTGGCTGACATACACAATTACTATGTAAGGGTTCTAAAGATTGAATAGGATGGATGGATAATTGCAAATTGGCTATTAAATCAAAGGATAAAATTAATAGACAAGAATAAAAGAGAAATGAAAAGATAAAAAAAGAATAAGTCCAAATACATACTTATGCACAATCCAAATTTTCTTGATATAAGATTATTAATCACATTCCCTCAAAAAAAGATTATTAACCACATGTTTATTCCCTCAAAAAATAAAGTTAAAAAAAAAGATAGAAACGTCATCATTGAATTGAGTGAATATTAAACGACCCTAAAATTATGTATGATAATAAATATTTCAATTTAAAGTTTTTTTTGTTGAGGAAGATCAATCTAATGACCTACACCCTCCGGTCACTTTATTTTGTTTTGTTTTGTTTTGAGGAACCCTCCGATTACTATCATAATTAAAATTCAATATTATAAATTCATTCAATTAATTATGTATATAGTCTTTATTATAGATCACATACATCATTTAATGAATGAATCCAAAATATTGATTTTTGCTTATAATAGTGACTAAAGGGTGTGTATTTTAAACAATGGATAAATAGTATAAATAAGAATGAAATCAAAATTATCATCTCTCCTTCTCAAACTCTGGTCGTCGACCCTTTCTTTTTCTTGTCTACTGAAGGGGGGTGATTTAGGGTCCATTTTGACCCAAAATCACCCCTCCGAGTTGTTGTTCCTTCTATCTTAATTAAATAAGTCATTTCCACATATTTTTAATTTTCTTTCGTTTATTTTCGTGACTTCATCACTTTGCACGACTCTGTTTGTTTTGATTTTTCGTCTTTGTGCAGTGTAATTTTGTTTTCCCGTCTTAGTACGGTGTTTATTTGATTCAGGTTGAAAGACTAGCTTTGAGCAAGTGCAGATCCGATCAATGACTTTTGCGTTGTCAATGTTGCAGATCCGGAGACATGAGTATTCCGAAGACTTTAATATAGTCATATTTATAGGCATATGTACTTTGCCGTTTTATGCTATTAACATGGATGTTGTGAGTTTGTTCATAGATTCATCCTTTTTATTTTTAGTGATTTTGGATTTGTATTGTATCGATATACCCTATTAATTTGAATGAATATCGTTTATTTGTGTAAAAAAAAGAATGAAATCAAAATTAAAATGACATTGAAATATTTTTCAGAAAGGCCAAATCAATCATTTTATAAAGGAGGCATGGGAGCTATTAGGTGTTAGAAAAGGCCAAATCTATTACTATCATTTTCAAAGTATTTGACAATTGTAATGAATAATATCTTAACTTAAAATTCCCAAAAGAAAAGATTGTTCTGAAGACACTCGTTAACTAGACTTTTAATTTTTCCGTGAACATAGCTTAATTAGTAAGGATATGCATTATTATATGTAGGGGACGGGGTTCGAACTCCGGACACTCCACTTATTCACCTTGAAAAATGTGAATTCTAGCCACTAAACTACTTGAAAAAAAAGAAAAAAACAAGACTTTTAATTTCTTAAAAAAAAAATACCTTTATTTAATTGAGATAACAATGTCATGCAAAAAATTCTTCAAAAAAGAATGTCATGCAAACAACGTTTTGTAATTTTTTTTTAGGTTTCTACGTTTTCGTGTCCTTATCATTCGGAGGGTGGCTTTATGAGGTAATTTTTTTTGATAATTAGCAGGATAAAACCCTGTTTTTCTTTTCATTTCCACTTGTCCTAATGTACCTCTATGTAGTTATCTTGAGACAAAAAGTAAGATCTCCTGAGAAAGCAACCTTCATCATACATGTAAGATATCTACAAAAGGTCCTTGTTAACCAATTATTTTTTTTAATATTGGGATAAGGTGATATTTTCATTTATATATATATTTAATTGGTCTACCTTTTGAATTAGTCGAAAGCCATTAGATATCTATATTAAATATTTTGCAAATTTATGTTTTGCATTCGATATCATGTAAACATTTATAGAATTGTATACGTGATACGTAAGCCAACATATAAGACATGCTTGCTAATTAACTATCCACATTTTGTCATACTATTTAAATATTTCATTATTATTTAAATTAATTTTATATTAAATCATACCAAAACATTGTACACGAAAATACGTTATCTCCATAACTCCATTAAAAAAAATGTTTTATCAGTTAGCTTTCTTCATCCGTACATCGTGTTCTTTACTTATAGAGTGGTGATACGTGAACCGTATTAGATAATACATACATTTTTTACTACCACACATAAATGCAACACGTGATCATGTGACCTCACCATCCTATCTAACACTCTCTTTTATATATGATAAAATTACTAATATGTCTTTTCACAAGTAGATGTGGTGTATAATGAGATAGAGAAAAAATGATGTCAAGGTAACATTATTATACTTATGCTATTTGGCAACGTATGTTGCCAAGTCCAGACACGGGACAACAATAGATGAATACTCAAAAGACTAAAAATAAAGAAAGATCATATAAGAGTTATTTCATTTATATATTAAATTTAACTTGTATATATACGATATAAATATTAACCACTAACAAATTACTCAACATTGTTATACATATCTCATTATCATATCATTTTTATGGTGTGTGTATATACAAGGAGTCTACCATTGTCCACTAATGTTTTCCCTTTCCTCTTGGAACCTTTGCAAATTGCAAAAGTAATGACCTAAGTCAATGACTCGATGAACCGCTAGCCGCCACCGATATATCCGCAGCTACGTGGGACCCATGAATTTGATCATACCATCTGATGATGGAGTGATTGATTTACACTATGACGTGGCGCCACCATTTCATGCAATGAAATCAATGAATAATCACAACACACAAGTAGTCACAAACACAACAACCCTATAACCCCAATAATTAAGGATGTGGATACCCTGCAGGCAAGGGAATCTCACATTCATTTTATTTATTTTTGGCCCCATGGGTAATAAACAACACACTCATCTACCCAAATATAGCTACATTTTCTGTTTTTTTACAGCATAAAATCATATGTATAAAAAGAGAATTAAATCACTTTCTCAACTGGCATCTATCTAATTTGTTGTCAGGAATCAAAATGACTTTGGTGCATTCATTTATTCCTCTCTTCGTGCCTAGGAGACAGTGAAAGAGAGGCTTCAAGAGAATGGAAACAGCACGTACAAACATGAACCATTCAATTTACCTGCCACTTGATTCCATTGCTTCAACTTAACTTAATCCAGTAAAATCAAAACTCCTATCATGTAATGTATGTATCTTGCGTGGTCCTTGCATCTATCTTTGCAATTGTAACGTTATCTTACCAAGCGTGATAATAATAATAATTCTTATCCAAAAAAGTGTGCTACTCATTTAATGAGAAATATTTTTTTTTTGGCACAACTCGACATCACAAATGTTTTGGCACATATAAATAAATGGGTAGCACTTGGGTGCCTTTGGCTTCGGTGTCTTTCGATGCTTTTGTCTCTATCTCTCTCTTAACCAATAATTCTCTCTTATCAAAATAATTTATTTTAATCATTCCATCATCACTCTCTTTCCTCTAAAATACATCAAAGTCACCCAACACAAAGTCACTGAAATCCCACCCTAAATAAATGGTCTTGTTGAGCGGTGCCCTGAGAGCACTAGTTAAATAATCTACAAATAAAAATTGTATCTTGGAAGTATAAGATATTACTTTTGATAAAGTAATGATTACACAATTTTTTTATAAAAACTTACTTGTTTTGAATGCTTAACTAATGCCCGTAGAGTAATGGTTATCGTTCTCCATGAATAAATAACAAAAATGATGTTAATAAATTATTTATTTTTTTATTTAAGTAATTTTTATTTGAGATGGTGCACATACGTAAAAATTACTCTTGAAGAAAGTATTGTGTAATCACAACACTTAATTCACGGTTTAAACATACGTATAAAAAAGAAGGAAAAAACAAGAAGTTGAATTTTATTTATTTATTTCCCTTCATGAACAAATTCAATTGAATCAATTAAAGACTAAAAAAAAATACTTTGTTATTTCTGGAAGAGAGAAGAAATTTCTGGAAAACAAGCTACGCCCCTAATCTAATTTTTAAATATTCTAATCTAATCTGCAGCCAACAAAATTAATTAATATTATTTATTTAAAACACAGAACTGAATAAAATAAAATATAAGGCACGTTGATTTTGATCACCATAGTCCATAGCTCTGTTTCACTTGCAATCCAATCCAACAAAGAATATAAAAAATGAAAGAAACTTAACATGGATTTTGATCATGAGAAGAATCAATGAAAAGAGTAGGATCAAGTTTAGCTCTACAAACAGGACAAATAGGTTGTTTAGAAAGCCATGTATCAGCACATTCCAAATGAAAAGCATGGTTGCAACCTGGAATCACACGTGCAGATTCTTCTTCTGTTATGTCGTCGAGGCAAACCGCGCATTCGGGGCCAACGGTGAGGTCTTTTCCGGTGATTGTAGGTAGCTTTTGAAGGTCGGATGGAGATAGGCCGGTGTTGATGACAGGTTTGAGAATGATGGTGATGGTGGAAGGGTGAGTTGTGGCGTACCAAAGAAGACACATATAGACTAATAAGATGACACCCATGCCTATGCAAGGCAGGAATAGTGCCATCAGTATTGCATCTAACATCTCCAGTTTTGCGACCTAATGTATGTATTTGTTTTCTTGATAGACTAATATTGCAGAAATGGTGTTACTACTTCTTTTATGCTTCTAAGTGTGTGTGTGTGTGTGTGTGTGTGTGATGTGCAAGATGGTTTTTCTTGAATTGAACCAAATATTAATTAATCAATTAATTGATTGAGGTTTTTGGATTGTTATTGTTATGGTAGGTTGAGAATAAATTGAGTTATGTTTATTGAGTGTGGAGAAGAAAAGAGAGGGTGTGGTATGGGAAATGGGAATGATGGCTGGTATGGATTGAGTTTGTTATTTCCTTTTGTTTTCTAGTAATTTTGGTCTTCTTTTAAAAGCAATTATATTATATTTGTACACCCTTTTATTTTTCATACACATTTTCTTTTTACATTTCTTTTCTCTCTAGTGGTAAAATGGTTTTGGGTGTACAAGAATTATTTTCCTTCTTTTTAATTTGTGTGTATGTATCTGTGTGCGCTTTGAGTTTTGGCAATATCCTGTTTCTTATGTGACAAGGCCCTACACTCTGCCGCTTGTTACTCTCCTTCTACAACACCTTAGCAACTCTGTTTTAAACTAATCATGCATTTTTGTATTTTAATCATGCTTTAACTTTATTTACTTTTCAAAAATGAAAAGCTTTTCATAAACTTTTTTTTATCTCTTTATTATTTTATTTTAGACTGTAGGTTAAAATTTATATAGACTTTCTCTAATCAAGTAAAGTTGAATTTAGTTAAAGAAATTGGACTCCACTAATATTTGAATTTCAACTCGAAAATGTATCCTTATTCACTTTTTGACGGTGTCTAGAATATGATTACCTTGATTGGATGGAATCTATGAAAACTTAAAACAAAAATAATTATTATAATAAAATAGTTAATATAAAGAGTTTAAGTGGAGATGTCAATATTGACATAGTCAAAACTCAAATGGATGGTTGCGTTGGTGGTCCTTTAAGTTATAAGACAAGTACACAATTAGCCTTTTGAGTTCAATTCTCTTAAATATTGGTTAAATCAAAACTTAAACCGATTGTGGTGTTGTTTGTCCTTTAAGTTATAATTAAGACATTTACATTGTTAGTCTATTCGATTCAACTCTCTTAAAAAAAGCTTTTATATATGTGGTTATTTTGATGTTGAGGTGACAAGTCTAAGTAGGAATGATAACAAAACACATATCCATGGTTACCAGCTCAAACCAAATCCAATTTGACGGGTTTTTCCCATTTTGACTAGGTTTGAGTATGGTTTGGGTTTTTTCCGATTTCGAAACGCATGTATGGGACGGGTAACAGGAATATGAAAATTGTTGTTCACACATGTTATAGGGCTGAAAAACACCAGTAAAATACCAAAACAAGAGGAAGCAAGTTTGAAGATGGTAGAACATAACAACGTTACAGTTGAATACATGATGGAGATTTACCTGCGACGAGCAAGAACGCCGATTTGTGCTCGGCCGACATAGACGCCGATTTGGTACCTTGAATTTGGCAACGAAGATGATGATGATGATAATTCTGGGTTTTCATTTTACTCCGTAGTTAACTGCCGAGGTTTTCCTCGGTAGTTAACTGCAGCCAATGTTATTTTTCCTTGGCAGTTAACTGCAGATGGGATATTTTGGTATTTTACTGGTGTTTTTCAGCCCTATAACATGTGTGAACATCAGTTTTCCAAGTATATAGGTACCCACCCCAAACCCGTCCCGAATGCAGAAAATTAATTTATGTTGATATGCCATGTTATTTTGTTTGATAATTGTCGTGTTATAAAAACTACCATTGATATTTAAAGGAGCAACTAAATCAATTTGTCTAACAAATGTTAAAGTGAGCGTATTGATGGATAATGCATTACAACATTTTTCTAAGGGTTGCAAAAAAACTTCTATTTTTTATTAAAAAAAATTATTCAATGTGGGGACGAGGATACCTGAACCCGTCGGGGACGGGGATGAGGTTCAATATCTCATTCCCGTTGGGTATGGATAGGTAACGAGTAAGTATATGAGAATCGGGTATGGGGATGGGGAATGTAAAACCGTCCCGGCCCCGCCTCATTGCCATGCCTAAGTCTAAGTCATCAAATTACAATTTTTTTTAGAGCTCTACTATTTGGTGCGAGACAGTTACAATGAAAAACGACGAAAGACGAGGTGGTAACAATGTATTGGATGGTCAAAGCAGTCTTTTGCGGAATTCATGGGAAGGTGGACAATACATGGGCTGATGGTTTTAATTGTCGAATTCTACTCTTTACCCAAAGCTCATTCCCAACTGAAAAGACCAAAATGCTCCTGCGTGAGTTAAGTCACACTAATTTAATACTAGTGTGAGTTAACATACATAGGGATATTTTGATCAGTTCAGTTGGGAATGAGCAAAAACTTTTGGGTAAAGAGCACAATTCTTAATTTTCCGCCTTGGTTTTCTTTTAGTTGAACCTATTCTCGCACTAACAATCATTTTCCTTTTTTTTTTATTAAATTTTGTTAAAAAGTAAAATCCCAAATATAAAATCTTACGGTTCTTTTATCTTCATAATCTATATCATCCTAATTAAATTCAAAATAAGAATTTTAAATTGGTTCCTCAATGGCTTAATCAATCAGGAATTCAAATATCCTACTTTTTTTGTTTAATAAAACGAATTTGAATAGAAAATAATAGTAGGTATAAACATTTTATGCCTTAATTGATCATTGGATTGCAATAAATAATGAAAGACTAATTTATTGATAAATCATTGCGTGAAAGTTTTTACCTCCAATATTTTATGGCTTAATTTTGTGAAAGTTTCTCCACAAAAATACTCCAAAATTTTACTTTAGCAACATAGAATTATGCTGTATGAGTCAGCGTGGTGTTGGTCGTTGACTTAAAGTTCCCATTTTTTGAGTATTTTTAGTATTATGTGTTAAGTTCGTCATTCATAATAATCATACAAAGACGTTAGTCGATAAACTTATAAATTATGTCCTTAGCTTTCCAAGATTCACAATTTAAAAAGACTGAAGTGTACGGTACTTAGCATAAAGTACATACATACCGATTGTAGGCAGATGCTTTTTTCTCAAAATGAGTTGGCTTTTGTTGAACATCATCAATTCTTCTATTCTATTCCTTTCCTTCTTTCAAGTTGCAAGTTTGGAACACTAAACCTAAAAGAGCATTTAGATGAGACGGTAAAATCTCACAAATTAACAAGAGGTTCGAGTTTGATTTCCACCCTAAAAATACAACAGTGTTAAAGTCATCGTAGTCACTCAAAATATTAGTCTCTACGGTTGCATGCAAATGATACCCGGTTCGCACCAAGTTGCAAACTAATGCATGCAACTGGTAATTTGTTTAGTTTATCTTGCACTCGTGCGTTAATTCCTTGGAAATTATTAACCAATCAAGTATAATATTCACATGTTTCTATGTAAAGATGCTTTATAATGAATGATACTTTTTCTATGCATCTGGTTTCCTTTACGCCAAATGCTACTACCACTTGCCACTTTGATCCATCAATTGTTGCTAGGAGCCGATGATTTTGAATGACACTGTGTATGAACATGAAACCAGTGGGTGTGCATTGATAATATACAGGGTTGGTTGATGAGGAATCTGTTGATTCATGGTGCTTTGAAATAACAATAGTTAAGTGGGATTGGGATTTGAGATTCGAAAATGTATACTAGAAGAGACATCTCAAAAGTGTTAGCTGCGTTGACTTGAAAAGAGTGATCTTCATCTTATAGTGGGTGGAATGAGAAATCTTTATTCCCGCATATCACTAATTTTATTGCAAATACTCAAATTACCAATAAACTAATATTGTACAATGATATTTCATGTAAGACAATATATTCCTTTTAACTAAAACATATAAACCGCTTGAGTTCAACCATTTATTAATACTTTAAAACTATAACAATGTAATAAACCACATATATTTTGACAATTTACAACATGTTTGGTCTTGGTTCTGTGCCCACAATGAGGCAGCAGGATTGCTGAAAAAGGGTTCACAATAAGACTTCATTCATCATCAATCCGTGTACGTGGTTATAATAATTTTTGTTTTATTTTTCGCTCAATATAAGAAGTGACAGGTGAAGAGAGAAACTACATTTTAACCAAACTTCGTTTGATTTGATGTCGGATCAGGATCATGTCCATTTCTCAAAAGAATAGATAATTCCAGTTTATAAGACATGGACAACAAAATTTGAAAAACTTACAGAAAATTTTAACGATGGTGATACCACTATCTACGCAATTGATGCTCACACACCACAGAATATTCCACGAGGGTAGAGGGAGTTTGAAGTATTTCACAAACGCTACCATAGTGCATGTATTGCCGAAATAATGTTTACATAAACAATCAGAAGGAAAAACTTACCAATTTACTAGAATTTTTTGCTACATTGTGACTAGACAGGGTTGGTTACATTGATGAAACCGCGTCATAATAATATTTTGAAGATCACTGGAAAGACAAAATCCAACACAAGAAAAGTAACTAAAGTAAATACGACTAGGAGAGAAGGAATCAGAAGATCATCGCGATTCACTTGACAAGATACATCCCCAGATTGGCATCAGTTATGCGGGAAATTGAAGCACCAGAACTAGCATGTGTCTCAAAAGGGTTTAGTGCTCTACTAGTGTAATAGATGGATGGATGAGCATAATCAATAGAGCATCCACTTATAAAATGGACATAAATATATATATAACATAATCTAACATGAAAAAACTAAACTACATATATAGGAAAATCTAACATGAAAAAACAAAATCTAACATGAAAAAACTAAACTACATATATAGGAAAATAAAAAATACATGGCAATAGTTTCTTCAAGGTTCCCAAGTCATCACTTTAACCACCATGCGGGCATCATCATCCTGCAAACAATCCTGTTTTACTCCGAACAGAGAGAGTATGTGAGAGTTGTTCCATTTTCAAGCATGGGTTTAGCTAAAGTTTGGTGCTTACGGTGTTTATATAGGAGTGATCTTCAACTTTGAGGGCTAATAGTACTACAATTGTTGAAAAAGTGTTAAGAGTGTTTTGGTAGCACATAAGTTGAAAGGAAACATAAGCTAACTATTACGCAGAGTAAGTATAATGGCATTTGGAACCCCCATAGCACCGTCTGGGCTGGTTTGGAACTTGTGGCACACCAAATAAAACATCACTAACTTGACAACACAGTAAGATATCTACTTTATAACTCTCGTTTGCATTGGAAATTAGGAATATACAAGAAGATATATCAAAGGATGGTGATCAAAATATTCAAGGCTTTCATTTTTACAACCGTGGAAGTTACTTAAGCCCAAAAAAAAAAACGTTAAGTACAAAAGTCAAACATGTTTTCAGCTTAGCCACCACTGTAAAACTTTTCAGCATAACCTAGTCCGGAATACTACTAAGCAAAACTTTTCCTGAGTCCAACTACGATGATCATTGTGGTATTACCTTTTTTTCATTCGTCTGATTCACTACTGAAGTTAATGTCTTGAGTTTCCGTTAAATCCTGTCTCATTATATTCCACACCTGCCTTGGTGAAATCTCTTACATCTTCAAGAATATATGGCTCAACCAATTTCCAGAACCAAGTTGTATTGCTTCCCAGAATACCAATCCAGAATACCTTTCCCTTTCCCTTGACTTTACAATCAATGGACATGGCTTTGAACTTTTTGACAATGTTCTCCACACCCTCACGACTTCCCTTAATCTTCAGCAAAACATCCCCCGATGAATTTCGATGCCCACCATACATGTACCAGTATGCAAGAACACAAGGTGACAACCACCTATGAACAAGTTTTGGAATTGTAGGTTGACCATTTGGCCAAAACTGATCGGCGTAAAAGCCAAAAAGAGAGCTTGCAATGGTGCAAAACTTATCTGGTATGTTCTCACTGTCACCACTTGGCTTAGAAGTAGGATGTAGCCACTCATAAAACTGGTGATGTATATGACTCTTCAAGACGTAATGACTCACAGAATTGCCATCAAAATTGAAATGGATAATATGGTTCTTATTTTTGTCATCAGAATCAATTTGCAAACCACCTAAAAGCATCCCAATCAGTATTTCTCTCTGTTCTTTATTTAATTTCAGGCTCATTGGCTTTTTAATAATTTTCCTTCTCAAACTCAGGATGTATTCAAGTTTTTCCATTAATGGGGCATCAATTTCATACTTCTTTTGGCACATTAAGTCATAGATCTTCTCTGCCTTTAAGTGATTTCCTGAATATAGGTATCCATTTAAGATGATGTTAAATGATCGGGCACTGACACCAATACTCGCATCACGAAACATTTGGCTAAAGATATCCTCAGCCTTGTCAATTTTACCAACTTTCACCAAAGAATCTAGATATATACTATATATAGCACTATTAGGATGGCATTTCTCGAGGCATTGAGAGAAAGCCTCTTCCAATTTATCATGTGATTCCATATTGTAGTACATGTTTAGTAAATAAACATATGATGGTGTAAGGGGCTTCAGACCACTCTTGACAAAATTTGTCATGATTGATTCTGCAAATTCGGATTCTTGTGCTTTGCATAGAATCTCAATTATTTTATTATATGCTGCAACACTTGTCTTACCCAGTTTCAACTTCATTTCTCTAAATATCTCCAAGGATTTCATAGGCATACCATCCTTAGAGTAGACTTCCATTTTGTACACAAAAGCCTGCGATGGGGGGTTGCTTTCAAACTGCAAAAGTTTGGACCAAGTTTTCTCTGCTTCCTCCACCTCCCCCTCCCTTGCGCAGGCCCTCAAGATCGATACCAACACCTCTTGGCTTTCATCAATTCCAGCGCGTAGCATCTCTTGCCTCAATGCTTCTATTCTTTCTTTGTCTATGGAATCCTGATAGCTATGCAGCCAAATTAGGCCACCATAAATATCTTTATGCACATCGAGTCCATTTGTAACCAAACGATGATATATAAACTCAGCTTGCTTAAGGTATTGCTTTGAAAAGTTCCCTGGTTCACTTATAAGAGCTTTGAAGAGGGAATTATGCAAACTAAGACGTGGCTCGTACCCACCCAATTGAATCATTCGGTGGAATATGTCAAATGCTTCATCCAAACAACCTTGAACAGAAGAACCAAGGTAAGCCACAATCAATATATGGAACGTTGACTCGCTGGGAACACGGCCTTGATTGATAATATCATCAAATACCTCACGGCACTTTGTAAACTTGCGCTCTTTACCCATGTAATCTGCTAGCCTAGTAGAAAGAGCAAAATCAAACCGATACCAACTCCGTTGCATCATCCATTTGTATACCTTTAAGCAGGAAAAATAATTAAATTTGGGAACAAATTACAGTTTAAGGTAATGCTTTCTAAGATGTTCAACTTAAGTAATCAAGCAAATAAATAATAGCAGCCATATACTAATTCCAATCAGTAGAAGGAAACACATAATAATCAACCAATACCCGACCTGGAGGGACAAAAGACTGATTTCATAATAAATTCGTGGTTTCTTTTAAAAAAACATAATAGATACTGATGTAAGAGTAGCAATAAGGAAGTTTTGTACCAATTCTGAAAAAATAAAGGCATAATAACTATGAATCAACTGATATTAGTAACTAAAACCTTACCCTAAGACTTTAATTCCTCCCGAAGCTTTGTAGCATAAAGAACTATAAACAAATACTTGGTTTCAATAGCAGGAATTTCACTAAAATGCCAATTTCATGAATATCTAGCAATCATATTAAAATTCTCCCTAAAACAGACTGAAATGAAGAGCACAATTTTAAACAATTCCCACCTTTGGAGGAGCCAAAATTGATTCTATAGAGGCGAGACTTGATTTTGACTTCTAATGCAGAATTGATTTTGTTTCCTGAAACTAAAAATTGTAACTAGAATTGATTTTTACACTCAAATTTATTGTTAAACTCTTTTTTACATGAATGTATCCAAACATAGATCACTTTACATTCAACTCAATTTTAGTCGGAATAGTCTCACATAATCAATTCACAAAATCATTTTTTCCCACTGCATAACCAAACATACCAAAATGTAGACAAATGAAAGTAAAAGGAAAAGAGAATACTGACCCTAAAAGCGGTTTCGTTCTCGCGAATCCGCAAGCAATGCATAATGATATAAGTAGCATCATCTTGCCTCAACCACTTCCTCTGCGCATTCAGAATCCTAATCAAAGTCCCCGCCTTATGGGCCGGTAACTCCTTACAAAGCCAAGCAACTCTGGACCTCCGCCATAGCTCCGGCACCTCACTCAACTCCTTCACCTCAACCTCCGGACGCGGCAGCCGCCTTTTCTCATCAACCTCCACCCCTGCGAAACGGAAAATATCGTTGTCGTCTGGAAGGTCTTCGTGGAGAAGCCATTGCTCGGCGCCAACGTAGTTGCGGGGAAAGCGGCGGAGGTGGAGGAGGGAAGGGAGGGTGCGAGGTAGGTGGAGAGTGGAAAGGGTAAGATTGCGGAAAAGTGTGAAGGTAGAACACATTGAAGAAGAGAAGAAGGTAGGGTTTAAGGAAAATGTTGTGACTGAAGTTGAAACTGAAACAGGTGCTTTCAACACCATGTTATGTTCCGTCCCGTATGTATCAATGTCTGTCTTGTTTGTCAAGTTCCCATTGTAGCTAGAATTCTGCTCCTTACCCAACACAATTTGCTCATTCCCAACTGAAATTCCAAAAATACCCCTGTGTGAGTTAATAAACTCGGCGTTACTTTTGTTTAGCTTCCTTCAAAGCTTCATTATGAGTGTCAACAATATTCCTTTCTCTTACACATTGGTTATACATTTTTTAATATATTCTCAAGCAACCCTATCATAGGAAAGTACCTCTAGCATAAGTTTATGAAAACTCTATACAACAACGACAAACAACAAGCTTTTTTTTTTATCAAAGCGAAGAAAATAAATTGCAAACCAGGATTAAGGCCTGAACCTTTTTACACAAAAGAAATGAAGGAAACATAAGGCTATCCTTTAGCAACAAAAGAACAAAAACTGAGAGGAGCCTGCCGTGATAAACAAAGAGCTGCAAACACACCCCTAAAGAGTCTAATCAGCCATAGCAGCAAATATGCACAAACGAAATATCAAATTAAGTGAAACTATTTGAGTATCAAACCTTCCTAATCATCTAAATTCCCAAAAGCAAAATCATGTTTCATGAGTGGTAGATTTACCCCTTCTTAGAACAGGTATTTATGCCTTCAGAAGGGGCAGCAAGCTTATTCTTTTGCTTCTTCTGTTTTGTATGTTTAGGAGTTGAGATAGAATATCTCCCTGTTAGGTTGATGGGGTTGTCTGAATCCAAATTAGAATCAGAATCCTCATCAAGATAATCACCCCAAAATTTCTTCAAGATGGTAACACTTTTCTGAGCTGCAGTGGATGGAGCAAGAATCGGTCTCAACACTGTGTTATTCTTTGTGATTGGTTGTGACATGGGATGTTGCACTATTATGCTATTCTTTTCAGATATCATAGGATCCAAGCTTGAAGTGTGAATAGCAGCTTCACTCACATTGTTAGCTACACCAGATGCTAAGTCAGTGGAGTCTAGACTACCACTCATCACCTCAACCAAGGCCTCCATATGTGAATCTTTTTCCAGATCATGTAATATGTCAAAAGGGTTTGTCTGTGATAGAACAGACTTGTGAGCATCCTTGTTGTCTAGTGTTGCATTTACCATTGTTGGTACCTTATGTTGAATAGAAGAGTTATCTGGCCTATGTTTCACAATATTATAATCTACAACTGAATCAATTTGTGTAGAATCAATGCCTTGATCTGCCTGAACAATGGTATGAGAGATAGTATCATAATCCTTTTCTATAACAGAAGCAACTTCTTGATGAGCATGAAAGCTAGCTGCAACATTATTCTTTTTAGTCAAATTTAACCCATGCTTGCCAACATTATGCTTGTTGATAGCAGATGACAAATTCTTTTTCACCTCTTTAGATGCTACTGAGTTACCATGGGCTAACTTTTGGCATTGATGGATAGAATGTCCAATAGACTTGCAATTATTGCAAAATAATGGGTGTTTTTCATACACTATGGCCACTTTAAAGGCATGTTCATCCCCCCAACCAGAACACTGTCATAGAGCTTACAAGGCAAATCAATATCTACCATAACTCTAGCATAATGTCCAAAACGTCTAACCTTTGTGGAATCATCAATAGCAATGGGTGTGCCAACACCTGAAGCGATTTCTAACAAAGTAGTTTGCCTCCAGTATTCTTGGGGCAATTCCATCGATCTAATCCACACCTGGGTGTGGGTTTGTTTCTGAAATTGAAGATTAAAATCCTTTGTCCAGGGATAAAATCGCAACAAACCAGGTTTCAAATTGATTAAACCTAATGACCAAATCAAATGCATATCGTCAACAGAATTGAACTTTAATTTGAAGTAACCCTTACCTAGAGGGATGATACTCTAGCTATTGATTCCCTTCCAGAGATTGGACAGCTTCATCTGGAGGTCCCTTGTGGTAACCGGAGGATCCCCTTTGTGTAGAGTTAGACGACAGTCAAGCTTCTTTTGTATTTTTCAATCCCTAATTCATATTCTGCTTGAGAGATACGAATACTCACCGAATCTCCCTTAATGGATCTCTGTGGAAATTAACTAAATTGTATATCACATGTATTTGAAACTACCCGAGCAAAGGACTTCTGCAAAATGGTGGTGGATTCTGTTGCTGCCGACGGCGGCGGTAGAAGAGATTTCCCAGAACAAACCATGGCGAACAAAGGAAAAGATTCGAAACAACAAGAATCAGAATCAAACTGGAAATCACCAAATCAGATGAGGAATCGATAGAAAAGAGAGAACCAAATCTATCAAACGGAGCTACGATACACCCGGAGAAGACGAAGAAGCTCGAAATCGGAGCTACGATACACCCGGAGAAAGCAAAGAAGCTCGTAATCCAGCTGAGCTCACGTAGCAGAAACTGAAAGACAGTGAAAATCGATCAACCTACCGCCGTGAACTGCCGTCGGCAGTGCTCCAATGAGGCAGTTAGGGTCGTCGGAGAAAAGTTGTTACTTTATTCAAAAGTAAGCATAACATTATACTCCCTCCGGTCCTATTTATAAGAAAAAAATTAAATTTTTAGATTCATTGAATAATTAATGTACTTGGTATAGAATATAAACAAAATACATCATTTATGCAATGAATCAAAAAAGTCAAAGGTTTCTTATAAATATGACCAAAGGGAGTAAATGACAACACTACTCACCAACAATATTGGTGCTGTAAACTCACTTCATTGAAATCGATGGATGTGAAGCTTTGAAGAAGCTAAATAAAAATAAGAAAACCAACGTAATGAGTTTTCAGCGTGCGTAACTTAAGTCACGCTGCATGAGTTAAGTCACGTAAATTTAACACTAGAGTGAGTTAATTCATGCAGTAGTAAGATTGTCATTTCAGTTGAGAGCGAATTTTTGTTAGGTAAAGAGTAGCTAGCTAGATAGAAGGGATTAGGAGGAACCCTTCTTGTTTGCTGTGTTGGGCTTTCTTCTAAAACCTTCATATTTCTTATACACACCCTATTTATTTATTATTTTATTTGCTCTTTTAAATTGTACCACTGTGTCAAGGATTTATTTATAGACACCGTAAAATCCATAAGGCTTAACTCATATCACAATATCAATATTTTTAGGCTTTAAACATTTTGGTTGCATGTGTGAGTTTTAGGTGGTGGTTCTCAATTTGTCTACACACATAAAGCTATATTGTAAGTAGGTATGACAACAAAACTCATACCCGTGATTATTCTTCTGAACCAAACCCAATTTGACGGATTTTTTTTCTTCCCATTTTGACTGGGTTTGTGTATGGGTTTGGGTTTTCTCCGATTTCAAAACACAGGTATGGGACGGGTAACGGGTATATAGGTACCCACCCCGAACCCATACTCAAACCCGTCTTGAATGGAGAAAATTATTTTATGTTGATATGACATGTTATTTTGTTTGATAATTGTCGTGTTATAAAAACTATTATTGATATTTAAAGGAGAAATTAAACCAATCGGTCTAGCAAATGTTAAAATAAGCATATCGCTGAATAATGCATTACAACATTTCTCTAGGGGTTGCAAAAAAACTTCTATTTTTTATTAAAAAAAATAATTCAATGCGGAGACGAGGATGAGATAGGGATATCCAAACCCGTCGGGGAAGGGGATAAGGTTCAATTTTTAATCCCCGTTGGATATGGGTAGGGTAACGGATAAACATATGAGAATCAGGTATGTGACGGGGAATGTAAAACTCGTCCCCACTCCACCCCATTGTCATGCCTAATTGTAATCTTACAAATCAAACTTAACATCGGTTATTTGATCTTATTTATCATGCTATCAAGTTGTGTTTATTTGTTTGATTTTTCATCATATTTTGTAGTTTTTTTTGACAAATATAACTTCTTGTTAATCCATGCATATCATGGTTGTATTAGTCTCTTAACCTTCATAGATATATAGTTTGTCATTTTATTTGCTCTTGCACAAAAAAATAAAATCAAATGATGAACTATTAAACGTATTAACAAGTTATATCAAACTGTAAAAAAAGTTACATCGAAATTTAATTTTTTTTAGACCATACTTAAAAAATAGACTTATTGAAGCAAAGTCGTGAGACTATTTTTAATAAGATCTTCCCTTTCAACTATATTGTTTTTGTATCTACAAATCCATACATGAGGGATCATATTCTAATATAACTCAAACGAACTTAATGCGTGTTTAATGTTTCAAATACGTATAAAGAAATGTGCAATATAAGGAGGAAAAAGATAGAAAATAATATTTTTTATCTTTTGAATATGGAATAATGCAAACTCCAATGTTTTGATCTAGTGATAAAAGGATAGACTTTAGATGTAGAATTTGAAGTGGAAAACCATTTTGTCAGCCAAAATATTTATTTATAAATGAAATAATGCAATTGAATTGTTGGGGGGTAGATTTAAGAATTAGTGAAAAGCCCATTGGTTGTAGTTGGTTCTGACTTTAGTCTTTGTTTGTTTGACAAAAAACACTGTGAATTGCTTTCCATCGTCTTCGTATCCCACACTCCACCGTATTAGGGTTCGAAGAAGAAGAAGAAGAAAGAAGATGACTCAAGACGAAGAGATGAAAGATCGCCCAACACCTTCTCAATCTATTCCTATTCCTATTCCTTCCACATTGCAACGTATTAACTCTATCTTCATTCAAATCAAAACCTCTTTCTCTCACAAATTTTTAACTTTTTTTTTTTTTTTTTTTACTGAAAATTCGTTTTTGCTTTCAGATTTGAAGGAAATAGCATCGATCATTGAAACCGGTTCCAACCTGAAAGAAGTTCGCAAAATTTCTCGTGCAGTGCGCCTTACTATGGCGTTTAGGTCCAAACTCACTGCTCCTCTTCTCTCATCTTTCCTTCATCATGTTCTTCCTCCTCATTCTACCTTATCTTCTTATCTTCCCAATTCAAAGGTAATTCCTTTTCTCTCTCTTTAGATTGGCTTATTTCAGCTTATCTACTCACATAACCTTATACTTAAGCTAAGCGCTTGTGCTATTAGCTCCAAATAAGCTGTTTATCTAAACATGCTCATAAGCACTTAGATGATAAGCCCTTATGCTATTCATGGTTATGATATACTTGCCTTATGTGTTTTGAACATGGAGAGAGAAGATTTGTAGATTATGTAGTAAGGAGAGTAGATAACTATAAGAGACAGAGCCAGAGGAAAACCTAGGAAAACTATAACTTATAGTTTATATGAAAATAATCTGATCTGATTTTATGTTTTGTTATAGAAATACACACACACATACATATAAACGTACTTATTTGAGAAACACTTGTGCTATACACACCTAAGGCCTGTTTTGGATTGGCTTATTGGACTGACATAAGCATTTGTGAGATTCTTTGAGAGAACTTATGAAAACAGACATGCTCTCCGAGATAACTGATTAAAACAGCTTATAGCTTTTATAAATATTTTAGCTTTATTTCATCTTTTGTTACAGAAACAACTTATACATATGATAAGCGTTTATGGCATCAGTGGCAAATTAAACGTATGTTTGATTCTGCGGTGAGAAAAATTGATTGAGTGAATTGATTATGGCAAAAATTGAGTTGAAGCTAATATAAAAGTGAGTTGAACAATTAGCTTCAGTGTAAAAATCAATTCTAGAATTAGAGGCTACAATTTTTAGCTTCAAGTACAATCAATTCTACTTTTAAGGAACCAAACATGTCAAAATCAATTTTACACCTCTAGAATCAATTTTGACTCCTCCAGAAGTCGAACCATACGCTCACCAAGTTGTTTAGCTAAATAGGGCCCCCAATTAAGTTATTTATACAGAGACACAGTTCCTATTAAAAATGCTACCGGAGAGTTGAGATACATTTTTATTCTAGTTTATAATTAACTGCATGTGTCACTCACTGCCTTTGACGCATGATACTTCTAATATAGCCATTTTATTTTCTAGATAATAGTTTGGTCTTCAAGCTTTGTTCTTTTCTATTTGGGTGTATAGGATGGTGATCATGAGATGGAAGTGGACACTGCAACATCTGCATCTATTCAAACTCCAGCCAAGCACTTGTTGCCGGAGCTAGAAATCTACTGTTACTTCCTCCTGCTTCTTTTTCTGATTGATCAGAAACGATACAATGAGGTTAGAATGGATACTGTTTTCAAATATGTTAATTGACCTCTGATGATTGATTATATGCTGAGGTTGCTTTAATTTTTCAATTTAGGCCAAAGCTTGTTCCTCAGCTAGCATTGATCGGCTCAAGAACTTGAATAGAAGAACTGTTGATGTTATTGCTTCGAGACTGTACTTTTATTACTCATATAGCTATGAGCTTACTGGAGATCTTGCTGAAATTCGAGGGTGAGTTGGGTGCTTGTTTATGCAATTTAAAAATGAATTCGGAGCTGGATGCTTGTACATATGTGTTTAACAGAACACGAAGTGAGATTTGCAACTGAATGTGATTTGACATATTTCTAACCAAATGGCATCTTTATTTTCAGCACCCTCTTTCAGTTGCACCGGATTGCTACCTTGCGCCATGATGAGCTTGGTCAGGTTGGTGTTGACTATCTTGGTGGTGCTATTTATAAAGGTTTTGGATCATATACTTACCTGGTGATGTCATGCAGGAAACACTTCTTAATTTGTTACTTCGTAACTACCTCCACTACAACCTATATGATCAGGCAGAGAAGTTGAGGTCGAAGGCTCCACGATTTGAGGCACATTCAAACCAGCAGGTATATTGTGTTGATCTTTCTTGATGATTGTATATTTTAGTTTTCATTTGGTTCAATTTTTTGTTCCTCTTTTCTTGACATGTCTACATTTGTTGCATTCTGTTTTAGTTCTGTCGCTATCTCTTCTACCTCGGGAAAATTCGGACCATTCAGTTGGAGTATACCGATGCAAAAGAGTCTCTCCTGCAGGCGGCTCGTAAAGCACCAGTTGCAGCACAGGGTTTTCGAATTCAGTGTAACAAGTGGGCCATTATAGTTCGTTTACTGTTGGGAGAAATTCCCGAGAGGACCATCTTTGTCCAGAAAGGAATGGAGAAAGCTTTGAGGCCTTACTTTGAACTTACTAATGTAAGTTTACATTTTCAGCTATACTTAGTTATATAAAGTCCAGAGTAAAAGTGAACTTCTTTATTGGTTTGATCATAATTCATAAATGTCATTTCTGTAGCTTCATATTTTAATATAGTTCTTTTAGTAATTTGCTTTTTTCTGATATCTAGTTGCTGTTATCCTATTTTATAACTCTTAAAGTGTCAGTTGAAAAAAAAATATTGATCACATGACTCATGACTGGTCCGGTGTAGCCAAACTTTTCGACACATGCACCCTCCTTTTTTTACCGGTGCTTTGCCACATTATTCCACCCTATGTACTATTTATTTCTTCTTTATTATCTCTTTAATTATTAAACTCCAAAGCCTTAATTTTTACTGTATTGGCCAAGAAATCATTCACAGATGTTTTTTAACCAAAACTTCGACATAAATAGCAAAATTGTGAAACAGGAAGTTTAGGTGCTGCACTCAGGCAGATTTCTTTGAAAGAGGTAGTGTAGTCTTGCTCTGCCCTAAGCTCAATAGTTCCTTTGTTGTTTGGCCTTGCCAGAATGCAGGCTAATTGAATCATACACCTTATTCTAAATATTTGTTGATGAAAGTACTCAATTAGAAAGAAATTTAATCTGGAATAGTCCAAACCTTGTTGATATACTTCAGAATAAGCTGAACCTATGGGAACTGAATGTTCTAGTCAGTCAATTCTGGATAGTGAATTAAAAAATTAAGTCTTGGATAATAGCCCCAACAGGTCGTTTTGTGATCACTTTTTTATCCTTGTCTTTTACGCATTCATTGTACTGCATTTCTTTTATATAAATGGTACCATTTTAACTTCTTTCTCATTTATTGCTATTCTATTTATTTTTCATCAGTTGATTTACTCAATTAATTAGACTGGGGATATTCATTCTACTGAATGAAGTGAGGTCTCGTGTGCATCTTTTCATATATATATATATATGGGTTTTGCTAGAAGACACCTTTTATGAAGGTGTCTTTTAGCAAGTTATTCTATGAGCATTTTCTAAAAGACACCAACTAATTTTTATGAAGGTGTCTTTTAGCAAAGTTATAACTAAAAAGTGGAAATCACACCTTGAGGTGTGGGTTGCTAAAAGACACCTTCATGGGTGACTTCTCGCAAAACCCTATGTATATAAATATACTCTAACGTTCGATTCTTTTTTTCCCTAGAGCAGCCAGATACAGACCTTATAATAACAAAACGAGTTATATATATTTTTGTACTATTTGACCATTATGAAATAGAGTATACAGAAATTTTGAACTACTCTCTAAATTGCAGGTGGCAAATTTCATTGAAGAGTTATATTACATCAAAGCAAAATTTTGTAAACAAAACTTCAAATTGAGAAATCAGATTGCTTTATTATGAAATATGAGAGAAGCTAATGACAAACATCATTTCAAACATAATACTGTTGACTTTTGAATTACTCTCCTCATTGCAGTCATCAAATTTTATTAAAGAGTTGTATCAAATTAAAATATTATGAACAAACTTTGAATTGAGAAAATGTGACTGATTTATTATGAAATTTGAAGGAAGCTAAATGACAGGTTAAATGACAGGCATCATTTCTTACACAAATAAGGTTGACTAGAGCTTTAAAATAGAAAACCCACTTAAATGCTATGTCATTTTTGTTTTTTTAATATAGTTTAACTCAGTTTTTTGAGAACCTATGACTCTAGTTATGCAACTAATTTATATCCTCGTAAATATTTGTGTATGCACTTTCTACCTTGCCTGTGGCTTTTAGTTTTGGTGCTTAATTACAAGTCACAGATTTGTGTTTAGTTAAACACAGTGTCAGAGTGCATCTTCCATGCTGTTGAGATGCACCTTAGGGTAGGATTTTGGAAGTTGTGGCAGCTAAAATTTGAATTACCTGAAACAATTATCCTTTTGTTGCAATTCTGTAATAAAACACATTTTAGAAGTTATTTGTTTTCATTTTCTAAATCTTAATCCACTATTTTTCAATTTTCATTCAATTTTGACGTCTCTTCCAAATCTAACATGAAAGTTTTTGTTGGTAATGGTTGTATATGTTGTGGAATTTCAGGCTGAAAGTGTTTCTAAATACATTATTTACTGCCGTGCTTCTTTATGGTAATGTTTGTATATGTTGTGGAATTTCAGGCTGTTAGGATTGGTGATTTAGAGCTCTTTAGAAATGTTGCAGAGAAGTATGCTACTACTTTCAATACAGACAGAACCAATAATTTGATCGTTCGATTGCGCCATAATGTCATCAGGACTGGTTTGCGTAACATCAGTATATCATATTCTCGCATCTCATTGGCCGATGTAGCTCAGAAGTTGAGGTTGAGCTCTGCAGATCCCATTGCTGATGCTGAAAGCATTATATCAAAGGCTATCCGTGATGGGGCAATTGATGCGACATTGGATCATGCTAATGGATGGATGGTGTCCAAGGAAATTGGAGATATTTACTCTACAAACGAGCCTCAGTTGGCTTTCAATTCTCGGATTGCCTTTTGTCTTAACATGCACAATGAGGCTGTTCAAGCACTGCGTTTTCCAAAAAACACACACAAGGAGAAAGAAATTGCTGAGAAGCGGAGAGAGAGGCAACAACAAGAGCAAGAACTGGCAAAGCATATTGAGGAGGAAGATGATGATGATGACTTCTGATGATGATGATATTATTTCTATCTTACCAATTTCTGTCAGGATCTCTCCATTTGCTCCCTTTGCTCATGTTTATCGTGTGGAGAACTGTTTATCATGTGGAGAACTTCCATAATACCATCTTTGTGAAACGTGGGTTTACTTTACCTTTTAGATGGAAGATCCCTGAAATATTCACTATTTATTTCCAACCATTGTGGAAAAAGAATTTACTCAATTGGCCAAAAACAATGAAAGTACTTAATTATTGCGGATGACTAATCGAGTTTTCCTTTTTTGTTGTTAAGATGACTAATTGGGTTTTCACTAATTATCTATTGCTAGGGCGTAATACGTTTTTCTGTCGGATAAAATGCCTTGTTTTTTTTATTGATTATTTAATGGTAGGTTTGTTTTCCTGTTATTTTCATTTGTTCGAAAAGAGTTTATCGATAAAACTCACAATGCTGAGGAGTAGGGAATTGCGGGTTTGAATATGTATAATGGTTTCCCGTTTTTATTCTATGATTAGAGATAATGTACATTGAAAACCATATATGATAATATTGAAATGCTGCAATGCGTGGGTTTTCCTATTTCGAGTTTTGTTGAGATTTTAGATCCTTTCCTTTTTTTTTTCTCATAAATTTTCTCTATTATACCTAGAGGTAATATATTTATTGGCACTGGTTTTTTTTAAGGGTATTTTTTTTTAGCATTGTTAGCTATTTAATGTGGACATATTTTTCATTTGGGATTTAAACATAGTTCGTCATGTAATGGGAGGTTGGTCTCTTCTTCTAAACTCATTGGTTTAAATCTTTTTTTAGTCTACGGAAAAAATGAATAGTGATTTAAGAAAATCATAAAATAACGACAGATCAATCATGTTGCATTTCAATTGTTATATACGTATGTAAAACCTACGGTAAACTTCTTTGTCACATGAATTTGCATGTCGGTGCAGTGATGGCCTAGAAGGACTCGTGTATAGTGTTATGAATTAATGTTTAGTGTCCAATTGAGTGAATTATTTATTTACTTGGATAAACATCTCTCTCAGATTGAATGAATAATCGGTGATTATTTTATAGTTGCTTGCAAACAGACAACTGACAATCTATATAGCTAAAATGGGACATGTGGATGTAGCTTACCAAAAACGACATTGTCATGCATTTCCATGTGACAATGTGTGTGTTACGATCTATGCCTTGTCCCATTTCATAAAACTAAACTATTCTCTCATTTTATCCGCAAATATCTACAAACCAATAGATCCATATAGGACGAAACAAGTACACTGGAAGAATTCATGTGTGGATACTCATTCATGACTAATAAGTACCTCTCGGTAAAAAAAACTAAATAAATAAATAAGACAAGTATCCAATTTGTATCTAATATAAACCTTAAAAATATTGTTAAAAAATATATTTTTATTTTATTTTTTAAAAAATATTAATTTTATAATCATAAAAAATAGAGAATAAAATATTATTTTATTAATATTTATTATAAATAGTATGTTTCACATTTTAATTTTGTGTATAACATTTCATGTAAGTAAAGACTTTTAAAAAAAAAAAAAAAATCTATCACACAATTATGTTAGCAACACTAGCAAAGTGCACTGTTTTTTCAACAAATTTTTTTAGTATCGTTTATATTAGAGTAAATTACTCTCCGTGTCCTTTCAAGCCCCAACACAAACACAACAACAATAGCAAAATGCACTACCTTTTTTGCATAACTTGTTAATAAATAAGTGATGAACTCTCCACAATGGAATGAAGAAGATGGAAGACATGAAAGTGAAAAAAAGTAGGACAAAGAAAGGTCATTTTGATAAAATAAAATTAACGAAAAAATATAAATTCGGATAAAAATATATAAGTTTGCATCTTGGAGAGGATTGTGTATGTCTTAAAACATGAGAGATAGTTGTAATTTGTGATATCGCATTATTTACTCATAAATTCGAATTATTATTAAGTTTAAGTTGACATTGGGATCTGGTATGAGCAAAAATTAAGGGGGAGAAAATAAAATAGAGGACCAAATGGTGGTTCATTTACGGCTCTTACGTTGGCATGAGCGAGCATGTGGGTTGGAAGACAAAGTCTGAAGAGAACTCTGTATTCTTGCACTCATTAATAAATTAAAACTATCTCATCTTGCAGTACCTCACATGTGCCATCTTTACCTTAGACCCTCTATTCCCTTATTTAAACCCAAACCTTTTGTCGATTGAAATAACAATTATTGTAAATACAATTACAAATTCCATTTTTGTATTGTATCCTTCTACATTGGGTTCTAGGCATTCAACAAATTATCAAGATCAAAATGACCAAAGTTATGTTTATTTTGGGCACACTCATTGGATTATCTTGTTTCACAATAAATTCCTATGCCTTCAAAGCTTCTGGATGGACCAATGCTCATGCAACTTTTTATGGGGGTAGTGATGCAGAAGGCACTATGGGTAAGCCCTTGTCACACCACTTTTCAACATTTTATTTCTAGTTTTTTCTATAGATTTCTTTTATCTGTAGCGATGTCTTTCACTCATGTGTAATTTTCTGTATATATACATAATCATGTTAGAATTAGTTGAATATTGTTTAAAGTCGTTACAAGTTGGAAATCGGTAACGATGATTGGATATGTGTGATGCAGGAGGAGCATGTGGTTATGGGAATCTGTATTCACAAGGGTATGGGACAAGAACAGCTGCATTAAGTACTGCTTTGTTTAATGATGGAGCTTCATGTGGGCAATGCTACAAAATCATTTGCGATTATAAAACAGACCCAAGATGGTGCATAAAAGGAAGATCTATTACCATAACAGCCACAAATTTCTGTCCTCCAAATTTTGATCTTCCAAACGATGATGGAGGTTGGTGCAACCCACCTCTAAAGCATTTTGATATGGCACAACCTGCTTGGGAAAAGATTGGAATCTACAGAGGAGGGATCATCCCTGTCTTATTTCAAAGGTTAGAATTTTGATATGTGCTATATCTTGTCTTGTTTTAATAATTAATAATGTTAATGTCATTAATACGACCAATGACATCCTCTAAAAAACAATGATATTTTGACACCAAATTAGATGGTTATCGCAATTTATATGACGATTAATGAATATAACATGTTCAGGGTCGGCTTAAGGGTAAAGCCACCAAAACCCTCGCATTATGCCCCCAACAAAAAAGTTATTTTTTGTTAGGTTTTACAAGAAAAAAGGTCATATTCTAATAAAAAGGCACCATATACTCAACCTTAATTTAGGCCCCATTTATTTTTAAAAATTATTAGGTAGGCCCTGTAACACAATTAACCATAATTTTAAAGTCGTTACCGACAATTTTCAAGTGTATATTTGTACACAAATTGTGTTGTGGTTAATGAGTATCATATATATTTGAACATTATTTGAACGAGTAATAGAGGTGCTAGTTGAAAATCATGTATATTTTAATATTATTTGAACATTTTTGGACAGGGTTCCTTGCAAAAAGCATGGAGGAGTTAGGTTCAGTGTGAATGGAAGGGACTACTTTGAGTTAGTGTTGATCAGCAATCTGGCTGGTGCTGGATCAATCCAATCTGTTTCCATTAAAGGTTCCAAAACTGATTGGATGGCTATGTCAAGAAATTGGGGTGCAAATTGGCAATCTAATGCTTATTTGAATGGTCAATCTATGTCCTTCAAGGTCACAACTACTGATGGAGTAACCCGAACTTTCCAAGACATTGTTCCTTCCAATTGGGGATTTGGCCAATCTTTCTCTAGCAAGATCCAGTTCTAAATAACCCAAAAATAAGGGTTCTAAAGTTATGGGTTTTGGGTTTAATTTTGGATTCAACATTTTCACATAATCATTAGAAAATTTCTCAATTCGCCCCTGCTCAAAATAAAAATACTATCAGAAGCGTGCTTCCGATAAAATGTCGCATTTTTGGACGGTGGTTGAGTTATTACCAGAACGGCTGAGGCATGCTTTTTAATTTTACTGGAGCAGCCCGCCACCCCTCTTCTGAATCAAGCCACATGGCTTGCATGAATTGTTATTCTTATCAATAATAACAATCATCATCCTATCAAGCATGTAGAAATTAATAAGCATTTTTCAAGTTTCTATATTTTATATATACTATTGTTGTAATATGAATAGTACTATTGTTCTAGCTTTTTTGGACGGATATTATTGTTCTAGCTGTACTGCAAGAGTTGGGAAATTATTGATTTCCTAAGATTTTAAATTTATATAGTCTTGTTCATTGTCTATGTTTGTTTTCTTCATATATTATGTATTGTTCCTACCAACTGAATTAAGCTTGCGAGACATAATTTCTTCCTATGACAACGGAAAAGGTATTAACTCAAAAACTTTAATATAGTACACTCTCATTTCATTTTAACAACAAGATTACTAATCAAATAGTAAAATAAATCATGAAATTTGGCTAAGGTTTCTTTCATGTGTGAAAATTTTACATTTGAACAATGGGAAAATTTGATGATTTCTTAATTTACTCACGTCTGGATTACATTTACCTTTAGCTAGTACTATTTAACTAATTTGTAGTCGAAATATCAACTTATTTTATTATCCATTAAGCTATACGCCATATATAAGAAGCTGATTTCATCTACACGTATCAACAAGGTATCTCTTAAAAAAAATGATATCGACAAGGTACGTATTGATTTGCCATGTTTACTCAGGTCTTGACAAAACCAAATTTTAATGGTAGTTGTTTGATCTCAATATTATTTTTTTGACTGCTAGTTGTTACTGTTAGATATATGGTTTAACAATTTCGTGCCAAGATCAGTTTTTATTATTCTAAAAGTATATTTTTTTTAATAGTTTACTACTTTACTCTACAAAACTGTATCCAATCATGGGATTAGTATTACGTTAGTGGAGAAAGAGAATCTAGAGTAGAGTACAGAGTACAGTTTTGTTTGATTAAAACACATGACATGAGTTAAGAAACACGACATAGGTGGCACCATTTTAACGGATGTCTCACATATAAACGGATAACACTTGAGTGACATAGAATTTAATGACATTAGTGACATTGACCAAACTACGAGTGGAGATAGCTACACCAACATTAACAACTACTCGTTCAATCATTTATTTTGGGGTCAACATATGCTTCTCCAATAGGACTCGTTCCTTTTATAAAATTGTACCGACTTTTCCCCCCCGCTTAATGTAGCTTTATATTGCATTGATTAATCATTTGATCTTAAGTGGTTAATTTTTTTTTTTTTAGAAATTAAAATGGAATTGAATAACCAGATTCCCAGCCACTCTAACACAAGATATGGCATTGAAGGACTAGAGAATAAAAATATCAGTTACATCTAGATAACAAGAACAAAAGCTTAGTGATAATACAACCAAAATGCAGGCAAACACTATAAAGAATAAAAGAGACTGAAACTAAATAAGAACCCCCAAACATGAGAGTGGGTTAAACCACCACATGTGGTAAGAATAAGCCAAATTGGGATGATTTGCCTTTAACCATCAAAAGAATTGAAGCTTAACGGTTTCTATGAGCTGATTAATCTTAAGTGGTTAATTAACTTCATCTAAAACAATATTTGATCATTTGTTTCAGAATTTTTAAATATTAAACTTTAATTACCGAATGAATTTTTTTTGTTAGACTTTAATTATTTTTTGATCGAACTTTAAATTATTAGAACCCATTTCTCATAAAAACGAATAATTAACACAAAAAAATGTTGAAGCGGCATTTTGTTTTTCTTACCATAGTCATACAAATCATAAAACCAAATAATTAGTTATTACCACATCAACAAGAGTTGTTTGTATTTATCACCTATATCTTAGTAACCCAATACTCTCTAAAGTTAGATCCAGCAAAATAGGTCAGGCCTACAAGACCAATCGTAGAGCTTCAACATTTGTGGTTTTGCTGTTTTGTAGGTTATTCCGCCTTTATCTTATGAAATCCTCATCTCTTGACAAAAAAAACTTCAAGATTTGAGCTCGGATTAACTTTAGGCCTTTTTAGAGCAACTTAAATGAAGACTGATGATGCATTTTTTTACTGAAAATAGTTCAGCAAAGGTGCTACCAAAAACACACACTGTGTCATTGAAGTGTTAGTTATTTAGTTTTTTTTTATATAAAAAAAAAGTTCTCACTAGAAGACAAAGGACTTAATATTTCTCCTAAAAAAAATGGCTGAATAGTTAATTTTCTGAAATCTACTCCTAAATAAAAAACAGACAAAAGCTTTCTAAAATTTTTTTTTTTTTTTTGTACAACAAGCTTTCTAAAATATTAGTATCATTCAAGGAATTAAATTTGTGTCGAATTTTCAGTTTAACCATTTCCCTTCATTTTTTGATTAAAAAAAAAAAAATTTCCCTTCATTTACTTTAATATATGCAAATTTACTTTCAAGTCTTTACATTCGAAGAACTTTGAAAGTTCAAGTCTTTAAATCCGTGCACTTTTATCTTCAAACTTTTTAACTTCAATCATCTTTTTACTTTATGTAATTTATTTTCAAGTCAATCATCTATAAACCATTCGAAAAAATCACTGTAAACAATATTAAATAGTATGTTATAAATATTTTTATGTTTAAATTTATAATCAAAGTGACAACACATATCTACCATGAAAATGTGAAGCTTTAATAATTAAACTGAAAAGAGGAACAAAATTCCAGTGCATATAAAATACCTGGGTTTACTTTTGATATATAATCGCTTTTCAAAAGCAATAATACCAAATGCAACTATTGTTTATTTAAAAGAAGATGCTTAAACACACCACTCCACTAATAGTGTCGTAGATCACCAAATATGTTTAACAACCATACATACATGTAACAACTCCAATTTTATCTATAAATAATTCTCTATAAATATCATTCTCATTACTGTTCCTTACACAAACACATAACCAAATTAATTAGTTATCATTTTCAATTGTGATTTGAAACATGGCATCAACTATTGGCATGGTGTTGCTCATGATGATGGTGTCCTTAACTTCTCTAGCAAGTTCACTAAGTGTGAATTACTATGAACATACATGCCCTCAGGTAGACTCCATCGTGGCTGGTGCAGTACACAAAGCAACCATGAATGATAAAACAGTTCCATCAGCTCTACTTCGCATGCATTTTCATGATTGCTTCATAAGGGTATGCTATGAATCACATAATTAGTAGTATTTAGTATACTATAGATTGATACGTTTATTAATTAATAATATGTTATATGTTAATTTATGAAGGGGTGTGATGGATCTGTTCTGTTGAAATCAAAGGGAAAGAATAAAGCAGAAAAGGATGGACCTCCAAACATATCATTGCATGCATTTTATGTAATTGAGAACGCTAAGAAAGCATTGGAAGCCATTTGTCCAGGGGTCGTGTCTTGTGCTGATATTTTGGCTCTTGCTGCTAGGGACGCTGTCACTTTGGTAAGTCATTCATTTTATTGACACAGTTTAAATATGTGATTAATTATATATGTTTATTAGATTGGTGCGTCAAAAAACAAGTGTTAGCAAAAATAATAATATCATTAATCACATATTTAAGTTGTGTCAACCATTTACTTCTCACGTGAACACTGAACACTAGTATATAATGTCTCTTATCTGTGTCAAAAGTTATGTTTAAGTAACATTTCTGTTTTTTTTACTATAGGCTGGAACATGTATAACACTATATAAGTGTGAAGTTAGTTATAAAGAAAATTAATTAATATGGATGCTAACAATACACTTCTATTACTTAAAATTCAAATGGGTTCCACTAACTAATTTTGAATTGGGTTTTGAGTGGCATTAGTCTGGAGGGCCAAGTTGGGAAGTACCAAAAGGAAGAAAGGATGGTAGAATCTCAAAGGCTACTGAAACCAGACAATTACCAGCTCCCACTTTCAACATCTCCCAATTACAACAAAGCTTCTCTCAAAGAGGACTTTCCTTGCAAGATCTGGTTGCCCTCTCAGGTACTATTTTCTTAAACTTAACATTTTGAAATATCAAAGTATTATTACAATAACTATTATAATATGATGATGATGTTATATTTTTATGTAGGAGGTCACACCCTGGGGTTTGCACATTGTTCATCCTTCCAAAATAGAATCCATAAATTCAGCCCCAAACAAGGTGTTGACCCGTCCTTAAACCCATCATTTGCAAGCAACCTCCAAAGCAAATGTCACATTAAAAACAAAATGAAAAATGCAGGATCTCCATTGGACTCAACTGCCACATATTTTGACAATGCTTATTACAAACTACTACTTCAAGGAAAAAGCATACTCTCTTCTGATCAAGCTCTACTTACTCATCCAACCACTAAAGCATTGGTTTCCAAATATGCTCATTCCCAAATGGAATTTGAAAGAGCTTTTGTCAAATCCATGATCAAAATGAGTAGCATCACCAATGGTGGAAAAGAGATCAGGCTCCAATGTACTCTCGTTAGATGATCTCTATATATGCGTTCTAATTAATTTTAAATGGAGAAAAAAACAAGATCTCCATAGTCTCTTCCAGCATATCATGTTGTATTTAATTGAGTGTGCAAGTCTTGAGTGTCATTTATTTTGTTTATAGTCCAATTAATCTTCAATCAAAATGTGTAAATTCAGCTTTATATTATATCTACTACTCTACAATCTTCAACAAAATTTTATAAATAACCGCGGTTAAACTCACAATGTTCTTAATTTAATTTAATATCGTTAAACATTTCACAATATTACCGATGTAATTTTTTTTATTATATATAATTACCACAATATTATGGAAACATGAAGTCACCAGAAAATGACTTTGTGGAATGAGAGGTGATATTGATAACGAAAATTATAATCATGAACCGATAACAACTAAATTTCCAGCGTTAGATCTTGTGGTTAGCGGAATACAAGGGCGGATGCAAGTAAAAGTTAAAAGTCTGCTACAATAGACATGTGTGAGTCGTGAAATATTGGTGAATTGTTTTTCACATCAAGTAGTATTTCTCTTTTTTCACACACATCGCTATATGGTTCGTGAAATTGTAATTCACAGTAACTAGCATTATTGATAGTAATAATATAAAATTACAGCTTTTTATATAATTACCACTTAATAAGTCCACTTATCAAATTATATTGAAATAAATGAATGTTGTTGAAATGTATTGACATAAAGTTATTAATGGGACATGATTAGTAATTTTTTGTTGAGGTGTTGAAGAAATAGATGTCTGTCATGTATTGACATTAAGATAATTGATATAAGAACACCCTCTAGCATATTATTTAGATTATTCCAATTTCTTGCATCACAAATATCACAATGAGAAATTTATTTTTCATAATCATCACCAAAACTTTCAATATTAGGTGCATTTGATACATCATTAGTAACACTTGAATTATCGTCAATTTTTTCATTTCATGATCCGAAATTTCCAAGTTTTTGTATGGCTCACTTGATAGTGAAATTTAGGGCTGAAAACAATTTTTTCATTTTATGATCTGAAATTTCCAAGTTTTTGCATGATCCCTCTTAATATAAGAAAGAAACATGTTGTGGAAAACACAAAATTCCCCTATTTTGTTTTGCTGCCACATCACTCTATAAGGGGTAAATCCCTCTTAATATAAGAAAGAAGCATGTTGTGGAAAACTGAAAAATTACCCTATTTTATTTTGCTGCCACATCACTCAATAAGGGGTAAAATATGTCTAAAAATTATTTTTTGATACTAAATTCTGGTTTTTAAATGTACAAACAAGTAGTTGGTAATTGTAAATCACACTTTTACTCTCCAAATTCTTTAATAAGTTGATAACAAACTAAAAGCAATAGGTTGGCCAAAATCAAATTGGATTTTTAACGGATTACACATTTACCAATGTTAAAAACAATGAATTACAACTCTATGTCACTACTACCAACTCTCGTCACATCTTTATTGAATTTGCTGTAAACACTCTTTCTCTCACCCAATTTGAAATTTAAATTCACTACTCTTTCTCATGACATTTTCCCCCTTTTCACTAATTTGAATTTTATTATATACCGATATTTCACATTTTCAGCTTCATTCACTTTTCATCTTACCTCTTCTTTCTCTCATTTTATCTTTCTTTCTCTCATCTTCAACTATATTTTGTCTAATCGTTTGAGTTATTGTATTTTTCCAGAAAAACTGAAGGTATTCTCCTCTATCGATTAAACTAATGGTTATGGTGAGACTTTCTTTCTCTTCAGATAAGAATACTTTTCACATATTATGTATCGATTCTAAAAGCATGTTAATTTCAAGTTGGCATATTCAATTTGAAGAGATAAATTCCTTCCGAAGATGAACTACATGAGTAAGTACATGAAATTCTTTCATTCTCATGTAACTTTTTTTCTTACACTAATCTATTTTGAATCAATGTTTAAGTGCTTTCTAATATGTTCTTTTTGGGTTCCTCTTTGTCCTTTAGGTTGAAGATTTTCACCGGAAAAATTTCCAAACTTAAAGAGTAAACAAGACAAGATGAAGATATAACAATACAAGTGTTTTATTTTTTATTTTTTATTTTTTTTCACTTCCATCAGATTAAAATTTTTATTGATATTCTATATAAATAAATCTTCATTTAATTTACTATCCAAAATATCATATTTTCTTCTTATTTACTACCAATAAAAAAAGGCTGATAAACAACACAATTTTTTAAAAAAAATTACCAAAATAAATAAATCAGATCCAAATATTTTTTTTGCTATTATTTATCAACAACAAAACATTTCCTCTTCTTTTTTATTCCTTTTCAGTTCTTTTTTTCAAATCACTTTTCAAAAACTTCAAAGAGAAAAAAAATACAAAAGTATTATTTAAGAAATGTATACAAACAGAACAAGAGATTAGAAAGGAAAAAAAAATCTTCATGTAAAAGAAATACAATAGATGCAAAGAAAATCAAACAAACTAAATAAAGAAGATGACAAACAAAGATCCAAAATGATACAAGCAGATCTAAATAAATTTACACTAAAGTACACCGTCCAAAAGAGACCTTAGATGATGAAAGTTACAAAGTTGCTGCTAAACATCATCGATTAGTTTGAGAGAGACCAGAAACAGAGCTTTTTCTAATAGATTTGCAATGTCACCTTCACAATTTTGAAAATCTAAACGGATGGATCAATAATACACCATGAGAGGACGAAATTAGTGGTGTTGGTATGGTCAATGAAGGTAAGACGGCGATGATATGTGACCGCAAAAGAGGGAGGGGGCTAGGGTTTTGGTTGAGAGAAGATGGAAAAATAAGCATAGAGAGAGAATTTTTTAAACCAAGAGACTAAGAGTGAGAGCAATAATTTTTGTGATATTTAAACCAAAAAAATAAATCAATTTATAATACAATCCTACCTTTAATTTGTAATCTTATATATTTATTGGTCTCAAAAAGGAAAAAGAAATCAATGACGTGAGATCAAGATTTGTGACTGATAATTATAAAAGAACACAAAATTAAGATTTGCGACCAATTGATATAAAACAATACGAGATCTAGATTTGTGATTGAGAAATGTTTTAAAAAATAAACTTTAAAACAATCATACATGAGACAACTTAAAAAAGAAAACTTTAAAAGAAAGTCACATATGAATAAAAAATTTAACTGAAATAAATCATCCACATCGACGGGTATACCGTGCAGATGCATGGGGTTTGACCCCCTAGTGCAATTTTCTATATAAACACCCCTATAAAAACAAGTTTTTCTATATACACCCCCTATAAAAAATATTTGGGCCCGTACAAGGGTTCTAGGCCGTCGCACCTTGGACCTATGCCCAAGGCCACCTCTGATCACATAGAGGATTGTTGTTTTTTTTACTCCCTATTTGTTCCTTATCCTAAGAAACAACCTTCGAGAGTTATCTCTCAAAGCCTTAAAAAACATAAAATGTTATTCGAAAGTTATCTCCTGAACGGTTTGCACATTTGTAGGGGTCAAAAGGGCAACCTCAACATGGAGATGTAAAGAACAACTTTCAAATTAAGCGATGACCCAAGCCCACAAATAAAATAAAATAAAATCTCCAAAATTTATATGGAAAAAGATTGATGGTGCGACAGGAATGACAACGAAAAGCAACGAATCAATGAGAGCCATAAGATATAGATTGGATTGCCATTTACTTTGACTATTATCAATTTTGAAAATATAATACAACCGCCTGAAGGTGAGAAAAACCACAAGAGGGGGGGGGGGGTTGAATTGTGTTTTTGGA
>Ga0315914_1000342_pt1 | contig 54125 bp, 29 predicted proteins | sample MpolenodulesMG_FD_203920 | JGI IMG/M metagenome (GOLD analysis project Ga0315914, IMG submission 203920) | Medicago polymorpha root nodule microbial communities from Los Angeles, California, United States - elongated nodules | ecosystem: Host-associated > Plants > Roots > Nodule | place: USA...
ATGATTTTTAGCCTTACAAGCAAAGGTAACATTTTTTCTCCTGAATTAGAGAAAAATAGTGGATTAAACAAATGTTATTTACAGGGATCCAGGGCAACAGGAGCATTTATACTGACAACAAGTCACAACCCTGGCGGTCCTAATGAGGTGAGTACTGCTGTGTTTTATTCTTAATCATATTTGGAGGAATACATTTTATCAGTGATTATGATGATATCTGGTATAATGATTTCATTTGTGACTCTCACACATTCTATTCATATCTATTTTTTCTTCATATCAGTTTATGATTAAACATATGTATTCTTCCTTCATATCTAGCTTGGACGATGAAATGAAAAGTTATAATACCGGTTTACTCTTTTCAAATTCCCCATAAACTTTCAAAAGGCCTAACGGTAGTTAGTGGGTCTTAGATGATAACAATTTGTTTAGTATGATTATGATCTGATTGGTATGTTAAGACTAAATGGGAAGATATGCTGAGAAAGCGAAGTCTTCAGTGCCTAGCTTGATTTGGTCTGACGTTGAAATCTTGTGTTCATGTGGTCACAAAAACATTACTTAGTCCCTCCGTCAAAACAAAAAACAAAAATGCAGATAAGCTTATTGCTGTGGTGAATCACATTTCAGTTTTGGATAATTGAAAATGATTCTGAAATTGAACATAGGAGATATCAATTTATTCTGGATATCAATTAGACATAACATGAAGTTAAAAAAGTTATATTTAGTGTTATAAATCTCCAGCTATAATGGGTTTAGGAAACAATTGGACCCACTATTGATCTAATGCAAGTAGTTTTACTTTTCATTTGGAAGAGAGGCTTAATCCGTGACTCAAACCCATGATCTCTTAGTCATACTGCTGCAACTTCAATCTTTGTGTTATGGCTCCACTTCACTTCACATAATCCAACTTAATAAGATGAATATTTTCAAAGGTATGTGTTGAGTAGTTGGATGTTAGGCTAGGTTAAATAAATAAAATCAATGACCTGATTCAGATGCAAAATTTTTGTATGATATTATATTGAGATCTTGAGGTATTGGGGTGTGTTTTTGATTACGTGTTTTTTTTTGTACAATGCTGAGCTTTCAGCATATCTACTTGGCCTAGGGAGTGGGCAGCTTCTGGTGCAAAGTCAGGAAGATGTTTATGTTAATGTATTTCCCAAAGGCTATTTAACCTTGGAGGCATTTGGTGATTAATTTTCTGCAGAATTCTTGTTGTATGGTCTCTATCCTTTAATTGCTTAATTTCTGCTCTATAGAGTGGTTATTGCTACACTCCGCTTATTCTCATGTACAAGTGGCTGGTTTTGTTTTTGTTTTGATTTTATTAGCCGATGGTAAGATTTGTTTCTTTTGATCAAATTTAGGTAGACTTTTTGTTGTTATTGTGTTTGATTTCCATGGAATTTAAATTTCTAATTCAATTTACAATAGAAACTATTTGTTCTGTGAAATATTTTAACACTCAAGTGTTCATATGAAAGATTGCAGGTAAAGAGCTCAATGGACATTGACCGACTTCTAAACATTTTACTACAGTTCCGTACTTACTTTGCTCTGAAATCTTAACAGATTCGATATGCCTATGAGTTGCTGACAAATCCTTTATGGAAAAGAGACTGACTTATTTGGCATTGATGAACAACTTGTGAGTACTTTTGCATTACTTAAAACTTGAGTTTGTTCTTTACAATTTGTTCCAAGAGTGTGTGTTTCGTTCTTGATATATTGTCGACTCAAATTTTTCTCAACTAAATAAATTTTTTTTTTTTATGCTAGCATATCATTGAGTGTGCCATCAAGCGTTATGCTGGAAAAAGCATTTCAGAATTGGACCTCCCTTTACTACACACCCCTTCCTCTGGTTAGTCAATCCCTTCATCATAAATGACAGGAATTGTTTGTTGAATGTTCTTAAAGGATTTGTGACATGGAAATATTTTGATGCATACAATATTTATTACCTCTCAGAGTCTATTGATCATTCTACTAAAGTCCTTACTGCAAGTGATTTCAACCCTATATTTCCAGATTCAAAGCCATGGCTAATTCAGGTATGTACAGTGTAGGATATGCTGATATATTGCAACTAATGATATCCATTTGTGAAATTGTATTGATTGTCTTCAAATTATGGCTATGCCTAGCCGATTTCAAAAATCTAGACCATGGGGGTGAGGGAGGTAAAGAGCTCAATGGACATTTACTGACTTCTAAACATTTTAATGAATAAAAAATCAGTTCACTTACAAACTATTAGGTTGTTGATTTCCAAAGCTTACCACTCTTGCCATGTTTATAACTCTTGATTCCTCCCTTTATCATTGGTGTAGTCTTCTTCATCTACATTTGTGGGGAAACTGCAATCATACATATGTCACTTCTCACAGATTTCTTCAACTTCTTTTTTCATTGAAATATGTTGGAATTGTTACTAACCTAATTTCTGGGCAGGTATAGCTAGGATAAGTCATTGTAATCTCTTACTCCATTGAATTAATTTTAAGTTAGTTCTAATATGCACTCATGGTGAAAATATGATGTGTTGATACTTGATAAGCCTTTTTCGCACATACTGTTTTGTTATTCATAACTGTCTATTTACCCTCTCATATCTCTAACATTAAAACAAAAATGGGTGCATGGAAGCATTGCCGGTTCGCTCCTGGGATGTAGTCTAGCTTTTGGAATGTTCAACAACAACCATGACAATTTTAAGGCCTCCCATAATAGTGCAAGTGGGCAACCAGCCAATATATATTTTATTATGTAATTTATTTATGTTGTGTGTCTTTATTTTAATAAGACCATTTTTTAATAAAAATGATGATTAGTTTCATTTCATGTACTATGTTTGCAGGACAATAGCAGTGGGCATTGGATAGTAGTCATTACAAAATCAATTATCTATGTTGATAATGCAGAAGACATTAAAATATGTAAGGTTAAGAGAAAAGGATAAATTGAAGTGAGAGTTCTATTATGTTTACATATATAGAATAGTAAAAGCGATATTCCATATTGAGTCACACTATCAACTTTGCTCTACCAATTTGACATGAAACTGTCAAATGTAGAAAACCATGAAGAGTTAGTTTTCTTAACTATTTGTAACTGTGTTTAATGGAAAAGATCTTTGTAATAGTAATTGTGTTTAATGGACTAGATCTTTGTAATAGATTAGAGGGCTTTAGAAATATTTGATTGTTCTCTAGGAAATTGGTAATATTTGTTGAGGTGATGAGTTAGGTAAGCATTGGAAAAAAATCTTGATCACTCATCCAAAAAAATGTACCAATTGTTTTTTTGTTTGTTTGTTTATTACGCGGTTAAAAAAATGCTAACAAATAACCCAGACACATGCAAACCAAATAACCTTCAAGAATGAATAAGATGATCGCGACATGCCCGCCAAATAACTAAACTGAATAAAGTGGTCACGAATCACATAGGAAGAAACCGAAGAAATTTGAAGCCACTGAAATGTTTATGTTTTGTTAATTAATTTGTTCAAGTGTGAAGGATACTTCTATTTCTTTACGTTGAAGTCCAATTAAAAAATGTATTTTGCTTGCTATTCTCTCCTTTTTTGTTTATAAGCCTGATAGTTTAATGTTTTAGTTGCGACTCAAATTCAAATACTAAGCAATAAACAATTTTTTTAAAATATAACTTATTCAAACATATCATGTATGTAAGGATATAATCGGCGAATCTATTTGTTCTCTCCTTTTTAATTTATAAACCTATAAATTTGACAATTTATCGTATTAATAGCAACTCAAGTTCAAATAATAATAAGCTTTAGTAGTAAACAAATTTTTTTTAAATACAACTCATTCAATCATATAACAGAATTTTAAAAAAATATTTAACCCGTGCTCTCGACATTGTTTCAGAGAGGCTTTGTACTGGCCAGGATATGTGAGTTTGAAGCTGATCTTGGTTGGTATTATCAAGCCTGCACCAGTGGCGAAGCCAGAAATTTTATAGAGCCTGGGCAAAAAATTTATCGCAAAACGTTACTTTCTTCCTGCGAATAATTTCACATTTCCTGCGGATAATTTCACATTTTCTACAAATATCCGCAGGAAAAGCTAAAAGTCCTAGTAATGGCTGGGCTTGCAACAAAGGAAGTTGGAGCTGAGCCTGGGCTAGTGCCCAGGCTAGCTGGGGGGTGGCTCCGCCCCTGGCCTGCACCAAGTGTGCGTTGAGGTTTACCACTGCGGCTGGGACTATCTACTGTGACAAATGCAAAATGCCCTGAAATGTTGTTCCTAGGTAAGAAGCTATAGTACGGTTTATATACATACTATTTGTTTGGTTGTTTTTTACAATATTGCTAATTGAGGAGTTTAAATTTGGCGGGTTTAAGGTTCACGTTCAAGTGATCGACAACACTGGATCAACTACGTTTATTTTGTTTGATCAAGTTGTTTCTTAGTTTCTAGAAAGAGGTGTTCAAGACTTGCTCTATGCAATGCAGAATATATGCGCTTTTGTTTTGAATCGCACATACGCATACTATGATACATTGCTTACTCACTTGCCAACTTGCTAATAATTTTGTATATGGGTTGTGACATTTAAGGTGGAAGTCAGTGATGCCAATTTATTTCGCAATTCATCTTAATTATTATGATGTTTTCCTGATCTCATGAACAAAATATATGCTCTTTTCATGAATCAAGACTTGGTAAGGCTTTTATAAATATTTTGATAAAAATTTATAATGTTTGTGCAATATTCCTTAATTTGTTCATTTTTCCTTTGGAACAATTTTTACAAGATACGTTATTTAACCCGTGCTATAGGAAATATTTATTGGCACCAAAGGAAATTTCATTCATGTGTTAAATAGATGGTAGCACAAAGACTAACTACCTAGCTAATTCCAAAAGGAGAAAGTACATTAAGCGGTCTTTCTTCATTGTTCCACAGACACTTTAGTATAAAATTTAATCCCTTGATTGATGGCCACTTTGCAAATAATCTTCCAGATGACTCCCTTCGTCTCGAAATAACTGAGCTAGTTGATTGTTTCATATATGTCAATGCATAATTTTGATCGTTAATATCTTTAATTACTTATTAGTAAAAAAAAAAAATTAAAAATAGTATTCAAGACAAATCTATATCTTATATGCTATTGTTTACTGTGGACAATAGTAAAAAAATATAATTAAAATATATTAGGTGAATAATGCATATTGTCAAACAAGATCAATCATTTTAAGATGGAGAGTACCTATAGACTAAAATAAGTATTTTTTTTAAACAAAACTAAAATAAATATATTACTGATTCGTTTTTTGTTTTTTTTTTTCTGTTTATATTCCCGGACCCTGCGTATGCGGGAGCTTCAGTGCACTGGGTTGCCCTTTTTTATTGAGTAATTTGTTATTAACTTCACCATTTATTCAATGAGATGGAGACATTGAGCAAAAGTCTTCACTCCTACACGGCACATCACATTCCAACAATGAGGAAAAAGTTGAATAACTAACGTGAACTTTACGAAGAAATAAACGAACGTGGAATTAATTACTTGCAGGAAATGTACATGATTTTATAATTTGTGGTTGGAGATAACACAATTCCATAAAACTCGTCTATGAGATAACTATTATCTCGCTTATAAATATTTATTCAGATCATCTTTCAACTAACGTAAAGTTTAAGCTTAAATAATTTCATTTCAGAAAGAATAAAAGGTTGGGTCAATAACGATTACGGTCATCCCATGGGAACCAAGCCTCTAAAGTCAGTCACTGATACTTGTTTTTATGCGTAATTTCTACATGACCATACTATATTTATATGATGACCATAAGACACAATAACAACATAACATAATACCAATGGCCTCCTCACTAAACTTCTTCACTTTTCTCATCTTGTTTTTCCATTTTCAACATTCATCATCATTCTCCCTCTCAGTGGAAAAACCCGAACAAGACATTATAATGTCACCCAAAGGCACATTCACCGCAGGCTTTTATCCCGTAGGTGAAAATGCTTATTCCTTCGCTATATGGTTCACCCAAAAACATAAAAATCTTAACAACGCAACCATTGTTTGGATGGCAAATCGTGACCAACCAGTTAATGGAAAGCGTTCAACACTTTCCCTTCTTAAAACCGGCAACCTAGTATTAATCGACGCATCCTATTCCAATGTTTGGTCCACAAACACAAACTCATCCAAACCACTTGAGTTGTTTCTCTATGACACGGGAAATCTCGTTCTCAGAGTGCACAATGCAGATGGTTTGATTTTGTGGCAAAGTTTTGATTTTCCAACAGATACCCTCCTTCCTGATCAAAGTTTCACAAGGTACATGAACCTTGTTTCCTCCAAAATGGACAACAAATATTCATCAGGCTTCTACAAGCTATTTTTTGACAATGACAACATCCTACATCTTCTCTACGATGGCCCTCAAGTTTCAAGTATTTACTGGCCAGATCCTTCGCTTAAGAGTTGGGATGTCGGTAGATCCTCATATAATAGTACTAGGATTGCAAAATTAGATGTTTTAGGGAACTTCAGTTCTTCCGATGATTTTACTTTAAAGGCTAGTGATTATGGTATTGTGCTCCAACGAAGATTGACCCTTGAATTTGATGGTAATGTTCGTGTTTATAGCCGAAAACATGGACAAGAAAAGTGGTCCATTTCAGGGCAATTCCATCAACAACCTTTCAAAATACATGGAATTTGTGGACCTAATAGCTTTTGCATTAACAATCCAATAACCGGTAGAAAGTGCATGTGTCTTCCTGGTTATAGTAGGATCGATAATCAAGATTGGTCACAAGGGTGCAAACCAAGCTTCCAACTTTCATGCAACAACAAAACAGGGTTGGAGACTCGCTTCCAACGCTTACCCCATGTTGAGTTTTATGGATATGATTATCACTACAAAGCTAATTACACATATAAACAATGTAAGCATTTTTGCTTGCAAATGTGCAATTGTGTGGGCTTCCAGTATCGCTCGAATTATTCCCAAGGTATGCCGTACTGCTATCCTAAAACACAATTACTAAATGGGTTTAGTTCACCAGATTTTCGAGCGTCATTCTTTTTGCGGTTGCCAAAAAGAAATCATGTTTTTTTCCAAGAGAATATTATAAAAAATGGCACCTTGGTTTGTTCCATAAATAATGGAACAAAACAAATAAGAAGATCATATATCGAAGGCAAAGTCAATGGATCAATAAAGTTAATGATTTGGTTTGCGAGTAGCTTGGGTGTAATTGAGGCATTGTGCTTCTTTATGGTAGGAGGCTTCTTATTTAAGAATAAGAAACACTCTATTAGAGACAAACAAGACTACATTCTTGCAGGAGCAACAGGATTTCGAAAATTCACTTACTCTGAACTAAAACTAGCAACAAAAGGTTTTAGTGAAGAGATTGGAAAGGGTGCTGGCGGAACTGTGTATAAGGGATTTTTATCTAATAATCGAGTTGTGGCTATAAAGAGACTGCATCAAGTGAATCAAGGGGAGAATGAGTTTCTTGCTGAAGTAACCCTCATTAGAAGGCTCAACCACATGAACTTAATTGACATGATGGGGTATTGTGCCGAGGGAAAACACAGATTGTTGGTTTTTGAGTACATGGAAAAGGGTTCTTTAGCTGAGAATTTGTCATCAAATGCAATTAATTGGGGTAAAAGGTATAAAATTGCTCTAGGAACTGCAAAAGGTCTTGCCTATTTACATGAAGAATGTTTGGAGTGGATTTTGCATTGTGACATAAAGCCGCAAAACATACTAATTGACTCTGATTACCAACCCAAGATAGCGTATTTTGGATTGTCTAAGCTACTACATAGGAACAATCTTGATAATTCGAATTTTTCAAGGATGAGAGGAACAAGAGGTTACATGGCACCTGAATGGGTTTTCAACTTGCCAATCACTTCCAAGGTGGATGTTTATAGTTATGGAATTGTAGTGTTGGAGATGATTACGGGAAAGAGTCCAACAACATGTATCCAAATCACAGATGATGGAATAGTGTCACATAATGAGAGGTTAGTAACATGGGTGAGAGAGAAAAGAAGGAAAGTATCAGAAGTGGGATGTTGGGTTGAACAAATAGTTGACCCTGCATTGGAATTAAATTATGACTTTGCTCAATTGGAGACTCTGGCAGTGGTGGCTTTGGCTTGTGTAGAGGAAGAGAAAAATGTGAGACCCACCATGAGTCAAGTTGTTGAGAGGCTCCAAAGTCATGAACATGATTCTTGATTGTTTGCACAAAGAAGAGTCATGTGTATAATGGCTGTTAGTTCTCCAATATATCTTTATTGAACAATATTTTCTTAATCACAATCACAAATAAAAAATATTTAGATGCAATCACAAATGGAAAAAATTAAAAGAAAAATAAATTAGTCACATCATTTTTTAATTTTATCTTTAAATTTTTCTTATTTGTGTATGTGCAACTAAATTTTTTTATCTGTGTTTGTGACCAACTAAGACTTACTCAATATTGATACCTAAAGTTTTGAATGAACGATGGGAGAGTGAAACTAGTTAGAATGTTAGATTTCTCATAAAATGAAATAAGTATAAGAAGTAAGAATATCAAGTAGCCCCTAAATTAAATCTCCTAGTGTTGATATTGTTTTGTTTTCTCAACGTTATTCCACCCTGCTTAACATTGTATTAGCCATGATCTATACGAGAGTGTGTTTGCTCGATAAGTAAAAACGATGTTGTGTGTTGATATAGACGTGGGTGCTTAGATACGGATCCGGATTCTATAACTTTTGGACAGTTATGTGACTTTGCTCAATATTCACTCTTGGTTTAATCTTTTGGTTCGGATTTTGACACAGGTTCCAACCTTGTTTGTATTAAAAAACAAAAACAAAAGTAAGATTGAGATCAATCACAAGACCCACTACACATATCATATCACACAACCCATAGTAATGACCCATCACCCCTTCCACAAACCTCCACCTTCATACCGCCGTTGACCACTGCGTGTCGCCGCTCTGCTTGTCGCACGCCGCCCCTCTCCCTGTCGCCGTCGTCTTGTTTAGAATTTACTCGATAAAAATCAATGCTTACTGATATATTTAAAAATAATTCATTTTCACTCTAATGTCTCAATCTTTTTTCTGTCAAAATGATTCTGGTCTAACACATGGAATGAATTTTTGAGATACTAGAGAATATAATTTAGAAATTCATAACCATTTTAATACCCCCTTTTAACTTCCATTTTAATATCCCATTTCAAGCTGGAAAAAACTTTATTATTAAACATAACTAAATTAAGAATAAAAGGCTTTGCTAAATCAATTATTGGAATCAACTTGTACCGCTATTTCAACACCAACAATTAGGTGACAAGCAAAGCAATTTCAAGTAAACAGAATAGACAAATTGCATTTTCAATTAAGTAGTGAATATTAAATCATCCAATCATTTTTTTTCTTTTTCGTCCAATCATATTTAACATGCTAGTTAATTATACGCACATAACATAAATATAAAAATAGAAAATATAATTAAGCATACAATCCATTTATACATACTATATCCAACCCATAAACAAAGAGTCAAGGGTGTGGACTTCACACAACTAATCAATCTACATTATTCTACAACATCAAAAAATGCAATCATCCCATACAGAAGGAATAAGAGATCCTGCAAAAATAAAAATTAAATTTAGTACTTGGAAACAACATCAAAGCAGTGCAATTTCCATGGAATAAACCTCACAAGGAAACACTGGTAATTATAAAGCTTATACATCAAGACTTAAAATATTCATGAAGACTTAATTGAACTATAACCAAAAAGTAAGAAAGAACACAAGTACCTGCTCATCATTCATCCACTTTAGAGCAACTAGACAGGTTCATTCACTGCTTCCACCACATGAAGGCTTTCAAGATCAAAGTGTTCAAGAATCTGGAGTAAGTTTCTCTCCAAGACGATATTAACAATATTGAGCCTACCAAGCCAACGAAACTAGTGAAGAATCCTATCCCCATGCTCATGTATAAAGCTTCCAAAAATATTGAATTCTCGTCTCTTGAATTTGTTGTTGGCACTTGATGTTCAGTTGGCTCTTCTTCTGGACATTTAATACCAAGTGGTTCTCCACAGAGATTGGAATTTCCTCCAAAACATGCAGCATTGAAACTCTGCAACTGTATTCCAGTTGGAATCTTCCCATAGAGCAGATTGTTTGACAAATCCAACATAGTGAGGCGATCAATATGAGCTAGACTGGAAGGAATTCTTCCTGACAAATGATTACTTGATAGATCAAGAAATTCAAGTGATTTGAAGTTTCCTATGTTTGAAATTATTTCCCCACTAAGATTGTTCCTTGACAAATTTAAGGAAATCAATCCAACTAAATACTCCATTTCAGTTGGTATTTCCCCTAAAAGATGGTTGCTTGAGAGATCAATGCTTTTTAAAAACATATCTGCATTTTTGTAGGGTTGGTCTGCACCTTTCCACATCAAGAATAGGTTGAAATAATATGGTACAAAAAAGGAATTGTTCTTTGTTTTGATTGTATACGAATGATATGGTGACGTAGCTGAGTTCTTGTCGTCATGATTCATGGAAGTAAAATTCTTCACACATGTTGGGATTCCTCCTGATAAGTTATTTAGGGAAAGATCCAATACTCTAAGGTTTCTCAAATAACAAAGATTTGAAGGTATACTTCCATAGAAGTTATTGAACCGAAGGCTTAATATTATTAATTGGTGTAAGCTCTCTCCAATCCATGAAGGTAATGGACCATGAAACATATTTTCTCCAAGGTCCAACAAAGCCAACTTGTTTGAGCAATTCTTCAATGAGGAAGTAAGTTGTCCACTCAAACTATTATTTCTTAAAATCAAAGCCTCCATGTTAACAAGAGCACCCATTGAGGAGGGAATATTTCCCCACAAGTTGTTATTGCTCAAGTCAACATAGTGTAATGATGCTAAATTATTCCAACAATCAGGCAACTCGTCCTTTAATTGATTGTTTGATATATCCAACATCACCAAAATGTTAGGCTTACTTTTGCTGCATATAAAGGAAGTTAAATCTGAAAATTTATTATTGGAGAGATGTAGTCCTAGGGCTTGTAGTAAAAAAATAGGAATGGAACCTTCGAGTTGATTTGAACTCAAATCTAGTTCAAGATAATTGGTTAGATTGAGTTCCATATCTGGAATCCTACCACTGAGATTGTTGTTTGAAATGTTTAATAGGTCCAGTGTTTGCAATTTGCCCCAAAACCATTGAGGTATTTGCGCCAAATTACTTACATTTGAAAGGGAAAGCTCAGATAAGTAGTTTTGTGTTTGGAGCCAATTAGGAAATCTAGAATTCAGGTTGCAAGACGTTAGACACAAATAACTTAATTGAAACGGAGGAACCCAATTATCACTAATCTTCACATTCAACAAATTGTAAGACAAATCTAGGCCTTCCAATTTCGAGAGGTTGGTGAAATGGGATTCAGAGACGACACCTTCAAAAGAGTTTACTCCCAGGTCCAAAAACTCTAAATCCGTAAGTGATCCCATGCTTGCAGGTATTTCTCCACTTAATTTATTGCCAATAAGAGACAACCGTCTCAAAGATGAGGGAATGGAAAAGTCAGGTAACAAACCCGAAATTGTATTGTTTGATAACCATAACACTTGTAATGAGGATACATTTCCAATGCACTAAGAATTGTTATTATGGGTGATAAAACCTAAATCTCCACTTAAGTGGTTATGAAAAGCTGCAAATGTTTGCAAGGTGCATATACTCCCAATGGATTTTGGGATCTTTCCTTCTAGACTGTTGTCTGAGAGTTCGAGATTCACAAGTGAATGCATTATGTTGCCAAAATCATCAGGAATAGTACCTCTTATAAAGTTATTAGAAAGGTAGAGGTCTTGAAGATTAGAGGTGTAGTTAAGCACCAAGTGGAATATCATCGATGACGTCAAGTAATTCGAAGACAGATCAAGAACAGTAAGAGAAACAGAAGAGTTCAAATGGGCATCAGATAAAGGAAAAAGATTGGCATCATGAATGCCACAATCAGTTAGATACAACTGTTCAAGGCTTGGAAGCTTCAATAAGAATTGTAGGGCATGAGAAAAATAGTTGAGAATTAGAACATAAGTCAAGTCAATTTTTCTCAATGAAGGGAGGTTTGATAGCCATTCAATATTGCCTTGACTTTGGCTATTGATTTCGAGATGAGAATTGAAACCGAGTATAAGGTATTCTATCAATGTAATATTCTCGATTTGGGGAGGGATTGTTCCAATGAGCATGTTGTGACTAAGATCAACATGTAGCAACTTTGAGAGATTCCCTAATTGAAAAGGGATTCCTCCAATGAGTTCATTGTGGCTGAGATCAAGGTGTCGCAATTGTGAGAGTTTTCCAAGTTGAGAAGGAATCTTCTCATTAAAAAAGCCATTTGAGAGATTAAGGTATCGTAAATTGATGAAGGAGCCAATAAAATTTGGGATATGACCTCTAATCATCAATGAACTAAGGTCTAGATATGTTAGATGTTGCAACTCAGTTATTGAAGGATTGATTTCACCATTTAAATACAAACCATGCAAATCAAGTCTTTGAACATAACCTGTTTCGTTGTTGCATAAGACTCCCATCCATTTGCAGCAATCTGCATTTTGATCATCCTTCCATGTGGACAAAATACCATACTCATCTTGAAGGCCTTGTTTGAACGTGAGGAGTGCATGTCTCTCGCTCTCTTTGCACTTCTTGTCTACGTTCTCCATTGTTGAGTTGAACCCAACAATGAAGGACAACACCAACAATACATAGAATATAAGAATAATATAGTTTCTCATCATAATTTCAACAACAAAATAAAGATGGGTTTCTCTAATGGATACTATCTACGAGTTAAACAAACACTTATATACAAAGAATTGTGTTCAAAAAAAGGTGTTTTCATCATTCTTTTGTTTTAATAAATTACATTTGTTGCTTGACCATTGGATGACATTTGTTTCCCATTACCATTACCTACGTTATCTTTTGATGATCATGATTTTTTCATCTTACATTCCACTAAACCTTTTTACCATGCTTGTTAATTCTCAAACTTTTTATCCATGATCGTTCGTAAGACCTTTGATATTATGAATGATACAATAAAGTTTTGCACTTTTAATTTGACAATGTTTTTCATCTTACATTTTTGTTGCAAAAGATTCAATCATAAATAAGTTTGTCGAAATAAATATTTTCAACATAATTAATCAAGGTTAGTTAACAAAAAAATCATATTTACATTACTAACTACCGAGTAAAAAGTAATTAAAAAAAACTACTGAGTAAAAATAATAATTTTGTTACCTTTAAAAAATTATGTCCTTGATTGTAGCCCCTCCCACTGATGCTCAAGCCACCCCTCCTTTTATCCTATGTTAATTTAATGCTCAAATTATATTACAGTCAAAGATAAGATTTTAAAAGTTAATTCCACTTTGGACCAACTACAAAGAACCTTTTTTTTTTAAGTATACAAAGAACCTGTATGTTTGAAAATATTAACCGAGATACCAACCATTTAAAGCAAGAAGAAAAGTGCAAAGGAAATAGCAGGGAAAATGACCATAAAAATCTTATTTTCCCAAGGAAATAGCAGTAGAGAAAATGACTCGGGACATATTTTCTCAAGGAAATAGCATGGAAAAAATTATCCAAAAAATATTATTTTCATACTATATAGTTTTTCTTTAATGACAATAATTTCATATATAGTATGGATTCCCTCCGGCCACTATTATAAGCGCGATGTTTTTGGATCTTTTTATACTTGATTTCTAGCCCTTAGAGGGCTTTGCTCATAAATTAAACTAGCTTTGACCCTCTTTGGTTTTTCTAACAAGTGTTGCACTAACAGCTTCAGCAACAACATAAAGATATAAGTAGGGTTTCACCTTGTTTGGGTCTTGAGAGCACATGAGGTCTTGATAACGAATGTCTGTCATGTGTGAGAGCAATTTCACATAGAACCACTTGAAGGCTGCCTCTTTTCTGATCGAGGTGCTTGAAGAAAGCGAGGGCAAGTTAAGCAAATTTCACAGTGAAATGGGATAGTCCCGTTAGCATCACATTGATTGTTTGGATGTGCTTTTTCGAGGTTGGACATTAATCAAACGCTCGATATTTGTCTGGATTTGCTTCATTCCCACATTATATTTGGTAAAAACCTAAGAATTTTCCTACTCGAACGCCAAAAGTGTGTTTTTACGTCTCCGCTTATAAGAATTGTTTGATACTACTTATATCAACAAGATGCATATTCTTTTTGGTAGCCCAAACCATAAGAACTACATTAAAGCGTGCTTGACTTAGAGTAGTCTTAGGATGGGTGACCTTCTGGGAAGTTTCTCGGAAAGCGTGTGAGTAAGGACAAAGCACGTTGAAAAGACTCGTATTGGTTTGTGGGGCCAGTCGAAAATCCTGAAATCAGTATGGGATGTTACATCTCTCCCTCTCTTTAAGAATCATATAGTTTCTCAACATAATTTCAACAACAAAATAAAGATGGGATTCTCTAATGGCTATTATCTTCGAGTTAAACAAACACATATATACAAATAAAATTTTTGTGTTACAATATACAAATAATTGAGTTCAAGAAAAGTGTTTTCATCATTCTTTTGTTTTAATAAATTTCATTTGTTGTTTGACCATTGGATGACATTTCTCTTCCATTACCATTGCCCACGTTATCTTTTGATCATGATTTTATTTTTTACTAAATCTTTTTATCATGGTTTTTTTTCTAAATCTTTTTATCATGACTGTGAATTCTCTAACTTTTTATCCATGGTCGGCCCTAAAACTTTTGATGCTCTGAATGAATCAATAATGTTGTGCACTTTTAGTTTGTCAATGTTTTTCTTCTTACATTTTTGTTGCAAAAGATTCAATCATAAATAAGTTTGTCTATATAAATATTTTCAACATAATTAATCAAGGCCAGTTAACAAAAAAAATGATGTATATACTACTAACTACTAAGTCAAAATAATAATTTTGTTACCTCTAAAAAGTTATGTCCTGGATTTTCGTCCCTCCCACCCATGCCCTCCCCCCCTCCCTCCTTTTATCCTATATTAATTTAATGCTCAAATTATTTTACAGTCAAAGATAAGATTTTGTCACACAATTTATTCATCATATTAATGAATTTATCATATTCATAAATTTGTTTATGAACAAGATGAAGATAACTACTTTTAAGATGAAAATAACTGTCTTTTCGATTGAAATCAGCAATGTGTTCAAAGGTAAAAGGGTTAAATAAGTAAATGGTCCCCTTATATATACCGACATTTAATTTTAGTCCCTCTAAAATATTCCTTAGGCTTTTGATCCCTCTAAAAATTTTCATCTATGAAATTAGTCACTGCTCTACATTGAGTATCTAGAGCATGGACTAATTTCTTAGATAAAAAATTTTAGAGTGACCAAAAACCTAAAGAATATTTTAGGGGGACAAAAATCAAATGTTGGTATGTTTAGGGGAACTATTTACTTATTTAACCCTTTTATCTTTGAATACATTGCTTATTTCCCTTTTTCTATAAATACCCAGCCACGATTTCTATACTCATTTCTTAGTGTTACTCTGTCAAAATTTCTCCATAAACTCTCCCAAACACCGAAAATCAAGCCAATCTTCAATCTTTACCGTCAAAAATTCATCTCTTCGCCATAAATCTTCATTCAACTACACATCCACCATTCATCGTCATCAACTTCATTAACCTATAAAGCAACCCTTCATCACAAATTCCATAACATTCCGCCAGACTTTCAATCATCACCAAATCCACTTAAACTCACTCTTTTCACTCAACCACAAACCAGCCAAACGTGCTAGAAGAAGTCGTAGGAACCCAGCTCCATCACCCCCACCATCTCCACCACAAGCCAATTATGACAAATTCCAAACCCCTGAACATTTTGATAGATTTGAGAAGATTAAGGCGTATGCATTTACTGGTGAGTGTTGTTTAGATGTTAAAAATCTCATAAAATACTTAAATTTTGACACTACTCTCCGTCAACTGAATTGGGTGAGGTTCAACAACCTTATCACCAAAGAAAGAAATTGCACCATTGCTCTTGACTTCATATTGAATGCCTATTATTAGAGCCACCACTACATTTCTTTTGTTCGTGGGAAGAAGATCAACTATATTCCACAGGCAATCAATAGGTTGCTTGGTTTGACTCCACCAGGTGAATGTGATGTTCAAAGAAGAAGGGGAAGGTTGGGTCGTCCTATTGATGCATAGTGGCAAGAAATTCTGCAAGAAGTTGGGAGAGAGGGAGCTGACTGCTGAGTATGTAAGATCTCACGTTAACAGAAATCCAACTAGGCTGAATGTGGTTGATCTGACTTAAAACCTCCTAAGGCATATTTGACCGTGACTAAATTTGAATTTGACTGTGGCTAATATACATCGACGCCCCTCTTTTCCATGAAAATGTAAATCGTGGCAACATCAACTTAGCCATGGTTATGAGTACAATTTGCCACGGTTTTGATCGTAAATCGTGGCGTTTTTTTTTTTTGTAGTGCATAGTTAGCATTCATACATGCTAATATTGAGAGTGTCTCTTCTACTTCTGAGTTACATGTCACTAGGTTGAAAATCTTAGTGTGGATTTTAGTTAGGGGTTGAATTATTTTGGGCAGATTAATAGCAGAGAGTATCGAGCATATGGCTGATACAAACGCGATTACATTGGGGCACAATTTGTTGAACCAAAGTGGGTTTTAGAACGTCTCTAAAGTTATGATGATAACAATGTATGAAAGAATAATTGGATACTCTAATGCGTGTTCAAGTGTGCAAGACCAAAAAAATAAATTCTAACTTCAATGTTAAGTTTTGGTTCTGAGATAACTTATGAAGATTTAGAAGATGGTCTGAAAAAAGATCAACAAAAAGTCGAAACTCTGATAAAATATACATCAATAAAGTCAAAACCTTGGATTGGACAGTCTAGTTAAACACCTTTGAAATCGAACCTAGTTATACCTTTATAATGTCTACTGGAATCATTTCATCGCAATGTTGTTAACAGTGAATATGTTTACAAAATTACGACTGCCTAATACTCTAGTTAGTCTTTATTTTTTATTTTTTACCTGTTTAGATACGACATAACTAAATTAAGAATAAAAAGCTTTGCTACATCAATAAATGTAATCTTCTTGTAGTGCTATTGGAACACCAACAATTAGGTGACAACCAAAGCAATTTCAAGGAAACAGAATAGACAAATTGCATTTTCAATTAAGTAGTGAAGATTAAACCGTCCAATCTTATAAAACCACAAGAATTCACATATAAGAATTCTAGTCAAATGTTGATAGTTATAGTGACTGAATACATGTGAACCCTTATTTAACATGCTAGTTATACGCACACAACATAAATTTAAAAATAGAAAAAGGAATCACATGAACAATGAAAAAACCATCATCACACGTCACATTGTATTCAGCCCCCATAGGTTTCTTCAGCATCAGAGAAGTTAAACCAAACCTCTGCTCTTCAAACACTCAACTGCATCCTTGATAATTTGTTCTGCTGGAGTGAACTCTAAACCTAAATCAATCAGCTTCTTTGATGCATTCTTTGCTCTCAACAATCCAGGTTGAGTATCCGTCGGTATCCTATATTAATTAAACGTACAATCCTATTATTTAATTTACTCAATAATATCGGATATAAACCTTAGATTTGGATATTCTACAACCACCGCACAATGCAGTGGGCGTCAGAGGCGTTAGATTCAAATAGAGAAATTTTTCTCATTAAATCTACAGCTCTATAGACCACTGCATTGTGAATAAGTTATAGTTTGGAGTCGTTCTCTACACATAGATCATCTCAAACACATGAATGAATACATTTAAATGTAATTACTATATTTTTTTGGGTGAAAAATATAAATATTATATGTTCAGTCGAAAATATGTAATTGTGTAAATTCAAATAATTTTTAAAGTTGCATATAAATGTAGGAAAATGTACTTGCTCAATTGTTGTAATAAAGTTTGCTCAAAAAAAAAATTGTTGTAATAAAGTGAATTTTGTTCAAAATAAATGTAACTGTTGTGAAATATACTCACTTTGCGACATTATATTCAGGGTATAACTCCGCAACCAAATTCACAAAATCACTATAGTGACGAATAGCTTCCACACACAAATGCCTCCCAGAAGCTTTCTTTTGCTCAAATCCCAAAATATGTGCCAAAGCTATGTCTTTGAAATGAGCCATTCCCATGAAGAAGTCCTCATATGTCTCTTTGTCACCTATAATAAGAAGGTCCAAATACCTCATTCTAGTAGCTTATAAAATTTGTATTTTACACAAAGTCATATTAGAGGTGTAACTATGCTAAGTTTGACGTCCAGTGTCAACGTATCATAATCATATATTAGATCGGCCTAAATGTCAAGCAGTTAAGGCAGGGTTTTAGGCCTCAAAATTTTAAAAAAATTCCTCATGTTTGTGTTCATTAAAATTAAACTCTCTAAACCAAATTTAAACCTTAAACTTGAAAATAATTTGCACAGTTTGTGATTAGTTTACCTTTGAGAACACCAGCAAGTACAGCCATGCTTGAATTAATTCTTGGTGGAATCAAAGGGCCCAATGCTGTACCAGGGTTAATCATCACCACATCAAAACCAGTCTCCTTAGCAAATTCCCAACCAGCTTTTTCTGCTAGTGTCTTTGCAATGGGGTAGTATAACTGGCCCACAACATAATGTAAACCTTATCAATTATTTTGTCATTGGATTGTTAAAATTGATTTTATTTTCTAAAAAATAAATGAAAATATGCTTATATTATATTCCAACGTGTGGTGATGAATTATTAAAAAAAAGTTTCACCTTTCACATCATAAAGGGTACACCGTCAATAAAATTTGGCCATTTATTTTTAAAGGAAATGGATTATCAATTATTGAATAAGACCGTCGAGAAATACTTATTTGGCCACACGATTAAATGTATAGTGTGTAGATACACAAACAATGAGGTATTTGTTCCCATAATGTTAAAAAAATATCTCTTTGTATGTGTGTCTAGACATTATATATGGTCTTGTGACCATAGAAGACTAGCTCAAGACGCTAAGGTATGATTTCTTGTTATTGTTTTTTCATAGTTATCTTTCTTGGGCTCTTGGAACTTATTTGGATCAAGGCAAACCTCATGATTTAAACAATGAGGTCATCACATCGACGGCACCACGACGGAAGTTTAACACACAACCTTGTGAGTGAATCAACTTCTTGCTAATTGAGTCAACTTTCATCAACATCTTTTTTATTTTTAAAAGATTTTGCTACATCTTTATACTTTAATTAATGTTTCACTTTTTTTTTTAGAGAAAGATAATGTCTCACATTTGTAAAGTATCTTTTGTAAGAGTTTGATTTCTCTTATATGGATATAATGAGTTGCAAGACCTTCATTTTAGTAGATAGCAATTCATCTATTATTTGTCATACATAAATTATTATGCACATTATTAGATAATCAATATTTAATATTTTTTAATATTTGTGTAAAATGTCAACTGCCTTTATACATTGTTTAAGCAATTAAAAGAGATGATTTTATTATATAAAAAAATTATGTAATTATTACTTTTCTATGACTTTGGCTTTTACTTTCGAAATAAAAAAAATAATTATTTTAGATTTTGTAAACAATACTTCTATAACACTTATTAACATAATCTAACGCACGTTTATTGATTTGTTAAAATTTTGATGAAACTCACCAAATTTATTGAGACACATATGATTTGATGAAATCTATATAAATTTTAACCAATTATTAAAGATACGTTAAAAATATATGAAACCTATATAAATTTTAATCAATTATTAAAATATGTTAAAGATATGTATTGTTAAAAATATATGTGGTTGAATGCGGAGAGGAGTGTAAAAGTGAGTACATTATTGAGCAACCAGTGTCCCATAATGAATTCATCATCATGCAACACGTAGAGCACATTGGGCAACTAAAGGCTAAAGTCCCTTTCATTCTTTCATTTTTTATTTGTAAATCCAAAATAGAGGACACGTGGTGTATTGATTTAATTATTAAGTTTTTGAAAAGAGAAAAAAAAAGTAAAAAAATACATATTCAAATTTGTCAATAACAATGTACCCAAAAAAAAATTGTCAATAACTTTTTGTTTTTATATTTGCTCAAAGATTCTTCATTGTATCACTCACACAATAGAGGACACGTGTTTTTATTATTCTACAATTCGTACTTTTCATATATCAATTTTCTATTTTAAATTTTATGTTAGTGAAATTAAACTAGAAGCAATTTATTTTAATCTAATGACCAATATTTTCTAGGACACAAACTTAAATGAAAATGAATTAGGCTAGACGCATACACATCAAATTATATATTTTTTACTTAAAAATATATGCTTTGTTTAATTCCTTTATTCTTTTACTTTTATTTATTCATGTATATCCCGATCATTATTGTAAGTAAAAAATAATATTTTAGATTCATTCATTAAATAATGTATGTGGTCTATAATAAAGACCATATACATCATTAATTAAATGAATCTAAAATATTAATTTTTACTTATAATAGTGACTAGAGAGTGTATATTTCAAAAACTTCTATATTTGAGTTTGTGACAAGTAAGAATTGGCCAGATACTTATCTCAAAAGAAATAAATATTTACGATGTAAAAACCACATATATGTTCCGGTACATCACAAAATTCTACGTTGCTTGAGAATTTGAGACCAATAATAACTTATAAACAACATTAGTATTCCTTAATTTGCCGAAACACTTTTTGTAAAGGACAAAATTAGAAAGCTTCTTGAAGATCCAAAAATTACAACATCAGTGCGACTTGGAGAGTGTGAGAAACATTTTTTTTAAATTAGTGCTATAAATTGATCTCTATTCCTCCTGGCCCACTAGGGGTTAATTTTATTTTTTATATCAATAGTGGTAAACTTTAGAGACTAATAAAAAGGGCTTAATCACAGTGATAATGTTAGTCTGATTTTTCATACCCTCGTACTCTTAATGATAATGTTTGATAAGAAAATATTACCGAATATCCTCTGAACACCAAGGTCTAAAATAGTAAGTTTTTATCAAAATTTATGTATTTAATATATTAAAAATTGAAATATTTAACTTTTTTGAAAGTCGCTTCTTAATCAGGAATACTTAAAAAGGACCCTTTTTCATATTACTATGAAAACATCAATTATAACTGAAAGTTAAACTTCCTTCAACAAAAAAAAAACTGAAAGTTAAACTATAAAAAACTCACCTTCTTTTCCTTGCAATACTCAAGGTCCGTCCAACAATCCTCTGCCTTAATCTTATCAGCTGGCCAACTAGGACTCGGTATGATGGCGGAGATCGACGACGTCGCCACCACACGCTCCACTCCTGCTTCCTTTGCCACCTTCAACACATTTACCGTTCCTTGAATTGCCGGTTCCAAAATTTGCTTCTGCATTTATAATAATACAACACCAAAATTAATTAATGTGGACCATATAAAATTGAACCATGCAAATTTCTTAACATTTTAATAAATTGTTTTTGAACCTCGGGGTCTTTGACTTCACCGATGATGTTAGGACATGCAAGGTGTATAACACCGGCGCAACCTTTCACGGCGGCCGCGATAGAGTCACTGTTAAGAAGATCCATTTCAAAAAATTTGAGACGAGTCTTTGCTCCTTCCATTGCTTCCAAATGCTTTGTCTCATTTTCATCCTCTGTAAATTATGTGTCACAACACTCATCATTTATTTCCAATATTAAAATTTAAATGTATGCTTATGTTTTTTACAAGCTGAGTGAAAAATGTTCATCAAACGTACCTTTGTGCATGAGTTGTGTTTGTCAATTTTAATTCTTGTGTTATTTTTATATGTAATGTTTATGCATTTATTATTATGTGAGGGGATGAAAGAAATAAAAGTTTATGCAATATGATTATATAGTGGCTAACCAAGATCTTGGATGGTGGCATGGACGGTGTAGCCGCGTTCGAGGAGGAGGCGAACCACCCATGATCCGATGGCACCGCTGGCTCCGGTCACACAAACTGCCTTTGACATGGCTTATATCTTTGTGAATTCTTTGTTTAGTAATTCAAGATGTGGTGTTGAAGTGTATAGAGATTCCTTGTATATATAGGATTTGGAAAGCATTGTGAAAATGATGCATCTTTGGAAGTTATTCACACGAGAGTTCGGAAATCTATCATTATTTTTAAATGATTATTAGCGATAAATTTTTCATTACCATATAGAGTCGACATTGTATAATCCATAAAACTGACATAATAGGTAATCCTTAATCTCATGTTCGATTTTTCCTGATATTAATTTTAGTAGATTAATTTAGCTTCTTTAAAAATAAAAAATCGTGATGAACTTGTGGAGAGAAATTGAGAGGGTCCCCAAAACAATACAGTGTCATATCATGATATTAGGACTCAGCATGTAGGCAAAGGTCCCTACAATCAATGTCTTTATTGTCCTTTGCCCTGTGATTTTCATGACACGTGTTATCAAATCCTACGATTAGTGGTCAATTGCATCTAGTCGGTCATCCTAAACAGGGTCCACCATAAAGAATCCACTTCCTCAATTATAACATATGTAAAATATCGTCTAATATTTTTAAGGAATTAAATATAAGGTTAAGGTACTCTATTCCCCTAAAAAATTAAGGTACTCTACTGATTAAGGGATTAAATATAGGACAATTCTCATAGTGTTATAACTATAAATCCAATTCATTTCGCAAAAATACCCATTAATCAATATTTTTAACAATAACAGCAATAAATTGATTTTTTTTTCTATTTATACTTTTTTTTATTTGTGAGTATCCTAAACCATTTTAATTTGTGCTTTTGAACACATAGGTATTGCTCTTAAATATAAAAATATAGTTTTAAATAGATTAATCAAGTTGCAAAACATAAAAATGAGGCATCCTAATAAAAGTTGACACTCGCGGCTTCTAACTGAAGTGTCTACTCAATGTAAAATAATATTAAAAAATTACAATAGAGAATAAACATGTTAGAAGACTCGATCAAAACTCAAGAAATGAATAAACACATGCAATTGTCTCGTTAAAAACATTATCATGAAAATCCATTGAATAAAACTTGACAATCATCTTAGAGGACTAGAGCAAAACTCGAGAAATGAATAGGCACAAGCAATTGTCTCGTTAAAAACATTATCAGAACAATCCATTGAATAAAACCTGACGAAGGAAAAAGAAAAAGGAAAGAAAAGAGTGCAGCGCAAGCAAAGCAAAAAAAGCTCAATGGGATCTAAAAGATGAAAATTCACATTTGTTCCTGAAGAAACCTTGCTCTATACAATTAGATAAACTATAAGTAGCATTATCTAGGTAGTCCCGCTAAAGCATTTCCTTCTCTATAGATACAAGAGACTTTAAAATGAAAATTTTAAATTAAATGAAGGCAGTTAGACCATCTTGTTTGAAGCTTCCAAGATACAGTTTTTGGATTAGAAAAAGCTTGATAACGAGATATAATCACATTCTGCCTAAAGGTTAATATAATAAAGAGGGTTAGAGACACCAAGATTTTTATATTTAACAAAATCTTTGATAAAGAAACCTTTAAAATCTCGGGACCGGATTCTCTGCCGTGACTGTATGGTCCACTGAAATCTCAATGCTTGAAAAAATTAAATGCATGAAAATTTAAATGTTGAAATTAGGAGCAACGGGGGCTTAATGGTGTAAATTTTCTCGCTGGAAAAAATGGAGAGAATATCATCGGAGGAAATCCATTCCCCTAAAATCTCTAAATATCACAGCACAAGTGGAGAAACATGTTGGTTTCTATGACGGTAATGTAACGAATCTAGAGGGGGTGAATAGATTCCTTAAAAAAATTACAAGTGGAAACATGTTTTTTTTTTTATAAAAAAAAAAAAGTTTGCAAAATAGTTTGACTATTTGAATTGTGACATAGGTAACAATGAATATTAATTCAAACAATGTACACACTAAAAACCAATATTGAACAAGCAATTCACTATTGATGCAATTGAACACAATCAAATATTATAAACTTAATTACAAAGCCTATCCATTCTCTAATCAAACCTAAACCTTAAACAAAAAGAAATCACTACCAATGAAAATCACAAAGATTTAATCAACAATGAAATCATGAACAAGTTATTTTCCAATTATGACAAGTGTATGAATAACAATTGAAACACAAAATCCTTCAAAGAAAAACAAGCTTTAATGCATTCAATCACTTAACATATATTGTAATTAAACCTATCAAAATTTATCATGAATAAATCTTCTAATGCGAAAATTAAAATATAGGGGAGGAGAATAAACAGAATTTATAGTGGTTCGTCCAATCGTCCTCGCTATGGGGTGCATCCACTCTTCGTAGATAAATCTACCGTCTTCCACAATGATTGAATGTTTACACAATATGCTACATTTTTCTTTTTTGTTAATGTGCCTAAACTTGTGTTTGTAGTCTAGTAAATATGCAAGACTTGCTCGACCTTTAGATTCAAAGAATGATAACAAATATTTTTTTAATAAAAACAACATTTTTTTACAAAATATAAAAGAAACATCTTATTAATATAAAAGCAATACAATGGTGACCCTCAACATGGTTGAGATAGGCGATCATCCAACATCAATTCAATCCTAATTCCTTAATTGAAGTGAATTGAGTGAATTTAATGTGTTAATTCAATTCCTTCCTTATTCTTAATTGAGGCGATTTATGTTAATTCAGTGAATTTCATGTGTTAATTCAATTCCTTCTTTATTCCTAATTGAGGCGTTTGACTTAATTATTAATTTTCTCTCTTAATCACTTAATTACTTCTTAATTCAAGTATCGTAATGTTAATTAAGTGAATCTCGAACTGAATAGTTTCGATGTTAAGTTCATAATTCAAAACTCGATTATCACTTTAATCCTTTTGTGATTCTGCATTTCTTAATTTTCAAGTAGGCGTATGCTAATTTTATTAGTTGATTCAATTAACCTCATTTGATTCACTTTCCTAATAGACGTGATTTATGTTAACTTAATTGAAGTGAGTTAAGTTCTTAATTGAATTGATTTATAGTTAATCCATTTTCTTCACTCACAGTCGCATTTGACTTCATATTAAATTTTCTTTGTCAATCACTTAATTAGTCCTTAATTCAAGTGTTGTCATGTTAATTTCTAGTGAATTTCATGTTATATTTTCTGATAAGGGAAATGCTACCATGTGTCCTTACTAAAGGCACATGTTAAGGTACAAAATATATAAATTATTTGTTAGAAATTATGTTGATTTATTTCGTCAAAAAATGATTTTTTTTCCAATAAATGCATACTTTTGTTATGGTTGAAAAATGTCGTTATAACTTTATATCACATTTATTATGTTTTTTTTCTTCCTCTTCTTTGTGCCACCACATAGACGGATAACGAGATAAAAATTGGATTCCTTCTTGAACGAGATGTATAGATTTATTTTGATAAGTAATGTTATTGTAATATTATCATACAATATTCTAATTGTTTTGTATTATTCCATTGATTCTCTATATTGTTAACAAATGCATCTCACAATGTGTTATCTGTTTGAAATATATAAGTAAATACCAATAATAACAAATAGAATCAAAACCAACAAGTTTTCAATTAGGAATAAATAAGCAAATACACTGTGAAAATTCAAAACACATAATAATAAACACACGGGGGTGGGTGGCGTTGGAAAAGTGAGAGTCAAAAAACAAACATAGAAAACAAAATAAAACATATATTTTAAATTTTAAATTTTAAATTCTACCTATAAAATACATTATTCCCTCCATTTTCTTCATTCGGTCGTTTTCATTCTCTCTAATCTCTATCTTCAATTGCAGAGAAAATGATATAAACAATAAAATATGATTTGAAATTTAGGTAATAAAAAAATGATCGCTAATCCTCATTTCCATCCCTCTGAGTTCAATGGAGATCAAATTTGAGTATGTTTATGATTCGCTTTGATGAGTTTGTTAATTATTCACTGATTCGCTTCGCTTCACTGAGTTTGTTAATTATTCCGTTAAGTTTACTTCTGGCTCATATCAACTTTATTGTTTCATATAAATTCATAATTCATATAAAATTCATTATGTTTGTTAAGGGTTAAATGTTACTCATCCAATGGTTTGGCTCAACCCTCCTGATTGTATTTGAAATTTCATTGCAAGTAACAAAATAGGCTTACCTGAGTTTAGGTTTGTTACTTTTTAAGGAGGTTTTGGTTTTTTGTCCCCCTGCTTTGTTTTTTTGTTTCCTTGTTATTAATATATAGTTTGGTATGCTAGTTCTTCGCTAGCTACCTCTTTCTGCAAAAAAAAACAAAAAAACAGTTTTAATAATTCTCGTGAATTACTAACCCGTCTCATGCATAAAGTGACAACAATTTTTTTTTTAGCAACACACAATATAGTATGTATAAAAATATAAATGACACTAATTTTTTTATAGTAGTATATGTTAATAGTTTGGAGGGTAATAATTTTTTGTATTTATGCGCTTGTAAAATGTCTTTTATGTTATGTATTTGTGCAAAAAAAATTAAATAAATAATAGATTAACACAAATGAGAGATCAAATATAATTTATGTATTTGAGGTTTCTTATCTAATTTTAAAGTAGTCAATAATATAATTTATAATTTACGGTTAAGTAATTTTTTGGTTCTTAAAAATATATCAAATTTTGTTTTCTATCCTCAAGAAAAAAAAGTAGCATGCTTTAGTCCCTAAATTTTTTTTTTCAGCATGAAGTTTTAGTTCATGTTAAATTTAAATTTGTTTATTTATCCTTAGACTTTTAAATTTTTTAAAGAATTTTTACATGCTTGTTTAGAACCTTATACAATATTTTTTTTCCACAAAAACTATAATCTTTTAACATGAAATAAATTAAATATGAACTTTTTAAACTTCCATAATGTTCTAAACATGTTTACAAAAATCACTCAAAAATTTAAAAGTCTAAGAATAATTAAACAAATTTGAATTCATGTTGATATTTTTTATATTGACTAAAACATGTAATTTTTTTTATAAGGACTAAAAACAAAATTTCATATATTTATAGTGACTAAAAACTTGTTTAACCCTATAATTCTTTTGAGCAAATTTAGCCCTATAATTTATCCATTAAAATAAATAAATGTTACAGCATTTTATACCATTATTTATAATAAAATTAAATAAAATCAGTTATGAGATAGACAATAGATACATAATACATAGATATAAGAAGAGTTAAAATTTACAACCAATTTGTATTTCTAACATATATAATATTTATTTTCACAAGACATACATGACTCAAAGAATCATATTTAATACATGAAAAATGAGTGAGATATGTATATTTGCAAGATATATTGGTGGTCTATGCATGTGTTGGCGGTGATTTTTGTGCTTGTAATTCATGACACCAAGAGTCGTATTTAATACATGAATAACGAGAGAGAGATGTGTATTCTTTTCAAGATATACTAATTGAAATGTATGACTTCAATAGTCATGTTTAATTCATAAGAATGAGAAAAATCAGGTTATATATGATTTATCTAATATTCAAAATTGATTTTTAAATTAATTATATTTTCATCTTTTCTTTAAATAATAAAACATGAATTCATTAATGTTTGGTAGATTTTTAAAATGCTTATCTTTGTTGATTGATTCAAGTAAGTTTTTCATCATCTCAGACCAACATTAAACATTGTAATGATTAGCTTTTTAACATGATTTAAGTTGTTTATTTTTTAGGTCATTTGAGATCAACAAAAAGAATAAATTTAGTTGTTGTTCGAGACTAAAACTAGGTCTTTTATAATATTTTATCATTTAAATTTCTTAAAGAGTACGCCACTCCTAACATTTCCTTAATTATAATTTATAAAATACTTTACAATGAGGGGTGATTTAGCGTGAGTTTTAATCTGAAATCACGCCTCCTGATTGCTTTTCTTTCTCTTTTAATTAAATAAGTGATTATCACATATTTTTTGTCTTCGTTCATTTATTTTATTTTGTTTGTTTTGATTTCCCGTCTTTGTGCGGTGTGTTTTTTGATTTTCCGTCTTTGTGCAGTGTGTTTTTATTTTCCGTTTTAATGCAGTGTTTATTTGATTCAGGTTGAAAGATTATCTTTGATCAAATGCAGATTCAATCAACGACTTTGACGTCGTCAACACTGCAGATCTGGAGACATGAGTATTCCAGAGACTTAAATATAGTCATATTTATATGCATATGTACTCTGTCGTTTTATACTATTAACATTGATGTTATGAATTTGTTCGCATATCCATCCTTTTTGTTTTTAGCGATTTTGAATTTATATTGCATTGATGTACTTTATCAATTTAAACGAATGAATTTTTTTTCTTTCAAAAAAATAAAATACTTTGCAAGAAAAGTTGTTAGAATTACACAAATCACATAAAATAATGGATATTTTGGAAAAAAATTTATCCTAAAAAACAAAAGGCAACAAATTATAAAATGACAAAAGGTGAACCACGTGTTGGAAATTGATAAGTGGCACTCACATGAAAAAAGCTTACTACGTCAAAATCACAAAATGGAATCAATAAAAAATAATTGTAACAATCCCTGGAGCTTAGCTCAATTGATAGAGATATTGCATATTATATGCAGAGGTCAGGGTTCGAACCATGGATACTCCATTTCTCAACAATTAAATTGTGTGAGCTCTACCAACTAAACTAAAAAAAAAAAATTGTAACAGTGAAAGAGAGGACGTGAGTGAGTGGCTTGCAAAAGCAAGAAAGCAAAGTACATTTTGGATATTCAACCACGTCGCTTCTGATTGTTTCAACTTTCAATAAGATTATTTTTTAATGGAAAAGTACAAGAAAAAAAATGCAAAAATTTAAATTGAGTGATGCCTGAATCAACTTATTATTGCTCTATCATTATTTAATCTCTTTATCTATTGATAATTTAGTCTGCACTCCTCTTTAGAATAAAATTTTTTTAACCTATAGATTGATCTGATGTTGTAGATTTGAAACATCAAAATATGTTTATCTTAAGGTTTTAAGTTTGAATTCTTTAGATGTTAATAACTCGTGTTGTATCAATTAGTTCATATAAAGTTTTGTTTTGACTTCATTTGGATAATCTGTTAATGAGTGGGGGGATTGACCCCTTCGAGTCTAGGTGCGGTGTTTGTTTCGCTTTGATTGACAGATTAATTTCAATCAATTACAAATTCAATCAAATGACTAGTCTTCAAAATATGACAAGTCTTCAAATTGACCCTATAATATACGCAAAGTCTTAAAAATGAAAATAAATATTCTATCCATGTAATTTGAGATTATTTTTATTTTTGACCTTGAAAATATGAGTTTTCACAATAAATTTGAATTTTCCAACAAAATGAAGGATTAATAATGAATTTTCATTTTCCCATAATTAAGAATTACTTAATGAATTTATAATTAATTCATCCTTCCTTTTAATGGGGAAGGTTTTTACGATGTTTTAACCATGCCTACGAAATTAAGGAATGAAATATAACACGTGAGTATCAGAACAAAATTGCTATTTTGCATGTATTAGTTGAAAAATCAAAATAAATCGAGACGCCTTATGAATGCTATGAAATTTTTCATATCCTTTCTGAGTTTTGATAGATGTCTCTATAAATAATCAACTTAAAATTTGATTTCTAGGTCAAGTTTTCCATTTTTTTAGTTTTTGACGCTTTTAAAAATTCATAATTAATTTGTCCCTTGTCAGAAATTCTAATTTAATATGGAAAACTATATTTTAACGTCCTAAACATGCTCGCATAAAATGATGAAAACATTCAACCTCTAATTCACTTTTCTAAACTTCGTGTATATTACATGGTCAAAAATAAGAAGAATTTCAAATCATAAGGTTAGAAGAAGTGATTTTGTTTTTACAAGGTTATTTTTTAAACTTTGAGTATATTACATGATGAATTTCAACAATTAACCCTAATTTTTATGATGAGATGATATTTTGATGTTTTTAGTAGTTTGTAGTTAGGACAAAAAGTTGTTCCATAATTTGGTGAGGGACAAAATTTTTTGATTTTGTCGAGCTCATAGTACTTACTTGATCCAGGCCTAAGACCAATTTATAAACCAAAAAGAATAAAAAAAATATTGCCCAATCCTTACTTTGTACAAAAAAAAAATTGTGACAACAATGCATGTTGTTTGATATTTGTAAAAAAATTACCCATGAAAGCTTTATATTTATTTTTTTTATAAAGATAAAGATTGAAATCAAGATTAGGATACATTTGTTGTTTTCTATGAATATTTATGTAACTTCATAAAAATACTTTTTTCTATATTCTCATATTTTGTTATATACATACTCTTCAATCCTAATGTCCTCGATCTTTCTTTTCTCTTTTTTTAGGGACTAAAACCGAAAGCATTTCATTAGATAATAAGTCATAGATACATAACGGTCCATCAATAAACAAGTTGAAGCAAGTGTTTAATGGAGCTTCTTGTGCTAACTCATGAGCGATCTTATTTGCTTGCCTTCGGCTAAACTCAACCATAGAATTGTGAAAAGGATGACAAAACAATTGCCTACACTGCTAAATAATGCTTCCAAACTCGGTGTTATTGTTACTGCCACTATTGAAAGCACCGACCACTACTTTGGAGTCAAGTGAAAAATTCATGTCGTCAAAACCCAAATCAATTACCCATTGCAGAGCTTGATAAGGACCTAGTGCTTCACCTATATCCACCGAACATAATTGAAAGAATCATGTTGTTTTTGCAAGAACATAACAACCGTCGGCATCAAGTGTACACATGTCAATACGAACCTTATTTTGATCAGATGAAAAGGAGGCATCAACAATACATTTAAGTCTACATGGAGCGGGTCTCTGCCATCTGATAATGTGCGTACGACTTGGTCTTGGCTGGGAATCCTGTGAAAGCTTCCAATCTTTCTAACATGTTCACAACACACTCAACAACATGGGAAGTTGTTTCATTAACATGTTGCCATAATTTTAAATTTTGGGGATTCCATAAACTCTAAAGGATGGTTGCAAAAAGAGTGCATTGAGACGGTTGGAGCTGTTGCAATATATTAAACACAACCGTTGCCATATCATCGTAATTACTCAAAGTGTGTTCTAGAATAGTCTATAAACTCGCTTCACACCACACCTGAACAACCTAGGCACAAGTAAAAAGCGCATGCATACAACACACTCAGTGGGACATTTGACACCTCTATTTACAACACACTTAGTGGGGTATGTGACTCATCTATTTTGACAAACAAGTGACTCACTTTAATAGAGGAGTCACACGACTCCTCTACTTACAACACACTCAATGGGGCATGTGACTCCTCTACTTACAACACACTTAGTGAGGCATGTGACTTGTCTTTCTTTCTTTTAAGAACTAAACAATGTCTAATTTTATTAGTGGCAAAATTACAAATAAATGAAAAATGTAATTACTTTTATTGAGTACCATTAGACATAAGTTGGTTGAAATCAAATGATATTTTAAAGTTATGTGACGAAAATGATTTTGTCGATCGGAGGTTGGGTGACTCAATTGATTTTAGTTAAAGGTTAAGGAGTTTAAGGTTTTGAGTTCAAACTCAGACGAGAGATAAAAATATTAATCTAACAATTAATTATTAACTTTGATCATTTAAAAAATGAAAATTATGTGTATACGCCCAAAATCCATTAGACACCATGAGAGTGACATAGATAGAGAAAATGGGTGATAGATGTGATAAGAAAAGTGATGCTATAGGAATAGAGAAATAAAGAGAAAATGAGATGTTAAATCAGTGTTTGAGAATTCTGAATGTTCAAACATAAAAGTTGATTAAAAATATGATAAACAAAGACAAAAAAAAATATTGGGCTGATTTTTTTTATCCATAGACGGAGCGACAAATTAGGACACCTAAAAATTCAAACATACAAAGGAGAGAACTCATATTCGAACCCAGGAAAGAACGAAAAATGTCCAACCTAACATTGTCGATTGAGTTAGGCCTTCCAAATTCTATTTTAATTAAGGTTGAACTGAAGTAACTAGCAATGTGTTTTATGCAATAACAAATCTGCTTACATAGTACTACATAAATTCAATCTTTAATTGAAATAATCTCTACCTAAACTTTGCGTATCTCTTGACTAAATTTTAAATTAATTAAAATAAATCAGTGTATTAAGAAGAGAAAAAAGTAATTTATTCTAATTAGAGCAACATAAGTGAAATAAAAAAGTTTAAATTTTCATTGAAGATTAATTAGTTGTCAAATTTATGTCCAAAAAGTCTCTCTCTTAAGAGGCTCATAATCTTGGAATACATTGGAAGATGAGGAAGAAGAAGAAGGAAAGTTAATATACTGTGGAAGAACACCATAGCAATTACTATTTTCAGATAGTAGCATCAATTTGTCATCTTGATCAACATGTGTTGGTAATGAGTTGGTAACTGTAGTAGAGTCTTGTTGCATCTGGATGCAAAGAATCTCTGATTGAGCCATTGCAAGTTGCATTTGCAATTGTGAAACTTGACTTTGAAGGTATGATATGGCTCCAACACATCCATAAACAGGATCCCTCACTCTTGCATTTGCTTCAAAAACTAAACTGTTCACTGCTTCTGCTCTTTGATGGAATGGAAGCTCCTGCAAATAAAACATACCAATATTGAGTCATGTTTATTACACAACCAAGTACAATAAAGAGATAAAAAATAAATAAAAAAGGCAGTCTAGTGCACTAAAACTCTTGCTTACGCAGGGTATGGGAAGGGGTCCCACCATTTTTGTGTATTGTTGGCAACCTTACCTTGTTTTTTACACAAGATGATGTTTTCAGGACTTAAACCCGTAGCCTTTTAGTCACATGACAACAACTTTACAATTGCGTCAAGGCTCCTCCTCAAATACAATAAAAAGATACTAGTAATTAAAATATTTATATTGTAAATATAAATATTTGAGCAGTCACAATCCTTTACTTAATGTAGACTCAAATTTAGCACATGGCCAAGAGTTTTTATGCTTGAAACTTGGAACAATGTGTAGGGTTTTAAATAAAGGTATATGATTAGGATTTGGACTCCAACATCAGTATTTTGAATGACTCCAACATCATTCTCCTTGATTAAGATTTGTGACACTTTTGTTATCACTGATGTGTTTTAAAACATTGAATGTATGTACCTCATACAAACTTTGCTACCATGTCATGTTGTGACTAAATTAAATTAATTATTCCAAAACACTATAAGTTCTTAGGTAGAAATATACATGAATGATTTTATTGCTTACATAACTTGTATAATATTATAACATATATAACATTTTCAAACATGCATATATATTATAGTATATGTAAGAAATTAACCCTTACAAAAATTCAATGGACAAAAAGAAAATAAGGATGATGATGAAGTATAGAGATGAGACCTGCAGCATTTTGCTGATATTGCTAGCACCAAAGACCTTATGAACAATTGCAAACTTTCGTGGGTCATCAGAAGGAAAGTAAGGAGCAAAGATACATTCCTGTGTGCAACGTCTTCTCAACAATTTGCAAGAAGCACAAGGTGAGGAACCTGATCCCATTTGATGAAAGATATTAAGATTAATTTTCTGAAACCTAAGAAAACGAAAATGAAGCAGAAACTATGTTGTTGTTATTATTGTTAAGGAGAATGAACCTAAGATCTGTATTTATAATATGGCTAGTAAGATTTCAACTTGCTTGCCTAATGTAAAATATTATTATAAGCTAGATGCACATGTCCTTCTTGTAAAGTATGAGTTGATAATAATATATTATTATTACGTTGATGTATTAAGAAGAAATTAGTTAGAAACCGCTTCTAGTATTTTTCAATAGAGATCATATATAAAAATATATAATATATACATTTCACATGTTAATGTAATCAAGTGACCGAAGTCATTTTGGAAAATTTCAAGTTTAAGTTTTGATAGAAATTATATTTTAATTAGTTTTATTTAACTTTAGACCGAACTTCGAAATATCAAACTATGATATATTCTTTTGAAAACGAAAGGTTTGAATAATGGAAATGCTAATAAGTGCACTTAAGACATTGTTTAAACATCCAAATGTAATAATTTTTACATTGAAAATTATGTAGTTATTGTATTTTTAAGATAATATTATTTTAGAGTCTTGCTAACCAGTGTCTTCAGGGTAATGGCTAAGTAAGCTATAAATAAAAATTTTGTCTTGAAAATATAAGTTTTGACTTTTGATTAAGTAATAATTACACCATTTTTTATAAAAAAAAATAAAAATTATTTGTTCTGGTTGTTTAACTAATTCCTGTTTAACATTTTTTTTTTAAGGTTCCTTAAAAAATATGCCCCTAGGCACTTTGCAAAACCCTAAAATAAAAACTTAAATTTGAGGAGAAGGTTATTTGAGATATTAACATAATATTGAGGGAGCAATATAAAGTCAAACAGTGAAGAGAAATTACATGTGAAGTGATGAAAATACAATGGTTTTAGTTGGATGATTAATTATTTCATAAACTAGTATTTTGGCGGTGGTCAAACACAGCGTAGGAGCGTGATGGGTTGGCAATTCACGCAGTTGTGTAGATTTTACGTACACATTGACTCTTCAATTTTAATAATATACACATAAATATATTATTTATATACTTGTGTAATACACAATGTGTGCATCTAATTTGAAGTTTCACACTCAAATTGCAAGTTCTAATACAGCTGTTAGCATTGGATACATATTATATAAAAAGTTCAATATAGTTAGCTTCCTTTTGTTTAAGTTAGTTGGAATCATTTTGTCAAAAAAAGAGAAGTAAATTGGAATCCTAACATGGACCGAGACCCCCTAGAGATAAGGGTTTGGACCAACGTGAATGTTTGTAGGTTATGGCTTTCACATCGAACCACCTCTCTCTTTTTAATGCGTAAATTATTTATTCAAATATGAGAAATAGCAAGCCACAACACAAAACCAAAACCAATGCTAGGTGGGATATCATTAAATTCATGCTGATGCATTGTTCATCGATACGTACATAAATATTTCAATAATGTCAACATTTGAAGGCTAACTATGTTTCAATAAGCGGCACCTGCATTTTTAATTTGAAGAATGTTATTTAAACAATCATTTGGTTGACAACTTATGTGACAATCATAATTTAACTTAAACGGCATGACAATCCACTCATTGATTTCAAGTACTCCTGGACACCTTGAAAGTTGGCTTAGGGTTAGGGTGCCTTTTTCAGCTACAAATATTTGGTTATAGCATGAGTATCTCTAAGTGTGAAAATTGCATGGCTAGCTGCAACTGAAGATTGTAGTTGATGCACACTCTAACCCAACCCTTCTTCTTGATTACAAGTAATATATGTTGGATAACCATTTAATGTATCCAGTCGTTCGGATAAAATATGTTCTTAAGAGTCTTTCCAGTACTTCAGCTTTGATCTTAGGCATCAACTAAAGATTAACTCCCTTGGATTAGCCGTGATAAAATCACTAAGCTGAAAATTTAAAAAGAATAAAAGGTACATGTTGTTTAGGATTCGACTGAATTGTGAAACCCTTTTTAGTTGCAATCGGATGTATTTGCACTTGCCTAACCTTCAGTCGGTTGAGTGAAGGTCTTTAACCCTAAATCTTTCCTTTGTTGATTTTGGCTAGAAGTTACTTATATTTAGGTGTCAACACACTCTCATCCTTTTTCATGTTAAAATTAAAACATATGCTACATTGGAAGCCCCTAATATGAACCTCAATTTTAAAGGACCATTGGTGGACCTCAATATGTTACTTGATATTGTCGGTCACAATTGTAAAAATAACCTTGTGGGACCAGCTCTTTACTCTTCTCTTTGTTTTTGTCCTGGAACTCTCTTTAAACACTTCTATTCAAACCTTTTAGCAACTGCATATCCTAGACAGAAACAAATCTGAACAATTTAAAACCTCTAGACAGCAAATCAATCAACTAATTTCTCTTAATTTTTATTTTCACCAAACAAATAAGATATTGAGGTCCACCAATGGTCCTTTAAAATTGAGGTTCATATTAGGGGTTTCCTGCTACATTTCCTTGAGAAGTAAATGTATAAAGTAAATTATACTCTCATCTTCTAATATATACTTGAATTATGTTCTCGACGGACAAATGACCCATGTTCGACACTTATGACGCTTAAATTCACCTTTAGAAGTTCCCAAAATTTGTAACGCTTCCGACCATCAATACCCTCTAACGTTTGACGGTTCAAAATTCCGTTGTCCGCAATAATCCTTCAACGTCTATCTCAATAGCTACACCACTAGTTGTATAAAAAGATCCTTAGACCAACATTTAAGGTACATAAATTCTATCCGTAAAATCCATAACTCGCATCTCAACAAAGGCCATTATTCCTACCACTCCATGTCAAATTACATTATGCTCTTTTAAGCATTCAATATATAGTACACTTTAACTCACTTAACATAAATAAATATTTTAACGATAGAAATTAATTTTGCGTAAAAAATTGATAGAAACTAATTTTAAGCCACCATTATTATTAAATCCTTTAGCTAATTTATGTACTTTAGGGTGGCAAGAGACCGGACAAAAATTAAAATTCTTCCCCCTCACTAAATCACTTTTGTGATAATTTTTTAAACAACTTTTTTCTATATTATTTTAAAACAAAAACAATATTGAGAGGAAAAAAGAAGTAAGAACATGTTGTGACTATAAGAGAGTTGTTTCAACATGATTATACAAGTATTATTTCTCTTGTCTAAAAGACCAAAACAACCTTTTATCTACCAAATATCGTACAAGATAAAAATTTGTTTAATACTTCAAAATTTTGTCATATGTTATCCTTTTTTGTGTTGTTTTATCCGGTACTTATCTTTTATCTTTTATCATATCACTCTTAGTATGTAAGGATAGAGGGTTGATTAATTTACTTATTTTGCAAGTATCACAGTTGTTATTACAAAGCAGTGAGACTATTAATTAATTGCATCGATCCGACATTAGGCTAAGCACTATGGATTTTCAAAAAGAACACCAATTTCCAGAGAGATTGAATTCAAAATTGCATGTACCTAGCTGTGAAACCCTATGACCTATCCCTTCTCTTTGCATTAAATGCTCCACATGATTCCTATAGTTTAATTTAGTCTTCTGTTCCGAGGAGGAAGCTTATTTTCCTCTATTGAATTAATTAATCGAAAATGAATATTAATAAAACATGCATATGACTATGGCTTATATCCCAAGTCTATGTTTTCCTATTGTCAACACACACATAAACCATGTTTTCATCTTCCATGGATCGATGATTCCTGTTTTATATGATGAGAGATTAATAGGCGTGGGGCCAATTGAATTTCTAATTTCTGGTTCACTCCTTCACTTGCTAGTCGATGCTACTTTTCAAATTTCATGTCTCAAACAACTAATATCTATTCTTGAACTATATTTAATCGCTTTAGTAATTCATTACTTTGTTCGAGATTTTGACCTTCTACTTTATTTTTTTTTAAGTAAATCATCAATTTGATCCCTAGCTTTATAAGTGATTCTTAAACTAGTTCATGACTCCATTAATATTTCAAAATAATCTATGTCTTTGTCAAAAATTTCTCAATTGAGCACAAAGACAGAGACTATTTTGAAATATTAATAGAGTTCAGGACTAATTTAAAATATTAATAGTCTAGTTGAAAAACTTTTGACAATATTTTAAAATAATCTCTGTCTTTGTCAAAAGTTTTTCAATTAGACCCACGTTTCTATGTTTTTTTACATGACGAGGGACTTAATTGATTTTTTTACAAAGATAGAGACTATTTTGAAATGTTAATAGAGTTCAGGACTAATTTGATAAACACTTACAAAGACATGAACTAATTTGATGATTTACTAGTTTTTTTTAAGTAACTTCTTTTAAGGATTTTGTCAAATATTTTACTGGCTAGAAATTCTCTTTTTTAAGGAGAATAAATGGGGTGTTTGGAGTTCGAACTCCGACACCTGCATATTGTCAAGTAGTTTAGTGTTTAGAAATTCTCTTTTTCAAAAAGAATAAATAGAGTGTCCAAAGCTCAATCCCTACGTATATATTATACAATGTCCCTGCTACTAAGTTAAGGTCTCGGCAACTTATGTTATTTTATGGTTTTGATTCTTTCTTATCATCGTATTATTTTATGGTTTTGTTCGGATTACATTTATCATGACTGTGTACTTCATTGCTAATGATACGATGGATCTTATGCCTTAATTAAGATTGGACTTATCATAACTCAATTTCTTATGACTGTGTAAAAACAAATAGAAACAAATAAGTAACTACATTTGTTATGACTGTCAATGGATCTTATGACTGTGTAACAACAAATTGGCAAGGAAAGGTTGGACTTATCATAACTCAATTTCTTCATCTTAACAAATAGAAATTTTGCATTACAAATGACAATTTTTAAAGTAAAAAGAGAATTTTCAATAGTAGTAGAATACACTACTTTTCAACACAAAATTTCTCTATTTATTTTCTTAACCCTAACAACACTTTTAACATTTTTTTTAATAGTAGGGTTCGTAAATTTGGGTTACCAAGGAATAGTGAAAAAACAAACATCTCTCAGTGAGGAAGATTCGAGTAATGCATTAATTGCTCCGGACTCCATAGAGAAAAACATGCCAAGCATTCAGAACAATTAATGCATGGCCAGTCCCATGCATCGATGATGAGGAAGATTCGATTTTTGAGATTAGTGTGGTCTTCTAAATCTAGAGTGGCAGTGAACATGGGTGGGTCTCTTAACTGTTCGAGACTCAACTATCATCACCAATATCACTTGCACTCAAGTGAATTAGGCTCTTGTTTTGGACGGTCTGATGTTTGATGCGGTCAATAAGACTTCATACATCACTTGTTCGATAAACGGAATAAATTAGATTTTTGTTTATGCTAATGATAAGAGGATGTACATTTAAAGCGGTACTTGTTAACATGACTCATACTTTTTTTAATAAGAATATTTCTACAGTAGAACTTGAGATCAAATAGTAAAAACACATTATTGCTTAATGCAACACTTATAACACTTGTGTATCATAAAACTAATATGTTGCCTATCAATCATTTTCTCCAAATACTTCCTCCGGTCCTATATATAAGAAAATATTCGTTTTTTAGATACATTTAATAATTAATGTATCTAGTCTTCATTGTAAACGAGATACATTAATTATTTAATGTACCTAAAAAAAAAAATCTTTTCTTATATATAGGACCAGAGGAAGTAATATACATACAATTAATTATTGTGTGGGATTATTATATGTAGATACAAGCAAATGATACCTGATTCAAAAAATGAATTATTAATTATTTTTTAAACTAACCCAACAAACTATCTATTTTTTATGGTCATTTTTTTGAGTTTGTCTAACATGTACAATATTGCATGTGTTAAAGTAACTAAAAATGAAAACTTTTTATTAAAAAACAATAATTATATATTAAAAGATACATATTTAATATTAAATGCACAAGTTACAACATAACACAAAGGCCGGCCCAATGTTGGGCTATGTGTGGCTAAAGCACACATCCATTCCCCAAAGTTTAAAAAAATAAAATAAAACACAACTATATCAAAACACTTCTCTCTCGCACGAAACAAATAAGTGAAACACATTTGTTATGATTAATAAGCTTTTGAAATTGTCTTTGCTTTGCTCTTGCGGGTAGAAACTGCAAGTGTTGAACGTGTTTTTTCAGCTACGAAAGTTTTGAAGAGTCAACTATGTAACAAAATGAATGATCAGTGGCTAAATAACCGTCTTGTAACTTATATAGAAAGTTCTTTTAACAATTAACAATGATATTATTTTAGTTCATTTTCAACAAATAGATAGGAGACCATTTTCGTTGTAATTGTATTGCATCAAACAATGTTATTTAATATTTTTAATATAATTTGCATTTTTGTTTCTTTGAAATTTTAACCACACATATACCGAATGTCTAGATTAGCCCATAAATGTAAACTTTCTTTTTTAAACTTCTTAATATGTGCATATCTGCACATGATAAAAAAAATTTTCAAAAGGCATTAGAGAATAGATAGTTTAGATTGATCGGTTGTTATATAAGTTCAATTCACATTTTTTTTACCAAAAATCAATTCATTTGTTAGATTTTGGTTAGATTTATAAATAATTAAACTTATTTGTTAATATTTAGCCAAATACCTAGTGCATTCAATTTTTTATTTGTTTTTAAGTACCGCGATCCTTTTAGTTAGATGTTTATAATAAATTAGTTTTTTTCTTTTAAACAAACTAAATTAGTTTCTTAAGCTTTTTTTTTTTTTTTGTTACCAATTAATCTTTAAGTTCTTTTTTGTTACAAATTGGTCCTTTAAGTTATATATTATTTACACCGTCACCCATTTTTTCAGCTAACTTTGTTAAAAGTGTTTATGGACCATTTAATATTGAGATGGTAGGTCCAAAAGTGCTTATGACATAAAACATAATTACTTATGCACATTTTCTTCTTTTTGTTTTTGAATTCAAGTGTAATTTTACAAATAAATATTTCATCAACAATATTATAAATCAAGTTTTCTAAAAAAAAAATTATAAATCAAGTAATCAATCCATTTTGTCTCAAATCAAGATTAACTATAACCTCTCTAGTTTTGAAGGCGGTGAACGTGAAGATACCAACTTAACATTAACACTATGTTTGGCAAAGAGAAGAAATTAAGAAGAGAGAAAGAGGTGAGAGAGAGAGAGAGAGAATGAGGAGAGAAATATGTAAGAAATAGAGTAGATTTGAGAGGTTGTTTGGTATAAAAGAAAGATGAGAGGGAAGTGTAAACCTCCTCTCTCTCTTGTTTGGTTGAGTGGAAAGTGAGAAGAGAGAAATGACAATATTTTTAGACATTGACAAAATTAGCCTTGTTATAATGAAACAATTTAATCCTCTAAAAAACCTATAATACCGAAACTTGAATTGCCACAAAATACTACAAAAGCTCATTATTTTAATTTTGGGTGAGATCATATTAGTGCTCTTGATAAAAAAATTTAAACAATCAAAATTTATTGATTATTTTTTAATAACCAAAACTTGTTTATCATTGTATCTTGTACAATAAGTACACAAACACAATAAAATGTGAATTAAAACATGCACAACTGATGCTAGAAAACCATTTTATATGAGGTACCAAAATGAATAAATCGAGTATTGCAGTGAACTTCCAAAATTCAAGCAATCTTCTCTTGAATAAGGAATGGACATTGATGAAGCAAACATCATATATAACAGGGAACAAAAGAAACTTATTTCCTTGGTGAGCCATATTCTTGAATTGTCTTTCTTTAGTTTGGATTCAAATGTATTTTTTTGGTTGATCAATTTTGCTCCTAACATCACAACAAATCACCCTAGAGTATATTTTTCTGATTTGGATACATTTGGTGATAATATATTTCACATTTAACGATGAAAATAACTAGTATTTTCTAGTTTGTAAAGCTCAATGTGAATTGTGCATTACTCAGATACACATCTTAAGACTTGATATTACATTAAGAAAAAGGCTTAATAACAGATTAATGAATCAATTGATACAGCTTTTTTTTATATAACTCAGCATGATTGCTTATACACCCCTCAGTCATATATATAGTTTAATAATGCCTAAGCTGGATACTGTTAAGTGATCGTACCGATGAGACTAAACCACCTATTAACATGGAGCAATATGGACGAGTCCACGTAGTTTTCACAAGCCAAGCAAAAGTCAGTTGTCAGAATCCGGATATCGTATGAAATTAATAATCAATCAACAGAGTACAAGTAAAGATGAATTACAAACCTTGGAGGCTGAAATCTGCACTATTGGCTTCAACTGATCGCAAAAAAAGAAGAAAGAAAATGTTAGTCTTGATAAAAGAAACTCAGATTTGCAACTTCTGTCCACAAAAGTTAATATCACATCAACCCTTACCCAAAAGATGCTGATACAGGGCCGGCCCAACACATTATGAGGTCTTACACGAATTTAAATATGTGGCCTTTTTATCACAAAAGAAGTGGTCTAAGGCAATTGTCTTGGTGACCTTACCCTCGGGCTGGTCATGTGTTAATATGTAGTTAGAAGGAGCAGGATCATTACCTTCTGATTATTCCAACTCTTACCTTCTAAACCAACCCATCCACTTTATAACCCCACAAAATCAGCTTTATAAATATTATATGGTGTAAAGTGCAATCAACTTGTTCTTTCAACGGTGAAAAGTGAAAACACCAAATACAGATCAAGGTTTATCACTCAAATGAAAAGACAGGCTGAAATTTGAAATTTCACATGATCAAACAATGAAATAGATCACCAAAAAGATTCAGTCAGATATTGATTTGACCTCAAATTTGGATGCCGCGGTTGCAATTTACCATTGACCTGCAGAAGGCTTTGCCTTTCATATAACTTTCGCATATTCTGTCTCTTGATTCCATTTCTGAAGGAAGTGCTTGCTAGACATCGTTTTTGTGAAGGTAAGTCCAACTTTTGCTGCTCGCTTGTTTTCCTTCCTAGGTACACTGTTGCTTGCACTTGAACTGATATATCGAAACATCATTTGTAGTAAAGCAGTAAACATTTACAATGCACAAATTCAATTCTTGAAAGAACGTGAAAATCAACCATAAAGGTAAAATATAAATGTCCATAAAATTAGCCCTTTAGGAGGAAAATATGACAATTATTACAATATGTCCCCATAGTACCCAACCAAGGAAGTTTAATACTCATATAGCATGGCCTTTCAGAATTTTGGCACCATGTTGAAACCTATTAAGTGCCGACACAAACACAGACACATGACACCGCACTAACACGTTGACAACAATAGTAATTTGGAAAAATAGAATAATTCAATGTAACAACATGTGTCAGTGTTGTATTGTGTTGGTGTCTGACACTAAAATGAGTCAGTGATAATAGGTTGCAACAAATATCTTTATATCAAATCATGAATTAAAAACTGTTCTCCTCAAATTTTGAAAAGCATACTCTAAAAATGATTTGCATGTACAATAAACATAACAAAAACAGCATTTGAATGTTAAATGCAAACAAATGAAGATATACCAGAACGTGAAGTAATTGATGTCAGTGCAAAGTTCCTGAGCCTAGTAATCTCGTTGATAGCATTAGCCTTCAAATTATCAGGAATCGCGTCTCTTCCAAGCTTTTGAACATCGTTATTTCCAATGCACCTCAATGCATTATCACATGCCTATTCACCAATCAATACTTACTAATTAAGCATTCAAACACAAAAGAAACTCAAATTTCAAACTAATAAGTTCGTTTCAGAAAAAGCATTAACTAAGCTAAATTTCGAATTGCACATTATCACAAACACGATACACGCATAATTCGTTACCTTTACTGCAACGGAATGAAAACCGTTGTGCACGGCATCTTCCACAAAATTCAACCATTCTAATGGCGAAACTTGTAGCAATTGAATAGTAGCAGATTTGAGTTCTCGCATAACCAACGCCTCGTATCTTAAAGCTAAACAGCTCTTCAAAATTGGAATTCGGAAAAAGAAAAATCAGAAAAGTGAATTAGAATATTGAAATATTTCGACGTCTATTGAAGATTGTGAAATTAGAAGTACCTCTAGATCTCCGACAAGAGCGAAAGCGCGAACGAAGAAATCGAGAACGAGAAGCTTATCGTGGATTGATTCTGCGGCGATGGAATGAATGATAGAAAGTGATTCAGATTTGAGGAGTTGATTCAAGCTGGATCGAATTTTGACTAACGATTTCACGTCTTTGGAGATCAAAAGCGAATCTAGAAATCGGAGCGTGGAATCGCCGAAACTGCGATGAAATCAAAATGTTAGAGAGAGAGAGAGAAAGTTGAGAGAGAGAGAGAGAGAGAGGAGCAACCTTCTGGTTTGGAGGAGGTAGCGAGAGAGAGAGAGTTGTTGTTGTACAGAGTCTGACATTTTTGGAGGGAGAGAGAGAGAGAGGGAATTGGAATTTGGAGGGTAACTTGAGAATGAGAACTTTGAAATTTTGAACTGTTTGAGTTTAAATACAAGACAAGAAAAGATAATCATGGTAAAATCTAATTCAGTTGATAATGTAAATATTGTTAAACCGAGTAATTTATTCAGGTTCAAACTCTAAACCTCACAATTACATGTGTTTTTAAGGGTGCGTTTATTTCACCTTTACAAATAATCTTAGAATAATTTTCTTTAGAATAATAGGATGAGAATTTTATTCCCAGGTTTATTGAGAAAATGTGTTTAGTTAGTATTTAAAGTATTTTTGAGAATGACTGATAAAGCGATATTTATGGATAATAATTAATGATTTTATTTCTACCTTCATAGAAACTTTATTCCTCCCAATTTCCTTAGGAACAAAACAACATTCTCAAGAAACTTCTATTCTCGGGAATAAAATTTTAAGAATTTGAAACAAACATAAGAATATATCTTTCCTAGTATCATATTCTTAGGAATATCCAAATATGACTTGAAACAAACGCCCCCTATTCGTTTGGCGCGTAGAATATGATTAGAAGCTGGATAAGAATATAATATAATAGTAATATGATAGACATTATCTGTTCATACGTTTGGTGCACACATGATAAGAAATATGATAGCATTACTTTATCATATCATGTGTTTGGTACATATTTGTTATTGACATGATAAGAAATATATTATATTTAAATGACAAAATTATCCTTGTACAACAAAAACAATTAAGAAAAAGATAATAAGGATTCTTAGAGCAAACAAAAGGATATTTCTAACCTGTAAATCATCATAGCAACAAGAATCAAAACAAGATATCAGAATTAATGAACATAATTGAATCAATCAGAACGCCACGCTATGCATAGCAGGAAAGTCAATAATAAAATAAACAAAAAAAAACAGATAAAAGAGCAGAGATGAAATAAGGTTTAATGGGGGAGTTATAAGAAGCATGTATGAGATAAGCAGGTATGGAATCAATACACAAATATCAAATCGTAGAAGCAGGTATGAAAATAAGCATAAAAATGAAAAGAGAAAAAAAAAGAAGTAAAAACCTGACGAACGTAGAAGCAAGTAAAAATTACGTGAAAAAAAAATTGAAACATGATTTTGGAATAGAATCAGGTGGGAGTCGAAGGAGGTTTGTGGGAATTGAAGATACGCGCGTGACTGATTTATGCTATTAGGTTGCTAAGCCACCAAAAACTAAGGATAAAAATAACAAAGGGTGAGTGGGATAGGATAAGAAATAGGTTTAATTTATCCTTTCTTATTGATGTACCAAACACCAGATTGAATCATGATAGGATAATTTTATCATATCTTATCTCTCTATCATGTGCACCAAACGGGCCCAATGATGAACATGATATTAATCACATGATATAATATATGAAAAATGTTAACTTGCGCATTACGACTATCTATAATGGAGCTCTTATTCTAAAGAGCATCATGCTAAATAGACACCTTTATTATGATATCAATAATTTAGGTTCCTATAGAGATGGATGATTGTATAAGCACTATATCTCTCTCCTATTTATGTATGGATCACACATACACAATTAATTGTAAAAATATTTTTTATTCAATTGTTATATAGTTTTGATATTAAAAAATAAATTAAAGAATGAATGCAAGTGTTCTTTCTAATCGATCAATATTGAATTTGAATTTTCAATGAAAGGCTTTCTTTATTACTACAACTAAAATAGTTCATCACCATTTTAAATTGAATTATTAATAAATTTTATAAAATAATACACTTTTTATAAGTTATAATTGAATTGATTTAATATTTCAAAAATTAAATAATTATAAATGGATAGATAAATTATTTTTACAATTTGATGATACATGGTTATTGTTGTGACCCATTTACTAAAAACATTTTAGGTGTTGGGTTAGAGAGATTGGCTCATTATTAAATATTAGTTTAAAAAACGAATAACATGTAGAGATGGGTCCGTTTAAGCACCTAAATGAGGTGTTATATTGTGACATGTCCAAGGTCACATGTTAAAGAACTTGAAACTTTTTTTTTAACAAGTAAAAATGAAATATATTAACGCTGACAGAGTAGTCTCTTTAGCACAAGGTGTACCAAGAAAACCATTAAAAATTACAAGCTATCAACAAAATAATTACACAAAATGGTTAGCCAATACCCAAACACATAACAGATTCGACCACCGCCTCTGAAAGCCATAAACAATAATAACACAAAATGGTTAGCCAATAGCCAAACACATGAACGGGTTCGACCACCACCTCTGAAAGCCATAAACCAAATTGACTTTATTAGCTTTAAGCCACCAAAAAGAATAATACTTTGCTTTATCCAATAATTTAGGTATGAAATTTTCTATATTTTTGAATAATCTATTATTGTGTTTATTCCAAACTATCCAAACACAAAGAAGCCAAACGAGCTGTAAAAATGAGCGCCAAGCATTCAAACCACCTGAAGAATAAATAAACTGGATGAGATAGTCTGGAATACTCTGAGTATCCGCCCTTGAAAAACCAATCCATGACCGCACTAATTGCCAAAGTGAGCCATAAGTGTTGCAAGATAGAAATAAATGTTGTGCAGATTCCACATGCCCGCAACCAGTGGTGGAGCCAGACAAAAAAGTTTGGGGTGGCCGCCATCAAAATAAACTAAAATATATAAATTATATTGCATAGAACACATTTAAGTCAAAATAAATCAAAAATCAATCATTCAAATTTAAACTACATAATATATAAAACCAGCTTTATCAACAAATCTTAACACAAAGTTATTTGTTCCTTTTTTGACTCATCATAACCTTCATCAACAACGATGCAAAATTTAGAATCACCAATTTCTTCACGAATATGTTTTCTAACCCTACTAGAAAGAATTTGCAAGAGCTCTTTTTGAATTTGATGTAAAGTATATTTGCAATTCTCTAGAGCATTTTTCAACACAACTTTTACACATTCATCATTGTACCGGACAAGGAAATAAAAAGAAATAAGGCTAGTAATATTGAAGAGCCTTCTATATTTTGGTTTTAGGGAGGAAATACAAACAATTAAGGCTAGAAATCCAAATATAATGGAAGCATTTAGCAAATAGCACATATGATAAACCAATATAGCGCAGGTAAGCATATATTTTGGATTCTAGGAAGCAATATCAAATAGCATTCAACAAGGATCCTTTTTCAGCATCCACTTTCCGGTATATAAAAAAAATATTAAAAAATAAAGATGGGGTGGCGGTGGCTCCCCCTTGCCATCCCCCAGTTCTGCCAGTGCCCGCAACTTGCCGTACACAAACTAGCCTCTGAAGAGATTACGTTACGATTCACCAAATTTAATTTAGTGGACAACCTGTCACGCATCAGTCTTCAAGTAAAAATTGAAACCTTTAATGGCATCTTATTATGTCAAATTAAGTCTGCCGCAACCTCGACATGTGTAGATTCTTGTGAGGTTAAAAGCTGGTAGACACCACAAACTAAATAACCCCCTATAGGGTCGAGCTGCCACTGCCACTAATCTCTAACATTAGACTGCAAAAAACACTATGAAGTAAAGTCACACATTCCCCTAACATATTTTCCTCCCATGCCCATAAACGTCCCTCCACTTCCATGCCGCACCCCCATCCTCTCAGCCAAGAGAGAACATATGCGCCACCGAGCAAGATTTATTCACAACTAACTAAAATAAACGCCTAAACCACACACAAAAAGGAACACCTCCTAAGTACCTATCATGCCAAAAATAAGTATCTTCTCCATCTCCCACTTTTCGCGATACACACTCATCAAACCACCCTCCACCTTCAACACCTACACCATCACGGATTTTTGCTACCTCCCTCCACCAAGAAGATACACTTCGGCCCCCAACATCTAACCTCCCTACCTCATCACCATAACGAGCAACCAAGACCCTACACAAAAAACCAACTCTCTTCACTAGCATACTCCAACACCACTCTCCTAACAAAGGTGGTCATTATTACGAATTAGAGAAAGTATTATCATATAATAGGGACTAAGTAGTAAATATATTACTCCCTCCATCCCAAATTATAAGACATTTTTGGCATTTTACACATATTAAGAAATGTAATTCATTTTGTGGGGAAAAAAGATATTATGAGTTGTTTTACAAAATGATCCTTAATAAATTATATGAGAAAGATATATGAAAGAATTGAAAGAAAAGAGAATAATAAATAGTTAATGATATAATAGGAAAAGTAGCATTAATTTTTCATTGGTATTGTAAAGCGGCATATTATTTATGATAAAAAAAAATTCCAAAAGCGATGTATAATTTGAGACGGAGGGATTTTATTTTTTTTAATCTTTACGGATTCACATATATTGAGGTGTCTAATATGGATCTGACCAAAGATTGACCTTAGTAAATTTTTATAAAATATTATATGTTTTCTATTTACTATTATTCAAAAATTCAATTTTTACAAAAAGAAAAATGGGAAGAGTCTACCATTGAATCATATTTTAAATGTCTATTCTATATTAAATCAATTTATTGAGTCAGGTCAATAAATGCAAATTTATTGAGTTAAAGATTGAGACTTCCAACATAATAGAAAAAAACAGAGGATTCTTTTCCCCTCATTAAGAGCATTAATATATTATATTTTAATTATAATTAAAATATTTATAATATATAATAAATGTAACTTACTAATTTATGGCTATAAATAAGATCACGTGAAAACTTTGTTTACAATTTAAAACTTAAAACGTACACAAAACTTCATAAATTTTAGAGGTTGAGGAAATACAAACATTAAGAAGAGTTATGGCAGTGAACGAGCTGAAAAAAAGTATCCCCATATTGATAATCATGATGTTAATGACTATGCTCATTGTAAGTCAAGTATGTGAAGCAACTATATCTAAAGATACTAGTACTATACAATATTGTAATGATTGTGAGATGAAGTGCAAAGAACGATGTGTCTATTTTGAATGCATTAAGCTATGTATGTCTGAGAAATGTCGTTGTTGTGTTACTCATTCCCCTGCTTGTGTATAATGATTAAACCTTGCAGACTTTTCACAAGGAAAAAATAATCAATAAGTGAATTTTAACTTATTGTCATACCCCAAATTTTGACCACTTTTTCTCTGTTTTTACCCATTTTATTCGTAGTTTTAAAGTCGGAATTTTTTGTTATTTCGACAAAAATGTATTTTAAAATACCTCATTTGATTACCAAAATGTACAGTTTTACTCTTTATTAACTCTTTTATTTTTTGGTCTTTATTATTATTAATCTCCTTTATTTAGTTTCCTCATTTCTTTTTTTTTTAGAGGTATCCTTTTTGTTTTATTGCAACGTCCCAAATATAGTCCATTTTTAAGGTCTTGTCCAAGTGTCCTTTAGTCATTGGTCCTCTTCTAAAGTCAGTTCAAGGGCATTTTCGTCACTTCCCCGTATTAGTCTCAAACCCTAATTTTGGTCACTATTTAAGGGGCATTTATTGCACAATGATTGGGGGGAGGAACCACTGTTGACCAAAAAAAATCTGACACAGCCGCTGCACAATTACACACAAACACAATTTCCATTTTCTCTTTCCAGTTTACAGAATCAAAACCTAAAAAAAAAAATCAAAAGAAATATGAACATTCATATGTGTTCATCTTAATTTTTTTTCCAGAAATTAGAACAACACATATTTTCAAATTCTGTTTACTACTACACAAATAATAACTACATCATCATCAACCAATTTCGAAACCCATTTTTGTACCAAAGAAAGGAAACAAACCGAAATAAGAAAAGAAGTTTAGATCCGAAGTAAAAGAAGAAGTAGCCGCGAGTTTTTGCAAGCAACAACAACAAGGAGCAGATCGAAGAACAGAGGTAGTTATAACATCCTTTGTCTTTTCTTTCAAGTTTTCTTTTTCAACTTCAAACTCAGATCTACTCCGATTGATACCTCATCTCAAAAATCTAAGCTCGTATTCGTGTTTAGAAAGAAAATGGATGTTCAAAAATGTAAAAAAAATTAGAATCGGAGCAATTTTTTTTACTCCGGCGGCGGCCGGCTACTGCGCCGGATTTGGGAGGCCAATCGGAGAAGACGACCGGAATTGTAGAGAGAAGCTAGCTTCTCTCTCTAAGAGAGAGAAGTTATGTGATTTGTGTTGTGTTTTTTTTTTATTTTTTTGGTTTTATAGTACTTTTTGTTTGGTATAATTGTATGTAAGCATGACCATTTACTAGACTTGTGACCTCAAGACTAGACCGTCAGATCTGAGATCTGACGGTCCAGGATGATCTTGGGAGGATTCACATATGTATTGGTCCTCTGCTCCCTACTGTGTGCATTTCATTTGAACCGTCAGATCGTAAATCTGACGGTCACTGTATTTCTGCCATTTATTTCTTTTTCTGTTGAGCGTTTTTTTTAACCTTGAGATTAATCAAACGGCTGTGATGATATGTTTGATGATTGAATCTGGACCTCCTGATTCATCGGACGGTCCAGATTCAATCTGCCTGAGCCAAATCCCTTGACCCATAAAAACGAACCGGTTCGACCCACCCAGGGCCCAAATTCACGAACCGACCCGGTTTTATTGCTTAAGCCCAGTTACTGTTTTTGCTAATTATACCTCTGTTTCTATTTCTTACACCATTTTTATTAAAAAAATTATTTTCTCTTTGTTTCTTTTTCCTTTAAAATATTTTTGGCATTTGTATTAATTTGTTTATGGCACTGTTTTTATTTATTTATATTATCTTTCATTTTTTTTCTTATCATCTCATGCATATTTAATTATTATCATGTTTTTATTTTGTTTTAGTATAATAGGTCTATTATGTTTAAATTCTTACTCTCTTTTGCTTTTTGCTATTTATTTGGTTCTTGAAGAATTAGAATGTATTTAGGTACAATGTAATATTCCTATAATAAAAGTAGCACCGACACAAATCACATTTATTTTTCCGCATTATGACATAAATGGCGATCGAAGACAAAAACGAATTAGGGACAAAATAGGGTAATTATTGGACTTAATTTATTTTATTAAAATCAAACCACTAGTAATTTTAGGACAACATCCACAACTTGAGAATTTACTTGGATCTAACATCCATTGTAAATATCTCCCTTTTTTAAATATTACGTCGTTACGCTTCGTTTATTAATCCGCGTTTAGTTTTAGAGAAAAAAATCCTTTTTTATCAAAAATTTCAAATATGCAAAAACTCCAAAAAATTTCTTAAGAAACCTTGGACCAATCCAAGTGCCTTTTCCTTTTAATTTCTTAATCAAAAACTCAATCAACTTAACTTTCATTTTAGACTTCTTCTTTTGTAAAATAAAATTGAACCAACTTCACTCTATTTTTTCTCTCATGCCTTGAGGCCTCTTTCCCCTTCTCAAAAATCATTTTCAAAATTATAAAATTAACCCAACTCACAAAAGCAATTTTTGAGAGAGAACTACAATGGTTTTGATCCCTTTTTAGGGTATGTAGGCAAAGGACCCAATCCTTTCAAATCAAATAAAAAATAAACATACTTCTTCTCCCTCCTTTCTTTAACTTAGAGACTTAGGCAAGCATTTTACAAATAAATTAAATTAGCACAAGATAAATTAGACAAAAGGTTCTTACGGAGTACCGTAGTCGTGTAGGGTGCTTAACACCTTCCCTCCGCGAAATCAACCCCCGAATCCAATTCTCTTAAAGAGTTTTTACTTATTTTTCCCTTCCCACAAATAAAATTAAGAGTTCAAAGATTAAGAGTTCAAAACCAATCAATGGATTGATACCCGAAAATCGAGAGCACACTTATTATATTCATTCACCATTTTGGCTATCAATTTCTTTTCATATTATATTTCTTCTTTGTTTTTAGAGTATATCCTTCCACTGAATAAAGTTTGAATTATATTTCAACTTCTTTTATGTTAAGTTGTACATTCTTTTCTCCAAAAAGTTAAATATATAGAGAAAATTATACCATCCTCTTGTAAGAGATGGTTTTTACTTCAACAATGGTTCTATATAAAGAACACAAATTTCCTTAAAAAAAATAAAATAAAGAACACAAATTCGACTTCACATGTTTATATTTTTCATTTAAATTTTATATCAATTTAACTAATTTGATTAAAATACATAAAAATATTAATAATTAAAGTTGAAAACAACTATTTTAATAAATTTTATCTAAACAAGTTGTAAATAATAATAAATATATAGTTAACCTTGTAAATAATAACAAGTTGTAAAAATATTTTGAAAGAATTTTAATAATAAAATAATAATTTTTTTTTTAACTAAAAAATAATAATATTTCTTTAAAAAAACTAAAAAATAAAAATATTGTTTAGTTGAAAATGTAAAGTTCATCTAATACTAATCAACTGTAGTTGCCGTCTTGAAGAAATGTTCATGTTACTAATTATTGTCTGAATAATAGGGACCCTCTCATTCCTAACCTTTGTGTTGTGTGGGGGTTCAGATTTTATATATACTATGTGATTTTTATCTGGGTCACTTTGTTGCCTTCCTCTTTGTTGGCGGATTTTGCTAGGGACAGGAATGAGATGCCTAATTATATGTTTCCTCAGCTATTCGAGTTCCTTGTTTTCTGTACATATTTATTTTTTCTTTTGAGGGTATTGGCCTAGCCCTTATTGTAATTTTTTCTCTTTTTTTTAATAATATTACGTATTGAAAAGACGGTAGAGGATGGGGGCTTTTGTTGGGTGTCATCCTAGTTGGGATGTTGCAGATTCTCTCGGATATCCGATCTTTCTCTTGGCCTTATAAAAAAAAAAAGTCTTCTACCTTAATACAATTAGAGCTAATGATGCTTTAAGTAGCACAACTAGCAATACGCACATATGTTATTGAGGATCCGTTTGGATTATACTTATTTTAAGCTTATGCAGAACTGTTTATAAACTACCTCGTCGTTATTTTAGGTATATTATATTAGTTAGATACTAAGTAGTTACTGTTTAAGTGCTTATTGTTTAATTGTTATAGTTATCTTATAGAGTGTGTATTAGTATATATAAGGATTGTATTGCCTCATTGTAAATATGAATGAAAAAAATAATCAATTTCACTTTCTAAATCCTCTAGTTTCTTTCTCTAAATCCTGGAGTTTGACCCTATTCTAATTGGGTCGTATCATATAACTTGAGGATCTTTCTCATTCCAATGCGAATTCATTTTATTCATGTGTAATATTTCCCTAGAAGCTTTTAGGAGTCGCTCATTGTCCATGCCTTGTGCACTGACAATCATCACATGTCCTCGTCAACCTCAAGTGTCACGTGCTCACTAAGTTCTACTTGGCTCGTCTCCGAACCACATCTTACTAGAAGAGATATGCTATGATACTAGTTGTAACACCCCAAACAATTTTAAGTATTGTCGACTAACACCACAAACTAATACAAGTCTTTTAGTATGTTTTGTCCTCAATCACACATCTTATAGGAAACTTCCTAGAATGTCTCCCATCCCAAAATTTCTTTAAGCCAAGGCACACTTAACTATGGATCGATGCTGCCTCTAAGGGTCTCACACAACAACAACTTCTCGACTTCCTCAATCCAAATCCACCTGTCATCTCAACTACTTTGTCTCTCAACTCGTATGCTTTGTGCTTTTTGACGCTGCTCCCACTGGTGGATCTCGCCTCTCTTTTGCCAATGGTGTATGGGTTG